>OHAG01000088.1_pt1 | contig 78988 bp, 115 predicted proteins | sample 1577081 | NCBI WGS metagenome assembly OHAG01 (sample SAMEA3541513, study PRJEB24748) | human gut metagenome | biome: human gut; feature: human-associated habitat; material: faeces | place: China | collected 2012
CGGTTCAGACTTGTCAGGTTTTGGTAGGACTTGAAATCTTCAATCCATGGCAGATCCATATATTAGATTTAACATTAAAATAGTTCAAAGTAACCGGGATAAATCCTCGGCAAACATAATAATGTGTTATCAGCACAATAAATGAATTTCTTCCGATATATTCAAGTAATCTACACCAACGGGCTTTACTGATAGCTGCAGATAGAATTATACATAAATAACTTCCAATCATTCCGGTTACTAAAAACAGCAAATAGTTTTTACCATTCATTTGTATATGAATGTCTGTATAACCATTATATAGCGAAAGAACTATCCATACCCCCGTTAAAATGATACTCACCCACGCTTTGAAAGGCATCATTTTTCCCCATATGTATTTTACAAACACCCCTGCTACGAAAAAAGGGAAAGCCATAATAACGTTAAATAACCACCATGATGGAAATAGCCTATTAATGTCCATGCTACAAATGCATATGCAAAAAAGTGCAACAATATAGGGAAGTACCTGCTGTAGGCGATTGCAATAGACAAATAAATATTTGCACAAAAATAAAGTCAACAGAAACCATATCGGAGAATTCCACAACACTCCCCCATACAGCAAAACTCCTTTAATCCAGTCAATTAAAGATGGTATTACTGCTTTGTCAACCATTACATACCTTAAAAGACAAATCATCGAATCAAATAGCAGAATTCCATATGCAGGTAATACAAATTTTAGTAAATCTTTTCCAATCGACTGTCGCACGGTCTTTTTCATATTTAGCAAAAAGCCGGATATTATAAAAAACAATGGCATGTGAAACGAATACGCGAGTATTCTTAATGCCTGAGTGCGTTCAGATAAATGCCCAAAAACAACCAGTAACATCCCTATACCTTTAGCAATGTCTATTACTGTGTTTCTCTGCTCTGCTCTGCTCTGCTCTGCTCTGCTCTGCTCTCAAGATTGTCTCTCCCTTTTATTTGTTGTCAAGTGGGCTGATTTTTAACACGGCTATATTTTTAAAGCGATCAAATGCCCTATGTGGTAATTTAGGCTTATCACACATTCTTCCCTACAACCGACATGTTTACCGCGCCCTTTTAATTTTCGATTTATGTGCTTTTACCTGAACTGCATCAAATTTCGAAGTTCAAAATTTCACATTTTTCCATTTACATCTTTTCACCATTAATTGAGGAAACATCGCCCAAGCGATATAAAGCAACTTTAGTTTTAAAGGAATTCCAACTCTCAAACTAATCTTCAAATCATTTTTTAAGCATTTTATACAATCACTGTAAACATCAGGATACTCGTTTTCCAGATTATATCTTGCTATCCCACTTACCATTGTCAATTTAATAGCTCTATAATGATACTCCCATGCGTTTTCTATTTTTATATTACTCTTCTTCCAATGTTCTTTCTGAATTTTCAAAGATCTAATTCCGCATAGATTGCTTTTAACATTAAATTTTCTCATCGCGGAATTAGGATTACTTACTTGATGATAAACAGACTTTTCTCCAACAGCAACTTTATCTACAACCTGCAAGTAATCTATGTTAAAAAGCATTCCTTCCCCATACCAAATTGATTCATCAAATCGTATATTATTTTTCTTAATAACTGACATCCTGTATATCTTATTCCAAACCGCAACAAAAATATTGCCCAAATAAATAGACTCGATTGCTTGCATATCAGAAATCAAATAGTCGGCATCTATAGATTTTGAATCAACAACAGAATAATTATTCTTACTCATTCCAACGTCACAGTTGTATTTTAAAATCAAAGAAAGAAGATAAGAAATATAATTTGGTTCGACCCAGTCGTCCCCATCTATAAATGTCACATATTCCCCATTTGCAATGTCCATTCCCGCATTTCTTGCCGAGGACACTCCTCCATTTTCTTTGTGTATACAAATAATTCTCGAATCTTTCGCTTTTAGTTCATCAATAATTTTTCCCGAATCATCCGGAGAGCCATCGTCAACAAGAATAATTTCTATGTTGGAATAATCTTGTTTCATAACTGACTCAACTGTCTTCACAATATATTTTTCAACATTATATATTGGAATGATAACGCTAACTAATTCACTCATTTTTATCTCCCGTTTTTATGCTTTACTATCGGAAGCCAAATCTCTCGACTTAGCAAAATCATTACAGATAACAACACAAGCTGGATGGCGAAAGCTATATCCGTACCACTATACATCAATATCCCTGAACATGTAAGCAATACACTTCCTGCAATAAACCATTTATTTTTTACATTATAGTTCATATATTTTCTAGTATGATATAATCTAAAAACAAAAACAGATATATAGCTTATGCATGTAGCGATTGCAGCACCATACACTCCAATAACAGGAATTAAAATCCAATTTAATATAATATTTAATAGTGCACCAAACGTACCCGAGAGTAAAAAGCCCATGCTATCTTTATTTACAGTATAACTAGTAGCCATAAAAGTAGCCATCGTCAAATAAACACATCCAATAATAAGAAAAGGTGTGTACTTCCAAGCTTCATAATAATCAGGACTCACATAAACCTTTAGAAACGGTTTTATAAATGTCATCATGCTAATTCCAATCAGCATAATTACCATAATCATAGTTTTAAAGACTGCATTCGTATAAGATGATATGTCTGAAGAGTCATCTTCTTTAATTGCTGAATAACTCCAAGCTTGATTAAAAATTCCTGTTAAAGTTGATATCAATGTAGGGAGTTTATAAGAAATAGCATAAATGCCATTTGCCGCCACACCAATCATACTTGTCACCATTAAGTGATCCGACGAATTCATTATCCACCACATAAAAGAATTCGGTATTAATACAACTGAATAGCTTAGCATCTCATAAAGTTTAGCTTTGTTGACTTTAGCTGTAATAGCCTTATATCCTTTGCCTATTATAAAAGCATAAATTGCCACAATGGTGTTAGAAAGAATATATGCTATAAGATATCCCTTTATTTCCAATTTCATAACAACAAGAAACAAAATATTGAAAATGGCAATAAAAAGGGTATTCAGTATATTTCCAAAACTATACTGTACTAATTTTTCCTTACCTCTCAAATCACATAAAAATATCTGACAAGATGCTGATGTAACACAAAACAAATATATATATATTCCGAAGCCTTTTAGAACTGAAAACAGATTCGTCAATGGTATTAATACAATGCCTAAAGTAGTAGTATAAAAAAGTGCAACAATACCCACTTTAGTAATCTCATTATGATTAGCACCTTTATCAAGGTTAAAGCGCATAACCGATTCCATGACATTTAAAGTCAAAATTGGTATGGCTATTGTAGATACTGTTGTGATCAAATCAACCAGTCCGTATTCATCAGTTGTCAACACGTTTGTGTATAACGGAATCAGAAAAAAATTAATTAGTTTTGTTGCCAAATTTCCTATTGTAAAAATAAAAGTATTTTTAAATAAATAATTGCTTCGTTTATTCATCTTTTTTATTTCTGGCATTCTCTCAAGTATTCTAATGTATGTTGATGTTCACTTTTAAGTATGTCTTTAATTTCTTCGTCATTCTTTATAAGATTATACGCTCTTTCCAATTCAGAGCCATCTTTAATTACATGTTTACCGCATTTTAAAGATAAAACCAAATCTTTTAATTTGTTTCTATTACTATCTCGAATAATAACTGCAAATCTTTTCGCATACTTTATTGAAAAAATAGTCCCATGAAACGTATCTGTTATTACAAAATCAGCTTTTTGGAATAGTTTAAGGCACTGGAAAGGTGAACATAGAATATGCTTTTTAACCCAAAACTGCGGTCCACCGACAGTGACCAACGTTAATTGTCTTTTCTTGCAGAACTCAATTATTGCTTTGATTTCTTTTTTGTCACAAATTCTATTACCGTAAGAATAAATAATACAATACTTCTGTGGCGTTTTGGGCAACTCAACTTTATCTATTTCATCCGAAAAATCATATATAAGAACCGGATCAAAATTTTTTTCTACTTTTTTATCCGTAAAATGTGAAACAAACTCAATTGTGTTTGCATCTCTAACCGAAAATTTTGAAATGTTCTGCATCGCATTTGTAATTGACACTTTTACTTTCTGCGGCACAGAGTCGTAATTTGTCGATCCACAAGAAGCAGCATAAGTAACTATCTTACTCGCTTCTGGAATGTTACCAAACAGTTGGGATGTATACCCCCAATCTCCTGAACTCATGCAGTTGAAAACTTCATCTGACCCAATAACAGCCATATCATATTGATTAACAGTTGCACCGTTGAAAAGTTTCTCTTGTCTAAAGCTTTCAAACAAAGTATTCTGCTTTTTCAATCTAGTCAGATTTTTCAGTCTATTAAAAAAATACTTATTGAATTTTAAAAGGAATTGCTTTACACTTTTTCCTCCTCTTTCAAAAGAAAAATCTTGTTGAACCCCATTTAATAATTTGTTATCTTCTTCAATATATTGGATATCTATAAACGACACTTCATTTCCAAATGTTTCCAATGTTTTTTTTAATGCATATGCCTGCAGCAAAGAGCCAAAATTCTCGATTCTTTGCATCGATAAAATACCAATTTTCATAAAATCACCTATCACATATTCAAATATGTATTTTGTTCTCATTACAATTAGCAACAATAAACAAACTCATGAAAAAGAACCAATTGATAGTTACTTCTACAGTAGCTGCAATAACCATTGCATAAGTAGTCAAAAGCATATAATAACTGTGTTCATCCGCTCTTCCTTTTTTTAGGCAGTAATATGCGGTAGACAGAATTGCAAATACACCAACTAGACCATAAGCCACAAAATGTTCCATTAATCCATTTTGTGCATTACCGAATACGCCTCCACTCATCATCAGAATTGCACTGTTGTTATATCCGCTTCCTATCCATAATCTTTCTCCAGTGATTAATTTTGTCAGATATTCATCATAGATAACTTGTCGGCCAAATATTGATATAGATTTTCCAAAGAAATTGAATATAAGATAGTTAATGGTAGGTATACTCAACAAATAGTCAAATACAAATATTACTCCCGCAGACGCTATCATACTAACCACAAGCACTTTAGGATTTGATATAATTTTTGAGAGTATATTCTTGTTCAAAGAGCAAATGAGCACTAACAGCAGTCCAATTAAGGCTGTTATTGATCGCATATATAAGCATAGAATCATTGAAACAGCAATCAAACTATAGTATTTAGCTTTACTGCTTTGGGTTACTATATCATGCGTTGCACCGTATAATGAGACTAAAAATATCATCATATAAGATGAAATAAATTTATTTCCCAACAAATATATTGGTTCCATATTTCCATCTGATCCAAACATGAAGATGGTCACTACATTTATGCTTACAAAGAAGCTAACAATGCCATATAGTGCTTTTAAGAAATAGTTATACCTATTTTTAATTTTAAAGTATAGAACCATAGTGTAACTATCATAAAATAACAAAGAATACAATATCGACTCTAGCAGCGACCTAAGCGTATTAATTCCTTGGAAGTAACTAATCGTTCCGGAAAGCATAACACAAACAGGAAACACTAATGATATATTAATCAGCATTTTCGTCGGCATTTTCTTTAATAAAAACAAAAGAATCATTATTAATGATGCTATTTTAATTGCCTGTCTTAGTCCCCCAGGTATATATGAGAGTTTAAACAGCGAGAAAAATAGCAGCATAATCAGCAACCACTCAACTTTAATTTTATAACTTCTGTACATCATATATTATTCCCGAATTTTTGGTCAATTCTGCTATAAACGTAAGGACTACACAAGAACAAAAAAGATTTCAACCTATCCTTAAGATAATACGCTCGTCGAACCGGAAACAGCCTATCGATTTCTTTATTATAAACGGTTTTGCATAAGTTGCCACGAGACACAGCTTTCATATATATCATCGCCACATGATTTTCTAACAACCTTTTCAGGCAAGAATTAGCTATCCCAGTGGCTTCAACATCTAATTTCTCTGCTATATGTAATAAATCTATACCATTTTTTGTCTTGTCCTTTTTCTGGGTTATTGAATTTTCTCTTATAAAATAGTTGTAAAAATAGCAATCCAGTGTTCCAACTGTTTTTGCCTTCATCAGGCATAGCGGAGTCCATAGTTCATCTTCATGTAAATATCCAACCTGAAATTTAAGGTCATTTTCCACAATAAATGATTTCTTGTACACTGCAAAGCAAGCTGCAATTGGCAAAAGTCTGTTAGACAGTTCCCCCTTAAAGAAATCGTGAGCTTCGTATATCTTATTACAATCTGCGGAAAAATGCTTAATTTTTGTGGATTGTCCATTTTTTAATAAGTTATAATTCAAATAAACAATATCCGGTTTTTTTTCACTTATAAAATCAGCAATTTTTCCCAAACAATTTTCTGATATAGAATCATCCGAGTCAACAAACATAATATATTCACCCTTTGCAAGGGTCATCCCAATATTACGAGTGTCAGATAATCCTGAATTTATTTTTTTATCGATAATTGTTATCTTTTCATCATCAAAAGATTTTGCAATTTCAAGTGTTTTATCTGTAGAACAATCATTAAGAATGATAATTTCATAATCATCTACATCTTGCTTTAGCAAACTGCTTATACATTTTTTTAGGTAGTTTTCGACATTGTATGCGGGTACGATAATTGACAGAAACATGTTCAAATTTCTCCGATTTCTCTTGAATAAATATCTTCCAAGTCTTTAACACATTTTCTAATATCCCAGCCATTTTCTCTAACAACTAGGCTTTGGCTCTCATGAATAGAATATTTAGACTTTAGAATTTCCTGTACCCACCTATCAGAATCCAATGGAAGATAAACAACACTATTGGTTACATTTGTAATACTTGGTACTCTATCAGAAAGAATGCATGACAAACCAGTAGATTGAGCCTCTATAGCGACAATACCCAACCCCTCAAATATTGAAGGCAATAGAAAACAATCAAATGCATTCATCAACATATTAACATCAGATCGATTACCCAGAAAAAAGACAGTTTCATTTTTGATGCCGATGTCTCTGGAATATTGCATAAGTTCTTGTCTTTTTTCACCATCACCAACCAAAACCAAAATATAATTTGAGTTAATACTATATAGTTTCTTAAACATATCTATCAAAAATTTCTGATTTTTTTGTTCATTAAATCCTCCCACATGTCCTAAAACAATTTTATCATTCGTGATATGAAGTTCTTTTCTAGCATTTGCTCTATACTCACTATTGAATCTAAACTTCTGCGTATCTATTCCATTTTTTATTATTTGGGCACCATTTTTCCCAAACATGTTCACCGCAGCTATATCTGAACAAGCAATACCTACTGTGTACAACGAGTTGAAAAACGGCTTTAATAATTGATTTGCTATCTTGTGATCACATTTTGAATTATGGCAATGTGCAACCCTATGCTTACACCCAGCTAACTTTGCAGCGAACAAATCAATAGCAAGCGTCGCACTATTTCCATGAAAATGAACAAGTTCTATGCCGTTTTCTCTAATATAATCTCTTAGCTGCAAGAAATATGCAACCGTCTCTTTTTTTCTGCAGGGGAAGATATGAATTGTAATATTTAAATCATCTAGTTTTCTCAATAAATTATCATCAATGTATCTTCCAGATATTCCCAAGTGATATTCATATCTATCAAGATTCATATGTGATAGATAATTCACAACAAACATTGAAATCCCATTATTCAATAAGCCGTTGAGTACCCATAATATTTTTTTCCTTCTCATTTGCTAATGCTCCTATTGGGGAAAAAGATTTATTTCATTTTCCAATATTCAAATATTTTATATCAGTATAATATTCATTTCTATTTCTATAAATATGATTAAATATTTCTATCTATGCGTCTAAAATTCTATTTTCTTTTTAATAAAACTAACCAACAACTTATATAGCACCATCATAATCTATGCTTGACTTTTCATAGCTGGTCTCCGCACTCATAAATTCCGAATATTGCAAATTCTAAATCGATTATTTTAATGCACCTGTCGGCTTAAACTCCGTTCCCATTTTCTCGTGTTCATAAATTTTTGCATCGACAAGAAACCTATACCAGTAAGCATGAAGAAATGCAAAAATCTGTCCTTCCTTACCATCCAAAAATCCCAGTCGAATATAATATCGGTAAGCATAGTACAACCACGAACGGAATCCTAGGGGCAGCTTATAGTAGACTTTCATTTTAAGTCTAGTTTTGAAGTCTGCGTTTTCCGTCGATACATTCTTTTGTTCAAAGTAGTCCATTGCTTCACGAGTGCTGTACCAGTTACATTTATTTGTGAAGAATGTCAATCCTCGGAAGGCTAAGTGCTTAGAATCATTTTTTGCTTCTACAGTTGTTCCTGATTTTAAAATAATATGCTCATCCATATTACGATCTTCAATATTGCCAATTCCCGCTTTATAGACACTTAGCTTCTTCCACGGGTACATTCCCCCGTGCATCATCGGCTTACCAAGGAACATATTATAGAATCGCAATACAATACCAGAAACATCCGTATTTTCATTCTCATTACACAGTTTTTCCAATTCTGCTGCAGATTCTTTAGTCAGTCTTTCATCTGCATCAATACGCAAAATCCATGTTGTTTTTACGTCTGCAATTTCAACTGCATACATATACTGCTTCGCATAATTGTAAAACTCGTGCTGATGTACTTCTGCTCCTGCTTCTTGTGCAATACTAACAGTTTTATCATCACTAAAACTGTCAACGACAACAATTCTTTTTGCAACAGGCTTAATAGATTCAATGCATGCAGCAATGTAGTCTTCTTCATTTCTGGTTAAGATAATTGCTGTTAAATCTGCCATTTTTTCACCTCAACTATTCTTCCAAAATTCTGTTTCCAAATCATATTCTTTTATAATTCTCGCTGGATTTCCTGCAATTACACAATTATCAGGATAACTGCCTCGAACAACTGCATTTGCTCCGACAATACAATGATTTCCGAGTCTAGTTCCCGGTAAAATCACTGCACCATATCCAATAAAACAGCTTTTTCCTATTTGCGTTTCTTTAAACTGTAGTGGCTGTTCCATAACACTTTTATCTATGTCTTTATATTCATGATCCACATTTGAAATAAAAACATTTGCAGAAATTGTAGTGCCATCTCCGATATTCAAGATTCGCTCTCCAGAAATAATATGAACATTTTGCTCCACAGCAATATTATTCCCGATATAAATTTCACCACCATCGAGTGCTTCCATCCGAATTCCCGGATATATTCTCACCTTATCGCCAACCGATATTTTTTTTGCTCCTGTTATATACAGTGGTTTGCCAATATAAGATAATTTGCCGACGTGGGAAAATGACAATTTGTAAAAAATTGCTCGTATCGCCCATAAATATTTGATTGGTTGCATATTTTTCCTCTCTAGCAACCGATCAAGTCTTCATTTTTCCCACTGTCCTGTTTTCGCATTGTATCTTTTTACAATCCTTGCCGGCACACCCACGATTACAGAATAGTCAGGAAAATTCCCGCGTACCACTGCATTTGCCCCAACAATACAATGGGTTCCGAGTGTCGTTCCCGCTTGTATCACCGCACCAAATCCAATAAAGCACCCATCGCCAATTTTTGTATCGGTTACTTTTATTCCCTGATTTAAAACAGATTTATCAATGTCCTCATACTGGTGATCAATATTGGTAATGCACACATTGGCAACAATTGTCACATCGTTGCCAATCTGTACCCCCCCCCGGATGTAATATGGACATTTTGCTCAATCGCAGTGTTATCCCCTATTTTAATCGTTCCACTTCCAATAGCTTCCATGCGAATACCCGGGAAAATTCTCACGCGATTTCCAATATAAATGTTTTTTCTTCCTTCAATGAAAGTCGGACGCCCAATATAGGTCATATTTCCAACTCTTCCAAAAGTCATTTTATAAACGACTGCTCTAGCAGCCCATAAGTATTTAATCGGATGCATCAAGCTCTCCTCATTTTAGTATTTCTGTCAGCCAGTTTCTCAACGAATATTGTTCATATATTGATGGATCAATTTCCCGATACGGGTCTTTGAAAAATTTTGATGTATAGTCGAATGTTCCATTGTAAACATATATATTTTCTTCTCTATAAAAATCATAGTTTACAACATCTTCATTGGTTGTAATCAACTTTTTCTTTGCTCCAAGTGCTTCCAGTACACGAATCGTCAATCCAATTTGACCTGCCTGTGCAGAATCCAAGACGCACTTTGAATTTACAAAGACCCGATCCATCTCTTTACCAGCAAGTGGGTCAAAATGAAATTCACTATAATGCGCATGACGCAATTCTGGATTCATAAGCTTGCGGTAGAAAAAGACTATCCGCGACGGAAAGAAATAGTACACAAATTGATTTGGATATACCTCTTTCAACTGCCGGGTCATCATCTGAATGAACTTATATTTTTTGGGGTGAGCAGTACCTACAAAGCAGAAATCGTACTGAAACTCCCTCTTTTTGCTATTTCCTATATTTTCATATCTCCGAGTATAGAACAGCGGAAGAAATTTCAAATTCTCATGCGTTGCCACATCGTTTTTGTCAAATGAATAGCACTTATCAAAATACGGTTCAATCTTTTCAATATACGGAAAGTTCTTTAGCGAATCCCATTGATAAAGTACATACTTTGCCTGTGGCTGTTCATCTTTGATTTGTTGAATCATGTCTTCACTAAATGACAACGACTGTCCCGAAATCAAAAAGACCACATCATATTTTTTTGCACGGACGGTCTTCATAACCTTTTCAAAATATCGGCTTATATACTGTCCAATTAAATTCTTATTAACACGGATGATTGCCTTTACCATTCCATTTGTACTAGGACGGTCATCAAAACAATCAACCTCATACCCCATGTTCTCCAACTCTTCACAGATGGCCTGCGGATAGTCAAAGAAATTTGGCATTATTAAAAGCAATTTGCGCTTCATAATGGGCGTTCTCCAAACTTTATGCCTTATATTTCTTCTCGTTCATAATTTGAGTGATTTTTTTGTTATCTCCCCAAACGGCCTTAGAATCATACGGGCGATCTGGGAACGCGCCATATTTCAGTTTGATAGCATAACCGTTTTCCTTAATAAACCGCTCAACACGATCTGCAAGTTTTTCCGGCTTACCAGAGCAGATGTTAATAATTCCATTGATTTCATCTTGCCCAACTGCCGCCGCAACCTGCGCACAAAAATCATCATAGTCAATAAAATCAAATTGATTCTGCCCCATTGTGAACGGAAACTCCGTTTTACCTTCTTTTTCTGCTGCCGTGATTTTAGAGAAAATAGAGCAGCCAAACTCAGAATGACCTACAATGTAATAGCCCCGCAGCCACTGCCAGTTCGTGTGTTTACCGTTAGTCATCATCGCTACACAATTACGAAGTGCATCCTTACCAATGCCATAAAGACTCATGGGATGGCAGGGAGTATTTTCATTGATACTGCCCTCAAAGAAGCCAATCTCGTGCATTGTGCCCATGACGCTAATCTTAGCGATACCCGCATCAACCATTTGCTTCAAGAAATGGTAATGCTTCGGCAAATCTGCGATATGATTCTCCGAGTAGTGGACAAAACCATCTCTCCATGCCAGATGAAGAAGGACATCAGGCTTTCCAAAATATGTATAAGGATCTTCTACCGAAAACAAATCACAGTCTATTTTTTCTGCGCGTTCGTCAACATAAGTAGTTTTGAAATCCGCGGCTACAACACTGTGTCCATTATCAAGGAGTGCCTTCACAACGCCCTGTCCGAGGTAACCATTTGCGCCCGTAACCAAGATTTTCATTTAATTTCTCCTCCCAAATTTAAAAGTAATCTCCCTTGTTGATTCCCCTGCTTACTTCATTGCACGACAACAAGCCTGTATACAGATTGCAGCAGCAATCTATACGCAGGCTCGCCTTCGTACCTCCTTATTCTGTTTTCTGCTCTATCAGCTTTCGCTGTGGTGGGTTAAGTATAGAGCGCAACCAGAAGCCATTAGCACCTGAAATCACGCTGGCCGTAACGCGCCATGACAGACAGAAACAGGTTGAGGTGAAAAGGTCAAGCCGCGTAAACCCGCATGAAATCAGGATTTTTTCTGGTTGTCCATATTATATCTCTAGCCCCACGAAGTAATACCAGCCGAAGATCTCCTCCGCCCACAGCTTGAAGCTCTCCAGCATCTTCACATCGGTGCCGTCGGTCAGGGTCAGCTCGTCCTCGCAGAATGCGATAAAGCCGTTCACTGCCTTGTCATCGTACCAGATGCCAGGGTTTGCGATCAGGTCGTCGATCCGGTTCATCTCCATGGAGATTTCCCGGCAGACCGGGATCTCGCCACGCATCACGGCCTCCCGAAAGCGGCCGTAGTAGATCGGCGTGGCCGTGTTCGAGAGTGCCATGATTTATGCTCCTTCGTTATTGCAGCGTGCTTGGCGCGTCGCTCAGGTTGTGCACGATGCCGTACCAGCGGCAGTTCGTCTGCTTGCTCAGGTCCACATCGCTGAACTTGGTCACGCCCGAACCGTTGATGTCCGCGCCAAAGACCTTGTACATTGCCTGCCCGGTCGGGTTGGCCGGGAAGACATAGGCCGTCAGGCCGGTGGGCCAGGTTTCAGCAGCAATATACCATCTGAAGTTCGTGATATAGGCAAGGGTCCGCCCGTCGTAGAATTTGAATCCTCTCTGGTAGGTGTCGCAGTAGCAGTCCGAGAAGCGGGGACCATTCACGCGAATGTACGCAAAGACCGTGTTCTCCAGCAGGGCCTTCTTGGTGTCGTTGTCGCTGTAATTGAAATCGAAGCACCAGGCGTGAACGTTGTGAAAGATGCTGCTGCCGCTGCACGAGAGCGCCGTCTTCACGTTCATGATGACGATATCGGTGTACATGGAGTCGCCGGTGTCGTAAATGCCCACTGCATCCGGATAGATCAGCGACGTCTCGATCAGACAGTTGCGCACCATCAGCTCATACGAGAGGTTGCCTTCCGTCTGGCCGTCGCTGTTGGTCATCGAAGCGTCGTTGAATTTGCCGCAGATGCCGTACCGCTGGAAGTTTTGGATGGAGATGTGGTCGATCAGGGTGCATTTCTGCCGTGCCACGGCGATGCAGTCGTCTGCCTTGAAGTTCGCGTTGACTTTACCGTTGCCCCGGATGAACATGTCCTGTTGGGGCGTTTCAGGCGGGGTCATCTTGCCGCGGATCTCGATAAAGCGGTTCACTTTGGTGGCCGCCGTGCACTTCAACTCAGCGTTGTCGAGCACCATGTAGCAGAGGTCGAGCACCAGCTTGCCGGAAAACGCATACACACCCTTCGGGAAATACAGCGTTTCGCCGGGGCGCGCGGCCACCAGATCGTTGAATGCGGCCAGGTTGTCGGTGGTGCCGTCTCCCTTGAAGCCATAGTCCAGCACGTTCAGCATCCCGCTGCCGCCGCCTGTGCTCAGGGTGGTGCCATTCAGGTCGTATACCATATCAGTTTGCCTCCATCAGGGTCGTGATCTGTGCGTCGGTCAGCGCCGTGTCGAATACCTGGAAGTCGTACACCGCGCCATTGAAGAAACGTGCCTTGCCGTCCGTAGTTTCGCCTGAGCTGGCGGTCCACGAAGCACCAAGGATCAGCGAACGATCCACGGTCTTGTTCGCGGCATAGTTCGGGATGTTCTTCCACTCGGTCAGGGAACCGTACGACAGGAACCGGAACTGCGTCCCCTTGATCTGGAGCAGAAACTTCAGTTTCTTCCCGGATTCGATCTTGACAAAGTGACTGCCATAGGTGAACATGTTCATGCCCACGGTTCCGTTGGTCCATGTTGCAGCCATGATGCCTCTCTGATCGTTGGTGAGATCGCTGAAGCAATCAAGTAAAACTGTCACCGTATTAACTGCACTGTCAGCCACCGTAAAGGTTGAGTACACCGTCAGATTCATGCCGGTGTCGATGGCTGCGAACGGCTTGATCCCAGTGTCGATAAATTCTTTGTTGGCCGGTACAAAAGTCTTCTGCGCGGCCAGTTTATAGCGCGGCGTCGGCAGGCCGTTGCTGGGGGTATCCGGCTGACTGGGCGTGACAGTGCTGCCACCAAGTCCTTCCGCCAGCAGGGTCTTGACCTGCGTATCCGTCAGCACCTTGTTATATACCTGGAAGTCGTACACCGTACCGACAAAGAAACGGGACTTGCCAGCGACTTCGACGTCGTTGGCGTCGGTCCACGAAGCGCCGATGAGCAGGCTCTTGGAGACTGTCTTGCCGGTCCCGTAATTCGAGATGCTGTTCCAGGCCCCAAATGTTCCGTTCTGGGTCATGCGGTATGTGCCGCCCTTGATCTGAATGGCCAGCTGCAGCTTGGTGTTGTCCACCAGAGTATTCGATACGCCGGAAGAATGATAGACGTTGACACCGAAATTGCCTTTGTCCCAGGTGCAACCCAGGACACCGCGCTGATCGTTGCCACCACCATTGAAGCAGTCGAACAGCACAGCCGGAGAGCTGCCGGTGTATGTACCCGCCGCGACCGAGAACGTCGCAAGCAATGTCAGCTCCATGGCATCGTTCACGGTTTCGAACAGCTTCAGCCCAGTGTCAATGAACTCTTTCTTGGATTGTACAAAGGTCTTCTGCGCGGCCAGCTTATAGAGCGGAGTCGGCAGCGTATCGCTGGGGGTATCCGGTGTTCCCGGCTGGCTGGGCGTGACGGTAGTTCCGGACCCCATCCCCCATTCTGCTTTCAGAGCATTGTAGGTCGCCTGCATCGTGCCGTTTTTGTAGGCGGCATTCTCAAACAGGGCCAGAATGTAACGCTTTGCTGCATCCGAGATGCCGCTTCCGCCGCCCATGTTCGTCACGGGAAACACAAGGTTCAGTTTACCATCCTGAATACTTGCTGCGGCCTGTGCACCGGTGGTCACCGTGCCAATCGAAAGACCACCGGCATTCTTCATCTCTTCTGCAAGCTCAAGGATGGCGTCGTCCATGCCATTGAGCTGGGAAGCATAAAGGCGCTGCCCTGACCTGAAATTGTGTTTCTGATAGTCCATGTTTTGCACCTCTCATCGTCTTTATCCAAGCAGCGCCTCGTCGAAGATCGCCTCGTCCAGCACCGCAAATGTTCCGGAATAGACCGAATCGTTTTTCGCATCTTCCTTGTGGATGCTCTTCAGGCACTTCATCGAAGACGTCGTGGTGTTAAATTCCGCCACCAGCTCCTTCTCAGCATACTGCCGCATACACACGCTGAACTCCACCGTGCCGCTCACCTCGGCCGCCTGCGCGCGGATCAGCCAGGAAAACGTCAGGCTGTCGCCCTCAATGGTCAGGTCGGTGACATCGTAGTAATAGTTCTTACCCGCGGCATTGATGTAGTTGATGCGGGGCGTAAACGCCGCCAGGTCCGTCCCGCGGTAAAGCCGATCCATTTTGAAGTAGAGCCGGTTCACATCCTTGTCGCCCTCTGCACCGATCACGACGGCAAGGTTCGGGATGTCGATGATGCGCAGATTCTCATCAATGGTCAGGATCACCCGGTCAACCTTTGGGGCTTCCATTGCTGCAAAAAGTTCGTCTACCGTCGTCATGCTCTCACCTGCTCGATCAATACCGGGTTTGTCTTGATGCGGGTCACTCCGTTCTGGCCGATCAGCGCCACCTTGATGCTCTTGCCGTCCGTCACTTCGTCCGGCACCATGCACTCACCGGCATCGTTCACTGCCGCCGGGTACTGGTCGTTGAACAGCGCGATCTTCTTGGCGCCCAGCCAGTCCTGTTCCGCCATGCCAAAGTGGCAGAGCAAATATCCCTTCGTTCCGGCGATCACACCGGCAAAGCTTCCTTCTTTGCGCAGGCTCTGCCCGCTCACCGAGAATAAAAGCCGTCTCATTCCTCTGCCTCCTTGTCGCATGCAACATAAAGTCGCCATTCCAGCTCGCTGATCTGGTTCTTGATGGCGTCCATTGTTACCGAGCTCTGCGGCGGGTCAAACAGCAGCCGCACCTTCAGCGCTACATAACTCTTGACTGCTGCAAGGTCGGCCCGTTCCCCCGCAAAATCGCTCCACGTCGCCGTCGCGTCCGTAATGCAGAACGCATCCTTCGGCCCGACGCCCATCTGGTTCAGGATCATGAACACACTGTTGATGTGCATGATCAGGTCGGTGTCGAACACAGCATACTCCTCGGTCATCCCAAGGAGCTTCTTCACCGAGGTCAGTATACTTTCCATCTGTTCTCCTTTTTGCGCTTTATGCTTTTAGTCCGGGACGCACTTGTTATCCCACTTCTTGTAGACGTCCACATAGGTCTCACACTTGTCGCCGTTGTGGGTGATCTCGTAATACATCCCGTCCGATACGGTGGTGCTCGCCAGTGCCTTCCAGTTCTGTAACGTCTTGCAGAACCACACGATATACACATCCTCCAGCGTCAGTTTCTTGCCGTCGGTCACGTCCGCATGGGCATTGAAATAGTCTGCTACCAGCTGCTTTGCGCGGTTCATCATTGCTTCGTTGTTCATTTTGTTTTCTCCCTTATTGCATGTAATCTTCCACACCGGCCTGAGCAATTGCCACGTTCGCCCATAGCATCACTTCATCCAGTTTCGTCAGTGCCAGACTTCGTTCCCTGCAAGGGCCGATCTTACAAAGCATCTGCTCTGCTTCCTCCAGCTTCGCGCGGATATCATTGCTGGTTTTCGTTTCCTTCGGTTCAAACGCTCGTCTCTGGTACATGTTCTTTCCTCCATGGGCAGGTGTCGCCTGGTCTTCGTTCTCCGTCTGGCAGTTTTGCATTTTGACCCGTCCCGTAATGGATGGCTTTATGCGTCGCCGCCGAAACACAAATGGCGTTCTCCGGGTCCAGCAGTTTTTTGCTGTGCTGGAGGACATCTTCTTTTGTAATGGGGTTCAGATGATGAATCGAGATCTTCGGCCGGATCGCTTTTCCGCCCTGGAGCACCCAGTCCGTGATCAGGTGGTCTTCGCATCCCAGGTCGCAGCCGTTGTCCCTCACGATGATCCGGTCCCGGAACTGCCGCCACTCCTTCGATTGATAAAACGCCTGATTCAACCACCGGTCAAACCCGAACGTGTCTTTCCCGACTTCCCCGTGCAGCTCCAGATACTTCAGCCGCTCTTCAAATGTCGCCAGCTGGCATAGTTCCGTGTAACTCTTCATCTCAGCTCCCCCAAACCTGCCGTCATAAGGATCAGCACGATAAGCATGACCATCTCACAGAGTTTGGCGATCCAATGCCCGATGTTGTCCGCTGGGCTTGTATCATCGGTAAATGCGTTCACCGCCGTTAGAATACAGCACAAAAACTCCATCACAATGATCAAATCGTTTACTCGTATCGTGATTACATTCATCTCGTCACCTCAGCCAGCCAGATGCTCGCCACGATGCAGCACCCAATACAAACCGGAAAGATCACCTGCCAGAAAAAACGGGTGCTGTTATCCCTGTCACTGACCAGCATGGCCAGAATAACGAGTACCCCAACCACCGCAAAAGCTCCGGCCTGCGTAAGAAACTCAGTTGTCCACATACTCGTCATCCTCGCCAAGGCCGTTGTACTTCCGCATCGCCTGAATGGCATTTGCGTACAGCTCTTCCGAGTTCTTTGCATTCTGCAACGTCTCTGTTTTCGCCCGCAGCAGCTTGTTTTCCTCTTCGAGCTTCTTCTTTTCAAGGTCCGCTTTCGTCGTCGCCAGCTTCAGAAAATGAGTCGTCTCGGCGCTGGATGCCGTACCCTCGCGCAGCCGCTTCTCCACCAGCTTCATCGCAAGGTTGATCATGTAATTTTCCTGTGCTTCCGGAGATGATGCTGGCCGGGCCGAAGCCGCAGCCGTTTCTCCGGGCGCGTTTTTCTTCGGTTTCATCCGCAATCCTCTTTTCGCACATATATAATAAGGTTTACGCTTTTGCAAGGGTTCATGGGAGGTGTCAGGAGTAGCAGCGAGGCTCATCATTTGAAAGGAGAAAATGAAAACAAATGCCTTCCGTCGCAAAGGTAAAATGGACAAACTCGATCATGAACAATGTTAATTTTGGAGGCTTAACATCATGAAACCCAAAAGGAGGAACGATCTTCCTCCCATGAGCCCTTGCAAAAACCGCCGAAGCCGTAGTCTACTCCCCACAGCCTCGGCGATTGTCTTTCTTTTGTTCCCGCTTGACTTGGAATATACTTATCTGTATACTTGTTCTGGAGGTTTAACATCTTAACAGACTCGTTTATTCTGTTTGAAAGGTGGTGATACAGAATGAACGATACTTTAGAAAAAGTTATAACCTTGAAAAGCGATTATACAGTCGTCAAAAATGTTTCAGTAACTCGTGAAGATTGTCTCCGAAACATTACAATGTCTTTAGAGCAGCTTGTGACTGCTTCTATGGACACGGAACAAAAGCAGTAAAATATAAAAACACCAGTATTCTCAATGCACGGCGAGGATTCTGGTGTTTTTTCTTGTTCTTAAAGCCCAAATATCAATTTTCCCTCCGGGGAAATATCAAAGACCGGCGCGATTTGAGAGGGGGTGTCATTTTTGAGACCCCCTCCCTATGCCTTTATGCGCTTTCTTTGATGGCGTCCTCGTCTTCGAGGGTGAGCTTGAGCTTTTTATAGATGTTTATCGGATCATTCGCAACGATTTTGTCAATTGCGCGCTCAATTTCATAGGCATTTTCATTGTCTGTGAATTGAGAGGACGTCTCTGCCAGCCGCATAAGCAGACCAGAAGAGTTATAGCCATGATCTGTATCGTACCGATACCACTGATCGAACTGGTCATACGGATTGTATGGGTTGTCGATCGTAGTCAAAAAGCATCGAACCATAATTCAAAGCCTTTCTGAAATGTTTTATTTATTGAGCGCACTATAAACCGTAGATTCTGGTACGCCGCAAGCCTGCGCGATTTCTTTGTACGTGTATCCGCTGCGGAGCATCGCTTTTGCTTTGCTCATCTTAGCAGAAGACATAACAGATGTCGTTTTCGGCATTGCGCGCTTTACGATTTCGTCAGAATCCGAAGAATTCAAGAATTTCGTCAACATGTTGTCCGAAATTGCGCCAGCTTGAACAGCTTCCCATTCTTTATCAGTGAACGTGACCTTGGATTTGCGGCCACTTGCACCAACAGAGTCACGGGCACGCTGCATCTCGACGGATGAGATCTTCTTGATCTCTTTCTTATCAATCGCAGGGTTCAGACCCTGTTCCTGAATTTTAGCCTTGATGTTGGCATTTGCGATAAGCATCGCCTTGCGCTCTTTTGGCTTGTTAGCGATCATATTGTTGTACTTTTCTTTCAGCGAAGCTACTTCCGTAGCATAGGTCTTGGCTGCTTGCGGGTCACGCTGAATGCCCTTCATGTTCACTGCCTCTTTGCGGGCCTGATTAGCCATCGCCTTCAGCTTATTGGAGAAGTCTGCATACAAGTTCTCCTGGATTGTACCAGAAGACAGCGTGCGTGCATCCTTCGTCTCGGAGATCAGGCTGACTGTGTCCTCGGCCAGACGCTCCCTCCCTGTCTTGGGGTCTGTAAATGTACGCCCACTCTCCTTGTAGATGTACTCGCCGGATTCCTTATCCACGCGCACACTTCCGCGGCGTTCGGGAACGCGGACTGTCTGCTTACGGCGAGACAGCAGTGTAGATGCACCGCCATACTTCTCGTTGCCTTCTTCGTCTACACGGATCTGCCACTTCTGCTTCAGCTCTTGGATGCCGTTCTCTCTCTCGGAGCGCTTATAGTCCAACTTATGCTTCTCAGCATCGATGACTACCATCGAGTGCTTCACCGCACGGGCCAGTTCTTTCTCATCGGCACCCCGAAGCGTCATGTCCGTAATCAGGTTCGAGATGATGCCCATCTCTTTCTGCTTTTCTTCCTTTTTCATAAGGCGCACATGATTGGGATTGCCTTCGGGAACCGCATAAGCAGTCTTAGGATCAAAGTCTTTCAGGTCATCGAGCGGACGAGTAGACTTGATCTTGACTTTGTCGGACATGGGAATAGCCATAACGGTATCGCCATCAAAGTCAGCACCAGACAGACGCTCTGCAACCTTCGCATTGATGCCAATGGCATCCTGGATCTGGCCGAGATTGCGCTTGCCGTGCAGGTTCTTATTGTTTACAGTAACAATAGGAATCTCAAAAGTGCCTGCATGAGGGTAACGAATCAGCGCGAGCTGCGTACCATTCTCGTAAGTCGGGCAGTATGCCTCCGTTTCCTTGATCTTATTGATGGGAAGAATGACCTTGGTAGACTGTCCAGGGAATGCCGATGCTTTCAAGGTCATCGAGGTGCCTTCGCAGGTATCTGCAAAATCATTGAGCAACTTCTTCTTGACCGTCGGATTATCGTACTGCATGATCTCATCATACTGCGCCTGATAATCTGCAACGGTAAGTTTCAGCTGGTTCTCAATCAGCTTCTTCGGTTGCTTGGATAGAAACTGAGAAGAAACGTTGCGGGACATCGTATCCCAATCACCTTCTTCTTTCAGTTTGTTGATAGGTGACAAATGTTCTTTACCATCCGCACCGATGTACGTACTTTGGCCATTCGCTTTGATAGCTGCACCAAACGGGTTGTCGGGGTCAGCTTTTGCCTCCTTCAAAACCTTCATTTTGGGAGTTCCCGAAGGCTTATTGGTATTGAACATGATGTCCACACCATCCGGAAGGTCGTCTGAATAAACAGCCATGCCCTTCAGGTAATGATCGCCATCTACAAGGATGCGAACCTGCGCATAATGGCTCTTGCCAAGGTCGAGATCGGGTACACCACGGCGAATTTCCATGACGCCGTCCTTATCCAGGCCGCCTTCATCGCCGTATCGAATTGCAACGCGGTTGGAATCTAGGCTTGCCGGACGCTGAAGCTTCGTAAAGGTGTCACCACCATCATCGCTATGATAATCACCCAGCGAATCAATTTGATCCTGGTGCTGATAAGCATACTTCTGGTCATATTCAGGCTTTGCAAGCACCGTGATATTGGTCTGCTGACGAACATTTGTCGGCTGCCGAATACCAACGCCGTAACGCTTATAGCCATATTCTGCTTCCAGAATATATGCCGCTTCATCCAGCTTGCTTTCGGACACGCCCAGAACCTGGTTGGCACCTTCCGAAATATCGATCATGCCTTTCTTGTCTACTTCTTTTCTCAAAGTTTCGGCAATTTTTTCAGCTTGACTTGCTTTTTCGCCAATTCCGTTATTGTATTTGGATCGGACGCTCGACTCACTCATGCCGAGCTTATCTCCGATGGCTTTCCAGCCCAGGCCGTCATCCTTTAATGCACGAATCTGATCGTACTCCAGAGCCTTGCGGTCGTGGCCCGCCTTCTGTAAAGCAATGCGGAACTCCGTAAGCCCCATTTTATACTCGTCCGGCATGCCGTTATTGATGGTTTCAAGAATATTTTTCTCAGACAGACCGTTTTTCTTCAATTCGTTCACACGCGAGAGAAAGTCGCCAGAATGCTGGTATGGAGTCTTGCCAGAGCCCCACGGATAGCGACCGGAATGACGTTTGGTGCCATAGTGCTCCAAAACGCTTTCGTTGGAAGGAATGCCAAAATAGGTGCGGACATCTTTCTCGATCTGGTTCATGCTACTGCTCCTAACTTCAATTCTGCAATTACCTTATCAAACTCGCGAATCTTCTCGATGATGGGGTCAATATCCTCATAAGTAGGATTTTCGATCCAAACATCGTCATTCTGGTAGATACGAGCCTCAAACTGAATATCTTTCGGTCGAATCCCGTATTCCATGCAGAACAGAGCAGCATAAATAAAGAGCTGTTCCATATGTGCAGGAACAGCTCCGGTTTTAAGATCATGGATGCGGAGAAGATCGTCGTTGAACGAAATCGCATCTGCAGTTCCAAAGCAGTTCTCACTGTAGTAGAGAACCATCTCAGGAATCATGCGAAAGCCAATTGCGTCATTGACATAGGCATTGAGCGTCTTTTTGCTTTTGGGCAACTTCTGCCGGAGTGTAATGCACTCTGCTGCAAATGCGTGAAGCCTCGTGCCTTTTTCTTTTGCTTGAAAGCTCAAGTACGCATCGGCCAAACGCTGTGCGTCGTAGTTGAGCCAATGATACTTACTGGCTCCGAGGAAAGCATGCTGCCCCGTGAGCCTCGAATGATCGTTCCATTGCATTCAGAACTTCCTCCTTGTTTTCGGGATAGATGAAAGCTGCAAAGCTCATCTCGCCGAACTGCTGGACATAGTAATCCTGGTTTGGTCGATGAGATGCAGTTGCCGAACGTTTGCCTTCCAAAGCTGCCCAGGTATGCTTATAAAGAACCAAGAGGTCAGGATATCCCTGTACCTCGTTCGGGTCTAAATGAACGACCTTGCAACCGGGAAAGCGTTCTTTCAGCTCTTTCACCAATCTTGTTTTGAATTTGTTTTCGAGCATTGTTCAACCTCCAAAAATAAAGAGAATGGTGCATTTGAGACACACTCTATTCTCCTCATAAAAGAGGATGTTTTTATCGCGGTGGTTTTTGTGAAAAAATGTGAATTTCTGTGAATTTTGGACAAAGAAAAAGCCCCTGCGTTTTTCACGCAGAGGCAATGCTCATGAATGTTAATATCTGTCAAACAGTTCTTCGGGACCGCAGTGCATCGGAAGGCTTTCATATTTTCGCTCGCCATAATCGTCTTGTATAGAACCCGCATCGCAGTTATAATCATATGCTTCAGGGCCATGGGATCTATACAAATCGTCATATGAATAGCACATCTCACAGTGGTCGCATTTCCATGTTTCTGGTCCGACATGCGTAAGGTGCTGACCGCATTCGCATACGGGAGCTTTAGCATGAAGCTCTACAAATTGATTAGCGCGGCAATCCACACGATTACCATCCCGATCAGTTGTCCACCATTCTTCAAAAGCCATACAAAATACCTCGTAGAATCAGAAGCGTTACGTTCGTACACTGTGGTTCTATGATACATCCATGGGCAAGTTTTTTCAAGCCCAAAATAGCACTGGCCAAAAACCCGTTTTTCAGCGTCAATTACTATATATAATTTTTCATTTTTTTCATTAACTAAAAGAAAAAAGTGGGTTTTTGGCCAAATTGCATAATTTTAACGAATTATCGTTATTTTTTTGTGGCCATTTTTTCTAAAATTTTTGGCCACGAACTGGGTTTTTGGCCACGAAAATGACAAATTCCGACGTTTTATCACAAAAATTCACAAAAAGCGGCAAATGAAAATGGGCAGTAGACAAAAACTAAACATATCTTTACATAAATCTACTAATTAGCACACAGAATAGTGCAACACCCAAACAGATAGACATTAACGTTATGAATTGCTTACCAGCTTGCTCTTCTCTTTTTGTATAAGCTTCCATCCTTTTAAGCTCCAGCTCTTTCTCAGCCTTCACTCGCTGGACTTCCGCTTCATTTACATACCGGTGCGTCTCCTGATAGTCATCCAACCGAACCTTCGTCCCACAGAACTCGCAAAACATAAAGTCCCTGTTGTCGTCTTTCACTGTCAGTTCAGCACCGCAGCTAGGGCATTTTACCGTCCGTGCCATAAAAGCACCTCCTCATTGAACTTGGTATAAGAATATCATGGAGACTCACCATCGTCAAGATTTACGGTGGCAATTCCCAAATAATCGTATTAAACCTTTTCATTATTTCACATCCCACTCAATAATAACATTGTTCCAACTCGCACTGTATCGTTTGTCATTGATTTGGACTTTAATCCTATGATCGGTTGAGCTCATCCAGAACACATCACCATTGCCTTCTACGTACACATCCCTAGTGTTCGGATAGTAAATTGTAATGTGATACTCCTGCTCGTCGCTCGTGATACTCCTGCTATCAGCCCGTTTTGAGCATCCGCACAACCAGATACTCAGACACAGCATCAGCGTACACCAAATCAGGCATATCGCTCGATCCTTATTACTCATAACTCATCAGCCTCCTTGCCGCTGCGTAGAGGAATTTCTTAACCGACCATGTATTCACACGATACTCAACGCGCAGTTTCTCCAATTCCGGATTCGGATACTCTCCTGCCCTGAACTCCATCATATCCATTGCCCTACGAAGTCTCCGATCCGCAGAACCTGGACTACAGCTGAACTTATCTGCCAGATTGCACTCAATATCTGCCAGCGAGATGAATTGATGAACCTCCAGGTCGTGAATCACCAGTTCAATTGCCTCGCCCAGCAAGTCTCCGCCAAAGGTAAGCACAGGAGCCCTCATCTGTATGAGAAAATCATACGTTTTCTGCTGCATTTCTTGCCACCACATCCTTTCCCACTCAGGTTTTCATAATAGCATTTGCGGCATGAACCAGATATGTGGTACCGTCAATCGTGATTTGCAGCTGATCACCTTCGTAGTCAGTCCAGTTATCTACCTTACCTTCGATGATAGTTCCATCGGGCAGCTTAATCTGTGCCCAGGAGTAGGTAAAGGTCGTATCGAACATCTTATAGTTGCCACAGCTGCACAGAACCACACAGCCCACGAGCATCATCAGGCATGCGACAACGCAAATAATACGATTTTTCATAGTTACTTCTCCACGCTTTCCTTTCCCGTCTGGTCATCCTCCGGCCAGTATGTGTAAATATCATCGAACACCACCGGGATCTTGCTCTGCAGTTCCTTCAGCAGCGGGCACATCAGCTCACGCATCTGAGGATGAGCTGCCACAGGAGTACGCAGCTTGAAGATGTTGCGCCACTCACGGTAATTGGCAGTCACCACGATTTCGGTCTTCAGGCACAGCGGCAGCACGCAGCGAGCCTGTTCGGGACGCATACCGTTAGCTATCATCAGCTTGTAGTCCTTTTCGGCATAAGTCATAGCTTCCAAGAACGAGCTTTTGATCGTAACCTCGCTATCGTTCAGTTCGCAATACTGCTCACCACGGACATAGGACGGCCAGATGAACGTAAGCTCATTGCCAAACTTCTCCTTCGAGTAGTTGCAGTACCGAGTGCTCTCCTGCGCAAAGCTCGCAATGCGGTGCCGCACCAGCTCATTGGCAATGGCCCGGTCACAGGTAAACAGCACGGACAGCTGAGAATGCTCCAGCATAGCCTCATGCCCCTGCTTCACCAGAAAGCCCACCAGCTTCTTTGCCGACTCACCGTCCGGCGTGATCTTATCCTCGCTCTTGTAGCAGACACGGGCCACCCGCTCGATCTGCTGCAGTTCCTTGATGCCGCCCTCAGAAATATCAGTGAGGATTTCGTACTTAGGTTCAATGATTTTCATAATTAAATCTCCTTTTCATCAGTGAATCCACCATTTCGAGCTGACTGAAGCTCTTTCCGTTGCCCCTTTGTGGAACTATGTATCCGAGATGAGCCATTTGTTTATGGTCACAGGATTTCACTTTGGGGCACTTCTGGCATTTTGGAGCAAGAATGGTAATCGCTCCAAAGTCTTCGTTCATAAACTATCCTCCCGCTTCAACTTACACTCCCAGTCGCCGCAGATATCTCCGCAAGCAAACTTCTTTGCAATATTCATGCCTTTACGGATAGCCTCCTGCTTATTTTCTGCTTTGACCACGAAACCCTGATGCCCGCCACCATTGTCCGTGCACTCAAACCAAAATGTGTACATCTTCATATAAAATCCTCCAAAATCGAGTCAAGCAGAATCTCCAGCACCCGGTTTATGCCCGCCACCACTCGATATGGCCACGGTTCTTTCGGTTCCGCCCGGACAGGGTTATCAGACTTTCTCAGCGCACCATAGAGCCACCTGTCGAACTGCCCAAGTGAAATATCATTCTCCATGCACCATTCACGAGCATCTGCGTAGCTAATGTCACCATTCATGCAAAGCTCGACCGCATCACGCAACTTAGCGTTCGGCTTGATCAGGATAACTTTTTGAAGCTCGTAATCCTCAAAATACAAGTCCTCGCGTGACCCGTCAGACCTGCGAATAACTTGTGCATAAGCTTTGCCATCCGCATAAAGCGTCGTAATATCCTCATCAATGTCAATTCGAGGACAATCGTACCTCCATATGGCCTCGACAACTTCTTCATAGTCAATCATATCGTACCTCACAGCATAATCCGGAACAAAATTAACCAAATTATCTTCAGCGTGAACGCAATAATGATCAGCCACGCGCAGATGGCCGCTGTCGCCGCCAGCAAATGCCCAAGGAATGTACCAATCTTATCCCAAATATCATTCATCCTTATCAACCCTTTCGAGACCTGTAAAATATCCAATGCCAATATGACCACCATCGCAATGATGAATTGGGCGGAACGCCATCAGACCGGCCAGATTGTTCTTTGCATCTTCGGGATTACAGTAGGGATGCCCATCGTTAAATTCCTTCTCGCAAAATCGGCACTTGTAAGTCGGATAATAAAATGTCTTCACCCCACACACCTCCTCGCAGCATCCACCCGGCACTCCGCAGCGTTCAGCTCGAAGATAGCAGCCGTGATAAACTCCGGATCACAATTCTCAAAGTGGTTCCGGGCCACCTCAAGATCCCGCATGGCATCTTTCAGCGTGTTGACTGTCGAAATCATCGGCTCTGTCCAGAATATCTTTTTGACGAAATCAACGATTTTGCGCAGCATTTCTACACCTCCACATCTTTGTGACCTGACGAGCCGTGAGCCAGCCATCAACATCATCATGGCCAAGCGCCTGTCTGCCCATCACCTCGATAAGCCCCTGCTCAAAGCCATAGGAACCCCAACCCCAAATGCCATCCCAGATACGATTTCCAGCAGCATCATATGCAATAATTTGCTCACCACCATCATGCCGTCCGCCCGGAAGATACTCCTGACAGTCTGGTCTGTCCATCTCTGGCCAACGACGTCCATAAGTATGCGGAACCTTAGCGTGCTTCAGCAGAATATCTAGCTTCTGCATCTCGGTCATGTAATTCCAAACCCGGAGTTTCCAGGTTTTCTTAGACATGTTTCTCATTTCTGCATTTCCTTTCGTCAGCCTCCATGGTCTTTGCGATTTTATGCTGAATATAAAGCACACAGCCAGCCTGACTATCACACCCGAATGAAGCCAATAGTCCAGCAATAGCATTCAAAGAGTTCAAATCCTCTTCAGCAAATATCATTTAGCGTTCACCGTTCCTCCTGATACTCTACAATTTTTGTCACTTCGCTCTGAACCCGGCATAAGAAATCAAACGCACCGAAGCAACCGCATTCCGCCAATGCCTCGGCGATATCGCCCAAATTATCCATATCGGTTCTTGTGAGATTAACTTGAGGAATAACTTCAACGTTCTCCTCTGCGATAAATGGGGTATAGTCCCCACAATGGCAGCATTTAATGTTCATGTGTTGCATACAAGCATCTTCCTTCAATGATAAAAATAAAGAGCCGCAGATTTCTCCACGGCTCTCGCCTTTGAGTTAATTGTTCTCAATGTTTTTCAACTGCTTTTCGATTTCTTTGGCTCCCATCGTAAACATCTTGCCAAACAAGTTCCTTTCATTTTTCTCGACATATTCCAAATAGCCAAGAGCACCACCTTCAGCGCACATGATGTGCTCGGTCGCATACCCAAGTGCCACGCCTGCTCCTTCACCGTGCCAAATGCCTAACTTCCAAATTGCAAATGCACCAATGTAAAGCACTCCCGCCTTTGCCATAGTCGTCATGAATTTGTTCATGTTCATAATTCGTACCTCCAAAATATAATTTCGAGACTAATCATCTCATAAAGGAGCCCGTTATTTTCGCGTCTTCTCCTCAAACTTCAGAGGCTTTACCGTTCCCTCCCGCGCACACTCCGTCAGGCACACATTGCAGGGCTCATCCGTCTCCAGTACCTTGAAGTTTTTGCACTTCGGGCAGTAGGTCGCATAATCCACTTCGCGCATCCAGTCATTCATCAGACTTCACCTCCTCCACAATACCATGAGCCACTGTCTTTTTACAAATAGGGCAGTATGAAAGTTTCATATAGGAATCATGCAAATGTGGTGCATTATTCCATACTTCTTTAGGTACTCTGTGCGTATCGCCACATTGCAGACATTTAATGCGCACTATATCTAGCGGTTTTACTACGAGATGCTTCTCCAGAAACTCCAGGTTACACTTTGTGCTAAACCTATCATCCAACTCCGGATGGGTCTCCCGCTGGTTCAATGCCCAGAGCAGGTTCCAGCAGGCAGCACGCAGGTGGTCCTCATCGTCCATACCGACCATGTACTTTGCCAGATGCCGAGAAGCACTGTCCAGAAGCGAATGCAGCGGGATGCCCTTATCCACATTGTGTTCCCCGTACTTCAGCGCACCCTCCTCGCAGTGCTTGCTGACCTCCATAATGCCATGCCAGGGCAGAAGATCCATCCGCCCCTTCCCTGCGTGCATGTCACGTTTTGCACCAGTTTCAAATTCGGTGTGATCTCCAGAATCTTTAATCATTTCCTTTTCCTCCATGTGTAATAAACAGCGTAAAGCTGGTTGTGTTCTTTTAGTCTATTGACAATTTGTTTGCCGATTTCGATATGCGCTCTTGGAGCAAATAATTGTTCTGGAGCATTGATGCAACAGTAGCGCTCACTGAAAGGAATATGTTTTTCGCTTCGATCAACCAAGAAACGACCTGTAAAAACACCGTCATCTCTGATGCAGAGATATTTCCAAATAGCAGACAGTGGGCTGCTGTCGTAAGGAACAAACGTTGCATTGTGCTCTCCAAAGTGCGTTACACGATGACAATTAGCATTGATAACTTTGACAAGCTTCTTTCTGATTTTCTTTGAAATATTTCCCATTAGCAGAACCTCCTGATTCTTCCCTGCATAACCTTGTTGGGAATATCCAGCCACCGGATTTTGCACTTGTCCTTGTAGTCAGGACGCAACTTCTGTAGAATCGTCTTCAATGGCTGCCCCTTGATTTCTTCAATCAAGTCCATGAGACAAGCCGTTACTTTCTCGAAGTATTCTGCAATCGCATTTAAGGCATCTGCTATTTTCTCAGCAGTAAGCCTTAAAGAATCATAAATATCGCGCTTGGCACCGGTTTCAAATTCGGTACGGTCGCCAGAGTCTCTAATCATCAGTCTTTTCCTCCAAGTTCTCTTATGCGATTTGAAAATGCTGCTCGCACAGATATGAGCGAGATAAAATGCAAGAAATCTTTATCAGTACGCATTTTTACGATGATAGCAGCGCATAAAGGATTCACTTTGCAATATTCTACAATTTCCGTATGGTATTTTTCTTTTTGTTTCTTTAATTTCTCAACATCTGTGCAGATGCCAAGGTCGTGTATACTTTCGATCATGTCGTACCTCCATAAAATTTCCTTTCGTTAAACGCCTTCTTCGAGTTCAGGGCTCTCGAAATCGCAAGATCAATACCGCTCCTACTCTTCAGATGGTAATACCAAAGATCCTTGTATGGGGTATTCAGCCGGTCGATACGCCCAGAGGCCTGTTCCATGATCTTGTAGGAGTAGTTCTGGCTGTAAAATATAATGGTGTCCGTCTTAATGCAGTTCCAGCCTTCTGCCCCGGCGTTATATTGTACGAGATAGACCCATCGCTCTCCATCCGGAATCGGTTGATGCTTATGCCCGTTCCATTGTGCTACTTCCACGCCTTCGTCATAGGCCAGATTCAGCAGAATATCCAGCTCATAGTCAAAGTTGTAGAAGATGATGACTCTGGGCCGGGTCATGCAAATATCCAGCACTTCCCGCTGGCGGCTCTCATCCGAATTGACGAGCTTCCGCAGCAGATAGCAGAACTCGCTGGCTGTCTCGATTGGCTTGTTCTCCCAGAGGTTCCACCGGTTCTTGCAGATCGACATGTATTTCATCTTGTCATAATCTACGAAAATATTTTCATGGTGAGACACAGTTGAACGTTCAAAATCCATGTCGACCAAGACCCGTTCCCGCAGCCTTACCAGACGCTGGGTATTCAGATATCGGTCGATCTTTGGATACTTTGTGCAGAATTGGCTATAAACCACATGCTGGTTATTGAAGTCTGACCGGTTACGGTAAAATCCATTTGCAATGAACACCGGAATATAATCCGTCCAGCAATCGCCGGGGGTCGCGCTGAGCAATATCCATTCGTTGCTCTGCGTGATTTTCAGGAAAGCCTTTACCCATGTGCCCTTCCCAACGACTCGCTGCTCGTCGAATATAAAGAACGAATTCTTTACACCAACGTATTTTCCAATGTTATTCCAGGAATCTACAACGACGGTATGCTCGTAAACATCATGCTCTTTATCCGTAGACATGTAGAAATGGGCCAGTTCTTCATCCCATTCGCCAGTATCTCGTTTCCGAGCGGTCGTGATGATGTACAAATCCGGTGGTTCTGTCATCTTAACGTAATTTTCCGTGTTCACTATCCCATCAAATAGCGTATAATAGAACGCCAAACTGGTTCTCGATTTTCCGCTTCCTACGCCTCCACATAAGATGCAGCCAATTTTCATCCGTTTGAGTGCATCCAGCTGGTAGTCGTAGAGCGTTACGCCTGCCATCAGTGTAATTACCTCCATTCCGTGTGCACATGGATCGAAGTTTTTCTACAGTGATTTTCGTAGGCCAGCAGTGCGATAGTCGCCTCCTGTTCGTCTTCGCCTTCACCATAGACTGTGTAAGCAAAAATCTCCTTGCCGTTTTTCGTAAAGACCTTCCACTCTTTCTTAGTAGAGTCCGTGCTTTTTGCAGTAGGACGCATATTGCAAGCCCTCCTTATCAGCTTCGCGCATGATATCCTGAAGCGTGAGTTTCTTCGGCTTCGGTTCGTCTTTTTTCAGGAACCGCGCCTTTCTGCATTTCTCGCAGTACCTTTGGCCCGGATAAACGGCGTACATCATCACCCCACAATCCATACACGGCTTGTCAATCTTCCAAACTTTTGCCATGAATATCAGTCTCCTTTTTTGAGCATTTGCGAGTCATGCGGGAATCGAACCCACCGTACAGCCCATGCTAATGACTCAAATAAAAGAGCCCCAGATTTCTCCGGAGCTCAGGGAAAATATAAATAGAGCTGTTTCCTTAGAGCCGCCATTTGCGACGTGGGCACTCACCGGCTGGACATTCGACCAGGGACTGACCCCGGCACTCAATTTTAACGTTAATACGTCTCGGCCAGGCGTCGGTTGATAACGTCCGGAGCAACATACGCAATATTTACCAGATACTGCGGAATGTCATACAGTTTTGCCGTATAATTCTCTACGATGCACCCGGCAAACTCCTTTTGGTCATCGTAGACACCGATAAAGGCGTCTGCTTCCGACATAAGCTGAATGGATTTTCCAAGATACCACAGTTGCTCATGATTGGACGCAGGTGCGTTCTCTGCGATCCACGTGTCTATCACTTCAAACTTCTCGTTGAAGATAGCCTCTGCAATATCACACAGTTGGTTGATCGTGTCATGAATCTGCCTTTCGGTGCGTCCACGCATCGGGCAGCTGACGAACAGTTTTGCCATAAAACATTCCTCCCTCAGAACGGAATTTCGGTGTGGTCGCTCGGCTCGGCCATGTCTGCTTCCGGTGCAGCATAGCGCGCATACCGTTCTGCATACGGATCGGCATCTGCATCCTGCTCCACATACATGACATCTGCATACAGGCTGTACTCGCCCGGAGTGTTGCGCTTCTCCACGAGATTGGCCTGAACGCAGACATTCTTAACCCGAATGAAATCGAGCTGACCGATCGTATCAATGTCACAGAGCAGGCGCTTGCCGGTGGTAGTGATCCAGTACACGTGCGGCGGCCACTTGGATTCCATGTTGATAGTGACCGGAGCAAAGTAGGTCGGCACAAACGGCTCGTCGTAAGTACGCTCCGGATTCGGCTTGGTCTGCCGTACCTTCACACCGAGAGCCACCAACTGATCGGCCAGTTCCTGCGTAGGAATGACCACATTGACGCGGCGCTTGTCCGAGCCAAAGCGGTCACGGCTGGGATCACCAGAGAAGTTGGTGGTAAAAATAAAACGAGTATCGTCAATATTGACTTTCTGACGCTTGGTGTACATTTTTATAAATCTCCTTTGTTCTTTTTGATATACTCAATGCATTCAATCGCATAATTCAGCTTGATAAGAGCATCAATCTGACAGCCATTGAACGCAAGCCCGTTGCTCCGAACCTTATCAAGGTCTTTGATCGTATTCTTTGCTGACCCAATCAGTTCGAGAATTTCGTCCAAAATATCATTTTGGGATTTTTCCTTCGCCTTCTGAGCAGAAGCACCAGCACACCGCTTGGAAGTATCCTTGTAATAGTCCTCCCGGCTGCCCTGAGCCTTCTCAGAGAACTTCCGAATGTGATAATTGTGTAAAATGTCCACATACAGATCTTTGGCGAGGAACTCCAATTCCCTTCCAGTGTCAAGAGTTATCTCAATCGAAGATAAACGAACGATGAAACCACCCATAATATCGGGGCCATCAGTACGGACAACATCGATTGCGCCAACGCACCTTCCAGTGTTATCATCAATCAGATACACATTTGTCACCTCACTTCAAAATTTCTTGCAGCTTCATCCTGAATATCATTCCAGGGAGGAGTCCCAGAATCATCGGCGGCGAACCATTCGAAGTCGCCGTATTTGGAGATCTCATCGACAGCTTCATTGACTTCCTTGTCGAAGTATGCCTTGTCGATATCGTCCTCCATGTGGAGTGAATAGACCGCCTCGCTTTCCAGCCAACGGTAATCCTTTGCTCCGGTCACAGAAGCATATTTCCGTTCACCGGTATCACTCAGGCCCGCTTCCCGCAGCAGCAGAGCACCACCCTTTCCCGGAATAATGGGGCAGAACTGACCGACACGTCCCACAAAAATATAATTGTGTTCGCCTTCGGGCAGGTCCTCATTTTTATCCAGATAGATGGCACCCTTCGACACAGTTTTGGTCTCGCAGAGGTCAGGAAACTCGATGGGTTCCTTCGAGAAGAGCGTCTTGAAGACATACGGCACCTGGAACTGTGTACCGGTGGCAGTCCATTTTCCGCCTTTCTTCTCGTTCTTTTCGGGAATATAACCGTACTGCGCTTTTGCCGTATCCGCATCGAGATACTTTGCAATATAAACGGCGTTGTTCACCAGGCACATCTTTTCATAGGTAGCCTCGTGTTCAAACGTGTACCCGTACTTTTTCGCAAAGTTCATGCAGAAGTCGATGATTTCAGGCGTGGCATCCGGGATTTTGATGGAATCCGTCTTGATGTGTGCCACGGTGAAACCACGCTGCTGCACCTCGTCCTGCAACGTGCGCATGAATAAAGCCCCTCGAAGCGCCACAATGTTGTTGACGTTCTTGGGGTTGCGGAACGGGTTGTCAAAGGTCGCGCTGGTCATCCCGTACACCATGTTGATGGCGATCTTCAGCGCCTGTGTCAAGGCTTTTGCCTGGCCAGGGTCATCCAGATACTTCGCAAGTTTTCCTCCGAACAGCTTCTTGGCCTTGTCGTACTCACCATGCTTTACATGAATACGCACGTCCATCAAGTCGCTGAACTGCTTGGTGTACTCGCCAAAGTAATTCATGGCCACTGCCGAATGCGGATGCATGGATGCTACGTCCAGCAGAGCGATGTTGTGGTACATCCCCGGCTCGGCATACACATAGCCGCCCATGCCGAGGTCGGTGCCGCGGAACATGTTGTGCATCTTTCCGTCATCACCGCGTACCCATTCGTAACCGGGAAACGCATTGATGATGTTCTGATCCGTCAAAATATCAGGCTCAACTTCCACCACCGAATCCGATTTACCTGTTGCCAGGTCGGTGTAGACCAGCTTCGGATGCTTCTCCCGCCCAAATATAATTCGGGCGGTTAGGCTGTTGGTCGTGTCGTTGACTGTCATTCCGGCAAGGTCTGCCAGAATCTCACGCGCAATGAAGTCCGCCTGCCGGTCTTTCGAATAGAACAGCGCTTCCGTTGCCAGAACGTCGTTGTCGCAATACTCCGCAACTTTGTCCCAAAGGCTCTTCGGCACCGGCTGGTCCCAGGGCAAGCCAAGCTCCTGATGGTGGATGCCCAGCTCGATCTCGAACTTCTTCAGGCTCTGTTTCTTCGATGAGAAGTCATAAATATCCGTATAGGATAAGTTATAGGCCTCACCAAAGAAGCCCGTATGCTGGTTGATGATCTGGTTCGACAGGGCGTAGATCTGCTCATTGGACATTCCCAGCATTCGTGCCCAGAGAATATGGTTGTCGTACTTGCGGTTGTTGAAACCGACCAGCCGATACTTTGTCAGCCCTTCGATCTCCGCCGGGCTAGGGTTGATCATCCGGTAGACTTTATCCTGCTTGGCAAACTTCCAGTTTACAAGCAGTAGGTTCGGAAACACCTCGCAGTCGAAAAATATCATGGGCTTTTCTTCCCCGGTCGGAGCGTTGCGCTCGATGTCATCTTTTGACTTGAAGTGCATTTTCGATACGATCTTGAGGCATGCGTCTGCCTGGTTGGTGCTGTTGGCCGCGAAGGCAAGGATCACATTCCGCATATCATCGATGTCATACGGCACGTTTCCTTCATACGCTTCCTCCACGATGTGCGCAATAAAGTCCACGCTGGGCTTGGTGTAGGGGCTGATTTCCTTGGCGAGTGCTTTCTTGATGAGAACACGCAGATGCCGCTCATCCTGAATCTGCTTTGTGTCAACCATTTTTTCTCCCTTCAATGGTAAGCCGCTGCTGATGTTTGCGATGGAAATATCATTGCATTTCGACAGTTTTCTCCGGAGCGAGGCCTTTCCCGTGAACACCTTCACCTCGATATTCTCGTCATAGATCCGGCTCAGTTTGGCCGCATCGCCTGTGTAAATATAATGTAGGTGGATTCCCGCACCCGATTTGCTCAGCTCTGCGTAGGTTCTGGGCCATTTGGATGCAGCTTCGAGGTTTCGCTCAAAGCTCTTTTTCCCGTCTGGCCCCGGAATATCAAAGTCGATCACAATGTGGTTCTCCGGGACTTTCACATAGTGCAGTCTCGATGTGTCCAGTACGCCCAGTCTGGTCCTGACATTCTCCCACTTTTGCAGGGGCGTGCCATTTTCGTTCGCATACTGTGCCAGACAATCCTTGCAAATATCATTGAAGAGAGAATGCTGCTCTTTGAAGTCAATCCAGGACGAAGGCGGGGGGTCATTTTTCGCAGACTCCCCCTGGGGGGTATCCGCAAATTCCTTGAACTTGTCTGCCTTGAAACCGCTGTAATAGCTGCGCACCCGCTCACCGTTTACATCGGTTTCCCGCTCCTTGTAATCCTCGAAGTAGTTCATCAGTTCTTCCCGGAAGGCACGGCGCGAATACGGATATGGCACGTTTGCAGCCGTATTGTATTCGTTGTACATTGCCCATGCCCGTTTCAGGGAGACACCGTTTTCCTTCTTGAAAATATAATAGGAGTCCAGCATGAAGTTGTAGAAATCATTGGAAGCACCCATCATACGAGTCGGAATATAATCGTCGTACAAACGTTTGTTCTTCTCGTACACTTCCTTGCAGTGGCAGGCGATCCCGCCAAGTTCAAAGTCCACCTTGCCCACCAGGTCGAGGTATTTCTTTGCTGGTATCTTTTCCCCGCTCGGATTCACGTCAATGAGCCGTCGGATCAGGCCCGATTTCGCATCGGTGATTTTGACCGGCTTGTTGGTGCCGAGAAACAGGAAGCACTTAAACTGGTTTGCATAAGCGCTCCGGAATTTCTCATTCACCATCATCGTCTCGTGGGAAACGAGCGAGTTCAGCCGGGTATTGTCCTCGATATGTGACAGGTCACCGTCGTGCTGGATCGCGATCAGCGGGTTCGATTTGAACGCTTCCAGTGCAAACGCATTTGAAGATGATCCCAGCGCCTTCGAGTCGAAGGTGCCGCAGTACCCCTCGAACAGCTTCTCTACGATGTTCAACACCGTAGATTTGCCGCTGCCGGGCGGACCGTACAGCACAAGGAACTTCTGGATCTTTTTCGAGTCGCCATTGACGATGGCGCCGATGGCCCATTCGATCTTTTGGCGCTCTTCCGGAGAATATAACGTGCCCACGAGCTCGTCGTAGGCGCTGATGCTCCCCTTTTCCAACGGATACGGCAGACGCTTGGACGTATAGCTGTCCTTCTTGACCGGGGTGTTTGCAAATATCAATGTGTCGTCGAGGGTATGATAGTTGTCCCGCATCTGCCGCTGGCAGTATCGGTGCCAGTTGTCGATCATGCCGGACTCCGCATCCCACATATGGAGCACCCGATAGCTGTCGTTGAGCAGCTGCTTGTGTTCCTGCACATAAATATCAAGCTCCCGGTCGATCAGCTGCAACGCATCCTGCTCCTCCGTGCTCCATAAACCGCGCTCTTCCAACCAGATCGCATAGAAATCAGAACCCCGGATCATCAGATCTTTGGATTTCTTGATGATGAATTTCGGGTAAATTTCGATCGTATTGCGTTTTCCCATCCGCGTTGCGATCATCAGGAAATCAATCATTGGCAACTGACTTCCTCCTTTCTACGAGGTCTGTGTCAGACTTCTTTTTTGTCGACGCGGGCCTTACCGTCGCAGCACACGTCCTGCGGCCGCTGCTCTTCAAAGAGACGCGCCTCAGCGTTCCGTGCGCGCTCCTCTGCTTCTTTTCGCTTCTTTTCGCTCTCCCCCAGCATCGTGCAGGCCTTCATGCTGAGCCATGCCAGCCCGATGATGACCAGATTCTTGCGCATGCACTTGCCGTTCAGGCGGCGGATGGTGTGGTTGGCCACCTCCAGCGCAGCCTTGCTGTTGCTCAGGTCGATCAAAATATCAGTCAGTTCCATTGTCAATTTTCCTCCAGTAATTCGGGTCAGCCAGAATCAGCCGACCAATGTTATTCTCGTTTCGACACGCCGTGATTCGCAGCATCACATGGGAATCGTCGAGTATTTTCTCAACGAATCCTTCCATAGGGATGCAGATTTTTGATTCATATGTCATCAAAACTCGTTCTCATTCAGATACGCCATCAGCTGATACCAAATATCAATCTGGCGCATGTCTTCGGTCGGATGGGAAAGTGTAAAGAGGCCGCCCGCACCGTTCGGCTGGTAGTCTCTACTGTCGAATCGGTCCAGAATAAATTCAGCCCGATCCTCGCTGAAGCGGCTGTCGTCCATCGCAGCGAGGCCCAGGCTGACCACCATGTTCCAGAACCACTGGCCCACGCGGTTGCCAGCCGTCACATCTTCCATGATGTGTTCCTCCACACGGAGTGCGAGGCCCACCATCATTTCCAACATACTGCATGGCTCACCGCCGAATGCCGCATCGATCTTCGCATACGGAATATCATTCTCCGTTGCAAATCGGTAACGCAGGTTGCTCCCATCCGTTGCCCGGCAGACGTCCATCTCGCATGCCGGGATGAATCTGCGGTTGTAGAGGAACATCAGCAGCCGGTGAAACGACAGGTTTCGCGGTTCCCATTCCCCGCAGACAATCTTATAGAGCCAGTCATAATACTGCTCTGTCAGCTTCGAAAAAGTCATTCATCTTCCTCCGATAAGACGTTTGCCCAGCACTGCTGAGCCTGAAGGATCTCGTAGTCCTTGTGATAGTTGTTGTTCCGCACATGGATCATGCTCGGCGCAAACTCACCAATGTGCTTCAGCGCCTCCGTACCGATGAGCGTCGGAATATCATCCTCGTCCACCGGTTTCGATTCACCATCGAAGACCAGTGCGCCGTCCGCGTAGTAGGTCAGGAAACTCGTCTCGTAATCATCGTTCTCTCCAAAGCGGTCCGGCTCGATAATCTCGATGGGCTCACAGGTGGCAATGGCTTCCGGGTCCGACTCGGTGCGGTACTTCCCGGCCAGCTGCTCAAAGCTCTTCTGCGTCGCCTTTTCCTCGATTGTCTGGTCCATCTCAGCCTCTTTCTGCTGGTAGTGCTCGCGGACATCCTCGATCTGATGATCAGCGTACTCCTGATACTTTTTCAGGAGCATCCTGTGCATAAAGTAGGCGCCGCCCACAAAGCCCGCTGCAAATATCAACACGTCACGAATGGTCTTGTTCATCGTCTTCTCCTTTGATGCTCATCATGGTGAAAGCCAAACCGCCAAAGAAAAGGGAGACACTCATCAGAATGCCTCCCACGACATGGCGCTTGCGTTTGGTATCGGTCAGATAGTCTAGAAACAGAAACATATTTTCCAAACTGTCCATAACACCCTCACTCCGAAAGAACCGCCAGACCGGATACGAAACAGACTCCGGCCATGGCAGCAAAAACGTAAGAAAGTCTTTTCACGAATCTGGTCATAGCGTATTCCTCCAAAATATCAGTCTCAGATCTTGTCGATGATCGGGCCGTCGCAGTTGAACCGCAGCATCACAGAGCGCTCACCGCCGCTGATGAAACTGTTCAGAGCGTCGTCGCCCTCCACGTAGCTGGTGACGCCAAAATCTACATGGTTCTGCCGGGTCGGATCGTTCGGGTCATAGATCCAGCCCACGATCTGGCCTTCGGGTGTCTTCATGGTCACACCGCCGTGGGTGCCGATGCTGCTCAGAACGTCGTTCAGGAACAGATGCCCCTGCGTGCGCAGACGCTTGTTCGCAGCCTGCTCCATCAGGAACAGGTAATTCCGGTTCAGCATATTGTCCGGCTGCCAGGTGTCCACCGTCTCGTCAAAGATGCAGGTGTAGGGGCTGGTGTGTGCCATGGCGACGTCCTTGTACTCCTTGATGGCCTCCTCAACGCCCTGCTCGTTGGTGTTCTTGCTCTCGATCTCCACGGCCTTGATGTTGTGCTCCAGTTCCTCCTGCACACGGCTGCCAAAGCGGTCTCCCACGCGGGTCTTGTATTCGTTGAATGCCTGATCCAGCGCGATATAAGCCGCCGTCAGGCTTGCATTTCGCTTGCTCATAATGTGGTGCGAGCCGAACATGCAGCCCAGCGAAGCTGCACCAAGGCCGACCGCAGGCGCGTAGACCTTGGCCAGCTTCAGGCCGGTCTGGATGTATGCCGTGGTGATGTCCTTCTTGAACTCCTTCTCGGTGTAGCTCTCGCCTTCGTCCAGCTGGAGCTCACCGTTTTTGATCTGGTCTTTCGCAGCGTGAATGCTCTCTACCGCTGCGTTGTGCTCAGCGAGAATATCCTGCGCCTTGATGGTTGCCTTGCAGGCCAAAACCGTCGCAGTTACGCCGCCGATGGCAGCGCCCACAATCATGATGGTCGGACTCGCCTTCTTCAGCTTATAGCCGTACTTGGATGCCGTGCGGGTCACAGTGGCCATGATCTCGTCTTTTTTGATGCTTTTCAGGAACTTCATAAATATCAATCCTTTCTATCAGTGCAGCGGTACGGGCTTCGGCAGAACCAGACGGTAGCCACCCGGAATCCCCTTGATATATGCCTGATCCAGCATATACCAGCCATAGTTATAGTCCGTCGCCTCATTGGAAACGCCCATCAGGTCCCACAGGTCGCCCACGGTCACCTGCTTGTAGTCGCGGAGGGCGTTGTACATCTGGTTCAAAATATCATCTGCATCGCCACGGCATTCGAAGTCGATGTTCTGCAAACTCCGGCGCATCGGCGGGTTCGGATTCCCCGGCCGTCCGTTCTGACTGCCCGAATAATAGCGGTCATAACTGTTCCGCTGGGATGCAGAGCCGGAATATCCACCCGAACTCCCGCGGGAGCGGTCTTCGCCCCAGAGTGCAATGCTGATCGCCGAGTTGAAGATGCTCCACAGGCCGTTTTTGACCATCGGGACCAGATACTCCATCACGATGCGGTCTTTCACCGTTTTGAGGTCTTCCGCCAGAAAATCATTTGCGATCTTCTGAATGTCGTTCTGTTCCTTGACGGTCACCTTACCCTTGACAACCTTCTGGAACTTTTTCTTCGGTTCTGCTGGCTTCTGGCCAATGCTGGACTTCGGCATTTCTACTTGTGCCATACTGTCATCCTTTCAAAAAACAAAAAAGTAAGAGCCTACGATTTCTCGTAAGCTCTCGCTTCATCAAACATTACTTTTCCTCAGAAGTTTCCTCGATGTCCTCATCAACGGTTTCCTCTTCAGGAACTTCTTCCGTGATCACCAGCGGATTGCGCAGATGGATCTTCTTCTTTGCCTTCTTCGGCTTCTGCTCATCCTTTGCCTCCTTCTTGGCCTTGTGCTTCTTGTGCAGACCGTACAATACGGCTGCGCCAACGCCCACAGCGCCAACAATGAGTCCAAAGTTCGAACCAGAATTCGAAGACTGCTCCGTGTTGATCATCTCAACGCTCTCCTCCGGAACGACCTCAACAGAAGTCCCGTTCTCCATAGTAGTCTCGTTCATGTTCTTCATTTCGTCCATTTTTGTTACCTCTCTTTTATTAAAGTTCATAATGTCGGAGTATTACCTCCATAAAGGAAGATGAATTTTTCGCGTCCGGCCGCGGGATGTCGAAAATATCAATACCCCAGCCACTTCGGCGGCGTCGCATAATCGAGCACCAGACAGGGCATCCCGTCCTCGTCCAGCTTCGAAGCATAGAACGTCTCGATCTCCAGCGTCGTATCGGTATCCCAGCCGAGCAGATCGCCGTTCCGGTTGTGCTCCATGCCCAGATAGTCGAACAGGTCGTTTTCGGTCACCCGGAAATCACTGAGCAGCTGCTTGTTTGCACCGTTCAGGGCGCGTTCCAGTGTGTTCCTGCTCGTCCAGATATAATTCCCGGACAGACTTTCCCAGCATTTCACGCGCTGGTCATAGGAAATATCATCCGATTTGACGCCCTTTGCCACCGGGATGTTCTTCGGTTCCGGGCATTTTGCCATCTTGTCCAGGGTAACTGCCTCGCGGATCTCCTGCTCTTTTTCCTTGCCAATGGTCTCCACGACCTTGTCCTGGTAGGTCTTCAGCGCAGATTCCGACAGTGTGCAAGCCGCTGCCAGTGCTGCATTCCGGCGTTCATCCACATGGATGGCCCCAATGGTGCATGCAGCGCTCAGGCCCATGCTCACCGCCGTCGGAATATAAACCGGGCCTGCTGTCTTGATGATGGTCTTTGCATCGAGCTTTTCGACACCCAGTTCCTTCTTTTTCTCATCCAGCAGGATCATCGCCTTCGGGGTGGCCGTCACTGCAAAATAAACGGCCGTGATGCCGCCGGTAATGGCCAGACCGCCCAGAATCTTGGATGCGTTCCGGCTCACGCTTCTCCGCGCAGCCTTTGCAAATGTTTTCAGGTTCATAAATTAGTCCTCCTTCTTCTTTTTCGCCGTGTTGATTATATCAATACAATCGTCAAGCTGGTTATTAAGGCCCTGCATAAAAATCATTTTTGTGATAAACCCATCGCGGGCAATCATGTGATTGATATAGAGCTTAATATCCTCATTGCCCGCTTTCTTTCAAACCACAAAAAGGCTTTTTGCAGCGCCTACACCTTCGCCGTAAGTTCGGCCAAGTACCCATGCCAGGCTGCCCCCGACCAATGCACCAGCGATTACATTAAGAATGTTCATATTCGTACCTCCAAAATATCAATGATTTATAAAAAGAAAGAGCCTACGATTTCTCGTAAGCTCTCGCCTTTTTCAGATGTGTCCATTCTGCTTCAAATTCTCGAAGCGGATCTCTGTTTCCTTCTGACTGTCACGCTCCATCCGGATGCAGTCTTCAATGTATTCGCACAGCCGAATCGGCTGCATGAACAGGTACATTGCGATCGCATTCAGCGTCCGCAGTCCGTTCAGTGCAGTGTGCTTCAGCAGCTTCACCATTGCCTGATCCAGAGTTGCATAATAATCATGGTTGTACATAAATATCAATCTCCTTTATTTGTCAGTTTGGATTTCTCTTCCATAAAGGAGCCTGAATTTTTCGCGTTTACAAGTTCTTTTCCGCAAGCTGACGGCGCACTTCTTCTTGCACCATGTCTTGCAGTTCCTCTTCGCTGCGCTGGTCCTCGATCAGGTCATGCCCGAAGCTCAGAATAGCACTTGCGGCCATCATGGCAATGGATGCCACCTTCCACCAGTTGATATGCTTCATAAATATCAGTCTCCTTTGCTTTCCATGTAATCTTTATAGGGGTCGAAGTTCAAGTAATCTTCGATGGGTTCCTGGAATGCTGTCACATAATACACATCCAGCCCATCGTCCGTATGCTGCTTCTGATAATTAAAGTCGATCCAGTAATTATCCCACATCTCGCCGAGGTAATCGATACTCCAACCGCGATCGTCGAGTTCCGGCACGAAGTCCAGGTTCAGATATCCATAGAGTTCATTGAGCGCGATATACCCGTTGATGGCAAAGTCGTGGTTGACTTCATAGAATGCCGTCAGCAGCTCGGCCTCCGTTGCATGGAAATATCTTTTGGATATCGGTTCGTAGCAGAGCAGCTTTTCAGTTGCAGCATTCTCGACGGCTCGATCTTTTTCCGTCATCTCGATGGACTTTGTCGTCTCAAAGATTGCGTTTTCCTGCTGGTCTCCAACCATTTGCCGAACCTGCGCCCGATAGGTCTGGTACGTCTTCCCCAGCGCCATGTACGCTGCCGTCAGGCTTGCGATCTGCTTTTTGTTCAGCGCATTGGAGCCCAGGATGCAGGCGATGGTGCCGCCGCCAAGAATCACTGCCGGTACGTAGGCTTTCCAGCAGGCCTGGACGATTTCCTTCTTTGTTGGAGGCTCTTCCACAATGCCCTGCTCATCTTCGTTGTACGTTCGTAGAGCTTCATCCACTGCGAGCAGATGCTTTGCCTTCGTCGTTGCCCGTCCGGTTTCGATGGCCGTCGCCACGACGCCCACAGATGCTGCCACTGCCAGAATAGTTCCGCCGTGCTTGCGCAAGAATCTCGCGCATGCTTTTGTCAGTTTCATTGTCTGACCTCCCATCACAAAATGATTTCACCGTAGAGAAGCTCATACAACCGGTTGGATGCACTCAGATAGTTTTCGTAAATATCTGCGTCCGCACACATGCTCATGCAGTCCTCCGCGTTTTCCACCTTGGAATAGATCTGCCCAAGGCGTTCTTTGAGCGCCTGAAGTTCACTTTTCGTTGCCTGGTCCGTGCAGCTTTGAATAATGTCGTCCAATGTTTTCATGATGTTCAACCTCCATTTTGAAAAAATAAAGAGCCTACGATTTCTCGTAAGCTCCATTTCGATTAGTTACTTTCTCTTCATTTTCTCCAAAAGTGCTTCCCTTGTCAAATCAAATACCTTCAGGTTGCGCTTGCAATACCTTTTGTGAAACGTATCGTCCAGTTCATGTGCCGCCTGCATGTGGCCGTATTCTACCAAATCGCCCCATGCGCACGCCATACTTACTGCGGCGAGTACGTCAATCACATAATAAGCTGCAACGCAACCCGCAATTGCTCCAATCAATTTCTTCATAGTTTTGTACCTCCAAAAATATAATTCTGAGACTAACCATCTCATAAAGCATCGAGAAATTTTCGCGTCACAGTATGTCGATACTCCTCAGAATATCCACCAGATCCTTCTTGCTCATCTCAGCGTCGATATCCAGATGCACGTGAACTTTTTTCTCGTTCTCGCTGTATCCGGCAGAAATATCATTGAGATCGACGTTCACGCCGTCATATCCCTGCTTACGGATCGCATTCCGAACCGCGTCCGAAATAAGCCCACGCAGAAATGCAGACTGGATGTGCATAATGTCCTCCATAATGTAGTACCTCCAAAAAAATATAAAAATGAAAAAGAGAATGGGCCTCGAACCCATAACCTCCATCCGAAAGTGGCGCTCTACCAATTGAGCTATCTCCTCCATAAAGGCAGCTGAAATTTTCGCGTCTGAAAAAGATAAGAGGGCGTGATCTTTCAGATATTGTCCTCTTCCAGATTGCTCTCTTGCATCTCTTTCAATGCCTTCTTCTCGTTCCACTTTGCCCATGCTGCAAATGTGCCCAGGATTGCCAACGACAATCCCATGCCAACTCCGCAGCACTTAAAATAAGTGCCCCAAGTCCAAGGTTTGTTCATAAAGTTCTTAATAGCTTTCATCATAGTTTTTTCTCCTTTCAATGTAAGCCCTCTTACCTCCATAATAGAAGCTGAAATTTTCGCGTCTGAAAAAAGAAAGAGCCCATGCTTTCACATCAGCTCTTCTCCGGGACGGCCCAACTCAAGTTGTGTTTAACCGGTCTATCGTCAAATATCAGTCTTTCGACGGCCGGAATGCCCGACATAACAGCCATACAATAAGCGTTACAATTGCCATTGCAATTGCTGTCATGATCATCTGCCCAACCGTAATCGAATAATTCCAAATTTTCTTAAAAATAGATTCGTTCATATTACATTCTCCTTTTTTCTGGGCCTTTGTCCCATAAAGCACGGAGAATTTTTCGCGTTAGGGTAAAAAGAAAAGAGCCTACGATTTCTCGTAAGCTCTTCGTTTCACTTTTCGTTAATCAGATCTTTTAATTCATCGCAAATATCATAATAGTCCTGCATACAATCTATGATTACACTGACATCATACTTCATATTATGCTTTTGCATCTTTTCAAGTGTTGTCATAATATTCATAGCCTCTTCTGCCTTGTCATGAATTTGCTCCATTTTCTTCTTGTCGATCATAACGAATCAACTCCTTTCATAAAGCAAGGAGAATTTTTCGCGTTACGCTCCGGTGATCCGATTTGCCCAAATATCATCCAGTTCCCTGCTGTCCAATGTACATCCCAGCAGGCGCCTCGGACTCGTTTCCAAAAAACGCGCCAGCTGTTCCAGCCGTTTGTCGCAGGGAATCGTGTATCCGTTGCACCAGAATCCCACACACGTCCGGGATACGCCCATCTCCTTTGCAAGGGTAGCCTGGCTGATCCGTCGCTCCTTCAGTTTCTTCTTCAGGTTCTCGCCGAACTGTGCCCGGTAGCGTCTGGGGTAAGAGGCTCGCACTTCGTGATTGTTTTTCTCTGTCATATGATACTCCTGTCAAATACAGTCTCCCATCGTTCCCGCTTGATGGGCTTCATGCGCAATGCCCACATGATCTGGCGTACGGTCACGGTCGGATATTCTCCATTTTGATTTCTGCGCCCGGCATGGCTGTCGAAATATTCCCTGAATCCCCGCCGCAGATAGATCTTGTCGGTCAGCCATGGGTCAATGGCACTCCAGTAGGTCGATTTTGTCTTCTCGTTGAATCGCTGCTGGATCACACATAGCCCCCTCGCACCTTCCTTGTAAAGGGTGCACACACGGTATACCGGATGATTGCAGCGGTAGACACTTCCGTAATAACTCGTCCATTCATTGGGCGGTACTTCATGATATCGCATAAAAAATAAAGAGAGCCTGCGACTTTCGTCACAGACCCTCCTCGGTTCCTCCTTTACCTTCTGTCTGTAAAGCCTCTCTTGATCTCGTGTAAACCTTCACGCATTGCTCCGGAAAGCTGCGTCACACCGCCAGCCTCGCAGATCGACCAGTATACGGTCATCCCAATCGTGCCGACAAACGTCAATGCCTGCATCCCCAACTTTGCGATCTCAAGGTGACGCGCCTTCGCAGCCTTCTCCTGATCATTGATGACTTCCTGCTCTTTTCGCCTCTCCTCATCCGTTTTCAGGTTCTGGTCGCTCTCCTGCGCCTCGCCCTTGAGCTGCATGTCGTACAGCTTCAGTGCCGTGTTTGCCGCCGAATTGTACTCGTCCGTACCCGGTTCCAGGTCTTTGAGTTTCGCCAGCGATTGCTTCGCCGCTTCCATCAGCAATTCTTTGTTTTCGTAAGATTCCATTTTGATTTTCTCCTTTACAAAGTAAATTAGAGTTTCCTCCATTAAGCAGAATGTTTTTCTCGCGCCGAGATGTTCCGGACGTTCAACAGCACATGGTCCCGTCCCCGGATGTCATCCGGCGTCGTGTCCAGGTCCAGGAACATGTAATTCGGTGCGTCCTCGTCTCCCGGCGCGATTACAAGGTCTCCGACATCGTTCTGGCTCTCGCTCAGCTGGAAACCGATGGCCACGCCGATCAGAAGCCCCATCCCAAAGATCAGGACAGCAAAGATCATGCCAAGTTCAGCATTCATTTTGAAATCTCCTTTGTACTACAATACCTGTGTTTACGGTCGTCTGCGTGATGAAAAAAATAAAAGAGCCTACGATTTCTCGTAAGCTCTCACGCCTTAGATGTCTCTGCGAATCATAAAGAGTTCGCCATTCGATACAATTACTCGAACCATTCCACGGCAGCGGATACGGTCGATCGCAACGTTGTAAGCTGCTCGTGCTGTCTCACTCGTAGCGTAGTCATGTTCCACAAACATCACTTTGCTCCGGCTTTCGATAAACACGCGCAGTTTGTCAGTCGCATCGACATATCCTCTGTCGTACTTTCTCTTATTCATCTTGCTCATAATATCAATCTCCTTTCAAATTCCGGAAGACATCTCTTCCATAAAAGAAGTCGATTTTTTCGCGTTATTTCGCTATATTCTATGCTAGGTTAGAAAAATTCTATGCAAAAAGAAAAGAGCGTATGTTTCCATACGCCCGTTTTCCAGTAGAATCCATCAGCGGATACCACACCGAACATCATTCAGCATGAGGAGTTCTTCTCCTTCGTTCCAGCCAGCATACGGGTCGCTCATCGACTCGTTAAATGCCTTCAGGATCGAATTCATCATTTCCTCAAAACCATTCACAATATTCTTCAGCATAGTAGTTTCCTCCTATAATTGGTTTATTTCTTCCATAATAGGAGCTGAATTTTTCGCGTCTGCGCGTAATAAAAAGAAAAAGGAAAGAGCTTGCGCTCAATCCTCCTTGAAAACGTATTTCCTGGTCAGCTTGATTGTTGCCATTGCAGTCATAGCAATCAGGATCATGCAGCCGATGAATGCCGGTGCAGCATTGCAGAATGTGTCCACCATGCTCTGAGTATCAAGCCATGCTCTGCCAAACGCAGCCATTTCGCTTGTATTCTCGAAAACATAGTTGTGACCCATTCCGGTCTGCATAAGTACCAGAATCCATACAACTTCTTCCTTTGCCATTTCGATGCAATTCATCATAATTTCAAACATAATAAATCCTCCATTTTGAAATGTTGTTTTCTTCCATAATAGAGGTTGCATTTTTCGCGTCTGCATAAAAAAATAAGAGCCTGTGTTTTCACAAGCTCCATTTTGATCAGTGTTTCTTCTTTGTTCTGCTTTTCACCTCGTTTGTCTTTGCTCCGATCAGCTTTGCCAGTCTGACCAGAATCACAACGATCAAAATCCAGATAATCAAGTTAAACATTTTTCATACCACCTTTCTCATAAAGGCGGCTGTATTTTTCGCGTCCAGATAAAAAGAAAGAGCCGCAGATTTCTCCACAGCTCTCGCCTTTAGCAAACGATGTAGTTCGTCGGTTTGGTTACATACTCGATGATTCCTGCTTTCTTCAGCAGCTCAAAGTCCCGTGCAATGCCGCGCAGGTCATAGTTTTCGAGCCTGAGCTGATACTCGCATTTCTTATGATCCTTATCACCACAGCTTCCCAGCTTGTTCACCAGCGAATCAGCGATTCGATAGTCAATCACGCAGTTCCTGCGGATGATCTCTTTCATAAGATCGCGACGATCAGTCATATCGTCAACACCCTTCACGTCAATGTATATAACGGTCTTTTTTGCCTCAAACATAATAAAATCTCCTTTACATAATCAATTTTCGTGAACTTTCGTCCATAAAGGAGCCTGTATTTTTCGCGTCATCCGCGTTCTTTGCTGAGAAGCCAGAAAAAATAACGGTAATATTCGTAGTACAGTTCCCTACAGCAGGGGCACCCGTTTGCCCGCAGTGCATCATAGCCGAGACCTTCTGTAACACCTCTTAATAAGTACGGCCCGACCGCTGAATCAAATTGCCGCATGCACCCTTCCAGAATATCAATATGGCTGGAGTAATAGACGCGTGCAAGCGCCTGGCGCTCCGTCTGGCTTTCCGGAGGGTCACCTTTGAGGATTCCCGAAATATCGCTGGGTGAAAGTTGCCATCCGTCGATGTAGTTGAGTGCTTTTTTCCAGTCATCGTACTGGCGACAGAAGTGCTTGAGCTCGTAGTACCGTTCTGCCGGAATATAATAGGGGTTTTTCTTCGAAAGTTTGGCCCGTTCTCCTTTCATTTCTCGCCCCTCCATTCGTAGCCAGTCTGTTCGTAGAGGAGCTTCGGCGAAATATAATAGCTGATCCGACCATACTTCGAGTCCATCTGCCGGACGTCTGTCACAGTGTGCCCGTTCCGTGTTGCCTGGCCGATTGGCAGCCAGCCTGCAATGATTCCAGCTCGCACCCATGCAGGGTCTCGTCCATAGACCCTCGCAGCCACACGCACCGGCACAGACCCCAATTTTAATTTCGCTTTGTCCATTTTACATTACTCCTTTTTACTTATTCTAAGAGCATTTTTCTGCATCTTAGGTTCAAAAGGATATTACCTGACAAAGCGGTCGTCTGCGTGATGTATTTTTTTCTTTTTGCCCTCAAAGGATTGACAATGAAATATTCATCGTTTAACCTAGAATAGCTTTTCAAAAATAAAAAGCCCGATTTTTTCGAGCTTTCCATTTTGATTTGCGGTATTCTATAAAATTGTAAGGAGGTACCTATGTTAAAACCATGCCCCGAATGCCACAAGAAGGTGAGCGACCAGGCCGTTGCATGCCCTCACTGTGGATACCCGCTAAAAGCACGACAAAAACCGGTGTATGCAAAAACATCGCAAAAGCATATGCGGCTTCCAAATGGATTTGGCCAGATCACAGAGATTCAAAATGCGCGTCTTAGGCGTCCATTTCGTGTAATGGTCACCGTCGGAAAATCGCCAGAAGGCCGTCCAATTGTCAAGCCACTTCAGCCAGTAGCCTATTTTGCGACTTATAATGAAGCGTATCAAGCACTTGTCGAATATCACAGAAATCCGTTCGATCTTTCCAATCTTGTCACGATGGATGAACTATACGCGCATTGGTATGAGGAACGAACAAGAAACGCTTCTCCACAGGCCCTCCGGCAATATAATTCCGTTTGGGCATACGCCGAAGAACTTCACGCCATGCCAATTCGAAGTGTCCGTGCCTGCGATCTCAAGAAGGTCATCATGACAGCCCATCGAACAATTCATGGAAAAGAACGTGCAGCATCTAACAATACGCGAAGCAAAATGAAATCAACATTCGACCAGCTGTTTGATTATGCAATGGCAAACGAGCTGGTAGATAAAAACTGTGCGCGGACGTTTTCGCTCAATATCGAGGCACCAGTCGTCCACAAAGAACACCTTACCTATACAGATGAAGAAATAGACCTTCTGTGGAAAAATATTGATCTTCCATTTGTCGACATTGTGTTGATTCAATGCTATTCGGGATGGCGGCCACAAGAACTTCTGAATCTGAAAACATGTAATGTTGATCTCGAAAAGAAGAGTTTTCAAGGTGGGATGAAAACAAAGGATGGCAAAAACCGCATTGTTCCGATTCACTCTCGGATTTATCCGCTTGTTGAAAAACACTATCTTGAATCGGTAAACGACAACAGTGAATATCTCATCACGCAGCACTTTCGCAGCACAACAAGGGTAATCCAGATGAACTACGATACCTACCTGACCGGGCTGCAAGCGATTGTGAAAGAACTTGGCTTGAATCCGGAACATCGTCCTCACGATGCACGTGTAAGATTTGTCACCGCTGCCAAGAAAGCTAAAGTAGATGAATACGCAATCAAGATCCTCGTTGGGCACCATATTCAGGATATCACCGAAAAGACATATACAAAACGTGACCTTGATTGGATGCGCGACGAAATCGAAAAAATCAATTAAAAATCCATATTGGGTTTATTCTAGCGACACGACTCCAGAAATAGAATTACTGTACGAATTACTTCATTTTCATGGCCTTTTATTGAACCTTTTTTCGAAAAATAAAACGTAGTTAAAATGTTTTTGACTCACATCAACTCCGAGCAGTTTCCATAGTAATGATCCCTTTAGAATTTGTTCGGTCAGGGCAGAACGGATTTCAGAAATGAATAACTCTTCAGCGGCTTGTCGAGGTGGGTCAGCGCGTATTGCTCTGCCACCGCCGACAGCTTGGCCAGACTGCCGACCGAGATCTTGAATGCAAATATTTTCTTGTCCTCTACGAGGCAGATGTGCCGCAATGCATACAGCGCACCGGCGTCCAGGTTGCACGGCTTCCCTGCCTTCTGCGCACAATCCGGGCAGAGCAGATAGCCCTCCTGTGGGTCAAGATAAAACGACGCATCGTCATACTTTCCGCACACATTGCAGCAGGCAAGCTGCGGCAAAAAGCCGCACTCGCTCATGGTGCGCAGCTCGAATACCGCCTTGATGACGCGCAGATCTGCTTTCTGGCGGCTGATCATGTACAGGCAGTTGAGCAGAAGCCGAAGCTCCTTGCCCGCTTCGGTGCCGGTCGGCGAGAGCGAGACCGCCATCTCATCCAGATACATGGCAAGCCCCATCCCCTCGATGGAGGAAGAAACTCCGTGGAAAATGGTGTTGACCGAAGCCTCCCGGACCGTGTACATATTCCGCCCCGGAACAAGGACAAATTCCGAGTAACAAAAAAGCCCGCAGGCGCTGAATAATTTACTCTTCAGCCGCAGGCTGTTCGGCGCCGAAGCCGAGATCACACCAAGCTCCGGTGTCAGGATGGTCAGGATCCGGTCAGCCTCTTTGTACCGGGTCTCCCGCAGGACGAGCCCCATCGTTACGATCGTATCCATCAGTATCTTCTCCTGCCGGAACAGCAGGCTGTTCCGCGTTCTGCTGCCTGTAATCCAGGTAGCGGAGGATGTTTCCGGTGCAGGCAAATGCCTGCCAGCGTGCGTCAGCGTCCATAGGCCTCCCCTTTCTGCGCGGCAGATGCCGCCCATGATAGTGTTGCCTTTATCCTAGCGCACCACCCGTGGAAAATCTGTCCGAATCGCGGCGCAGGCTCAGCGATTGTTCGGGTTCTGCTTGAAGCCAAAGTTGTTCAGCAAAAACTCATTGTCACGCCAGTCGGCTTTGACTTTGACCCAGCACTGCAGGTTGACACGGCAGCCGAGGAACTCCTCGCAGTCTGCACGGGCCGCGCTGGCGATCTTCTTCAGCATCGCGCCGCCCTTGCCGATGACCATGCCCTTGTGGCTCTCCCGTTCGCAGTAAATGTTGACGTCGATGTCCACAAGGTCGGTGCCGGGACGCTCTTTGAAGCGCTCCACCACGACAGCGATGCCGTGCGGGATCTCGTCCCGCATGAACAGCAGCGCCTTTTCGCGGATGACCTCAGCGACCAGCTCTTTTTCGGGCATGTCCGTGTAGGCGTCATCGTCAAAATAGTGAGGGCCTTCTACCGCATACTGGCTCAGCGCATCAAACAGCTCCTCGCAGCGGTCATCGGCGCGGACGCTGACGGTATAGATGGCATCAAAGACACCGAGCGCCTTCAGCTCTGCCTTGCGGGCTTCAAGGTCCGCCGGGTCTTTGACGAGGTCGGTCTTGTTGATGACGGCAATGGCCGGGCCGCCGCTGCTGCGCAGAGCGTCCACCAGGACCATTTCCGGCTCATTGAGTGCACCGTACGGCTCAAACAGCATCATGGAAACATCGACGTCCGCGATGGAATCGCTGGCCGTCTTGTCCATCCGTTTGCCCAGTTTGTTGTGTGCCTTGTGTACGCCCGGCGTATCGAGCAGGACATACTGCAACGGCCCGCGCGTCACCACACCGGTGATGCGGGTGCGGGTCGTCTGGGGTTTGGAGGTGACGATGGCTACCTTCTCACCGACCAGACGATTTGTCAGGCTGGATTTGCCGACGTTCGGCCGGCCGATGACGGCCACAAAGACCGAAGAGGTCTCATAATGCTGCTGCATTGGGGCTGCGTTTTTCAAAATAGAACTCCTATCCCTTCCAAGGCTTCTGTGTTATTCCGTGTAGCTGACCGTGCGGGGCAGACCGAGCTGGGTCAGCACGGCCTCTTCCTTCTCGCGCATTCGCATGGCTTCCAGACCGCCGTTCTCGTGGTCATAGCCCAACAGATGCAGCATCGAGTGCACCGTCAGGAAGGCGACTTCGCGCTGCAGCGGATGACCGTAGAGCGTGGCCTGTTCCTGTGCGCGCTCCATGCTGATGACGATATCGCCCAGCATCTTGCAGCCGTTGTTCTCATCGACATCGTAGACGCCGTTTTCGCCCAGAGGAAAGCTCAGAACGTCCGTGGGCATGGGTTTGTTGCGATACTGGTTGTTCAGCTCCGCAATGGAGGCGTTGTCAACGAAGGTCACGCTGATCTCAGCAGGGTCATCGAAATGTTCATATTCCAGCACGGCGTTGCAGGCACGGCGGATCAGGATGCGGAGGCCCGACGGGACCTTCACAGCCTTCTGGGAATTGGTGATCAAAACTTTATTGGACATAACAGTCCGCTCCTTTCTTTTTATGCTGCCTTTTTGAAAGCGTTATGGCTCTCAGCGCTTGGCGGGGTGCGCGGCGGCTTCGTATGCTTTGATGATCTCCTGGACCAGACGATGACGCACAACATCCTTTTCGGTAAAGTAGCATTGTGCGATGCCGTCCACATTTTTCAGGATCTGCAGCGCGTCCACAAGACCGCTGCGGGTACGGTCGGGCAGGTCGATCTGTGTCACATCGCCGGTCACGACCACTTTGGAACCTACACCCATACGGGTCAGAAACATCTTCATCTGTTCGGGGGTGGTATTCTGCGCTTCGTCCAGAATGATAAACGAGTCATCCAGGGTGCGTCCACGCATGTATGCGAGCGGCGCGACCTCGATGATCTGCTTTTCCACCAGACGCTCGTACGTTTCGGCCCCCAGCATATCGAACAGACCGTCGTAGAGCGGGCGCAGATAAGGGTCTACCTTCTGCTGCAGGTCGCCCGGCAGAAAACCAAGCTTCTCCCCTGCTTCCACCGCCGGGCGGGTCAGAACGATGCGAGAGACGTCTTTTGCCTTAAAGGCTTTGACGGCCATTGCAACGGCCAGATACGTTTTACCCGTACCCGCCGGGCCGACGCCAAAGGTCACTGCATTCTTGCGGATGGCGTTGAGGTATTCCTTCTGCCCAAGCGTTTTGGGGCGGATCGGACGCCCCTTTACGGTGACGGTCACGAAATCCTCCGTCAGCTCTTTGACGCGCTTTTCCTCGCCATCATGCGCAAGGCTCAAGCAATAGCGCACGGTCTGCTCTTCCAGCGGGGTATGATTCTCGATCAGAAGGAGCATCCCCTCAATGGCACGTGCCGCAGCGGCAACATTGGCGCTTTCACCCGACAGGCGAAGCATTGTGCCGCGGCAGACAGCCGTGACGGAAAACTCTTTCTCCAACAGGCGGATGTTGCGGTCACAGTTGCCAAAAACCGCCGCCGCGATCTCCACACTATCCAGTTCGATGCTCTTTTCAGCCATACGGCTCCTCCCGAAATCTCAATAGAATTCCATATTTATTGTACCACCAAAAGTGCAAGAAGAAAACTGTGAAAATTGCACAAAATTTTAGCGAAGGAATCTATCAGGCAAAAACTCGATGCAGATCATTAGAAAATGTTGCCGACAAGACCATGTTGCAAAAAGTGTTACAAAAAATTTGGGGTAGTACTTTATAAACGAGAAAAAGTCCTACGAATTTCGCAAAATCTAGCGATAATTCGTAGGACTTTTGGAGCTACTGATCCGATTCGAACGGACGACCTGCTCATTACGAGTGAGCTGCTCTACCGACTGAGCCACAGTAGCAGACCAATGTTCTGCAACGTGATGTATTCTACCATAAAAGCCGGTGAGTGTCAAGATGAGAATTTATTTTTTGCGCGAACTTCTTAGAACCCCTTCATCTGCCCGCACAGATACAGCATCCCCGTTGCGGCACCGCAGATGGGAAGCAGGAGAAACAGTGTGCGGACGAACTGGCCGACCAGGCTCCAGGCTCCGGCGGAGTAAAGCGACGTTCCGAAGGAGCAACGCTGGATCTTTCCACTGACCTGCAGCGCCAGCGCGCCGAACAGACACAAACAGCCGGCGGCAAGCGCGGTCGGAAGCCCGGATGCGGCGGAATAGACCAACAGTGCCTTCCAGTTCAGATTGGTCAACAGCTGAAAGGACAGCATCCCTGCCCCGGCCCCATAGAGGATCAGGAAACAGAAAATGGGCAGAGAACCAATTGCGGACAGACCCAGCAGAAGCAAAACGGTCAGCGCCCCGGAGGCGGTCAGAAGTTCCGTCCGGAAAAGGCCCATTGCCTGAGCCGCCGTTTCCGCTGCAAAGGAAGTCCGCCAGCAGCTGAGATAATAGTCGAGCGTTTCCAGCTCACCGGCGCTGCACAGAGCAGACAGAACACCCGCAAGAAAGGTCCCGAACAAATACGCACCCGCCAGCAGGATGCAGCTGTGATCGGCTCGCAGAGAGCGTTTCCGGGGCGTTTCCATCAGCTCCGGAACGGCCGGGACCGCTTGCGATGGCCCTTCCGCCGGGAACGGCTCGTTTGGTTCCGGAAGCGTAACTTTGGTTTTGAGCGGGGTGCTGTCCGGCACAGACGGTGCAGACAGCGGTTCCAAGGGTTCGGACGATTCTGGCTTCTGATAGACCCACATCTTTGAACTCCTCCTGTTTTGTGCTCTCGAATCGTTTCAGTGGTGCCGCCGTTCGGTGTGCAACATCCCGAAGATGCCGCCCAGACAGCCAAATAAAAACACCAGTGCAAACCGCACAAGCTGCATTTCTGCGGGTGCAAACCCGGCATAGAGACCAAACCCGGTCAGGAGCAGTACGAACATTGCCCCCTGGATGGCTCCACAGACCAGCCCGCGGCTGCGCTGAAAAAATGCAGCCAGCCACCCGCTGAACAGGCTACCTGCGCAGACTGCAGCGCTTGCCATCGGCCAGGCCGCAGCCTGCGAAAGCCCATGCCGGGCCATGAGATACGCCAGCCCTGCCATGCAGGCACCGGCAAACGCGCCGCCGATGCCGAACGCCAGCAGCGCCGCCCCTACGGAGATCTTCTTTTGTTCAGACATAAAAACGCGCCTCCCTGCACTACTGTATGCAGGAAGGCGCGTGAAAAAGTACCGGGTCTTGAAATTACTTTTTAGCGGGAGCGTTGTCCATGTTCAGCTTCTCAACAGAGCTGATGGCATTTTTGGTGAAGCGGATCTTCACGCGGTCAGCGCCGGTCTCCAGAACGAAGGTGTCGTCCTTGATGGCAACCACACGACCGATCACACCGCCGATGGTAGTGACCTGATCGCCGATCTCCAGAGCAGCACGCATGGCAGCGTCCTTCTTCTCCTGCTTCTTCTGGGGACGATAGATCATGAAATAGAGCAGAACCAGCATCAGAGCCAGGGTGAAGAACAGGCTGATGTAGCTTTCGGTCGTAGTCGTCAGAAATTGCATGGGCAAAATCTCCTCTCAAAATTCAGATAATCTTATTATAAACCCTTCTTCGGGCGGTTGCAAGGCCAAAGTGCGAAAAACTCAGATTCTTGTATCCAGGAGCTTCACATAGCGGTCATGGAAGGCGGTGAAGGTGCCTGCATCCAGCTCGTCGCGGATGCGCTCCATCAGGTGGTTGTAGAACCACAGGTTGTGCATGACGGCCAGACGCATCCCCAGCAGCTCTTCCGCCTTGAACAGATGGCGGATATAGGCGCGGGAGTAGTTCCGGCAGGCCGGGCAGCCGCAGGTGGGGTCGATGGGGCGCTCATCGCGCTCGTACTTGGCATTCTTGATGTTGATGATGCCGCCCCAGGTGTTCAGGTGGCCGTGGCGGGCGTTGCGGCTGGGCATAACGCAGTCGAACAGGTCCACGCCGCGGGAAACGGCTTCGATGATGTTGCCGGGTGTGCCGACGCCCATCAGGTAGCGGATCTTATCCTTGGGCATGTGAGGCTCCACCTGGCTGATCATCTCATACATCACATCGGTGGGCTCGCCCACTGCCAGGCCGCCGATGGCATAGCCATCGAGGTCCATCTCGGCGATTTGCTTCATATGCTCGACCCGCAGGTCGGCAAAGGTGCAGCCCTGGTTGATGCCAAACAGAAGCTGGTCCGGGTTGACGGCTCTGCCCTCGTGCTTCAGGCGGGCCATCTCCGCTTTGCAGCGGGCCAGCCAGCGGACGGTGCGGTCGCAGCTTGCCTTGGAATAATCGTGCTGTGCGGGGTTCTCCACACACTCATCAAAGGCCATGGCGATGGTCGAGCCCAGGTTCGCCTGGATCTGCATACTCTCTTCCGGGCCCATGAAGATCCGGTGTCCGTCCAGATGGGACGCAAAGGTCACGCCCTCTTCGGTGATCTTGCGCAGCTTGGACAGGCTGAACACCTGAAATCCGCCGCTATCGGTCAGGATGGGGCCGTTCCAGCGGGTGAACTTGTGCAGGCCGCCCATGTCGGCCACCAGCTTGTCGCCGGGGCGCAGATGAAGGTGGTAGGTGTTGCAGAGCATGACCTGCGCACCGATATCCTTCAGGTCCTGTGCCGACAGGCCGCCCTTGATGGCACCTGCCGTTGCGACGTTCTGGAACGCCGGGGTCTGCACGGTGCCGTGCACGGTCTTGAACTCGCCCCGCCGGGCGTCGTGCTCCTTCTTGAGGAGCTTGTACGTGGTCAAAGAAGGCATAAACGTTTCCTTTCTGTGCACGGAAAACAGCCGTGCATCCTGTGCCGCAGACCTGCGGCGTCATCAGAAATAGTGTATCAGAGAACGACGGATCGTTATCTTTCTTGATGGGATTCTTGCCGCAATCAGCATTGAGCCATTGCTTTTCTCTACATACAAATATCGCAAAAAGCGCGAATTTTGTATCAGACGATCAGCATAGCATCGCCAAAGCTGAAAAAGCGGTACTTCTGTTCCACAGCAACCTTGTATGCAGCCATGGTCTTTTCGTAGCCGTAGAGCGCCGATACCAGCATGATGAGGGTGCTTTCGGGCAGGTGGAAGTTGGTGATGAGGCCGTCGATGCAGTGGAACTGGACACCGGGATACAGGAAGATGGACGTGTTGCCGCTGCAGGCTTTGATCTCGCCGTACTTAGCGGCGACAGCCTCCAGGGTGCGGCAGCTGGTGGTGCCGACGGCGATGACGCGGTGCCCGGCGGCCTTGGTTTCCCGGATGCGCTGGGCGGTCTCCTCGCTGATGGAGTACCACTCGCTGTGCATCTTGTGGTCGGTGATCTCATCCTCCATCACGGGGCGGAAGGTGCCGAGACCCACATGCAGAGTCACTTCGGCGATGCCGACCCCCTTGGCGCGGAGGGTGTCCATCAGCTCCGGGGTAAAGTGGAGGCCTGCTGTGGGGGCGGCGGCGCTGCCCAGCTCCTTGGCATAGACGGTCTGGTACTGGCTCTGGTCTTCCAATTGCTTCGTGATGTAGGGCGGCAGAGGCATTTTGCCAAATTCGTCCAGCTTTTCATAAAGGGTCTCAGTGTCATAATAGAATGTAACGAACTTGTTGCCGTCTTCCAGCGTCTCGTCCACCACGGCGGTCAGGGTGCCGTCGCCGAAGCTGACCTTTGTGCCCGGCTGCATCCGCTTGCCGGGCTTGGCCAAGCATTCCCACTGGTCGCCCTTGACCTGGCGGAGCAGCAGCAGCTCACAGACTGCGCCGGTGGGCTGCTTGACGCCCACGATGCGGGCAGGCAGGACCTTGGAATTGTTGACGACCAGCAGGTCGCCGGGCTCCAGATATTCCGGCAGGTCGCGGAAGATCCGGTGCTGGATGCTGTCGTCTTTCTGGCTCAGGACCATGAGACGCGCGGTATCACGGGGGGCCGCAGGCTCCTGTGCAATGAGCTCTTTGGGTAAATCATACCAAAAATCTTTTTTTAACATGCTTTGCATTTGCCTTTCCGATGATTGACACGAAGGTCGTATCAATGTTATCATAAAATCTGTATAAGCAGTATCTATTATATTGCATGGGCGTCCGGTTTGCAAGCCTGCGTTCTGTGTGAATTTCGTTTTTTTGAAAGGAAAGGTGCTGGAAATGGAAAAACAGTATAAAGTTGGCGTTGTCGGTGCGACTGGTATGGTCGGTCAGCGCTTCATCACACTGCTGGAGAATCACCCCTGGTTCAAACTGACCACCCTGGCCGCATCCGGCCGCAGTGCAGGCAAGACCTATGAGGAAGCTGTCGGTTCCCGCTGGGCCATGACCACCCCGATGCCCGAAAGCGTGAAGAAGATGGTCGTGCTGGACGCTTCCAAGGTGGAAGAGGTCGCTTCGCAGGTGGACTTCATCTTCTGCGCCGTCAATATGCCCAAGGCCGAGATCAAGGCACTTGAGGAGGCTTATGCCAAGGCAGAGTGCCCGGTCGTCTCCAACAACAGCGCCAACCGCGGCACCCCGGATGTGCCGATGGTGGTGCCGGAGATCAACGCCGACCACATTGAGATCATCCCGGCACAGCGCAAGCGTCTGGGCACCAAGCGCGGCTTCATCGCCGTCAAGTCCAATTGCAGCCTGCAGAGCTATGTGCCGGCCCTGCATCCCCTGATGAAGGATTTCGGCGTCAGCAAGGCGCTGGTCTGCACCTACCAGGCCATCTCCGGTGCGGGCAAGACCTTTGACCGGATGCCGGAGATCGTGGACAACGTCATCCCCTACATCGGCGGCGAGGAAGAGAAGAGCGAGCAGGAGCCGCTGAAGCTGTGGGGCCACATCGAGGGCGACCGGATCGTCAATGCCGAGAAGCCCGTCATCACCGCACAGTGCTTCCGTGTTCCCGTCTCCGACGGCCACACCGCTGCGGTCTTCGTGAGCTTTGACAAGAAGCCCACCAAGGAACAGATCCTTGCAGCCTGGGCCAACTTCCGCGGCCCTGCGCAGGAGCTGGAGCTGCCCAGCGCACCCAAGCAGTTCCTGCACTACTTCACCGAGAACGACCGTCCCCAGCCCAAGCTGGACCGCAACACCGAGCACGGCATGGCCGTCTGCCTGGGCCGTCTGCGGGAGGACACCCTGTTCGATTACAAGTTCGCCTGCATGAGCCACAACACCCTGCGCGGTGCGGCAGGCGGCGCGGTCCTGCTGGCAGAGCTGCTGGCCGCCAAGGGCTATTTTGACTGATCTGCGTTCCCAAACACAGCAAAAGGAGATCTTACACTATGAAAAATCCTGTCTTTACCGGCGCGGGCGTAGCGATCATCACCCCGATGTACGAGGATGGCAGCGTCAATTTTGACGAGCTGGGCCGCATCATCGAGGACCAGATCACGCGCGGCACCGATGCCATCGTCATCTGCGGAACCACCGGTGAGTGCTCCACCATGACCGATGAAGAGCAGCTGGCTGCCATCAAGTTCACCGTTGATACCGTCAACCACCGGGTGCCCGTCATCGCGGGTGCCGGTTCCAACGACACCGACCATGGCTGCGCACTGGCTGCAAAGTCTGCCGAGTGCGGTGCCGATGCCCTGCTGCTGGTTACCCCGTACTACAACAAGACCACCCAGGCAGGCCTGATCGCGCACTTCACCGCCATGGCCGATGCGGCTGGGATCCCGGTCATTCTCTACAATGTGCCCTCCCGTACCGGCCTGAACATTGCCCCGGAGACGGCTCTGGAGCTGAGCAGGCACCCGCTCATCAATGGCATCAAGGAAGCGTCCGGCAACATTTCACAGGTGGCGAAGATCGCGCAGCTGTGCGGTGACGAGCTGAACATCTACTCCGGCAACGACGACCAGGTGGTCCCCCTGCTGTCCCTCGGCGGCAAGGGCGTCATCAGCGTCGTCTCCAACGTCAAGCCGGAGCTGATGCACGACTGCTGCAAGGCCTGGTTCGACGGCGACACCCGGAAGGCCTGCCAGCTGCAGCTGGAGATCCTGCCGCTGGCAGACGCCCTCTTCTGCGAGGTCAACCCCATCCCGGTCAAGTACGCCATGAACGTGCTGGGCTGGAACGCCGGTGCCTGCCGCCTGCCTCTGGTGGAGCCCAGCGACGCGCACAAGGAGAAGATCGAACAGGCGCTTGCCGCAGAAGGCCTCCTGAAATAACAACAGAACAACGCACAAATGCCCGGTGGAACGTTCTTCCGGGCATTTGGCCTTTTCGGAAAATCAAAGAACGAGGTAAGATCAAATGACGGATATTATCATTCAGGGCATCGGCGGCCGGATGGGACATGTGCTGTGCGAGATGATCGCCCAGCGGGAGGACTGCCGTGTCATTGCCGGTATTGATGTGAAAGACGGCGAGCAGAACGGCATCCCCGTTTACGACAGCTTGGAAAAGCTGGACGGCAAGGGCGATGTGGTCATCGACTTCAGCTCCCCCGCTGCCGTGGAAAAGGCCCTGCCCTATTGCGAGGCCCACAAGCTGCCCATCGTGGTCTGCACCACCGGTCTGTCCGAAGAGCTGCAGCTCAAGGTCGTGCAGCTGTCCCGCACAGTGCCCGTGTTCAAGAGCGCCAACATGTCCATCGGCATCAATGTGCTGTCCGAGCTGTGCAAGCGCGCTTCGGCCATTCTGGGTGCTGCGTATGATGTGGAGATCGTGGAGCAGCACCACCACAACAAGCTGGATGCCCCCAGCGGCACGGCTCTGATGCTGGCCGACGCCATCAACGAAGAGAACGACGGTGCATATCACTACGTTTACGACCGCTCCTCCGTCCGCCAGAAGCGCGACCCCAAGGAGATCGGCATCAGCTCGGTGCGCGGCGGCAGCATCGTGGGCGACCACGAGGTGCTGTTCTGCGGCCCGGACGAGGTCATCACCCTCAAGCATACCGCCTATTCCCGCAGCATTTTTGCAAACGGTGCCATCAATGCCGCTGTTTATCTTGCAAAAAAGGAGCCGGGACTGTACAATATGGGTAACATGATCGCAGAAATGTGATCCTGCCGGATCTTGCAGCCCGTATGGGCAGAATGGAGTGTTTACTATGTACGGTGTTTCGAAGATCAGCATTGAACCCAGTCTGATGATGATCAGCGTCCAGGATGTCGAGTTCAAGGGCAACAGTCTGGCACGGTATCTGCAGATTTTTGCGGATACCGGCGTCGTGGTGGATATGATCAGCCAGAGCGCACCCCATGGCACCACCATGGATTTCAGCTTTACAGCCTCGGCCAGTGACCTGCCCCTCGTGATGAAAGCCATCTCGGCCGCCAACCTTGACAAGGATGCCAAGGCTTCCCCGCTCATCAGCGTGGGCTACTCCAAGCTGAACCTCTTCGGTGAAGAGATGGTCACCAGCTGCGGTGTGGCAGCCCGTGCCCTGAACGCTCTGGCCATGGCAGACATCGAAGTGCTGCTCATCACCACCAGCGATCTGGATATTTCCCTTCTGGTTCGCGCAGAAAACGAGGATGCTGCCTACGAGGTGCTGAAGAAGGCATTCGAGCTGTAAAAAAGCCGGATCTATCTCAAATATTTTCAACGTGCAACAAGAGCCGCCCGCTTCTCGGTTTTGAGAAGCGGGCGGCTCTTAATGTTATGGGTGGTTTGCTGTGTTTTGCAAAAGCGCTTTACAGCGTGACCTTATGGTAGATCTTCTTGCCCTTCTTGATGACGATGCCATTGGCCAGCTGCTCAGCCGTGAAGCTGACGGTAGGAGCGGCGACCTTCTCACCATCGACGAGAACGCCTCCCTGGGTGACCAGACGGCGGGCCTCGCCGTTGGAGGCGGCCAGACCGGCCTTGACCATCACGGTCAGGATGCCAATGGAGCCGTCCGTCAGGTCTGCCTCGGTCAGCTGGGTGGTGGGCATGTGCTCGGTATCGGCTGCACCACTGAACAGGGCGCGGGCGGCATTCTGGGCCTTGTCGGCTTCTTCCTTGCCGTGGACCATGCTGGTCAGCTCGTAGGCCAGGATCTCCTTTGCCTCGTTCAGGCGCTGATCCTTCCAGGTGGCCATCTCGTCGATCTGCTCCAGCGGCAGGAAGGTCAGCATCCGGATGCACTTCATGACATCGGCATCGCCGACATTGCGCCAGTACTGGTAGAACTCGAAGGGGCTGGTCTTGTTGGGGTCGAGCCAGACGGCATTGCCGGCGGTCTTGCCCATCTTCTTGCCCTGGGAGTCGGTCAGCAGGGTGATGGTCATGGCGTAGGCGTCCTTGCCCAGCTTGCGGCGGATGAGCTCGGTGCCGCCCAGCATGTTGCTCCACTGATCGTCGCCGCCGAACTGCATGTTGCAGCCGTAGTGCTGGAACATGTAGTAGAAGTCGTAGCTCTGCATGATCATGTAGTTGAACTCGAGGAAGGACAGGCCCTTCTCCATGCGCTGCTCATAGCACTTGGCGCGCAGCATGTTGTTGACGGAGAAGCAGGCGCCCACGTCGCGCAGCAGCTCGACGTAGTTCAGGTTCAGCAGCCAGTCGGCGTTGTTCAGCATCAGGGCCTTGCCCTCGGAGAAGTCGATGAACTTTTCCATCTGCTTCTTGAAGCAGGCGGCATTGTGGGCGATGTCCTCTTTGGTCAGCATCTTGCGCATGTCGGTGCGGCCGGAGGGATCGCCGATCATGGTGGTGCCGCCGCCGATCAAAGCGATGGGCTTGTTGCCAGCCATCTGCAGGCGCTTCATCAGGGTCAGCGCCATGAAATGGCCTGCAGTCAGGCTGTCGGCGGTGCAGTCGAAGCCGATGTAGAAGGTTGCCTTGCCGTTGTTGATGAGGTCGATGATCTCCTCGTCGGTGATCTGCGCCACCAGGCCGCGGGCTTTGAGTTCTTCGTACAGAGTCATGAGTTTTTTTCCTCCTGTTTTGTGGGCAGAGGGATAAAAAACGCCCTCTGCCAAAATAAATTTGGCAGAGGGCGAGAAATGTTCGCGGTACCACCTCTGTTTGCCGTTCCCTCACGGAAACGGCCTCACGAGTGCATGCCCCAGAGTAGGACGACACTCCTGCGTTTGTAACGCTCGCACGCGGCACAGCCTACTAGAGAGTTCTCTCATTCAGCTTACAGCTCCGGGAGGTATTTCCCCCGCTGCTCTGCACGCCCCTTGCACCGACCGGGGCCTCTCTGGGCAGAGCGCTTCAGGGTACTTGTTCCCTTCATCGCCTTTCAACAAAAGCCAGTGTAGCACAATTCCAGAAACTTGTCAATCACGAGTTTCGCTCTCGGCAAGGCCCAGCATTTCCCGCGCGTTGGCACGGGAAAGCTCGGTGACATGGTCGCCGGAGATGATGTGCGCCAGAGCATCCACCCGGCCCTCCTGATCCAACGGATGGATCTCGGTATAGGTGCGCTCGTTTGCAACATTTTTCTGAATGAGCAGATGGCAGTCGGCCAGAGCGGCAATCTGTGCCGTATGCGTGATGCAGAGGATCTGATGATCCTGCGCGCTCTGTTTGAGCACCTCGCCGATGCGGCTGGCCGCCTTGCCCGAAACGCCGCTGTCGATCTCATCGTAGATGACGGTGGGCACGGCGTCTTTATCGGCCATCGCGTTCTTGATGGCCAGTGTGATGCGGCTCAGCTCGCCGCCGGACGCGATCTTAGCCAGAGGCTTCGGGGCCTCACCGGGGTTGGTGGAAATATAAAATTCCACGCTGTCCTGTCCATGGCTGGCCAGCGGGCCGCGCGCATGGCGGAGCGTCATCCGGACACCGGGCATGTTGAGGAAATCCAGCGTACCGGAGATGCGCCTATTCAGCTCCTCAAAGGCCCGCAGGCGGGTCTGGGTCAGGACCTCGGCCTTGTCCCGCGCCAGAACATACAGACGGTGTTTTTCCGCTTGCAGATGTTCGGCCCGCTCCTGCGAAAACTGGATGCGGTCCAGCTCCTCCCGCGCGGTCTTTCCAAAGGCGATGATGTCTTCTACCGTGTCGCCATACTTGCGCTTGAGCTTGTAGATGAGGTCGATGCGCTGCTCGATCTCGTCCAGCTCTGCATCATTTGTATCATATCCGTCCAGCCGCCCGATGAGGTCCGCCGAGACGTCTTTGGCCGTATAATAGAGATCGAGCAGCTGCCCGGCGGCATCCGAAAGCGTGTTGTCCACCTGCGCTGCTGCGTCGATCGCGTTGGAGGCTTCGCCCAGCAGGTCCACCGCGCCGGGCGTCTCATCATCGCCGGAAAGAAGCGCATAGCACTGAGAGATCCGCTCCCGGATGGTGGAGGCGTTCGCCAGCACCTTGCGGCGGGCGTTCAGCGTCTCCTCCTCGCCTTCGGTCAGGGCGGCATCCTCGATCTCCTGCACCTGATAGCTCAGCAGGTCGATCTTCCGCTGCTTTTCGGTCTCATCGGTGATGATGGCATCCAGCTCTTTTTTGACCTTGATCAGCTCCCGGTAAACGGTATAGTACGCCTGAAATGCGGCACCATTCTGCGCATAAGCGTCCAAAATCCCCTCGTGATGGGCCGGGTTCAGCAGGCCGACGGAGTCGTGCTGGCCGTTGATGTTGATCAGCCCGCCGCACAGCTCCCGCAGGATGGCGGCTGTGGCAGGCATCCCATTGATGCGGCAGGTGCTTTTGCCCTCGGCTGTGATCTCGCGGCTCAGGGTCAGGGCATCGGAGCGCTCATATCCGGCTTTTTCCAGGCTGTCCAGCACGGCGCCCGGCACGTCATCAAAGGCGGCACGGATGACCGCTTTGGCCGCCCCGGTGCGCACAAGGTCTTTGGACGTCCGGTTGCCGAGAATGGCATTGATGGAGTCGATCAAAATCGACTTGCCCGCGCCCGTTTCGCCGGTGAGGACGTTCAGGCCCTTTTCAAAATGCACGTCGGCTTTCTGGATGACTGCAACATTTTCAATTTGCAGGCTGCTCAGCATGGTAATTTCTCCCGCATTATTTCTGTCCGATGTGGTGGGTCAGCTCCGAGCAGATGGTCTTTGCATCGCGCTCCGAGCGGGCCACGATCAGGAAGGTATCGTCGCCGGACAAGGTTCCGACAACATTTTTCCATTTCAGGGCGTCAAACACCTCACAGGCGGCATTCGCCATGCCGGAGTAGCATTTGACCAGAACGACGTGTCCGGCAAAATCCACCCCCAGAACAGACTCGTGGAAGATCGTCTCAAAACGGCTCTGGATCTTCGGGTTCAGCGCCTCGTTGTGGCTGGAAACATACCGGTAGCCGGTGCTCGTGGCCGCTTTGACCAGGCTGAGCTCCCGGATATCGCGGGAGATCGTGGCCTGTGTGGCATCGAATCCCTCATTTCGCAGGTGGTCGAGCAGGGACTCCTGACGGCTGATCGGATGCTCCTGGATCAGCCGCAGGATCGTCTGCTGACGCTCCCGCTTGGTTTTGGCATCGCCTCGGCTGCTGGCCATATCGGTTCCCCTTTCTGTCAAAACTTACCGTCTGCCGCGCAGTTTCTGGTCAATGGCCTGAAACTGGTCGGCTTTGCTGAAGGTGATGAGCTGCACGATCTGGTCACTCAGCCGCACTTCGGCGGTGGCACCGGCATGCAGAGAATAGCCTGCCGCACCATCGCAGCTGACGAAGACTTCCTCGTCCGCGACCTGACCGACACAGATGTTGATCTTACGTTCCTGCGCAAACACCATGGCCGGGCTGGCCAGGCTGTGCGGGCAGATGGGCGTGACGACCACGCCCTTGGTCTGCGAGTCCAGGATGGGCCCGCCGGCTGCCAGTGAATAGGCCGTGGAGCCGGTTGGCGTAGCCACGATCACACCATCTCCGCGGTAATGCTCGACCAGAATGTCATCGCAGTAGATGCTGAAATCAATGGCCTGCTGCAAACGGCCTTTGGTGATGACGACATCGTTGAGGGCGTGGCCCTCCCAGCTGTCGTCGCCCAGAACGCGGACGTAAAGCAGCATCCGGTTGTCCAGCAGATAATCTCCCCGCGCAACGGCAGAGAGCTTCTGTTCCATCTCGTTGATCTCGCAGGTGGCCAGAAAGCCGCAGCGCCCCAGGTTGATGCCGAGGATGGGCTTCCGGTATTCCAGCGAGAGGTTGGCCTCGTGCAGGATGGTGCCATCCCCGCCGATGGTCAGGATGACATCCGTTTTTTTGAGGCATTCCTCCTGCGGCAGATACTCCACTCCCATCGTGTCGCACACAGCCTTGAGGTCGGTCTGCATCAGCACTCTGGCACCGTGGGTCAGCAGGATCTGCGCGGCCCGCTGCGAGATGCCGTAGGCCATCGCTTTGCCGGGGTTGGGTGAAATATAAACAGTCACACCCAGCACCTTCTTTCTGCTCTCAGTGGTCCAGCGTCGAATGGCTGGCTTCCACGACCTGTTTTGCCACACTGTCGTCCAGCACGGCGGGCTCTGCGCTCTTCTGCACGAACATCAGGTACTCAATGTTGCCTTCCGGGCCTTTGACGGGGCTGAAATCCAGCCCGCGCACGGCGAAGCCGTTGGCCGCTGCGTAGCCCATCGCATTGTGCAGCACCTCGCAGTGGGTGGCCGGGTCGCGCACGACGCCGTTCTTGCCGACCTTTTCGCGGCCGGCCTCGAACTGCGGCTTGACCAGACAGACGCCCATGGCGTCTGGTGTGGTGATCGCCTGCGCCACCGGGAAGATGTGATGCAGCGAGATGAACGAGACATCCACACTGAAAAATTCAATGGGTTCGCCCAGCTGGTCGGGGGTGACGCTGCGGATGTTGGTGCGCTCCATGTTCACGACCCGCTCGTCGGTGCGCAGTTTCCAGGCCAGCTGGCCGTAGCCGACATCGACGGCATAGACTTTGAGCGCACCATTTTGCAGCATGCAGTCGGTGAAGCCACCGGTGGACGCACCGATGTCCATGCAGACCTTACCGTTGGGGGTCAGTGGGAAGCACTGCATTGCTTTTTCCAGCTTCAGACCACCGCGGCTGACATAACCGATGTCGTGGCCGCGCACCTCGACTTTGGCGTCTTCCTTGATCATCTCACCGGCCTTGTCCACCTTCTGCTCGTTGACGAAGACGACGCCGGACATGATCATGGCTTTGGCACGTTCACGGCTCTGGATCAGGCCATGCTGAACCAGATATTGATCCAATCGGATTTTCAAGATGCAGTTTCTCCTTTCCTGTGCTCACGGACTGTCTGTGCCAGATGGGCGGCGTCCAGACCGGTCGCCTCCTTGATCTGCGGGACGGTCGCGTGGGGCAGACGAACATTTTCAACGGCCCGGTGGATGTAAGTTCCCTTCCAGCCTGCCTGATACAGTGCGGCTTCGAGGTGCTCGCCGATTCCGCCGCAGGCGACACACTCTTCGGCAAACAAAACGACTGGATAACGACGGATTTCATCAATGAGATCATCTGTAAAGGGGAACACCTTTACAAGCTTATAAACGTCGCAGGGCAGGTTTTCCTCCCCCAGAATCTGAGCTGCCTGGAGCACATCCTCCACTTCGTCGGCGTAGCTGACCAGTGCGACCTGCGCGCCGGGTGCCGTGTGCATCCGGTCGTACGCTTTGCCCGAACAGCCGTAAGCCGCCAGCACCGCGCTTTCGCCGCCGCGCGGATAGCGGATGGCGCGGGGGCCTTTCTGGTCTTTGCCCAGCAGGACCGGCAGCCAGTGCCGCAGCTCTGCATAGTTCGACGGTGAATAGATGGGGATGCCGACCTGGCTCAGGAAAGCCGGGTCAAAGATGCCCTGATGGGTCTCACCATCGGCCGGGACAAAACCGGCACGGTCGATGGCGAAGACGACGTTCTCATTGAGCAGGTTGACGTCGTGGATGATCTGGTCATAGGAGCGCTGTAAAAAGGTGGAATAAATGCAGACCACCGGCAGCATCCCCTGGCTGGCAAGACCAGCGGCAAAGGTCACTGCATGCTGCTCGGCCATGCCCACATCAAAGAACCGCTCCGGGTGCGTGTGTGCAAAGAATTGCAGACCGGTGCCGTACTTCATCGCTGCCGTGATGGCGCAGATGGTTTTGTCCGCTGCTCCCTCCTGATTCAGCAGGTTGCCGAATACGGTCGAGAACGATTCCTTCGGGGCGACCTCCGGGTCCGGGATGCTGTCGATGAGGTCGAACTTCGAGACCCCATGGAAGTTGCCGGGGTTGCTCTCGGCGGGCGCGTAACCCTTGCCCTTTTTCGTGACGACATGCAGGAAGTGCGGGCCTGGCTGCTTATGGATGCTGCGCAGGATCCGCTCGACTTCCTGCTCATTGTTGCCATCAAAGGGGCCGTAGTAATGGAAGCCCATATCCTCAAACATGGTGGAGTGGTACATGGCGCGGCGCACCATGGCCTTGCTGTTCTGGATGGCCACCTTGAGCGGTGCGCCGACCACAGGCACGTGGTCCAGAAAGCTGCGCACGTTCTCCTTGGCATCGAAGTAGCGGTTGGTGGTGCGCAGACGCTTGAGGTAGCGGGACAGCGCGCCCACATTTTTGGAGATGGACATCTTGTTGTCGTTCAGAACGACGAGCAGATTGTCCAGGCTGCCGATGTTGTTCATCCCCTCGTAGACCATGCCGCCGGTAAAGGCACCGTCGCCGATGAGCACGATCACCTGCCCCGGCTCCCCCCGCAGCTTTTTGGCCCACGCAATGCCGATGCCGACCGACAGCGCGGTGTTGCCGTGGCCGGAAATGAAGGCGTCATGTTCACTCTCGTTGGGGTTCGGGAAACCGGACAGGCCGTCGAGCTGGCGGAGCTTTGCAAAGCCCTCGCGGCGGCCGGTCAGCAGCTTGTGCGTATAACACTGGTGGCCCACATCGAACACGATCTCGTCCTGCGGGGTCGCAAAGACGCGGTGCAGCGCTACCGTCAGCTCCACAGCCCCCAGGTTGGAGGCCAGATGGCCACCGGTCTTGGATACGTTTTCCAATAAAAATTCGCGGATGTCCGCACAAAGCTGCTCGACCTGCTGGCCGGAGAGCTTTTTGAGATCGCTGGGCTGCGAGATTTTTTCCAGCAAAGGCGAATTCATAGATTCACGTCCTTCTCACAATTTGGAATCGGCGGGACTGCCCGCCAGAAATCGACTCAGAGCGCCATCGGGTACAGTGCCCCGACCACGCAGCCGACCACAAAACCGGCCAGGACCTGCAGCGGCGTGTGGCCGACCATTTCCTTCAGGTGCATGTTCTGGAGGAAGGGGGCGTTCTTTTCCGTTACGTCGATCCACTGCTCGATCATCTTGTTCAGCACCTTGGCCTGTTCGCCGGTCTCGCGGCGGACACCCATGGCGTCGTGCATCGTGATGATGGCGACGACTGCGGCCACCGCAAAGATCGCCGAGCCGAAGCCCTCGCTCCGGGCCGTGGCGATGACCATGGCGCAGACGGTCGCGCTGTGGGCGCTGGGCATACCGCCGTCTCCCCACATCCGCTCCAGCTGGAACTTGCCCAGCAGGATAAAATTGATGAGGGTCTTCAATACCTGCGCGACGAACCACGCCAGAAGCGCCACCGTCAGGATCGGATTCAGGTTCAAAACATCGCGGATCAGTTGCATGTTATGCTCTCTTTCTTTTTTGTTTATTCAGCTGCGGCGGACCAGCAGTTCCCTGGCAAGCTGCTCCAGGAAGGCGCTCTTTTCGCCAAATTCTGCGCGCAGAGACGCGCAGGTCTGCTCGTTCAGCCTGCGGGCCAGCTCCATCGCACCCTCGGTACCGTAGAGGGTGACGAAGGTGGTCTTGCCGTTCTCGCTGTCGCTGCCGATGGGCTTGCCCAGCTGCTCCTGCGAGCCGATGACATCCAGCACATCGTCCACGATCTGGAACACCAGACCGATGCCGTAGGCGTAGCCCTCCAGCTCCCGGCACTGGGTCTCGTTGGCCTGCGCAGCGGCAGCGCCCATCTGGACGGCTGCGTTGATGAGCGCGCCGGTCTTGTTGCGGTGGATGAGGCGCAGCTGCTCTTCGGTCGCAGCCAGAGCCTCATATTTCAGATCCAGCTCCTGGCCGTAGACCATGCCGCGGCTGCCCGCACCGGCTCCCAGCGCCCTGGCCGCCCGCACATTGACGATGGCAGGGGCTTCGACGTTGGCGATGACATCAAATGCCTCGGTCAGCAGGACATCACCGGCCAGCATGGCCGTGGCCTCGCCAAATGCCTTGTGGCAGGAGGGCTTGCCCCGGCGCAGGTCGTCGTTGTCCATGCAGGGCAGATCGTCGTGGATCAGCGAATAGCAGTGCAGCATCTCCACGGCGGCGGCAAACTGGTCTGCAGCGGCGGCATCACCGTTCAGCATATCGCAGACGGCCAGCACCAGTACAGCACGGATGCGCTTTCCGCCGCCCAGCAGGCTGTAGCGGGCTGCACGGCAGACGTCCGACTCTTCGGGCAGATAGGTGTTGCAGGCAGTCTCCAGCGCAGCATTGACCCGCACCAGATACTCCTGATACTGCTTTGCGTAATCCATTGATAGATCCTCCTTAGTTGTCTGCTTCCGGCTGCGGGGCGGCGGTGCGCTTGGCGTCGATCTCGTCCAGCTGCAGCGAAGCCTTTTCCAACGTTGTGCGGCAGTAATCGGTCAGGGATGCGGCCTCCGCATAGAGCTTGACCGATTCCGCCAGCGTCGTTTCCGGCTGCTGCATCTGGTCAAGGATGCCTTCCAGCCGGTCCATTCCTTCTTCAAAGCTCTTGGGTGCTCTCATTGGGTCCCTCCACGGCATCCACGGTACAATGGATGCGGTTCACTGCGCCGCAGAGCGTCATCTTCTGCCCTTCGCGAAGGGCGTCCGGCGCACAGATGCGGCCTTTTTCGTCCTGCACGAGCGCATAGCCCCGCGCGAGGACGCCATACGGGTTCAGCGTTGCAGCCAGCGCAGCCGCATGGCGCAGACGCAGCCCGGCGTCCTGCTGCTTTTCCCGCGCGGCCGTTTGCAGCTGCCCGGAAACTGCCTCCAACTGCTGCTGACGGCCTGCAAGCTGTGCCTGCATGTTCTGCCGGGAAAGCGGCTGCACCGTTTCGTCCAGCCTATTATAGCATAAACTCAGCCTGTTTTGGATAGAAATGTGAATATTTTCTTCCAAATTGCATAATTTTCGTGAAAATTCGGCCCGGTCGGGCACGGCAAGCTCTGCCGCCGCCGATGGGGTCGGGGCGCGCTGGTCTGCCACAAAGTCCAGGATCGTAAAGTCGATCTCGTGACCGATGGCGCTGATGAGCGGTGTTTTGCAGCGGGATGCGGCCCGCGCGATGCGCTCGGCATTGAAGACCCAGAGGTCTTCCCGGCTTCCGCCGCCGCGCGCCACGATGATCTCGTCCACCTGACCGGACTTGTCCAGCCGGTCGATAGCTGCGGCGATCTCGTCAGCCGCTTCAAATCCCTGCACGTTGACCGGGCAGAGCAGCAACCGCACGGCGGGCCACCGCCGCCCGATGACGTTCCGGATATCCTGCAGCGCAGCCCCCGTCTTGCTGGTGACGAGGCCGATGCACTTCGGGAACCGGGGCAGCGGCTTTTTGCGTTCGGCGGCAAACAGACCCTCCCGGTCGAGTTTTGCTTTCAGCTGCTCAAAGGCGAGCTGCGCCGAACCGATGCCGTCCGGGAACATGTCGTTGACATAGACCTGGAACGCACCGTCTCGCTCGTACAGGGTGGCGCGGCAGCGGACGACAACCTTCATCCCCTCTTCGGGGCGGAAACCGAGCCGCCGCGCGTCCGACCGGAACATCACCGCTTTGACGCTGCTCGTCTCGTCCCGCAGCGAGAAATAACAGTGTCCGCTGCGGGCGTTCTGAACAAAGTTCGCAATCTCGCCCCGGAGGGCAAGGTCGAACAGGAGGTCGTTGGCATCCAGCAGGGTCTTGACGTATTGGTTCAGCGCCGAGACGGAGATCACTTCAGCCATAATCCGGCCTCCCGTGCGGCAAGGATGGACACACCGATGGCGTTGTCGCTGGAATACCGGCCCGGCACGAAATACACCTGCGGCAGGCGCTGCTGCACCCACACGCGGATGATGTCGCTGCTCATAACGCCGCCTGCGCAGACCACCGGCAGGCCGGGGTATTCCTTCTGCGCCGCCTTCGTCATCCGGACGACGGTATCGGCCACGCAGAGCAGGCAATATTTGCAGACGTACTCCGGGCTTTTTCCGGCTTGCAGCAGCGCATTGCACTGATTTTCCAGACCGGAGAGACTGCACGTCATCCCTTTGACGCTGGACTTTGGCCGGATGGGCTCTTCGCACAGCGCTGCCAGACGGGAGACCTCGGCACCTGCCGGGAACGGAAAGCCCCGCTTGACGCCCACGCGGTCCACGGCCTGCCCGGCGTAGAGATCACTGCTGGTGCCCAGCGTCGTGATCTGCCTGACCTCGTCGCAGAGCAGCAGGTCGGTGGTGCCGCCGGAAATGTGGAAGAGCAGCACCTTCTGGCGGAACAGCTCCTCCCCTTTGGCGGCAAACAGAGCAGCGGCGGCATGCCCCTGCTGATGGGTCGTGTGGACGAGTGGGATGCCCCGCGCTCTGGCAAAAGCCGTAGCTGCACTGACGCCCGCCAGGAAGCAGGGCATGTAGCTTCCCTCCACGGGGCGGGGCTTCTGCGAAACGCCCACCGCCGCGATCTGCGTCAGGTCGAACTCCCGGCTCAGTTCCTCCAGCATTTCGGGCAGAGCGGTGGTGTGGTGGAACAGCGCATCGCTCTGGCGGAGGCCCAGCTGGCCCTCCTTGACCGGAAGAAACCGTTTCTTTGCACAAACAACCTCTCCGGCTGTGTCAAAAACTGCCAGAGAGGTTGCATAATTGCTTGTGTCGATGCCCAGTGTATAGCGGCTCACGGCTCTTCGGACGCTGCATCTTCGGCAGTGTCCAGACCCTGCTCCCGCGCGACGGTGCCCAGCAGGCCGTTGACGAACTGGTAATCCTCATCTGCTCCGTATTTCTTGGTCAGTTCGACCGCCTCGTTGATGACGACGCCGACCTTTTTCTCGTCGCCGTACAGCATCTCTGCCAGAGCCAGGCGCAGCACCGTCAGGCTCACGCGGGGCAGACGGGACATGGTCCAGTTGCGCAGATGGCTGCTGATGAGGTCGTCCACCTCAGCAGAATGGTCATAGTAAGCGTTCAGCAACCGCTTGCCGAACACATCCACGGGATGCTCTTCATCCTCGGTGTTGTTGAGCAGAGCCTCCCGCAGGGGCACGTCACCAAACGTCTGCGAAAAAGCCAGCAGAAACGCATTCTCACGGGCTTCACGACGGGGCAAAATATTTTCCATAGTATTCCTCTCACCTTATTCCTGTTCTTCGGCGGCAACACCCGCAATGACCAGATTGACGCGGCTCACGGTCACGTTGGTCATGTTCTGAACAGCAGTCTTCACGTTTTCCTGTACTTTTTCGGCCACGGCCGGGATGCGCGCACCAAAAGCGACCACCAGATTCAGGGTTAGCTCTGCGGTGCCGTCCCGCATTTCCACGGTAACGGCCTGCTGGATGCTGGCGGCTTCCAGCAAGTCCTTCACTTTTTTGTTCTGCTTGCCGCAGGAAACCTCGGACACACCGTCCACTTCCAGTGCAGCGCAGCGCGCGATCTTGCCAATGACCTCGGTGGAAATCTGCAGGGTCCCGCCGTTAAGATCCATATTCTGTAAATCCATTCTATGGTCCTCCATCTGAAATGAGCGTTCGCTCATTCTTTTTATTTCCATCTTTGCAGGGAGCGTTCCCTGCCATTGAATGCTTATGTTTATTATATCATCTTTCGGCCCGATTCACAACTGTTTCTTTTGGTTCCGGGTCTGGCTTTTGCAAAAGGCGGGTCAGCTGGCAGACGGCAAGGCAGCACACAAAGAACACCAGCAGCAGGCAGTCCGGCGGCAGACGGCGCATCGGGACCACCTGCGGCGGCAGGGTGCTGAAGACGCTCTGCTCCCCCTGCGGCAAAAGCAGCCAGAACAGCCCCACCGAAAACGGCAGGTGGAGCAGCCGCCCCGCAAGCAGGGGCCGCAGAGTCATTTCGGGCGGGCAGAGCGCACGGACCTGCAGCAGGACCGAAAGCCCCTGCACACTGAGGGCGGCGCAGCAGAGCAGACTGCCCCACGGCCCGGTGCGGGCGGCAAGGTCGCAGCCGGAGCAGACTTCCAACAGCATGGCGCACACGGTGCCCACGGCAGGCGGGAACACAGCGCCCACCCCCGTCGCCAGCATCCGGAAGAAGAGCACAAAACCACAGAGTTTCAGATAGGCCATGGTCGCATTCGTGAGAAGGTCGGTCAGCTGTGGCGGCGGGGCTTCGGGCGGCGGAGCTGTGCACGTGGCCGGCTGCTCTGCCCCCGAAAGCCGATTCAGCAGCGCAGCCGTAAGATACCCGGCACTCCCCTGCGCCAGAAACAGCAGGATGCCAAGCTCTGTACTGTGGAGCAGCGTCTGCCCGACCGTCAGGACCACGAACGACGGCCCGGAACAGACGCAGGCGGGCAGGAGCGCATCCGCCTGACGCGGGGTGAGCTGCCCGGTGCGGACGGCCTGTGCCGCCGCGTTTGCTGCCGGGGCAAAGCCGCCGAACAGACCGATGAGCAGGACCCGCGCCGCACAGGGAGCCTGCACCCCGATGCACCACGCCGCGGGCCGGAGCGGGATGGCCAATAGGTCGCCCGCCGGGCACTGGACCAGCAGCGACGACACCACCAGAAACGGAAAAAGCGAGAGCAGCAGCGGCCCGGCGCAGAGGGCCAGACCCTCCCGAAGCGCCTGCCCGCAGGCCTGCGGCACCGCAAACGGCAGTGCGCCCGCCAGAACCGCCAACAAAAACAGACCGATCTGATACATACGCAACCCCTCCGCTTCCATATATATGGAACAGGGGGCGTTGCCTTGCATAGCAGGTACGGGGAGGGAGCGGGCGTGAAAAAACAGCGGAGCGGGCGACTTTCCCTGCGCGAATGGCTCTGGCGGATGTTCCGCCAGCCGCCGCGCGGGTTTTACGGTCAGCCGTCGGTCTACCGCAGCGGCGACCGGATGGAGATCGAGCAGTTCCGGCGCATCCTGACCTACGATGAAGAAAAGCTCTGTCTGGAATTCCGGCGGGGGCGGTTCACGGTCTACGGAGACGAACTGCACATCGAAACGCTGGCCGCGCACCGCATCACTTTGCGGGGGTGCGTTCTGCGCACCGAATTTGACGGCGACGGTGGGCATTAGGAGGAAGAGACGATGGATGTACGGCTGCTCTGGGCGGGGGTATGGTTCACAGCGCAAAACGGCGATACCGAAAGCCTGCTCTCCGAAGCGGCGCGGACGGGCCTGCATCTCTCAGCGGTCTCCCCTGCACCCGGCGGCTTTTCGGGCCGGTGCGCGGCCTGGCAGTACCGGAGCCTTGCGGCACTGGCCCGAAAGCGGCGGGTACGGCTTCGCATTCAGACCCGCACCGGGCTGTACTTCCGGCTGCGGCCCTTTCTGCGGCGGCGCGGGCTGTGGGTGGGCGTCTTGCTGTTCGTTCCCCTGTTGGTCTGGTCGCAGGATCTTGTCTGGGCCGTGGATGCAGGCAGCCTGACCACCGGGCAGCGAGCGCGGGCCGAGGCGATCCTGCGGGAGCAGGTGCAGCTGATGCCCGGAAGCGCTGTCACGCAGGAAAAACTGACCGCAGGCGAATACGCTCTTTTGCAGAGCGGCGAGTTTTCCTGGGCAAGCCTGAACTTTCTGGACGGGCGGCTCGTGGTGGAAGCAGCCGCCGCAAAACCGGTGCCCGACATCGCCGCCGGGAAGGCAGACGGCGTCTTTGCCAAAGCGGCCGGAACGGTGGTCCGCACCAATCTTGTCAGCGGGACGATGCTTGCTGCACCGGGACAGGCTGTGGAGGCCGGGCAATTGCTCATTGGCACCTCCCGCACCGAGCGGGACGGAACGTTGATCTATGAGCCTGCCGCCGGGAGCGTTTTTGCCCAATTGGAGTGGGAACATACGCAGGAGGAACCGCTGAAAATTACTGCAAAGCGGCTGACAGGAAAGCACGTTTCAAAACGGGTGATCTCAACAAATGGGCAGCGCATTTCACTTCCATCATGGAAGCCTTTTTCAGAAGAAACTGCACTTGTGACGACACGGCATATCCAACCGGATATTCTTGGGTTTGGCCTTCCCTTTTCGGTGGAAGAGACAACGTATTCCGAACAAACAGAGCAGGAAATTCCTTACACCGAAGAGCAGGCGCTCGCGCTTGCGAAACTGCACAGTTTGCAGGCACTTTTCAACGCCTATCCGGACGCCGCGTTTGTGGCACAGAAAGAGGACATTTCCATCGAAAACAACATTCTCTATTACCGGGTCGTTTATACCATCGTTGCCAATATCTGCGCAGAGTAAACAGCGGCAGAGAGTGAGAAACTCTCTGCCGCCGTTTATGCTTATTTCAGTGTTCTTCTGCCGGGGCGCTCTGCTTGTCCACAGCCTTTTGGACCAGCTCGTTCAGGTCGAACTGATACTTGGTGTGGCAGAAGTGGCAGACGACCTCGCAGTTGGGGTCCTCGTCACGGAGTTTTTCCAGTTCCTTTTTGCCGAGGCTGAGCAGCATCTCTTCGGTGCGCTCGTGGCTGCAATCGCACTGGTATGCGACATCCCGCTCGTCGAGGACGTTGGGCTCAAAGCCCTTCAGAGCCAGCTGCATCATGTCCTCCGGCGTCTTACCCGCGCGGAGCATTTCGGTGACGGAGGGCATGGCGGCAATGTTCTGTTCCAGCTGGGTGATCTCGGCATCGGTGGCACCAGGCAGCAGCTGGATGAGATAGCCGCCTGCGCAGGCGATGGTCAGGTCTTTATCGACCAGAACCCCCAGTGCACAGACGGTGGGCACCTGCTCGCTGTAAGCATAGTAGCTGGTCAGGTCCTCGGCGATCTCACCGGAGACAAGAGGCACCTGGCCGACGGTCGGTTCTTTTTGCAGGCGGTTATCCCGGATGACGGTCAGCACACCGTCCCTGCCGACGGCACCGCCGACATCCAGATGGCCGTTTTCTTTGAGCGGAAGCTCCACCAGCGGATTGTCGATGCAGCCCTTCACGTTGCCGGTGCCATCGGTGCAGGCGATGAGGACGCCCGCCGGGCCGCTGCCCGAAACGCGCAGGGTGATGGTGTCCCGGTCATCCTTGAGCATGGAGCCCATCAGGGCGGCTCCCGTCAGCAGACGGCCAAGGGCGGCGCTGCAGGTCGCACTGGTTTTGTGGAGCTGTTCGGCCTTGCGGACGATCGCGGTAGAGTCCACACCGCAGAAGACGACACCGCCGTTTTCCGACAGGCCGCGGATCAGATTCGACATATTATTGTTCCTCCAATTGGGTATACTGCTTGACAGCGCAGAAGAAATAGCGCTCGCTTTCCTCGGTCAGCGGGCCGAACGTCTCGCCGTCACAGACGCTTTCCAGCACAAAGCCGTGCCGCTCCAGCGCCGCACGGATGGCAGCGAGGTCGTAGGTGTATTCGTAGAACTGCTCGTGGAAATGCTCCCCGGTCTCCCGGTAGTCGATGTCCACAGTGATCTCCACCCGGCGGTCCTCGGCGCTGTAATGGTTGCGCCAGACACAGCTTGCGTCCTCTTCCTCAAAGGTGAAGGCGTTCTCCCCCAGCACCTGCTGGTGCTTGTACGGGGTGTTCATATCAAAAAGGAAGACGCCGCCCTCTTCCATAAAGAACCCGGCGTTGGCAATGGCCGTGTCGAGGTCCGGGATATGGTTGAAGGTATCGAAGGTGGACACAGCACCCCGGATGGTGCCGTAGAGGTCGAGCTTGAGCAGGTCCTGCTGCAACAGCAGCAGCCTGCCCGAAAGGCCCAGCTGTTCGGCTTTGTCCCGCACGACGCAGAGCATCTCCTCCGACTGGTCGATGCCGATCATATCATAGCCCGCCTGGGTCAGCATCAGGGTCAGCTCGCCCGTGCCGCAGCCCAGGTCTGCCAGGATGCCGTCTGCGATGCCGTGGGCGGTCAGTTCCTTGTGGATATGGGCATAAAGGGCATCGTAGTCGGCTTCCCCGTTGAATTCATCGTAGAAGTAGGCAAATTCATTGTAAGCCATGGCGTTACTCCGCATCCTCTTCGGCGACGGCCTCGTTCAGAACGGCCTGCAGCTCCGGGATGCCGTAGCCATTTTCGCCGCTGGTCAGCACGACCTTCCGGCAGCCGTAGGGCAGGCAGAGCGTTTCGAACTCCGCCTGCGTCTTGGCCAGCTGGCTCTTTTTGAGCTTGTCTGCCTTGGTCAGCGCCACGATGAACGGGATCTCATGGTAGTGCAGATATTTCAGCATCTGCAGATCGTCTGCGCTGGGGGCGTGGCGGCAGTCGATGAGCTGCACCAGCAGGGTGTGGTGGCGGGGCACCTCGAAGTAGCTGTTGATGAGGTCGTCCCAGCGCTCGCGGTCGGCGTTGCTGACCTTGGCGTAGCCATAGCCGGGCAGGTCCACAAAATAGCAGTCGTCCACCGAATAGAAATTGATGGTGGCCGTTTTGCCCGGTGTGCTGGACACACGGGCCAAGTTTTTGCGGTTGCACAGCTTGTTGATGAGGCTGGACTTGCCCACGTTGGAGCGGCCGGAGAAGCTCAGCTCCGGGCGGTCGCTGTCCGGCAGCTGGCTGGAAATGCCATAGCTGGCGATAAAATCCGCTTTGTTGTAGTTCATAGCTGCACTCCTTTTTCAGCAGACGGCACCCGGCTTGGGCTGCTCGGTCGTCTGCGGGATTGCCGCAGCGTCCGCAGGCTTCTTGGCCTTTTTGTCGGGGTGCGAGTGGCGGGCGGAAACGGTCTTGGGTTTGAGCAGCGCGGCGTTGAGCACCTGCGCCAGGTTGGACATGGGCAGGAACTGGATGTTCTTCTTGACCTCGTCGTCCACCTCGTACAGGTCGGAGACATTGTCCTTCGGGATGAGGACGGTCTTCATCCCCTCGCGGTATGCGGCCATGCTCTTCTCGCGCAGACCGCCGATGGGCAGCACATTGCCGTGCAGGGTGATCTCGCCGGTCATGG
>OHAG01000089.1_pt1 | contig 78981 bp, 69 predicted proteins | sample 1577081 | NCBI WGS metagenome assembly OHAG01 (sample SAMEA3541513, study PRJEB24748) | human gut metagenome | biome: human gut; feature: human-associated habitat; material: faeces | place: China | collected 2012
GCGGACACGGCGGGGATCGCCACCCCCATCACCAAATACAATTATCTGGTCCGGAAGGTGGAGAACCTGCCCCAGGTATTGAAAGAAGCTTTTTATATCGCCCGGACAGGAAGGCCCGGACCGGTGCTCATCGATATCGTCACAGATGTGTTCGATGCTCGGCTGGATTTCCACTACCCCAAAGAAGTCCATCTATTGGGCTACCAGGGCAGCCAGCATCCCCGCCGGGCCGATGTGCAGCGAGCTGCGGAAGCCTTGCGCCGGGCCCGCAGACCGGTGATCATGGCCGGAGGCGGGGTGGTCCTGTCGGATACGGGAGGGGAACTGACCCGGCTGGCGGAAAAGACCGGGATCCCGGTGGTCACCACCTTGATGGGAAAAGGCGCCGTGCCGGATACTCTGCCCCAGCATCTGGGCATGCTGGGGATGCACGGCAGCTATGCGGCCAATATGGCGGTTTCCGGCTGTGATCTGCTGCTGGCTTTCGGGGTCCGGTTCGATGAAAGGTCTACTGCTAAGGCCAGCCTATTTGCTCCGGCTGCTCGGATCGTCCACTTCAATGTGGAACCGGGGGAAATCAACAAGATCATCCCCGTCCAGGTGGCCGTTCCTGGAGACCTGCGGGAATCCCTGCCCCTGTTTGCCCAGCTGGCGGAACCTCTGGCTGCCGCCTGCAAAGAACAGACAGCGCCCTGGCGGGAACAGGGTGAAGCCATGAAGGAAGAAGTCCCCTGTACGGCCCATGCCTGCAGGGGAGGGATCTCGCCGGAAACGGCTTTGAAAAAAGCGGCGGCCCGGGCTCCCCAAGACACCATTGTGGTCACCGATGTGGGCCAGCATCAGATGTGGGCAGCCCAATTCTTTCCCACCCGGGAAGCCCGCCATTTCATCACTTCCGGCGGGCTGGGCACCATGGGCTTCGGCCTGCCGGCCGCCCTGGGAGCCAAAGTGGGAGAACCGGACAAAACGGTCCTGCTGATCACCGGCGACGGCAGTGTCCTGATGAACTGCCAGGAATTCACCACCCTGCCCACCTATGGCATCCACGTGAAGACCATTGTCCTGAAGAACGGCCAACTGGGTCTGGTCCGGCAGCTCCAGGGCCTGTTCCGTGGCGGCCGATATTCCCAGACGGAACTGATCCGGAAACCCTCCATGGCAAAAATCGCAGAAGCCATGGGGATCCCTTCCCGGAGCATCTCCCGTCCGGAAGAACTGGAAGCAGGACTGGATTTCCTGTTCGGCGGAGACGATTCAGCTCTTTTAGAAATCGCCATCCCGGAAGACGAACGGGTCTATCCTGTGGTCCCGGGCAGCAAGGGGCTGGACCAGATGATCCTGGGACGGGAAGGATGAACAAAACGAAGAACGTGCAAAACAAGGATAAAGGAGAAAAACTATGAAATGGCAGCATATGGCACTCCTGGTCAACAATCGGCCGGGGGTCCTGTCCCATGTGGCTGGGCTCATCGCCCGCCGGAACATCAACATCGAATGCCTGAATGTGGGGTATACGGAAATCCCGGAGATCAGCCGGATCAATCTGGTGGTAGGGGTGGAAAGCCGGTTCCAGCTGGACCAGGCCATCCATCAGCTGAGCCATCTGATCGATGTGATCAAGGTGGTGAACCTGGATGATGCCCCGTTGGTCAGCTGTGAACTGACCATGATCAAGGTCAGCGCGCCCACTCCCCAGATCCGAGAGGAACTGACCAATATCGCCAGCCTCTTCCATGCCAAGATCGTGGATGTACATCCGGAATCCCTGATCCTGCGTCTGACGGGCCGGCAGGATCATATCCAGGCTCTGCAGCAGATGCTCCAGAATTACACCATCTTGGAAATCGCCACCACCGGGCAGATTGCGCTGGGGAGAGGCCCCCAGACCGTCAAAGACAGCCTGCTGGAACCCCAGGAGCCGGCTGCTGAGGCACCGGAAACAGAGGGAGGACAGCCATGAAACAGGCCTTTCCGGAAACGGCAGCAGATTTCCAGGTCTTTTCCACCCTGACGGTGCTCCGGTCCCTCCATCGGGATCCGGTGATCAAAAACCTGAGCCGGGCCCAGCAGCATCCGGAACGGGAGAAGTATCTGGCCCGGGCCCGAGAGGCTCTGCTGGAACAGGCGGAAGAGCTGGGACTTTCCGGCAACCTGTGGCAGGGCTATTTCTTCCATCTCCTGTGTGAAGGGAACAACCTGGCTGGGCAGATGGTGGAAGCCCGGGGAAATGTGGGAAGCGGGATCCTGTCTGCCCTGACCCGGGACTTGGAGAAAATCCGTCCCTTCCTGACCCTTTCCGGCCGTTCTGTCCTGGGAGACGGGTTCTACGATCATTATGAACCTATTTCCCCGGCCCCTCGGGACGGTCTGGAAAAACAGCTGGCCCAGCAGCTGCTGGCGGCGCCCGAAGCGGCCCGGCAGGCGGAAATCCTGCTCCAGCATTACAAACGGTACGGCCGGGGGAAGATGGCCCGGTATGAAGCTTTTTGCCTGGATGCCAGGGGACATTTCCAGGGAATCGCCGATTTTCCCCACACGGCCTGGGAGGATATCCTGGGCTATGAGGAACAGAAGGAGAAGCTCCTGGCCAATACCCGGCAGTTCATGGCAGGGCGGGGCTGCAACAATGTCCTTTCTACTGGGAGCCGGGGCACGGGGAAATCCACTTCCATCAAGGCCCTGATCCCTCTCTTCAGTGCCCAAGGGCTGCGGCTGGGCCAGATCAAACGGGATCAGCTCCATCTGCTGGCGGCTGCCATGGAACGGGCCGGGCGGATCCGCAGCCACCGGTTCCTGTTTTTCTTCGACGATCTGTCCTTTGATGAGAACGAAAAGGAATACAAATACCTGAAATCCGCCATTGACGGCGGAGCTGCTCCCCAGCCGGACAATGTGATGCTGTGCGCCACCAGCAACCGGCGCCATCTGCTGAAGGAAACCTGGGCGGACCGGAGTGACGAGCTGGAAGCGGAAGTGTACCGGGAGGATGCCACCAATGAATCCATCTCCCTGTCAGACCGGTTCGGACTGATCCTCCATTTCGGGGCTCCCACCCAGCAGGAATATCTGGCCATCATCGACCATGAGCTCCAGAAAGAAGGCATCAAACTGTCTCCGGAGGAGCTGCGGATCCAGGGCGTCCGCTGGGAAATGGAACATTCCGGCCGGAATGGACGGATCGCCAAACAGTTCGTCCAGTGGTATTTGGGGAGTCATTGACGGGGCTGTTGCGCCTGCAACAGCCTCTTTTCCATGTCCGAAAACCGCCGGTTTTTTCTTTGTTTTCTGGTACAATAGAAGCAGAAAAGGAGGGAAAACCATGGACGATACGGACAGAGAACGGCTGTACCGGGCTTTTTGTGCCCGGGACTCCCGGTTTGACGGAAAATATTTTATAGGGGTGCGTTCCACCGGGATCTACTGCCGTCCAGTTTGCCACGCCCGGAAGCCGAAGCTGGAGAACTGTGAATTCTTTGCCAGCGCGGCGGAAGCGGAAAAGGCAGGCTACCGGCCTTGCCTCCAGTGCCGGCCGGAACTGGCCCCTGGCTGTGCTCCGGTAGATGCTTGTGATTTTCTGGCCCAGCAGGCAGCCCGCTGTCTCCGGGAAACCTGCGGCAGCGGGATCAGCCTGGCCGCCCTGGCAGAAAGCCTGGGATGCAGCCCCCGCCACTTGCGGAGGACCTTTGAAGAAGCTTACCAGGTGCGGCCGGTGGAATATCTGACTACCTGCCGGCTGCTGCTGGCTAAGAGCCTGCTCACGGATACCCGGCTGCCGGTGACGGAAATCGCTTTTGCTTCCGGCTTCCGCAGTCTCCGGCGGTTTAATGAGGCTTTTCGGGAAAGATACCGGCTGGCTCCCACGGCTCTGCGGAAACAGCTGGAAGGGAAAGGAATCAGTCAGGAGGAGGACAGTTTTGTGATGGCGTTGGGCTATCGTCCTCCCTTCCGGTATGACCTGCTGCTGGAATTCTGGAAACCTCGGCTTCTTCCAGGAATCGAAACGATCCAAAAGGGGATCTACAGCCGGGGCATCCAACTGGCTGCGGGAACAGGAAAACGGGTCAAAGGCTGGTTCCAGGTCAGGGATCTGCCGTCTCGGAACCGTTTGGAACTGCGGCTCAGTGCTTCCCTTCTGCCCGTGCTGCCCCAAGTCCTGAGCCGGGTCCATCGTCTCTTTGACTTGGATTGTGAGCCCCAGAGCATCCTCCAGGGCTTTGAAGGGTTCCGGGACACCACAGGACGGGATTTCATTCCAGGTATCCGGATTCCCGGCTGTCCGGAACTTTTTGAAATGGGGGTCCGGGCCATCTTGGGGCAGCAGATCAGTACAGAGGCGGCTTCCCGGCTGGCCGGGCGTCTGGCTGACCGGTACGGAACCGAAATCGAAGGGGCCCCGGAAGGGATCCGGCGGGCTTTTCCTCTAGCAGAAGATTTCCTTTGGGAGGAAGCAGTGGGGGAACAGCAGCTGGGGCCGCTGGGCATCATCCGCCAAAGGTCCCGGGCCATTGTCCGGCTGGCCGCTTTCCTGGCAGAGCGGCAGGATACCCATTGGCTGGCTGGACCGCCGGAACAGGTGGCGGAAGAATTGCAGGAAATTCCAGGAATCGGACCCTGGACCGCGCACTATACGGTGATGCGGGCCCTGGGCTGGTCGGATGCCTTTCCGGTGACGGATCTGGCCATCCGGAAAGTCCTGGCCCCTCGGACGGAAAAGGAGCGCAGGGTATTGGCAGAAGCCTGGAGGCCCTGGCGGAGTTATGCCACCCTCTGCCTCTGGCAGGGAAAACAGGAAGGAGTCGAAAAAAATGCTGTACATCACAAAAGTAGATAGTCCTCTGGGAACGATCCTCCTGAGCAGCCATGGAGAAAAGCTGAACGGGCTGTGGTTCCAGGGAGAGAAGTATGAAGAAATCCGGATGAAAAACGAAGACGGTGTGGAAGAACGGCCGGATCTCCCTGTGTTCCAGGAAACCCGGCGTTGGCTGGACCTGTATTTCCAGGGGAAAGATCCAGGCTTCACGCCTCCCCTTGAACTGTCCGGCAGTGATTTCCGGCAGCAGGTAGGGCGGATCATGCTGACCATTCCTTACGGAAAGACCATGACCTATGGCGCCATTGCCCGGGAAATGGCCCGGAGGGAGGGTAAGGAGCGGATGTCGGCACAGGCCGTGGGAGGAGCGGTGGGCCACAATCCCATCAGCTTGATCATTCCCTGCCATCGGGTGGTGGGGACCAGCGGAAGCCTGACCGGATACGGCGGCGGTATGCCCCGGAAAGTGTGGCTGCTGGAACATGAAGGCATCGATCTGAAAGCCTCCGGTTTCACCATACCGAAAAAAGGGACTGCCCTGTAACAGGGACAGTCCTTTTTGCTTCCAGGAGATTCAGTTTCTTCCCCACACGGTCCAGCGGCCTCCTTCTCCCAGTTTTTCCCAGTTTCCTGGGACGGTCTGGAGAAAGTCCTTCTGGCTGCTCTGGTCTACTAGGACGATGATCCTTCCTGTATCTGGCAGGTCTTCCAGGGCTGCGAAGGGCATCATATTCTTGGCATTCCAGCTGATCCCTGCCGGGCGCATTTCCTGCAGCCGTTCCCGGGTCACCAGACGGGGAGCGGGGATACCGCTGTAATAGGTGAAGGAAACCGGATAGCGGCCTCCATACACGTACACCGGGACACCGGACACATGGTGGGAGGTGACCATCTGGGCCACATCCCAGGCAGAAGCCTGCCGGCACAGGGGGATGGCCAAGGCATAGGACAGGACCGTAAAGAGCAGGGCCATGGCCAGGGCGGCCCGCTTGATCCAATACTGCAGGTCCAGCCGGCCGGCGGCACAGGCCAGACCGATGGCCAAAGGCGGCAGATAGGGGAAGGTGTAAGTGGGGTATTTGGTGGCCATGCATTCAAAGAAGAACCAAGTGAGGAAAACCCACAGGAACAGGAACCGCTGCCGGTCATCCAAGCTTTGCCAGAGGGTCCGGTTTTTGATCCGGGCGATCAGGGTCTTGCCGTATTTTTTCCAGAGCCAGGGCAGGCTCAGGCTCCAGGGGAAGCAGCCGATGAGGAAAATCAGGAAATAATACCACCAGGTATTGTTCCGAGGATGTTCGGAGACTGTAGCCCGGAGCACATTGTGGACCCCGATGAACCCATCCAGGAAGGCGCTGCCGTGGAGGACTGTCATAGGGACGTACCAAAGGGCAGCGATGGCCAGGGTCAGGATGAGGCCCCGGAACAGCTTCATATGGGCCAGGGTCCGGAAATCTCGGTTGCCGGCCAGATAGGCCAGGATGATCAGCCCCGGCAGCACCAACCCCAGGGGCCCTTTGGTCAGGATGGCCAGGCCGGCCAGGGCATAGGCTCCGTAATAAAGAAGGGGCCGGTTTTCCCTTTTGGCCAGGTAGAACAGCATCAGGGCTCCATCCATGGCCACGAACAGGGTCATATCGGTGATCACGGCTTTGGCCAGGTAGAAATATTCCACACTGGTGGCCATGATCAGCCCGCTGAGGAATCCGATGTTCCGGTTGTACAATTTCTGGGCGAACCAATAAGTCTGGAGGACCCCGATGGTGCCAAAGACTGCAGGGAAGAAACGGGCTGCGAAGGAAGTCTCCCCGAAGAGCTGGAAGGCCACCAGCAGCTCGCCGTAGAACATCCAAGGTTTATCGTACCAGTAATTCCCGTAGATCCGGGGAGAGAGCCAGTCTCCGGAAGCCAGCATTTCTTTGGCGGTCAAGGCGTAATTGGATTCTACCGGGTCCGTGATCAGCAGCTGGCTGTTGGCTGCAAAGAACAGGAGCAGGCAAAGCAGGAACAGCAAAAAAGCCGGCCAGTGCCTGTGGTAGACCCGCAGCAGCGGGGTCCTGTCATTTTCCCAGTATTCCATGGAACATTCCTCCTCCTGTTTGGTGGTTCCAGTATAGGAGGAGAAAATAAAGGAACCTTAAACAAAGGAAAAGGAATGCATAAAAAATCCTGCAAAAGAGGGAAAAGAAAGGTGTATAATGGATTTCCAAGCTTGCAGAGTTGAAAGGATAAGGGAAAACGGAATGGAGGGAAGCTATGGAAATCAGCTTTATCGGTGTGGGCATTATGGGCGGCGGCATGTGCCGGAATCTGCTGAAAAAGGGGCTGAAGGTCCGGGCCATTGCTAGGAAGAAAGAACATCTGCTGGCTTTCCAGCAGGCCGGGGCGGCCATCAGTACCTGGAACCGGGACGCGGCGGACAGTCCGGTCATTTTCCTCTGCCTGCCGGATGGAGCGGCGGTCAGACAGGTCCTTTTGGGAGAAGAAGGGCTGCTGGAATGCCTGGAGCCGGGTACGGTCTTGGTGGACTGCAGTACCTTGGGCTATCTGGAAGCCCGGGAACTGGCAGACCTTTGCAGCAAACGGGGTGTGGCGTACCTGGACGCACCGGTTTCCGGGCACCAAGCCAAAGCAGAGGACGGGACACTGACCATCATGGTGGGAGGACGGGAAGAGGCCTTCCGGCAGGTGAAACCCCTCCTGGAAGCGGTGGGAAGCCCCATCCTGTATATGGGAGAAAGCGGAAGCGGGCAGCTGACCAAGATGATCAACAACTGTGCCCTGAATATCTGTACGGCCGCTTTTTGTGAACTGATGCCCTTGGGGGTGAAAATGGGGCTGTCTCCGGAGAAACTGGGAAAGGTCCTGATGACGGCTTCTGGGTCCAGCTATGCCTCCTGCCATCTGATCCCCAAGGTGCTGGAAGGGGATTTTGCCTACGGCTTTTCTCTGGAGCGGGCCTATAAGGACATGGCCCATATGGCGGAACTGACCACCCGGTTCCAGGTGCCGCTGCCCACCCTCCAGGGAACCATGCAGACTTACCAGCTGGCCCTCCGGCATGGGGAAGGGGAATTGTACAAAGGAGCTATGATCCGGTTTTACGAAGATCTGCTGGGAGTGGAATGCCGTCGGGAGAAAAAGGAACCCTGACTTCCGACTCCTGACGAAGGGGGTGTTGCACGTAACGTGCAACACCCCCCGGTCTCATGAGCCGCATAGCGGCTCGGTCTCGGGTCTCGAGTCTCGAGCCGAATGAGAAATTTGCAAGCAAATTTTTTGAATGTACAAACCCTAATCTGCTAACGATAAGATATTCGTTTCTATATCCAGCACGATACTGGTTCTACACCTTCAAAAGAACCTGGCCATGGGGACAGGTTCTATCCAACGGCTCGAGACTCACGACTCGAGACCCGAGACCTCAACAAGGGGCTGTTGCGCATGCGACAGCCCCTTGTTTTCATGCATCTTCCCAGACTTTTTCCGCAATGGACCGGATCAGCCGGAGCTTGGCCCACTGTTCTTTTTCCGTCAGCAGGTTCCCTTCTTCTGTGGAGGAGAAACCGCATTGGGGACTCAGGCACAGCTGGTCCAGGGGAACATATCTTTCCGCTTCCCGGATCCGGGCGATGATGTCTTCTTCTTTTTCCAGTTCCGGAGTCTTAGAGGTCACCAGGCCCAGGACTACCTGCTGGTCTTTGATGTACTGCAGAGGTTCGAAGCCGCCAGCCCGGTCGCTGTCGTATTCCAGGAAGAATCCGTCCACATGGCAGCGGCCGAAGAGGGTTTCTGCTACAGGTCCATAGCCACCGCTGGAGAACCAGGTGGAACGGAAGTTCCCCCGGCAGATGTGCATGGTGATGGTCATGTCATCGGGTTTGGCTTCCAGGGCTCGGTTGATCATATCCACATAATGGCTGGCCAGTTCATCCAGGTCGAAACCCCGTTCTGCATAAGCCTGCCGTTTGTCGGCGTCGCAGAATTCTCCCCAGCTGGTGTCATCCAGCTGCAGATACCGGCAGCCGGCGGCGTAGAAGGAGCGGATGGCCTGCTGGTAGGCCAAGGCAATGTCCGTGAACAGCCGGTTCTGGTCCTGGTACTGGGGAATGGGTTCGTAGTGTTTTTCTCGGACGCAGCAGATCAGGTGGAGCATGCTGGGGGAGGGAATGGTCATCTTGGCCAGGGTATCTCCCGCCGTCTCTTTCAGGAAACGGAAATGATCCAGGAAAGGATGGTTCCCGAAGCTGATGGGACCGGTGATCTTTGCCGTGCGGGCCTTGGGCTGAGCCCCTTTGAAATGGACGGACCAATTTTCCGCAGAGATTTCCGTGACCCCTTCCAGTTCTGTCAGGAAATCCAAATGCCAGTACCGGCGGCGGAATTCTCCATCGGTGACGGCATGGAGGCCTACTTCTTTTTCTTTGGCTACCAGATCCTGGATGGCAGCATCTTCCGCCTCTTTCAGATCAGCAGCGGAGATTTTCCCGGCGGCAAACGCTTCTCGTTTTTCTTTCAGGGCAGCTGGACGCAGGAAGCTGCCAACGATATCATACCGGAACGGCGGTCTATTTTTTACACTCATGTCACTTTTCCTCCCGTAGCATTCATGGATTGTTCATGGGAAAAGTATACCATGGGTGTAGGGATTTGGATAATACCGAAAAACAACCGAGTGCCATAGCCTGAGGGAATAGCAGAAGGGACTACTACCTGCGCAGGCAGCAGTCCCTTCTTTCAAATCATGATTTCCCGTCTTGCCAGGTTCTCATCAAAGAAGCTTTCCTTCTTCTTTTCTTTTTCAGCTGGTGCGGGAGCCGCTGCGGTGCGGATGTTTTCCACAAACAGCAGCAGCCGGTTGGTCACGTTCACATCACTGACCCCGCTGTCAAAATCCAGGCTCAGCAGGTTCATATGAGGATAGAGGGATTTGATCTTCTTTTCGATCCCCTTGGAGATGATGTGGTTGGCAATGCAGCCGAAGGGCTGGAGGCTGATCACGTTCTCGATGCCGTGCTTGGCGAAGTTCACCACTTCCGCCGGCAGCAGCCAGCCTTCCCCGAACTGGGCGGCCATGTTGATGATGCCCTTGCCGTCATTGGCCAGTTCGAAGATGTCTTCGATGGGGGTGAAGTACCGGAACTGTTCTCCGATTTCGTTGAATTTCCGGATCTGTTTGGTGACCCACATATAGAGTACATCTACGATCAGGCTGGGCATATGATGCCGTTCCAGGCCGAATTTCCGGTTGGTGATCCGGTTGACGAAAGCCTGCATGAAGAAAGGCGTCAGGAGCGGCGGCATCACTTCGATGGAATGGTCCATGAGCCAGCCGGTGATGTTTTTGTGGGCGAAGGCGTTGAACTTCAAGTAGATTTCACCTACGATCCCCACCTGGGGCAGCCGCACATCCGGCTTGGCCAGGTCGTTGAATTCAGCGGCGGCCTCTTTCAGGAGTTTCAGCAGCCCGTTGGAATTGTTGGCCTCGATTTCCTTTTTGGCCAGTTCCAGGTATTTGTCCTTCAGTTCTACGGCTTTGCCCTTCACGGTTTCCCGGACCACAGAGGCATTGAAGAACTTGGAGAGACAATCGGAGAACAGCACCGTGGAAATGGTGATCCTGGCGATCTTCAGCCAGTTCAGTTCAAAGCCCGGCTGGTCGTTCTGGATGTTCTTGCTGGTGGCCAGAGAGATGACCGGGGTATCTTTGAACCCGGCTGCAATCAGGGCATGCTTGATCAGGCCAAAATAGTTGGAAGCACGGCACTGCCCCCCGGTCTGGGTAATGGCTACCGCTGTCTTTTTGGGGTCATACTTTCCAGACTGGAGAGCCCGGATAAAGTCCCCCACCACCAACGTAGCCGGGTAGCACACCTCATTGTTGGCGAATTTCAGCCCCAGATCTGCACTTTGGACAGTGCTTTCCGGCAGGGTCTCTACATGGAACCCTACGTTTTTCAGGACCGAGGGGATCAGGGGAGAAATGAACGGCGTAAAGTAAGGCGCTAGGATGGTGTAGTCCCGCATGCTCTTTTCAAAGCGGGGAGGCTGTTCGAACGGTGTGGGCTCGAATTTGGCATCCCGGTTGTACCGGATACTTTCCACCACGGAACGGACCCGCAGCTTCAGAGAGCCGATATTGGACACATCATCGATCTTCAGCAGGGTCAGGGCTTTGCCGTGGCGCTGGAGAATGCCCCGGACTTCGTCCTGGAGGAAGGCATCCGGGCCGCAGCCGAAGGAAGTCATTTCCATGAAGTGGACGCTGTTGTCCTGCCGGGCCACCCAGTCGGCGGCCTTGGAAATCCGGTTGATGTAGGCCCACTGGCGGACCAGATAGGAATCATCGATGGTGATGGTGCTGTCGTCCCGGACCAGATCCTCGTTGATCACATTGATGCCCATGGCCGCAATGGATTCACTGAGCTTGTGCTGGATGAGAGGGTCCGTATGGTAGGGCCGGCCCGCCAGCAGGATGGTCAGCTGTTTATGGGCACGGCTCTTCTGGAGGATCTCTTCATTCTTTGCCTTTATGGCACGGCCGTATTCTTCCTGGGCTTTGACCGCTGCTTTCAGGGCCTTGTCCGCCGTGAAACGGTCGAACCCGATGTAGCTCAGGTATTTCCGGATCTGCTGCTTCAGAAGTTTGGCATCCTGGAAGTTGATGGGCGGGGAATCGATGGGGATCTCTGTATTGGTGACGCTTTTGATCACGTCGGAATAGCCGGAGACCACCGGGCAGTTGTAGCTGTTCAGCTGCCGTTTGTCGTCCTGGTGTTCGTAGATCACATAGGGCATGAAGATCCGGTTCACCCGTTTCCGGATCAGGTTGTTGATGTGCCCGTGGACCAGCTTGGCCGGGAAGCAGATGTTGTCGCTCATTACATCATGGATGCCGCCCTCATAGTTCTTGAAGGTGGAGGGGTCGGACAGCTGGACCTTCAGGCCGCAGGCGGTGAAGAGGGCATGCCAGAAGGGATAGTCCTCATAGATGTTCAGACAGCGGGGAATCCCGATCACCCGCTGGGCATCTTCTTTTACCGGACGGTCGAAGAGCAGCTTGTATTTGTAGTCGTAGATATTTTCTCCCGGTTTGCAGTCTTCGCCGTTGTTGGTGAAGAACTTTTCACACTTGTTCCCAGAGAAATAGATGCTGCCGTTGCTGAAATTGTATTTTTTGATCAGGCAGTTGTTTTCGCAGCCATGGCACTGGAGCTGGCTGTCGGTGTAATTGGCCACATGGATCATTTCGTCCAGGGTCACGGAACCTTCCGCCCGGCTCCGGGCAAAGAGGGCACAGCCGTAGGCTCCCATGATTTCCGGGATGTTGCTCCGGTGGACCGTGGTGCCGGTGAGCCGTTCAAAGGCCCGGACCACTGCATCGTTTTTCATGGTGCCTCCCTGGAGGACGATGTCAGTCCCCAAGTCATGGGTGTTCTGGAGCTTCAGCACCTTGTACAGGCAGTTCTTGATGACGGAATAGGCCAGCCCAGCGGAAATATCCCCGATGGTGACCCCTTCCCGGAGGCTCTGCTTCACTTTGGAGTTCATGAATACGGTGCATCGGGTGCCCAGGTCACAGGGTTCCTTGGCTTCGCAGGCCAGTTTGGCAAAGTCGCTGACAGAGTAGTTGAGCCCTTTGGCAAAGGTTTCCAAGAAGGTGCCGCAGCCGGAAGAACAGGATTCGTTCAGTTCCATCCGGTTCAGGACCCCATGATCCACGAAAATGGCTTTCATGTCCTGGCCCCCGATGTCCAGGATAAAGGAAACATCCTTATTGATCTTACGGGCTGCCAGATAATGGGCGATGGTTTCAATGATGCCGGTCTTCAGATCAAAGGCCGCTTTGATCAGATCTTCCCCGTAACCGGTGGAGCAGCTGCCCAGGATCCGGGGATTGGCTCCCACTTTCAGGCATTCCGCATAGAAAGCTTCAAAAGCATTTTGGACGGCTCCGATGGGATTGCCGTTATTGGGCGCATAATGGGTAAACAGGATCCGGTCTTCCGGATCCGTGACCACCAGTTTGGTGGTGGTGGAACCGGAATCGATGCCCACGTAGACCGCATCTGTTTCCGCCGTCAGGGGCGTCAGCTGGATGGTATCGGCTTCCTTGGCTTTTTTCCAGGCGGCATAGTCCTCCGGAGAAGTAAAGATCGGCGGCAGCACATCGTCGGAACGGACGGTGACTTTAGGGGCGTTTTCCAGCTTTTCCACCAATTTGTCGAAGGAAATGGCAGGGGCGTCCGCCGCACTGAGGGCCGTCCCATAAGCGGGGATCAGATTGGCGTTTTCCGGGACGATGAAGTTCACATAGGGAATCTGGAGACAGTCCATCAGGGCCTTCCGCAGGGCGGGCATGAAGGTCAAAGGTCCTCCGCAGAGCAGGATCTTGGGCTCGATGGTGCAGCCATGGCTCAGGGTGGAAATCACCTGGACTGCCACTGCATGGAAAATAGAAATGGCAATATCTTCCCGGCTGACATTTTTGGCCAGCAGGTTCTGGATATCCGTTTTGGCGAAAACACCGCAGCGAGAGGCGATATAGTGGACATGCTGGGCTTTTTCAGCCAGGCCGTTCAGCTGTTCGATGGGGATCCCCAGAAGTACAGCCATCTGGTCCAGAAAAGCTCCGGTGCCCCCGGCGCAGTTGCCGTTCATGCGCAGATCGCAGCTTCCATCGGCTTTGATGTACACGATTTTTGCGTCTTCTCCACCGATGTCGATCAGCGTAGCCACTTCTGGATATTTGGCTTTGACGAATTTGGTGGCAGCGATCACTTCCTGTTCAAACGGAAGCTGGAATTTTTCCGCTACCCCCATGCCCACGGAACCGGTGATCTTCAGCTTCAGGCTGGCGGCTCCGATCTGGGAACGCAAAGTCTGCAGTTCTTCCCGCAAAACGCCAGCTACATTGGCCTGGTGGCGCTTGTAGCGGGAAAAAACCACATGGGAATGATTGTCCAGCACGACGATTTTGCACGTGGTGGACCCGATGTCTAAACCTACACGATACGTACTCATAATGCACCTCATCTTAAAGTGTATTTAATTATAGCACATTGCCCAAGAAATACCAGATGGAAGTATATAAACAGCTGTGGAAGACCGTCCCATGCGTGTTTCGGACGCTTCTTACAAAGACGCGGCGTGGCGGGGATTCACTGCAGGAGGGCAGGAGGACGCAGGTTTCGGTACACTTTTTTTAACGGTGTTTGAAGGGTCTGGGCATCCGGAATGGGACTTTCAGTAGGCAGCTTGGAGACCCTGTGGTACAATGGCGGAAGAAACTAGGGAGGGAAGGGATAAAGGTGCATCTTTTCAGCAGAAGGATCCTTCCGGTCTGCCTGGCCATCTGGCTCCCGGCTGCTGCTGCCTGGGGCTGTACCCTGTTCGGCGCCCAGGGCAGCCGGGTCTTGGGAGGGGGAAGCCTGATTGTCAAAAATCGAGACTGGCGACCGGAATACCAGGAAATGCGGATGGTCCAGGGACCCCTTTACCGGTATTACGGGATCTATGGGGGAACGGAAAATAAAATGGCCCTGAAAGGCGGAGTGAATGAAGCAGGCCTGGCGGTGTTCTCGGCTGCAGCCAGCAGCATCCCCCGGAAGGAACGGCTGGCCATGGGGGGTGGGAGTAAGGGAGCCTTGAAAAAACTCCTGGGCAGCTGTGCCACCGTAGAGGAAGCTTTGGCCAGCGGTACGGATTTGGGAGGACCCAAATTCCTGCTGCTGGCAGATGCTTCTGAACTGGCTTGGGTGGAAGTGGGAGACAGGGACCAGGTGGCCGTCCGCCGGGTCAGCAATGGGAGCCTTTCCCATACCAATTTCTATCTGAGCCCGGGCTTCCAGCGGCTGAATTTGAAAGAGACCGTATCGGCCCGGCATCGGTACCGGCGGATCGAAGAACTGCTGGAAAGCCAGCAGACGCCATATATATTGAAAGATTTGATGCGCTTCAGCCAGGACAGGACAGAAGGACCGGACAACAGCATCTGGCGGCTGGGCAGCCGGCCGGATGGGCCTCAGACCCTTGCCTCCTTTGGGGTATGGCTGCATCCAGGCACCCGGCCGGATGTTTTCATCAAGATCCGTTACAGTCCAGAAGACCAGGGACAGGAAGATGTGTACCAGCTGGACGGTGCCCATTTATTTCCCTGAGCCTGAGAGAGAAATGCGCATAAGCTGCCAAAATATGATAAAATAATACAATTACAGTAAAAAACGCAGTTGGGGAGGAAGGATACATGGACCGGCCTTCCCACTGGCGGCATAAAGGATGGATAGCATGGAGCAGCAAGGACAAACTCCCGCAAACAGCAAAACCAAAAAATTCTTGAAAGGGACCCTGATCCTGACCATTTCCAGTATCGTGGTAAAGGTCATCGGAGCTCTGAACTGGGTCATCCTCTCCCGGGTCATGGGCGGAGAAGGCATCGGCCTGTACCAGATGGGGTTCCCCATCTATCTCATGGCCATCACCGTTTCTTCTGCTGGGATCCCGGTGGCCATTTCCATCATTACAGCGGAAAAGGTGGCCAAGGAAGACTATACCGGAGCCCAGCGGGTGTTCCGGGTCTCCCTGCGGATGCTGTTCTGCACCGGGCTGTTTTTTTCCCTGTGCCTCCTGGTGATGGCCAAATGGCTGGTCACTTCCGGGATCATCCCGGATCCCCGGGCTTATTATTCCATCATTGCCCTGGCTCCGGCAGTGTTCTTCGTAACCTTCCTGTCCAGCTTCCGGGGATACTTCCAGGGCTGGCAGATCATGACACCCACCGCCTGTTCAGAAATCACGGAACAGCTGGTACGGGTGGTCACCATGATCGCATTTTCCTATCTGCTGATGCCCTACGGATTGACTTATGCGGCAGCCGGGGCCAGCATGGGGGCAGGGGCTGGTGCGCTTTGCGGGCTGCTGCTCCTCCAGGTGTTCTATTTCCGGCTGAAGCATAAATTCTTTCCCCAGGGGGAAGGAACTGTGGCGGAAAAGGAACAGGAACCTGCTGGGAAGATCATCCGCCGGCTCATTGCCCTGGCCCTGCCCGTATCCATGTCCAGTCTGATGCTGCCCATCGTTTCCAATCTGGATATGATGATCGTACCTCGGCGGCTCATGGTGGGGGGCTGGTCCATGTCCGAAGCCACCACCCTGTTCGGATATCTCACCGGCATGGCGGTGCCTCTCATCAATATGTCCACCATTTTGACGGCGGCCCTTTCCATCAGTTTGGTGCCGGCCATCAGTGAATCCCGGGTGTTGGAAGATACGGAAGGGATCCGGGAAAAAGTGGCCACGGCTTTTTCGGTGGCGGCCGTGATCACCATCCCCTGCAGCATCGGTCTCCATGTGCTGGGAGGCCGGGTGGCAGCCCTCATCTACAACGCTCCCAAAGCCGGACCTTCCATCGAGACCATGAGCTGGGCCATTTTTCTCCTGGGTCTCCATCAGGTAAGTACCGGCATCCTCCAGGGGCTGGGGAAGACCAAGATTCCGGTGATCAACATGATCATTGCGGCAGCTTCCAAGGTGTTCCTGAACTGGAACCTGACTCCTACCCTGGGCATCGTGGGATCCTCCTGGGCCACCGTGGCAGATATCGGAATCGCTGCCATCTTGAACCTTTTCTTCATTAAAAAATATACCGGTTTCTCCTTGGAGCTGAAACAGCTGGGGAAGACTGCCTTGGCTGCTGCGGCCATGGGGGCTGCGGTCCAGGGCTTCCTGGCTCTGGTGCCCAATTGGGGTGCCTGGAGCATCCTGGGAGGCATGGCGGTGGCCGTACCGGTTTACGGGATCCTGCTGCTGGTGCTGAAGACCATGCCGGAAGAAGAACTGAACCAGATCCCCTTCCTGGGAAGGAGAATGGTGAGGGTGGGGAAGAAACTGAAGTTATTATAAAAAAGCTGTGAAAAAATGAGAAATCATTTTTTCACAGCTTTTTTTATCCTATCGGTCTTGCGAAATTCAACGGGTTCACCGGACTCCCGTTCTGGCGCACTTCGAAATGCACGTGGGGACCGGTGCTGTAGCCGCTGCTGCCGGCGTAGCCGATTACATCTCCCCGGCGGACGGTCTGCCCTGGTTGGACGGCGATGGCGCTCATGTGGCCGTAGCAGGTGGTGAGTCCGTTGCCGTGGTCGATGCTGACGAATCGGCCGTAGCCTCCGTTCCACTGGGCTTCTTCCACCGTTCCGGCTGCCGAAGCCTTGATGGGAGTCCCATAGTCCACGGCAATGTCGATGCCGGGATGGTAATCGCTTCCGCCTCCAAAAGGATCTGCCCGGAGCCCGAAGAAAGAACTGATTTCTCCGCCGCTCACCGGCCACCCATAGGTGCCATCGCCAGTATCGGAGAGGGCCAGCAGCATGTTGGTGAGGTTTTCTTTTTTATAGGCCAGTTTCTTCCAGTTGATTTCATCCTGGACTTCCAGTACGGTCAGCTGGTCCGCAGTGGTGGAGCCCCCTTGGCCCTTTTTGTCCAGTTCCTTGGATTTTTGGTCTACGGTCTGTTCCCCAATCTTCACGCCGTCCTTGGCCAGTTTTTGCCGGACAGCGTTTTCCACTTGGACCACCTGGGCCAGTTCCCGCTGGAGTTTTTCGTTGTCGTCCATCAATTTGGCCAGCCGTTCCGTATAGACCCCATAGTCTGCCCGATAGTTGGCCAGTTCCGTCTGCTCGTCCCAGGCCTTGAACAGCAGCCCGGCACAGACGGCCAGGCCCATGAGGCTGGCTAGGAAGGCACCGCCAAAGCCGATCAGCAGCTTGGGACCGGCGTGGAACTCCTGGATATGGCCTTCTTCATCCTTCCACTGGAAAGAGAAGCCGGCTCCCACCAGGCGTCCGGAAGGCAGCAGCCCCTTCAGTCCTTTGAGTTTCTCCGTCAGTTCTTTCTTTTCCATACTTGCTCCTTACAAAAAGGACGTGCCGGCGGCACGTCCTGTACAACTCTTCGATTGTTCTGCACATCTTGACTACCGAGTCAATATTTTAACGCGAAAATCCGGGGTATTCAACCGTTTACCAAAAAAATTTACAAATTGTTAAATCTCCGCCAACTGCTTCTTTTCCCATTCCAGTTTCCGGGTTTCCCGCTGGATGGCTTCCTGGAGGATCAGGGCATGCCCCCAGTCTTTTTCCTGGGATTTTTGGGTGGGGAAAAGCAGCTGCCAACGGAGCCGGAGGTGGGCCAGGTGTTCTTCGTGACGGCGGATGTCTTCCTGGAACAGCTGACGGAGCTGGGGATCCTTCCGGCTACGGATCAGGTACAGTTTCATGGTGAATTCATCCCGGGTGGGCATCATGTCTCCCAAGGGCTGGGTCAGCCAGTCCCGAAGCCGCTGGCGGCCGGAAGGGGCCAGGCGGTAGTATTTTTTCTGGAGCTTGGTGCCCACGGTGCCGGTATAGCTGGTGATCTGTCCGCTTTCTTCCAGCTTCCGGAGTTCCGGATACACCTGGCTGTGCCGGGCACACCAGAAATCCCCTACTTCCTGTGCAAAGAGTTTTTTGATATCGTAGCCTGTCAGATCTTGTTTGGCCAGAAGGCCCAGCAGCACATACTGGAGATTGTTTCCTTTTGCCATGGAATCCGCTCCTTTCTTTTGTGATTATACCATATTGGAAAGAAAACGTGTAAAGATTGACATGAGTCAATAAACATGCTACACTCGTTGCAATGATAAGTATGTAAATAATTACATTTTTCAGTCTGCTTCGCAGACGGCTGTCTAAAAAGGAGAAAAAATTCTATGAAAATCGAGGGAGGACTGAGGTGGCTGGTGCTGTCCAGCCTGTTGCTGCTGGGCATGACGGGAGTTTCCGGAGCGGAGGCGGCGGAGCATTACGCCAGTAAGACCCTGGAGGTGACTCCGGTGAAAACGGAAGTGAAGCAGATTTCCGGCGTGGTCTATGAACAGGTGCCCACCCGGGGCTATCCCAATGTGCCCATGGCCATGGATCTGCTCCAGCCCCAGAAAAAAGAAAAAATGCCCGCCATCGTCTATGTGACCGGAGGCGGTTTCATCAACGCCAACCGGGACAACGGGGTCCAGCTGCGGAACTATCTGGCGGAAAAAGGCTATGTGGTGGCCAGCATCACTTATCGGGTGGCTCCTACCGCCCGGTTCCCGGAACCTCTGGAAGACGTGAAGGCTTCCATCCGGTATCTCCGGGCCCATGCGGACAAGTGGAACATCGACAAAACCCGGATCGGCATCGTAGGGGGCAGTGCTGGGGGCTATCTGTCCGCTTTTGCAGGGACCACCAGCGGTACAAGAACTTTTGACAAGGGAGAGAACCTCCAGGAGTCCAGCCAGGTGAACTGTGCCGTGGATCTCTACGGTCTGTCGGACCTGAGCCGGGTGGGCATGGACTACAGCCCGGAAAACCAAAAACTCCATCAGTCTGCCGGTGCCACAGAAGCCCTGTGGATCAACGGCAGCCCGGTATTCGGCGGGAAAGACGGCGGGGTCAGCGCCGATCCCAAAGCCACGGAAGCAGCCAACCCCATTGCCTATATCGGGAAAAACAGTGCGCCCATGCTGTTGATGCACGGGACAGCGGACAAAGTGGTATCCCCGGGCCAGACGGACCTGCTGTATCAGGCCCTGAAAGCCAAAGGAGTGCCGGCGGAACGGTACGAAATTCCCGGAGCCGCCCATGGAGGCGTGTATTGGGTCCAGGATAAGGTGCTCCAGGTCATCGGAGATTTCTTTGATCAGTATCTGAAATAAAAGGAGATAAACTATGGGAGAACAGAAAATCATGCCGGTGGTGTTTTCCGGCCATGGCAGTCCCATGATTGCCTTGGAACACAATGAGATCACGGAAGGGATGGATCGGATCGGCCGGGCGGTGGAAAAGCAGTTCGGCAGACCCAAGGCCATCCTCATGGTATCCGCCCACTGGTACACCCACGGGACTTTCGTCCAGAGTGCCCCGGAACCTCGGCAGGTCTATGACATGTACGGATTCCCCAAGGAACTGTACCAGGTGAAGTATCCTGCTAAAGGGGATCGGGAACTGACCCGGCAGGTGGAAGGACTGCTGGGCTCTGCCGTAGCCGTCAATGACGACTGGGGCATCGACCACGGGGCCTGGACGGTGCTGGTGCATATGTTCCCCAAGGCGGACATCCCTGTGGTCCAGCTGTCCGTGGACGGGGATCTTTCCTATCAGGAAGAATTCGAACTGGGCCGGAAGTTGGCACCGCTCCGGGAACAGGGGTACCTGATCCTGGGCAGCGGCAATGTGGTCCACAACCTCCGGGAAGTGGAATGGGACAATGAAGGCGGTTCTGCCGCCACCCTCCGGTTCAACGACTATATCACCGAAGCGGTGCTCCAGGGAGAAACGGACAAGGTGATCGGCTTCGCCTCCCATCCGGATGCAGGGTATGCCGTACCCACTCCGGACCATTACCTGCCTCTTCTGGTGTGCCTGGGTGCCGCCGGTACCGACCAATCCCAGGTGTTCAACAAAGTCTGCAACCTGGGATCCATGGCCATGACCGGGTATGCCTGGGGGATGGAGGAGTAAAAAAGGGCTGCTGCCTGGGCAGCGGCTCCCCTTTAGTCGGGAGCCAGGAGCCTGAAGTCGGAAACCAAAGGATAAAATTGCAGACAATTTTTATGAATGTGTAAACCGGGACCGTTGGAACTGCCGTAGGAGCGAATCAAAGGTTACGGAGGAATCCCGCCAGGTTCGCCCGCCGCGTCCCCTTTGGTTTTACACAATCAGGAAGGAAATGGCCCATTAAGGCGGGGCTCAATGCTGAAGCTGGAGTTATATTGAATAAAAATGTAAAAATAAAAAGTTTTTAAAGTATAAGTAGTAAATGAAAAGCATTCAAGAGAACCTGTTCACTGCAGGTCCTTTCCATTGGCCGTTGACCGCTGACCATTGACAGCTGACAAAAAAGACCGCTGCGTAAGCAGCGGCTTTTTTTACGCCCAATCCCCGTCCACGAACACCGGCACCCGTGTACCGTCTTTTCGGATCCCGGTGATGGTAAGGTCCGGGCTGCCCACCATGAAGTCCACGTGGATCATGGAATCGTTGAGGCCGGCTTTTTTCTGTTCTTCCTCGCTCATGTCCGCCCCTTTTTCCACACAGGTGGGATAGGCATCTCCCAGGGCCAGGTGGCAGGAGGCATTTTCATCCAGCAAGGTTTCGTAGAAGACTTTGTCCATGAGAGAAATGGGGGAGTGGTAGGGGATGAGGGCCACTTCTCCCAGCCGGCAGGCTCCTTCGTCCATTTTCAGCAGGTCTTTCAGGATTTCTTCTCCTTTTTCTGCAGTGGCTTCCACTACTTTTCCGTTTTTAAAGGTCAACCGGAATTTTTCGATGAGATTTCCACTGTACACCAGAGGCCGGGTGCTGTACACCACCCCGTCCACCCGGTCCGCCTGGGGAGCGGAATACACTTCTTCCGTGGGGATGTTGGCGTTGAACCAAAAGCCCCGGGCCGTATTTTCGGCGCCTCCCTGCCAGAGGTGATGGTCCGGCAAGCCCACGGTGAGATGGGTACCCAGGTTGTTTTCATATTCCAGGGCGGCGAACTGCTGGGCGGTCAGCCATTCCCGCCGCTGTTTCAGCTCTGCCAAGTGCTGGTCCCAGTCGGCCAGGGGGTCTTTTCCCAGGCACCGGGCTGCATCCAGCAGCTGGATCCACAGGCGGGCCATTCCTTCCTGTTCCGGCAGCTCCGGATACAGCAACTTGGCCCACACAGTACTGGGGACGGCAGCCACCAGCCAGTTGGTCTTGGAAGCCATCATCCCGTCGGAATACTCCTTTACCGCCTGGTGGAAAGCCTTCTGCCAGGCCATGATCTTGTTCCGGTCGATGCCTTTCATGGCATAGGGATCGGCGGAGATCAGGCTCAGGAAGGCCGCACCCTTCCGGTAGTAGTACAGGTTGAATTCACTGCGCCAGTGGGGAACGGATTCGAACTTGTCCTGGGTCTCATATTCGTACCGGAGCCGGGTGGTCCCATTGCAGTACCAGTTGAACACCACCTGGGAAGCACCGGCCTGGTAGGCTTCTTTCGTAAGCAAGGTGGCGAAGGAGCTGGCTTCCACCGGGGCGTTGATCACCAGGATCTGGTCCTTCTGGAGGCAGATCCCTTTTTTCACCAGCACCCGGGCATACAAAGGCAGCTGCCGGTTCAGGGTTTCTTGTATATCCATGGAAAATCTCTCCTTTACTGTGTCAGTATGAATCTATTATAGCGGAAAAACAGGAATAGAGCCATGATTCCCCAAGGGAATGGGAAATGGCTCTTTTTATTCATTTTTCAGAATGATTTGTCTTTTTTATAATGGAATCAGCAATAGACTCGGAATAATCTGAAAGAAAAGACGCCCGGAGCCTTTTCTGATCCAAAGGGGGAGTATCATGTCCATGTCATTTGTTGCACTGGTGTTTCTGTTCGGAGCCATTGCCCTGGGGTTCGTGAAAAAATCCAATGTGGGGCTGATCAGCCTGGGGACCGTGCTGGTCCTGGGGAAACTGGGGAACCTGCCGGTGGGGAAACTGTACGGGGGTTTTCCTGGAAAACTGTTCCTGACCCTGCTGGGGACCATGTTCTTCTTTGCCCTGCTCCAGGAAAATGGGACCCTGGACAAGGCATCCAAAAAGCTGACCCGGCTTTGCGGCACCAAAGTGTTCTTGGTGCCCATTGTGATCTATCTGGTGAGCTTCGTCCTGTCCGCCATCGGCCCTGGGGCCATCAGCGTCCAGACGGTGATGGTACTGTTTGCGGTGCCCCTGGCCTTCCATCTGGATGCCAGTCCCATCCTCATGGGGTCCATGGCCATCCTGGGAGCGGTGGGAGGGACCGCCTCTCCCATTGCCCTCACCGGGATCATTGTGGGGGACCTGCTGGGCCAGATGAAGATCCCCATGCCGGGCACGGCCATTTTTGCCGGGGTCACTGCCGCCAATGCCCTATGCGCCCTGGTGACCTATCTGGTGTTCAAAGGGTGGAAACTTCGGGGTCAGCCGGTCCAGCGTGACCCGGAACCCATTGTCTTTGACGGGCAGCAGAAACTGAGCCTGGGACTGATCGCAGTCCTGTTCGTTTCCGTGGTGGGCTTTTCCCAGGATGTGGGATTCGTATGTTTCCTGCTGGCCCTGATCCTGCTGTTCACCGGGAAAGTGGATGAAAAGAAAGCGGTGAAAAGCCTGCCCTGGAATACCCTGATCCTGATCTGTGGCATCAGTGTGCTGATGAATGCGGTGAAGCTGTTGGGAGGCATCGATCTTCTGGCCCGGGGTTTGGCCTCCTTCATGAGTCCGGCCACCGCCCCGGCCCTTATGGGCCTTACAGGAGGCATCATGTCCTGGTTCTCCAGTGCCAACGGAGTGGTGTTCCCCACCCTGATCCCCACCGTGCCCCAAGTGGCGGCCAATGTAGGAGGCGCCTCCCTGATCCAGATGGTGGCGGCCATTGTGTGTTCGGCTACGGTGGCAGGAATCAGTCCCATGTCCACCGGGGGCTCTCTGGTGATGGCCAGCTGCGCCCAGGAAAAAAGCGGGAAGGAAAACGATACGTCTTTGTTTGCCCGACTGTTCGGGGTGTCCGCCATGTGTGTGGCCATTATTTTCCTGTTCACCTTGGCCGGCGGCCTGTCCTTTTTACAATGATGGAGGAGGAATACCATGTTTGCCTATATTGGTTCCAGAACCACCAAAGAAAGAAAAGCCCTGGGAGAAGGGATTGCCGTGTACCGCCGGGAAGGGACAGCTTGGGAAAAAATCCAGACCGTATCCTGCGGTCCCAATCCTTCCTACCTGTGCCTCAATGAAAAACAGGACCGGCTTTATGCCGTCCATGGGGATTACAGTGAAGTCACCGCCTTCCAGGTAGGGAAAGACGGAAAACTGGCGGAAATGAATTCCGTTTCCACCTATGGCACCAATCCGGTCCATCTGGTGGCAAGCCCCAACGGCCAAAGTCTGTATGTGGCCAACCTGGAAACGGGCAGTATTGCCCAGTTGGCTTTGGAACAGGATGGGAGCCTGGGCCAGGTGCAACAGGTCCTGTTCGTTCCCGGTGAGCCCGGCCATGGGTACATTTCCCATCCCCACCAGGTATGTCTCCATCCGGACGGAAAGTGGCTGCTGGTACCCTGCCAGGGCCGGGACCATGGAGTGGGGAAGGTGGGAGTCTACGCCATCGACCCTGAGGACAACCACTTGTCGGAAGCCTTTGTGTGGACGGCCCGGAAAGGGGCGGAACCCCGGCATGTGGCCATCCATCCCAATAGGAAATGGATGTATCTGGTGAACGAAAAGGACAGCACCGTCCTTTTCTTCCATTTCGATGAAGGAACCGGGACCCTGGAACCCCGGCAGATGGTCACCACCCTGCCCGATGACTATTTCGGTCCCGGCTGGGCCAGCGGCATTGTCATGGGCCCGGAAGGGAAGGCCGTATATGTGTCCAATCGGACCCATGATTCAGTGACGGTGTTTGCCATCGATCCGGAAATAGGCCGGCTGTCCTTCCGGCAGAACCTGCCCACGGAAGGGAAACAGCCCCGGTTCCTGGAACTGGAACCGGGAGGAAAATACCTGGTGGCTGCCAACGAACTGACCCACACCCTTACGGTTTTCGATATCCAGGAAGACGGGACCCTGGAACGGGAAGAAAAGCAGATCCCGGAAGGATCGCCGGTGTGTGTGGTGTGGAAGAAATAAGGTCCAAAAAAATCTTCACCTGGGGCAGCTGGGCGTATTCTTCCCGGTACAGGACGAAGGTGGAACGGGTGAAGGGGGTGCCGTCCTGGAAGGTGAGAGGCTGGCGCAACAGGTCCTCCCGGTCCTTCAGGCAGATTTCCGACAGCACGGACCACCCGATACCGCTGGTGATCATGGAAAGACAGGTGGAAATGTCGTTGACCTGGATGGAGGAGGCGGCTTCTGTAATGTGCTGCTCCAGCTTCCACCGCTGGATCCGGGACATGAAGGGCTTGTCGGACTGCCGGTGGATGTAGGGGAGCTGGGACAGGGACATGCCCTCGTTGGCCCGGCTGGTCACCGCATAGACCCGTTCCTGGGACAGCAGCAGGCTTTCTCCCGCCCAAGGAAAATGGCCCCGGAGCACGGCCATGGACAGCCGGTTTTCCTGGAGCTTGGTGAACAGGTCCAGGCTCTGGCCGGTGGTCACGTCGATGCGGACTTCCGGATAGTCGGTCATGTACTGCTTCAGCAAAGGGGGCAGGGTATACCGGGCATAGTTTACGGAAACACCGAACTTTAGGGGGCCGGCAATCCGGCCCTGGGCATACTGGGACAGGGTCTTCAGCCGCTGAAGGGATGCCTGGAGCCGGCCCATTTCTTCCCCGATGGCATCGGCGGAAGGAGCCGGGATCAGTCCCTTGACGGAGCGGAGGAAAAGAGGGGCTCCCAGTTCCTCTTCCAGTTTGTGGAGCCGCTTGGTAATGGCACTCTGGGTCATATACAGGGCCTGGGCGGTTTTGGTCACATTCCGGGTTTCCATAAGGCTCTGGAAAATCTGGATATCCCGTTCATCCATCAAAAAGACTCCCTTCTATATTCCAAATAGGAATGAATTTTAAGCATATTCTATCATTTTTCATAATGAATAGAAAGAATTATACTGGAGACAACAAGAACAGACAGTGGAACAAGGATAAAAAAGGAGGAAATACCATGAATCAGAAACAGCGGAAATTCCCCTGTGTATATATGCGGGGCGGCACCAGCAAGGCGGTCTTTTTCCACAAGGAGGATCTGCCGGCGGATGAAAAACAGTGGCCGGAAATCTTCCTGAAGGTGATGGGGACCCCGGATGTGAAGCAGATCGACGGCATGGGAGGCACGGTAAGCTCCACTTCCAAAGTGGCGGTGATCAGCAGGTCTGACCGGCCCGGCATCGACGTGGACTATCACTTCTACCAGGTGGATATCGTAATTCCCCGGGTGGATGATTCCGCCAACTGTGGGAACATTTCCTCCGCGGTAGGACCTTATGCCATTGACGAAGGGCTGGTAGAACCGGTGGAAGGGATCACCCAGGTCCGGGTCTACAATGTAAACACAAATAAGGTCATCGAAGAACATGTCCGGGTCCAGGACGGGAAAGCCTGTGTCAACGGGGATGCCCAGATCCAGGGAGTACCAGGCACTGGGTCCCGGATCGACATGTATTTCGAAGACCCCGCCGGGGCCAAGACCGGGAAACTGTTCCCCACCGGCCTGAAAAAGGAAACCATCGACGTGCCCGGGTACGGACCGGCGGAAGTGACCATGATCGACTGCTCCAACCCGGTGGTCTTCATCAAGGCCAAAGACCTGGGCATCACCGGAACGGAACTGACGGAGCTGAACCAGAACAGGGACGTGATGGAACACATCGAGCGGATCCGGGGCATCACTGCCCAGAAGTTCAGTTTCGTGGATGACTTCATGAAAGCCCGGACGGAATCCACTTCCGCCCCCAAGGTGGCCATCGTCAGCCCGGCCCAGGATTACAAAAACATGGACGGAAATGTGGTGAAGGCCAGTGAAATGGACCTGTGCGTCCGGGCCATTTCCGTGGGAACCCTCCACAAGGCCTATCCCATGACCGTAGCTGTGGCCACCGGGGCGGCTGCCAAGATCCCCGGGACCATTGTCAGCGATATCCTGGGGGAGCATAAGAGCGACTGTGTCCGGCTGGGCCACTCCAGCGGGGTCACCGATGTGCTGATGAAGATGGACGGAGAAAAAGTGCTCCAGGGCGGCGTGGTCCGTACGGCCCGCCGGATCATGGATGGATTTGTATATATCCGCTGAGGGAAAAAAGGAGAAGAATCATGATTCAGTGTGTAAATGAAGCCTATTATGCCCTGGACGGTGGCAAAACCTTTGTACCGGCCAAGGACCATCCGGAATGGGATCCGGAAGATGGCCGGAAGAATACCATTGCGTACCAGATCATCGCAGACCATAACACCAGCGGAGATCCGGCCAACCTGCAGCTGAAGTTCGATGCCATCGGGGTCTATGACAACACCTATGTGGGCATCATGCAGACCGCCTGCGCTTCCGGGCTGAAAAAGTTCCCGGTGCCCACGGTGTTCACCAACTGCCACAACTGCCTGTGCGCCGTAGGGGGTACCATCAACTCCGATGTGCACAAATATGCGGAAACCATCTGCAAGAAATACGGGGGCATCTTCGTACCGCCCCATGAAGCGGTGATCCATTCCTATATGCGGGAAATGATCGTCAAAGGCGGCAGTATGGCCATCGTTTCCGATTCCCACACCCGGTACGGCAGCCAGGGCTGTCTGGCCATCGGGGAAGGGGGGCCGGAAGTGGCTAAAGCCATGCTGGACAAGACCTATGAACTGAAATATCCCCAGGTGGTGGGGGTGTATCTCACCGGGGCGCCCAAAGCCTGGGTGGGCCCCATGGATGTGGCCCTGACCCTCATCGGTGCCGTGTTCAAGAACGGCTTTGTTAAGAATAAAGTCCTGGAATTCGTGGGCCCCGGGGTCCATTCTCTGTCCATGGATTTCCGGAACGGCATCGACACCATGACCACGGAATCCGCCTGCCTGACTTCCATCTGGGAAACCGACGATACGGTCCGGGAAGATTACCGGATCCATGACCGGGAAGGGGACTACAAGCATCTGGCTCCCAAAGACAAGGCTCTTTACGACAGCTTCATCCACATCGACCTGGATACGGTGGAGCCCATGATCGCTCTGCCCTACCATCCTTCCAACGCATTCCCTCTGAAAGAAGTAATCGCCAATCCGAGAAAATACATGAAGTATGTGGAAGACAATGCCAAGACCGTCTTCGAAAACAACCCGGACATCCATCCGGATATGATGAGCAAAATCCAGAAGAACGGCCGGATCCTGGTGGATCAGGCAGCCATTGCCGGCTGCGCCGCCGGTTCTTTCGAGAACATCGCCTATGTGGACCAGGTGGCTAAGGCGGAAAAACGGGGCCTAGGCATGTTCCCTCTGAATATCTATCCTGCTTCCCAGCCGGTGCTGACGGAACTGAACCGGGCTGGTATCAGCAACGACTTGATGACCGAAGGGGTCCGGATCAAGACTGCCTTCTGCGGCCCCTGCTTCGGCGCCAGCGACTGCCCGGAAAACAACGCTTTCGTCCTGCGCCATTCCACCCGGAACTATCCCAACCGGGAAGGGTCCAAACCGAACATGGGCCAGGTGGCTTCCGCCGCCCTCATGGACTCTAAGTCCATTGCTGCCACGGCTTTCAATGGCGGGTATCTGACTTCCGCGGAAGAAATCAAGGAAGTGTTCCAACCGGAAGCCCTGCCGGCCTTCACTTTCAACAAAAAGATCTATGACAATGTGGTGTACAACGGATTCGGCAAAGCCCAGCCGGATGTGGAAATCGTCTATGGCCCCTTCATCAAGGACTGGCCGGCTATGGAACATCTCACCGACAACCTGCTGCTCCAGGTAGCTTCGGTGATCCGGGACGAAGTGACCACAACTGACGAATTGATCCCTTCCGGGGAAACCGCTTCCTATCGGTCCAACCCTTATAAAATTTCCGAATTCACCCTGCTGCGGAAGGATCCGAAATATGTGGGGCGGGCCAAAGCCGCCCAGGCTTACGAAAAAGCCCGTCTGGCTGGGGATAAAAAGACGGCAGAAGCTTTCTACGCTCCTTTGAAAAATGCCGGAGTGGATGTGGAAAAAGACCTGGATACCTTGATGGAGACCACCGGCATCGGTTCCGTGCTCTATGCCAAACGACCCGGGGACGGTTCCGCCCGTGAATATGCCGCTTCTTGCCAGAAGGTGCTGGGGGGACTGGCCAACATCTGCATCGAATATGCCACCAAACGGTACCGGAGCAACTGCGTGAACTGGGGGATGCTGCCCTTCACCCATCCGGATCCGGAAGTCGACCTGAAAGTGGGAGAATTCCTCTGGCTGCCCAACATCCGTCAGGTGGTGGCGGAAAACAAGGGAGGGATCGATGCCACGGTGATCGGCATTGACGGCAGTACCCGGACCCTCCATCTGGATCTGAAGATCCTCAACGATACGGAACGGAAAACCCTGCTGGCCGGTTCCATGATCAATCTGTTCAAAGAAAGCTGAGGCAGGATAATGGAAAACAAGGTGCTGGCAGCACCTTTGGGGAGGCTGGCCCGCTTTGCGGCCGGCCTTTCCTGGGATACGCTGCCGGAGGCGGTCCAAAAAGCAGCGGTCTGCCGGGCCCTGGATTTGATCAGCGCTGCCATGGGGGCAGTGGGGAATCCGCTGGTGGAACAGATGAAACAGGCCCTCCAGGCACTGGATCCCCAGAACCGGACCCAGGGAGTGACTCTATGGGGACAGCCTCTGGAACAAAAATGGCCCGTGACCAACGGGGCCATGCTCAATGCCATGCTGGCCCATACCCTGGAACTGGATGATGTGCATCCGGCCTCCAAGACCCATATTTCCGCCAGCATGATCCCGGCGGCCTGGTGCCTGGGACAGCAGCTGGGCAGCACGGGAAAAGAGTTCCTGACGGCCCTGGTGGCCGGATATGAAGTGGCTCATCGGGTGGGCATGGCCATGGACGTGGCGGCTCACCGGAAACGGGGCTGGCATGCCACGTCCACCTGCGGGACCTTCGGGGCGGCCGCCGCCTGCAGCCATCTTTTGGGCCTTGACGGAGAAGGCACCGCCAGTGCCCTGGGTCTGGTCGGGTCCCAGACCACCGGGGTGTGGGCCTTCCTGGGAGACGGGACCAATTCCAAGGTACTGAATCCCGGACAGGCGGCCATGACCGGGATCCGCTGCACTTTTTTGGCCCGGTACGGTATGAGGGGCCCCATCCATATCCTGGAAGCAGAAGACGGTGGTCTGTTCCGTGCCATGAGCGACGGGGGCCATGTGGAAAAGCTCACGGAAGGGCTGGGGACCCGCTGGGAAATCCTCAATATGGACATGAAGCCCTATCCCTGCTGCCGCAGTGCCCACGCCGGTATCGACGGGGCCCTGTCCCTGCGGAAGGCCATCCTGGGAGAAGGAGTGCTGCCTTTCGAAGATGCGGCGGAACGGATCCTGGGACAGGTGGCAAGGCTGGAGGCGGGGACCTATAAAATCGGCTACCAGCAGTGCGCGGTCAGCGAAGGGTGCCTCCATCCCCGGACGCCCCTGGACGCCAAATTTTCTCTGCCCTACGGTCTGGCCTGCAGCCTGCTGTACGGCAAAGTGGATCAAAGCATGTTTACGCCGGAAAAAGTGCAGGATCCGGCCATCCGGGCCCTGATGCAGCGGATCACCGTCCAGGAAGATCCGGAATTGACCGCAGCTTATCCCGGCCACTGGAGCTGCCGGGTGAAGATCCGTCTGCAGGACGGGCGGGAGCTGGAACAGTTCATCCAAGATCCCACCGGGTCCTATCGGAAGCCTCTGCCCCAGGAAGCCCTGCTGAACAAGGCGGAGGGCCTGCTGGAACATGTTTATCCCGGACGGGGACGGCAGGTGGCCATCAAACTGCTCCATCTGGGAGAAATGGAACGGCTGCCGGAGATATAAAAAGCGTGTCAGCGGTCAGCTGTCAACGGCCAACTGCCGAAGGATGCCAGCTTCGCTGACTTTGAATAGAGGAGGAATACAGCATGGAACATATGGACGAAATGGGTTACGAAGAACAGGTCCGGGAAGAAACCATCCGGAAGGCCATGGAGAGATTCGGGGCTCTGATCCGGGAGGATTTCAAGCGGATCGACGGTATGAAACAGGCCCCCGGCCGGAAGGACTTCAAGAAGCTGGATCACATCACCGTAGGGATCCTGCCCGGGGACGGGATCGGGCCTTACATCATGGAACAGGCCCTGCGGGTGGCAAAATATCTGCTGCAAGAAGAAGTGGCTTCCGGGAAGGTGGAATTCCGGACCATCCCCGGCATGACCATCGAAGAGCGGGCCAAAAAGAACGAGAGCCTGCCGGCGGAAGTGCTGGAAGCCTGCAAAGCCTGCGATGTGCTGGTGAAAGGACCCTTTGTGACGCCCCGGGCGGGAGATCCCTGGCCCAACCTGGTCAGCGCCAACAGCCTGCTCCGCCGGGCCCTCCAGCTGTATGCGGCGGTACGGCCGGTACGGATCCCGGAAAAGGGGATCGACTGGACCTTCTTCCGGGAAAACATCGAAGGGGAATACATCTGGGGGAACAAGGGCATCCAGGTGAATGAGGACCTGGCGGTGGACTTCAAGGTACTGACCCGTCCCGGGGCGGAACGGATCTGCCGGGCTGCCTTCGAATTCGCCAAGAACAATGGGAAGACCAACGTGACCGTGGTCACCAAGGCCAATATCGTGAAACTGGTGGACGGGAACTTCTTGAAGACCGCCCATGCCCTGGAAAAGGAATATCCCGGGATCACCGTCCGGGAAGAACTGGTGGACGCCATGGCCGCCAAGATCACGGATCCGGAATTCACCAAAGGGATGGAGGTGTTCCTGCTGCCCAACCTGTACGGGGATATTGTGACGGATGTGGCGGCGGAATACCAGGGAGGCCTGGGCACTGCCAGTTCTTCCAACATCGGGGACCAGTACGCCCTGTTCGAATCCATCCACGGGGTGGGGAATTTCCTGGTCCAGCACAACCGGGCCCAGTATGCGGATCCCTGCAGCCTGATCCGGGCCATGGGAGAAATGATCAGCCACATCGGGTATGCGGACAAGAAAGAAAAGCTGGCAAAGGCCCTGGACATCTGCACCCGGACAGAACGGAAAGTAGTGATTACCACCGACAAAGACGGAGCAACGGCGGAAGAGTTCACGGATTATCTGCTGGAGACTTTGAAGAGGGCAGAGTGAAGAGAAAACCGGAAAGAGTGAAGAGATGCTGACTGAACAGTCAGCATCTCTTTTTAATTTTCGGTTAAATGTATCAAATGCAACAAAACTTTTCAATAATGGAACAAAGTCAAGAAAAATTCTTAAAATCATCCAAAGAATTTGTTACAAAAACAGAAACAGTATAGTATAATGGGGCTATAGTATACAGCAGGGATTTTTTTGTCTTTGTTGAAATACTATATTGTTACTGCATTTTATTCTTTTCATTGAAATTTGGAAGGCAAAACCTTCCCTGAGCAAAGGTGGTGAAAACATGTCCATGCTGGAAGATATCAAGGCTGCCGAGCAGAAAGCCGATGACCTGAAGAAACAGGCCACCCTGGAAGCCAGGAACACCGTCCGGGATGCCCAGGCGGAAGCCCACAAGGAAGCAGACGCCCTGATTGCGGAAGCTCGGAAACAGGCGGCGGCAGCCATTGCCCAGGCAGAAGCCCAGGCAAAACAGGAAGCGGACGCCCTGGTGGAAGAAAACCGGAAACGGGATGAAGCCCAGGCGGCGGAAGCCCGGAAAAATCTGGATGCGGCAGTCCAGTATATTATGAAGAAGGTCGTGATCGAATGTTAGTACCTATGCAAAAACTGACACTCTATGCCTTGAAAGCTGATCGCGATGCCCTGCTCCTGGCGCTCCAAAAGGACGGGAGTGTGATGCTGGAACCGGAAGCGGGAAGCAAGGCCCTGCCCGGATCAGAAAAGGTCAGTGCCCAGCTGGATAAAACCGGCCAGGTGCTCCAGTTCTTGGTCCAGAACGGTGCCAAGAATCCCCTGTTTCCCCAGAAAGAAGCCATTTCTTATGGAAATTTCCTGAAAGAGACCCAAGAAGGCCGGCAGCTGACGGAAAAACTGGATACCACCGCCAGCAAGATTGCCTCTTTGGAAAGTGAGGCGGCAGCTCTCCGGACTCAGGCGGAAAGCCTGGACCCTTGGCTGAAATTGGACATTCCCTTGGAACAGCTGAGCTTTACGGAAACCACCCGCTGCCATGTGGGTTTCCTGCCGGAAAAGGAACTGCCGGAATTCCAGAAGGCCATCAGCGGCCTCTTGGCGGATATGAGCCTGTACGAACTGACCCAGGACGGGCAGGCCATGGTGATCCTGGCTTACGAAGACGCCGACAATGATGTGAAGCATCTCCTGAAGGAACATGATTTCAGCGAGGCAGTGCTGCCCAAGCGCAGCGGCCTGGCGGCGGATGTCCGGAAGGAACTGCTCCAGGAAGCGGAAGAAAAGGAAAATCGGATCGCCCGGCTGAAAGAGGAAACCCGAGAGAGCATCCCGCAGAAACAGCAGGTGGAACTGTACTATGACCAGCTGAATGCTGCCCATGACCGTCTCCAGAACGGCGGGGTGGAAACGGTCAGTGCTTTCAAGGTACAGGGCTGGGTCCGGAAAGATCGGGCCCAGCGGGTGGAACAGGTGGTCCAAGGCGTGACCGACGCTTATCAGCTGACCTTTGCAGACCCGGAAGAAGGAGAAATCCCGCCTACGGTGCTGGAAAACGGCAGGCTGGTGGAACCTTACGAAAGCGTGGTGGAGCTGTACTCCCTGCCCAAAGCAGGTTCCGTGGATCCGGACATGATCATGGCTCCTTTCCACTTCATCTTTTTCGGCATGATGATGTCCGATGCAGGCTATGGTCTGGTGCTGACCATCATGCTGTATTTCGCCTTGAAGAAATTCAAACCCACGGGCTTTGCCCGGCAGTTGGCCCTGGTCATCTTCTTTGGCGGTATTTCCACCACCCTTTGGGGCGCCATGTTCGGTGGCTGGTTCGGTTTGGAATGGCATCCTCTGCTGTTCGTACCTATGAATGAACCGCTGAAGATGCTGGCTCTGTGCTTTGGCCTAGGGGCCATCCACCTGATCACCGGCATGCTGATCAAGACAAAGATGCTGTTCCGGGAGGGAGATGTGATGGGCGCGGTCTGTGACCAGATCAGCTGGCTCATCATGTTCCTGGGGTTCTTCCTGATGGCGCTGGTACCAGGGCCCATTGGCAAATATCTGGCCTGGCTGGGAGCTGGGATCATCGTCCTCTTTGGAGGCCGTGACCGGAAAGGGATCATCAGCCGGCTGATCGGCGGGCTCCTGACGCTGTACAACATCAGTGGGTATCTCAGCGATCTCTTGAGTTATTCCCGGATCTTTGCGCTGGGGCTGGCCACCGGGGTCATCGCCATGGTCATCAACACCGTGGCTCAGATGCTCTGGAGTGCAGGACCTGTGGGCATTGTGGCAGCCATCCTGGTGCTTTTGGCCGGCCATTACTTCAACATCGTCATCAACGTGCTGGGTGCTTTCGTGCACAGCAGCCGTCTGCAGTACATCGAGTTCTTCGGCAAGTTTTATGAAGCCGGCGGCCGGGCGTTCCTGCCCTTGGCACTCCGGACCAAGTATACGGATATTACGAAATAAGGGAGGATTTCATTATGATTACTTTAGGAACAGCTCTGGCATTTGGCGGCGCAGCAACGGCTGCTGGTCTGGCAGGGGTTGGCAGTGCCATCGGTGTGGCCATTGCCGGGCAGGCCGCTTCCGGCGTGGTCAGCGAAGATCCGGATAAATTCGGTAACGTGCTGGTGCTCCAGGCACTGCCTGGGACCCAGGGAATCTATGGTCTGCTGATCGCCTTCATCATCATCCTGAACCTGGGGGTCATTGACGGGAATGTAAAAGATCTGACCACCTTCCAGGGGCTGGCTTACCTGTTTGCTGCTCTGCCCATGGGCCTGGGCGGCCTGCTGTCCGCCATCTATCAGGGGAAAGTGGCTGCTTCCGGCATTTACCTGACCGCCAAACGGCCGGAAGAAACTGGTAAAGGCATTATCCTGACGGCCATGGTAGAAACCTACGCCGTACTGAGTCTGCTGATTTCCTTCATCATGGTGAACGGGATCAAATTATAAGAAAGGGTGACCCGTCGTGTCTGGCGATAAAATCATTCAGAAAATAGAAGAAGAAGCGAAGCAGGACGCGGCAGCCATCGGAGCAGCAGCCCAGGAAAAGGCCCGGAAGGAAAAGGAACAGATCCTGGCCAAAGCCCAGGAACAGGTCCGGGAGATCCAGGCCAAATCCCAAGTGGATGCTAAAGAGGCTGCAGGCCGTCTGCAGCTGATTGCCGAACTGCAGAGCCGGAAAGAGAACCTGGCCAGCAAGCGGAAAGTGCTCCAGGAAGCCTTTGACCGGGCAGCGGAGCAGCTGGAAGCCCTGCCCCAGGAACAGTGGGAGAAACTGATCGGGCGGATCGTCCTGGGATCGGATCTCATCGGCCATGAAAAGCTGGTGGTCCCGGCCAAGGACCGTCCTCGGTATGAACAGGGGCTGCTGGCCCAGCTCAACAAAGAGCTGAAGGACCAGGGCCGGGAAGGGTCTTTGACCTTGTCGGATCGAACTGCTGGGTTCACCGATGGTGTACTCATCGAAGGAGAAACCTGCGATTATGACGGCTCCTTTGCAACCCTGCTGGAAGATGTACGGACCGGGGAGGAATACCGCGTGGCAGAGCTCCTGTTTGGCGCGGAGGTGAAGTGATATGCCCCAGCCCAGTTATGAATATGCCCTGGGCCGGATCAGCGTCCTGTCCACCCATCTGCTGACCGCCGCCCAGCTGCGGCGGATCGCAGAAGCGGACAGTACCAAGACAGCTATGAAGCTGCTGCTGGAAACCGGCTATGGGGAAAATGTGGCTACGGAACAGGAACTGGCCCAGGGAGAAATCGACCTGATCATCCGGGCCCAGATGCAGCTGACCCGGAAACGGATCCAGGAACTGACCCCAGATCCGGAACTTACCGGCCTGTTCCTGCTGCCGGTGGATACCCACAACCTGAAATGCCTGCTGAAGGCCCGGCTGCTGGGAATCCAGGCCGATGACATCCTTCGGGAGGGAGGCAATTTCGACCTGAACCTGCTGAAGGATATGGTCCATACCAAGTATTATGAGGACCTGCCGCCCATCTACTGCCAGGTACTCAACGAAATCGAAGGGGACCTGGCCCGGGAAGCGGATCCCTTCCGGCTCAGCGCACTTTTGGACGGAGCCTTGTTCCGCCAGGCCAAAGAGGTGCTGGACCGGAAAAAGGAAAAAGGCTTCATCCGGGAGTATTTCTCCCTGTGGGCGGATTGCCAGAACACCATCAGCCTGATCCGGGCCCAGAACCTCCACTGGGAACTGGCTCAGCTGCGTTTGGTACTGGTGGACTGCGGGGACATCTCCAAAGAGGTGTTCGAAGAAAGTCTGGATGTGCCTCCGGAACAGCTGGGAGCCCGGCTGAACCAGGGGAGCCATGGAGCTGAACTGGTCCAGGCCATCAACGAATTTGCACAGACCAATGAACTGGAGGTCATTTCCCGTCGGATGGAAGAGGGTCTGAGCCTGATCCTCCGCCGGGCCAGATGGGATACCCATTCCCTGGGACCCATCATAGGGTATCTGGAAGCCCGGGAAACCGAGGCAGAAGCCCTGCGGATGATCTTCGGAGCCATCCAGGGCGGGTTTGAACCCCAGCTGCCCAGCGTCTATGCATAATCACAGGAAGCATGGGAGGCAGCAAGATGGATAAAAAGAAAATCGCAGTGATCGGTGATCCCAGCTCCGTGATGATCTTCAAAGCCGTAGGGTTCGATGTATTCTACGAAGAAGAACAGGAACAGATTGAGCGCAGGATCCACCACCTGGCCGATGAGGGCTATGCCGTGATCTACATTACGGAAACCGCTGCCCAGAAGGCCCAGGCCGTGATCGCAGAATATGCTACCGCTACCTTTCCCGCTATCATCCCCATCCCTGCCGGGAACAGATCCCTGGGTCTGGGCATGAAGCGTGTCCGGGAAAACGTGGAAAAAGCAGTGGGCGCCGATATTCTATTCAAGGAAGGGTAGGGAACAATCGTGAGTGGAAAGATCGTGAAAGTATCCGGCCCGCTGATTGTCGCCGAAGGTATGAAAGACGTGCAGCTCCATGATATGGTCCGCGTCAGTGACAAACGCCTGATCGGTGAAGTCATCGAGCTTCGTGATGATAAAGCTTCTATCCAGGTGTACGAAGAGACTGCTGGCCTGGGGCCGGGGGAACCGGTGGAATCCACTGGGTCTCCCATGAGCGTGGAACTGGCTCCCGGGCTGATCGAAAGCATCTTCGACGGGATCCAGCGTCCCCTGGAAAAAATCTATGAACTGGCTGGCGACCGGATCAGCCGTGGCATCGAAGTCCCCCGTCTGGATCGGGAAAAGAAATGGCAGTTCGTACCGGTGGCCAAAGTGGGAGATCAGGTATCCGGCGGCGACGTAATCGGCACCGTCCAGGAAACTCCTGCTGTACTCCATAAAATCATGGTGCCGCCTGGCAAAAGCGGAACTGTGGAATGGGTCTATGCAGGAGAAGCTACCATCTTGGATCCGGTATACAAACTGAAAGACAGCAAGGGGGAGGTAGAGTCCTATCCCATGCTCCAGCAGTGGCCGGTCCGTGTGGCCCGTCCTTACAAGACCAAGCTGCCTCCGGAAGAACCCATGGTTACCGGCCAGCGGGTCATCGATACCCTGTTCCCCATTGCCAAAGGCGGTGTGGCGGCCGTGCCCGGACCCTTTGGCAGCGGCAAGACCGTCATCCAGCACCAGCTGGCCAAATGGGCGGACGCGGATATCATCGTGTATGTAGGCTGTGGAGAACGTGGGAATGAAATGACCGACGTACTGAATGAATTCCCGGCCCTGAATGACCCCCGCACTGGCCTGCCTCTGATGAAGCGGACGGTGCTGATCGCCAATACTTCCGATATGCCGGTGGCGGCCCGGGAAGCTTCTATCTATACGGGCATCACCATTGCAGAATATTACCGGGATATGGGGTATAAGGTGGCCATTATGGCTGACTCCACTTCCCGCTGGGCAGAAGCCCTCCGGGAAATGTCCTCCCGTCTCGAAGAAATGCCCGGTGAAGAAGGATACCCGGCATACTTGTCCTCCCGTTTGGCGGAATACTATGAACGGGCCGGGGAAGTGGAATGCCTGGGCCAGGACGACCGGATCGGCGCTGTTTCCGCCATCGGGGCTGTGTCCCCTCCTGGCGGGGATATTTCCGAACCGGTCTCCCAGGCTACCCTGCGGATCGTCAAGGTGTTCTGGTGTCTGTCTTCAGCGCTGGCTTATGCCCGCCATTTCCCGGCCATCGACTGGCTCCAGAGCTATTCCTTGTATTCGGATCGGCTCCGTGCCTACTATGATGCCAAAGTGGCTCCCGACTGGTCCAAACTGGTGGGGACGGCCATGGAAATCCTCCAGGAAGAATCCAACCTGAACGAAATCGTCCGTCTGGTCGGAATCGATGCCCTGGGCTTCAAGGACCGGATCACCATGGAATGTGCCCGGTCCATCCGGGAAGACTTCCTGCACCAGAACTCCTTCCATGAAGTGGATACCTACACTTCTTTGGAAAAACAGTACGATATGCTGAAATTGATCATCACCTGGTATGAAAAGGCCTTGGATGCCATGACCAAACATGTGAAGCTGGATAAGCTGATCGAAATGCCCATCCGAGAACAGATCGGCCGTGCCAAATACATTCCGGAAAAAGACCGGAAGGAAAAGTTCGGCCAGCTGAACCGGGATCTGGAACAGGCCTTTGCAGAACTGACGGAAGAGGGTGAAGAAAATGCGTAAGGACTACAAAACCATCCGAGAAGTGGTGGGCCCTCTGATGCTGGTGGACCAGGTAAAAGGTGCAACCTATGACGAACTGGTGGAAATCCACCAGCAGAATGGGGAAATCCGGAACGGCAAGGTACTCACCGTGGACGGGGACAAAGCCCTGGTCCAGCTGTTCGAAGATTCCCAGGGGCTGCAGCCGGCTACGGCCAAAGCCCGGTTCCTGGGCCACGGGATCCAGCTGGGGGTATCCCCTGCCATGCTGGGCCGTGTATTCGACGGTATGGGCAGCCCCATTGACGGCGGGCCGGCCATCATCCCGGAAGAATACAAGGACATCAACGGGGAACCCATGAATCCGGCAGCCCGTGAATATCCTTCCGAATTCATCCAGACCGGGGTCAGCGCCATCGACGGTCTGAACACCCTGGTCCGGGGACAGAAACTGCCGGTGTTCTCCGGTTCCGGTCTGCCCCATGCCCAGCTGGCCGCCCAGATCGCCCGGCAGGCCAGAGTCCGGGGCACCGATGAAAAATTCGCCGTGGTGTTCGCTGCGGTCGGAATCACCTTTGAAGAAGCCAACTTCTTCATGCAGGACTTCAACCGGACCGGGGCGCTGAGCCGGGCGGTGATGTTCATCAACCTGGCCAACGATCCGGCGGTAGAACGGATCGCCACCCCCCGTATGGCCATTACGGCGGCAGAATATCTGGCCTTTGAACTGGATATGCATGTGCTAGTCATCATCACGGATATCACTAACTATGCCGATGCCCTCCGGGAAGTATCTGCTGCCCGGAAGGAAGTCCCCGGACGCCGGGGCTATCCTGGATATCTGTATACGGACTTGGCTACCATGTACGAACGGGCTGGCCGGATCCGGGGGAAGAAGGGATCCATCACCATGATCCCCATCCTGTCCATGCCCGAAGACGACAAGACCCATCCCATCCCCGACCTGACTGGGTACATCACCGAGGGGCAGATCATCCTCTCCCGGGAACTGTACCGGAAGGGGCTGACGCCGCCCATCGATGTGCTGCCTTCCCTGTCCCGTCTGAAAGATAAAGGGGTGGGCAAGGGCAAGACCCGGGAAGACCATGCAGACACCATGAACCAGCTGTTCACGGCTTATTCCCGAGGGAAACAGGCCAAAGAACTGGCCACCATCCTGGGGGATTCGGCTCTCAGCAAGGTGGACAAGCTGTATGCCCGATTTGCCGATGCCTTTGAAAAGGAATATGTCTCCCAGGGGTACCGGACCAACCGGTCCATCGAGGAGACACTGGATCTGGGCTGGAAGCTGCTGGGGATCCTGCCCCGCAGCGAGCTGAAGCGGATCCGGGATGAATACCTGGACAAATACTACAAACCGGCGGACGGCAGCGAGGGGGAATAACCCATGGCTACGAACGTAAACCCTACCCGGATGGAGCTGACCCGGCTGAAACGCCGGCTTGCCACTGCCGTCCGGGGGCATAAACTGCTGAAAGACAAACGGGACGAAATGGTCCGGCAGTTCATGATCTACATCCGCCGGAACCACGAACTGCGGCTGAAAATGGAAAAGGCCCTCCAGAATGTGTCCCATCATTTCGTGGTGGCCCGGGCCCATATGGGGTACTTGACCATGAACGAAGCCCTGCTGTATCCGGCCCGGAGTGCCGAGTTCGAAGTGGGGAGCAAGAATGTGATGAGCGTGGATGTGCCCACCCTGACCTACACCGGGGCTACGGCGGATGATGCGGCCCAGGTGCCCTATTCCTTCGTGTTCACCACCGGGGAACTGGATACAGCGGTGACCGAACTGACCACCTGCCTGCCGGATCTTTTGGAATTGGCGGAAGTGGAAAAGACCTGTAACATGCTGGCGGATGAAATCGAAAAGACCCGCCGGCGGGGCAACGCGTTGGAATATGTGATGATCCCGGAAATGCAGGAAAGCATCAAGTACATCACCATGAAGCTCAGCGAAAACGAAAGAGCCAGTACGGTGCGCCTGATGAAAGCCAAGGAAATCATGGCGAAACAGGCGTGAAAAATAGGGGCTGTGAAGAAATGAGAATTTCATTTCTTCACAGCCCCGGTTTTTTTATGCTACAATATCCGTGACCATAAATCTTGCTGAAAAACAGTACTGAAAGGAGCACAGTTCTGTGCTGACCACTTTTAATTTTCGAGCACAGCCGGGGAGGGAACCGCTTTACCGGCAGCTGGCCGATTACTTCCGGGAAGAGATCCGGCTGCAGCATCTGGCCGCTCCGGATTTCCTTCCTTCCATCCGCAAGCTGACCCGGGATCTGAAACTGAGCCGGACCACGGTGGAGGCCGCCTATCAGATCCTCATCGATCAGGGGTATGTAGACAACCTGCCCAACCGGGGCTACCAGGTGGCGGCCTATGTTCCCCAGGAAGCCAGGGCAGAGACCGTCCCTGCGAATGGAAAGGCCAAACCGGCTGTGCGTTATAATTTTTCCAATAATTACATCGATACCTCCACTTTCGACACCGTACTCTGGCGGCGCTGTCTCAATGCCGTGCTCCGGGATCCGCCTTCCATTGCAGGGTATGGGGATCCCCAGGGAGAGCCGGAACTGCGGCAGGTCCTGGCCCGGTACAGTTATGCTTCCCGGGGGGTGGTTTGCCGACCGGAACAGATCCTGGTGGGGGCCGGTCTCCAGACCCTTTTGCTGGTGCTGCTGCCCTTGCTGCCTCTGGAACAGAAGGTGGTGGGATTGGAACCTCCTGGATTCCCTCAGGCGGAACAGATCTTCCGGCTGATGGGATGGACTGTCCGCACCTTTGATCCGGCAGATCCCAAGGCGGATTGGCCGGGGCTCCTGATGATTTCTCCTGCCAATCCATACAAAGGAAGAGCCCTGACGGAAAAAGAACGGAACAATCTGATCGTGGCCACCCAGTTGGAACGGGTATATCTGTTGGAAGATGACTACAACGGAGAATTCCGCTATCTCCATCGGCCCACTCCGGCTCTCCACAGTTTCGGGAACCGGGAACAGATCATCTATCTGGGATCTTTCTCCCGCACCATGCTCCCGTCCCTGCGGATCAGCTATCTGGTCCTACCGGAAAAGCTGCTGCCCGCCTATCGGGCAATCGCCGACCGGTACAATCAGACTTCTTCCACGGTGGAGCAGCTGGCCCTGGCGGCTTACATCGAGGAAGGCCATCTGACAAGGCACATCCGCAAACTGCGGAGCTTGTACCGGACCAAGAGCCAGAAGCTCCAGGAAGCTCTCCTGACGGTATTTGGGAACCAGGTGCAGCTCTTGAGCTACGGATCCGGACTCCATCTCCACATTGCTTTGGATCTGCCTGGGACGGCAGGTGATCTGGCGGAGAAGGCTATGGATCAGGGCGTAAAGATCATCCCTGTCCAGGGAACGGATGCCGGCAGGCCGCCGGAATTCCTCCTTTCCTTTGCCGGGATCGCCGAAGAAAAAATCCAGGAAGGGGTGGAAGCTCTGCGGGAGGCGTTGGTGGGGTGAAGAAAAGACAATTGTTTTCTTCCTTCTGGGTAGGGTATAATAAAAAGAATACAGAAATGCCTGCAGAGCAGGGAAAACAGGGGGTGGATGTATGAAAAATGCCTGGGAGATCGCTCTTTTGGCCGTATTCCTGGGAATGGGCGGGCCGGCAGTGGAGGCAGCCCAGTATTTTGCCCCCCGGTACAGCCTCAGCGCCAACGGACAGCTGCAGCCTCCCCTGACGGTAGAATTCCGCAAAGGGATGCCCCAGAAGATCAGTGCCAGCCTGACTGGTGCTGCCGGCTCGGAAAAAGTCCTGGTCCTGGGCTGGCAGGTGGGGGACGGAGTAGGGCTGTGTACCCTTCAGAAAGGAGTGGAATATGCCCTGTACCGGCTGGATTTCCGGCCGGGAAAACAGGATATCCTGATACTCAGTTACGGCCACAGGGGGACCGGGAAAACTCACTTGAATGAGGTGTCTGTAATCGGAGAGGATTCCCTGGGCGTCATCCGGCAGCTGCCGGTGGTGGGCTTTTCCCCGGTGGATGTATTCAACAGCCCACTCCAGATCCGGCAGCAGGAGGCGGTCCTTTTCCTGGAACAGGCCCCCCATGTACTGGTACTACAGGCAGATGGGGAAAACGGATATGCTGCCTCAGTGCAATGATCGATAAGGAGTGATTACGATGGATTTACCTGTATTATATGATTCCTGCCGGACCTACCGGCGCTTCTTGCAAAAACCACTGGAACCCGGTCTGCTGCGGACTTTGGTGGACGTGGCACGGAAGCGGAGCTGCGGACGGAACAGCCAGTGGCTGCGCTTTGTGGCTGTGGAGCAGCCGGAAAATGTCAAAGCCATGCAGCCTCTGCTCCATTGGGCTGCAGCATTGCCGAAAGAAATCGGGACCCCGAAGGAAGGGGAACAGCCAGTGGCTTTTGTGGTGGTGGTCAAACCCCGGAATGCCTCGCCCATGATCAGCGACATCGATCTGGGGATCGCCCTGGATGCCATGGCCATCACGGCCTGGCAGAAGGGGGTAGGGAGCGCCATCCTGGCTGCTGTGGACCGGAAAAAAATAGCTGCTCTGCTGGAAATCCCGGAAGAACTGGAGGTCAATATCGTCCTGGCACTGGGTTATCCGGCCCATAAAAGCAACCTGGTCTCCGGAGAAAAAGGAAAATCCCTGGACTATTATGTGGATGAAAACCGTGATTATTATGTACCCAAACTGCCTCTGGAGAAAGTAGCAGAATTCAAATAATCCTAGCAGAAAAAAGGAGATCCGATATGCTGTATGATATTGCTATTGTGGGAGGCGGACCGGCGGGCTGCAGTGCGGCGGTGACGGCTGCCAACCGGTCTCTTTCTGCGGTGCTGTTCGACACAGGAGATTTTGGGCTGGCCCTGCGGAAAAGCCCGTTGGTGAAGAATTACCTGGGACTGCCGGACCAGTCCGGTGCTGCCCTGATGGATGCCTTTACTGCCCATATGAGGGCTGCCGGGACGGCTGTAGTGCCTCACAAGGTCTTGAGCATCATGCCCGGGAAGGCCAGCTTTTATCTGGCAACGCCTGGAGATGTGTACCAGGCCCGGAGCATCCTCCTGTGTCCGGGAGCGGCCCACGGCAAAGCCCTGGACGGAGAAGAGGCGTATCTGGGACGGGGCGTCAGTTACTGTGCCACCTGTGATGGATACCTGTACAAAGGCAGGACCATCGGGGTGGTGACCAATTTGCCATCGGCTTGGGAAGAAGTGGAATTCCTGGCCGGACTGGCGAAAGAAGTCAAGCTTTGGGCTGATTTTCCCCTGCCGGAAAAGAAACCGGGGAATCTCCGGATCATGGAAGGCAGACCTCTTAAAATCCTGGGGGAAGAAAAAACGGAAGCCTTGGAGACTACAGCAGGAACGGTTGATATGGACGGACTTTTCCTGCTGCGGGAAACCGATCCCCTGGAGAAGCTTTTGCCGGGTCTGGCGCTGAAGGGCCGGTTCATCCAGGTGGATGAGAAAATGGCAACCTCGGTGCCTGGGGTCTTTGCGGCCGGTGATGCAGCCGGTTATCCCTGGCAGATCAACAAGGCGGCCGGAGAAGGCCAGAAGGCTCTGCTTTCTGCGGCTTCTTGGCTGCGGGAGAATCCGGTATGACGGGTTGGAAGCCTGTCTGTCTGGTCCTTTTCCTGACAGTTTCCCTGGCCTTGGGCGGCTGTCAGAATCCAAAACATCAGGAGAATCCCGGGGCACTGCCGGTACAGGAACCGGCGGCTCCCCAGGAGACTAAGGCCATTGCTCCGGGAGAAGGGGAACAGGGTGCCCGGGTGGAATTTGTGACCCGGGAGCATAAGATGGAACGGGTCCTGTTCAGCGGCGGCTATCTGCGCAGCCTGCCGGAAGAAAAACCAGAAACCATCCTGCGTCCGGCTCCTGCCGGCGCTTTGGGCATGATCTTCGGCAAACGGGAAATCAATGGACTGGAATGGGCCAAGGTGGCTACCCGGGATGGTGTCACTGGCTGGTATACCGTGCCTGCAAGACCCGGGGCTCCCCGGGGAGAGAAACGGGAAGCCCTGAAGATTACCCATGATGGATACCAGAATACCTATCCCCAAGTGACCGGAGGCGTGACGCCCCAGGTCCAAGACCGGATCAATCAGGAACTGGGGAATTATATTTCCGTGTACCGGCATATCACCGGACCGGTGGAAAGCGAACTCCAGTGCCGGGTGACCTACAACCGGAACCATCTCCTGAGTTTGGTATTCCAGGGGAAACCGGTCCTGTACCGGAATTATCCGGTGACAGAGGTGAACAATCTGGCGTCCTGGACCCGGCTGAAGAACTATGCCTGGGTGTCTCCCCTGATGGGAGGGGCGGACAGCAGCCTGCTCCTGGCCCGGAAGACGGATTTCCAGTATGCCATGGTATTCGATCTCAATACGGGGAACCGGCTGACCCTGGACCATTTCCTGGGCAGCAGCCAGCAGGAAGCCATCCAGGAAAAATTGGGATCCCTGGAAGCTTGGGCTCGGCTCCAAAAGGACAACTTCTACATCGAGCCCCAAGGGAAGCTGGTAGCTCTGGCTTCCGTATCCCAGGGAGAAGGCGGCCGGGTCCCACTGGATCTGTCAGATTTGGTGATCAGGGAGTTTTGAGAGGATGTTGCACAGAATGTACAACACTCCCCCTTTATAACAACAACGAGGTGAACAACATGAACAGAAAAGTGCATTTCCACACGAATTTAGGAGATTTTACAGCGGAACTCTTTGAGGACAAAGCCCCCAAGACTGCAGGGAACTTCCTGGAACTGGTGGAGAAGGGATTCTATGACGGGGTCATCTTCCACCGGGTCATCGACGATTTCATGATCCAGGGCGGCGATCCCACCGGCACCGGCATGGGCGGTCCCGGTTACACCATCGACGATGAATTCGGGCCTGGACTGGCTCACAGCAGCGAAGGGATCCTCTCCATGGCCAATGCCGGCCCCAATACCGGGGGCAGCCAGTTCTTCATCACCTTGGTGCCCACCCCCTGGCTGGACGGCCATCATGCCATCTTCGGGAAAATCACCGAAGGGATGGATGTGGTCCATAAGATCGGTTCCACCCCTACGGATTTCGCCGACCGTCCCCTGGAAGATGTGGTGATGGAAAAGGTAGAAATCGTAAAGGAATGACCGCTTACGTCTATATGGTGCGCTGTGCCAATGGAGCCCTCTATACCGGCTGGACCAATGATCTAGCCCATCGTCTGGCCATGCACCGCAGCGGGTCCGGGGCGAAATACACCCGGGCTTTCGGGGCGGTGGAACTGGCTTATTACGAGGAACTGCCGGACAAAAAGGCGGCTCTTCGCCGGGAATATGCCCTGAAACAGTTGGCAAAAAAACAAAAGGAAGAGCTGGTTTGTCAATTTTCTCGAAAATCTTTGAAAATACCCTGAGTTATCTGTACTGTTGCAATTCTTTTGCTTGTAAAAGTCCAGGGGTTATGCTAGAATGGAACACAGAAACAACGGACTTACTGAATGTTGAACTCACGCAGGTATCACATATAGTTGGATCGTTTTTCGCAATAATTTTTAGGAGGCCAAGTAAAGATGACTGGCAAAGTTAAATGGTTTAATGCTGAAAAGGGTTATGGTTTCATTGAACGGGAAGATGGCGGCGATGTATTCGTTCATTTCTCCGCAATCCAGGGTGAAGGCTTCAAGACTCTGGAAGAAGGCCAGGCTGTAGAATTCGACGTTGTCGAAGGCAACCGTGGTGAACAGGCTGCTAACGTTGTGAAACTGTAAGATAGATATCTGCACAGAAACAACAAACGCAAACAAAGAGGGGATATCGTGGAAACGGTATCTCCTTTTTTCTTGTGTGGTAACCAGAGCTGCAGGAAGGGAGTCGGGAGTATGATTGGATACGGAATGGAGAAGAAAAGGGGTATCATCAGCGGGGGAACTTCGGGCATCGGTCTGGCGGCAGCCAGGCTGCTGGCTCAGGACGGAGCCACGGTGTGGCTGGTGGGCCGGGATCCGGAACGGGGCCAAAAGGCGGTGGAGAGCCTGGCCGGGCTGCCGGGAGAGGCCCGGTATCTTCAGGGAGATGTAAGTACCGTGGAAGGCTGCCGGAAAATCGCCGCAGAGCTCCAGGCCCAGCATCAGGAACTGGATTTCCTGGTGAACAGCGCCGGGATCTACCAGGAAAAGCCCTTCCAGGACGTGACAGAAGAGGAGTATCAGCAGCTGATGGACGTGAATGTGAAGGGGACCATTTTCCTTACCCAGGCTCTGCTGGATCTTTTTGCCCAGGATGGGCCTTCCATCGTGAACATCGCTTCTGACGCGGCCCTGGAAGGAAATTACGGCTGCTGTCTCTATGCGGCTTCCAAGGGGGCCGTGGTGGCCTTCACCAGATCTTTGGCCCTGGATCTGGCTCCCTGGATCCGGGTGAACTGCCTGTGCCCGGGAGATGTGGACACTCCCCTGGTGGAAAAACAGCTGGCGGAGGGAGGCTATTCCCGGGAATCCATGGCTTCTGTGTATCCCATGGGCCGGATCGGGAAGCCGGAAGAAGCAGCGCACATGATTTGTGCCATCCTATCCCCCCTCAATGGGTTCATGACCGGTGCCGTGGTCTCTGTGGACGGCGGCCTAACGGCTAAATAAGGAGGGACCATGGATCACAAACTTACTTCTGCAGAATATCTTTTTGTGGGTTCCATGCTGTTCGGGATGCTCTTTGGAGCGGGGAACCTGATCTTTCCAGTGCACATGGGCCAATTGGCCGGCGCCCATTTCTGGAGTGCCAACATTGGCTTCATTTCCACCGGGGTGCTGATGCCCTTCCTGGCCTTGATCGCCTTCGGCCTTTCCGGCAGCGGCAGCCTGGAAGAACTGGCGGGGAATGTGCATCCCGTCTTTGCCCGGATCTTTACGGTGCTGCTGTATCTGACCATCGGGCCGGCCTTTGCCCTGCCCCGGACGGCCACCGTCTCTTACCAAATCGGGATCGTACCCTTTGTGGGGGAGAATCAGACTCTTTTCCTGGCTGGGTTCACCTTCTTGTTCATGGCCGCGGCTTTGTTGTTTTCCCTGAAGCCTTCCAAGCTGGTGGTGTACATCGGGAAGTTCCTGAACCCGATTTTCCTGGCTTTCCTGGCCATCCTGGTGGCGGTGGCTCTGGTCCATCCCATGGGCTCCATTGCCGGCAGCTTTCCCCAGGGCGCCTATGTGGAACACGCCTTCCTCACCGGGTTCAAGGAAGGGTATAACACCATGGACGTGCTGGCCATGCTGGCCTTTTCCGTGGTGGTGATCAACACCCTGAAGGACCTGGGGGTCCGGGACGTGGAGAATATTTCCGTGGACCTGCTGAAGGTGGGGGTCATCGTGGTGTTCCTCATGTCCCTGATCTATACCCTGATCACCTGGCTGGGTACGTCCAGCCTGGGGCAGCTGGCGGTATCCGCCAACGGGGGGGATTGCTCTGGCCCAGATCGCCCATGCTTATTTCGGTCCGGTGGGGGGCATGCTGCTGGCAGCCATCGTGACTTTTGCCTGTCTGAAAACGGCCATCGGCCTGATCACCGCCTGCGCCAATACCTTCCGGGAACTGTTCCCCGGCAGCCTGGGCTATAAAGCCTACTGTGTACTGTTCGCCGGGATCTCTTTCCTGATCGGGAATGTGGGGCTGACCCAGATCATCGTGCTGGCCGTGCCCATCCTCATGTTCCTGTATCCTATGGCTATCACCCTGATCCTAGCTTCTTTTGCGTCCGCTCTCTTGGGGAAGGACAGGAGGCTGTACCGGTGGCCCATGCTGCTGGCGGGGCTGGCGGCTTTTGGGGATGCTCTCAGTGCCCTGCCCAAGGGGCTGCAGGAGACCGGTCCGGTCCAGGCTTTGCTGGGCTGCTACCACCAGCTGCCCCTGTTTGCTCTGGGGATGAGCTGGCTGCTGCCCACCCTGGCGGCCTTGGCTGCTGCTGCCGCTGCGGTGAAGCTCACTGGCACAAACCGGTGAATTTTTGCGAAAATGAAAGAAAAAGTGTATAATGAAAGAATGATGAATGTTTGAATCCATTGAAGGAGGGATTTCCCATGAAAAAAATGATGATGGCCACTGCAGTGCTGAGCCTGCTGCCTTTGACCGTGGCCTGTGCTTCTCCCCTGGCCAAGATTGCTCCTGGCGCTGCAAAGATCGATGCCAACGTCACGGTGGGCAATACTCTCAAATGGAAACAGCACGGAGAAACCAAGGACTTCGGCGGGGATACCCGGTACCGGGTGGGCGGCACCATCGGGATTGCCGACAACCTGGGTTTGGATTACCGGTATGCAGCCCATGAAGGGGACCATGATGCGTCTGCCCAATCCCATCAGGTAAGCCTGGTCTACCAGTTCAATCCCTATCTCTATGGTTTTGGAGGCTATGTGCGGAACCGGCTGAAACAGCATGGCTACCATGACAACAACAGTGGGTATCAGGTCGGGGCCATCGGCCGGCTGCCCATTACGGAAAAGACCACCGGCTGGGCCAAGTTCGGCGCCGGCAACAACATCACCCAGTACGAACTGGGGGTTGGCTATGCCTTCACCGACAACTGGGAAGCCAACGTATCCTACAACGACAGCAAGTACAAAGATTTCAAGGGAGACATCGATGCCAAGACCCATGAAGTGAATGTGGGGGTATCGTACAAGTTTTAAAAAAAGGGGGGGCGTATGCCCCCTTTTTTCACATTTTCTCCACTGCGTGGAGCAGCTGGGTCCTGTTCTTCACCTGGAAACGGTGATAGAGCAGGCTCAGCTGTTTTTTTATGGTGATTTCTGCCACATTCAGCTCCTGGGCGATTTCCTTGTTGGTCCGGCCTTCTTTCACCCGTTGGATCACCAGTTTTTCCCGGGCACTGAAGACTTCTTCCTTCAAAGGACGGCCTTTTGCAGGGGTGAGGGAATAGGACTGGACCACCTGCAGGAAATCGGCGAATTCCGGCTGTTGGACGGCTTTCACCAGCATGGGACCCAGCAGGGACTGGTGCTCCACAAAGGGCAGGTACAGTTTGTCTTCCAGGGCTTCTGCTAGGGTGGACCGGAGCAGGGCGGCCGCTTCTTCGCCAAGGCCCGTATGTTCCAGGGCCGCAATCTGGACAATGGCGTCGTAGCACCGGCACATCTGGGAAGAAGTGGGAGATGGGACGGCATCCTGGGGACGGGTGGACAGGAGCAGTAGCTGGTATCTGCCCATGGTCAGCTGGAGACGGTGCCGGGTGGACTGGCGCATCCCTTGGAGGGAAGGATAATCCGGCAGGCTGTTCATCCGTTCCAGATGTTTTTCCAGGCTGGGAGAAGGCTGTTCCAACAGGCTTTGGACGAAAATCCCTACCAGGTCCAGGTCTGTCCGGGTCAGAGGGTCTGTAATCAGCTGGTCTTGTCCTTTCTCAAAGATGGCTGTCACCGCAGTCCGGCCTTCTGCCCGCATTTCTTGGCCGACACCCAGCCAAATCACATCTGGAGCCAGATGTGCCAGGAGAGGACCTAGGTTTGTTTCTTCAAAATAGGCGTGGAGGATGGTACGGCCCAAATGGAGCAGTTCGTCTTTCACAGCTGCCATGGAATTTCCTCCTTTTTGATGGATATAGAGAAAAGTCCCTGGAGTACAGGGACAGAAAAACTGTTATTGATTATTATAAGCGAAAAAAATCGGGGTTGTCCAGATTCCTTGTGGGGAAAGAGAGTCTCTATCTTGCTTCCTTTCCCTTCAGTTGTTATAATAATCTTGTTATGCGGTTGTAGCTCAGTTGGATAGAGCATCTGCCTCCTAAGCAGAGGGTCGCGCGTTCGACTCGCGCCAATCGCACCAGAAAATCAAAGGGACTGTTGCTTGGGCAACAGTCCCTTTTTTGGGGTCGCGGGCTTGTTGGTATAACCCCAAAATCCGATTTTGCGGATTCCAACCGATTTTGTCTTACCGTCCTATAGAAAAAGAACAAAGGACTTAAACGTCCAGGCCCGTGACTCGGCTGCCAGCGGCAGCCTTCTTATCTCGCCACCGGCGTGGTCATCTTGTAGGGATCCAGGACCTGTTCCAGCTGCTTGTCAGAGAGATAGTGCAGCTGCCGGGCCAGTTCCACCACCGGGATGTTCTTGGCCAGGGATTCCTTGGCCAGCTTGGCCGCTTTCACATATCCAATGTAGGGGCTCAGGGCCGTGACGATCCCGGCACTCATCTTCAGCAGATGCTGGCAGTGTTCTTTGTTGGCAGTGATGCCTTCCACACAGTTGATCCGCAGGGTATCTGCTGCTTCCCGGAGGATATCGATGCTCTGGAACAGGGAATAGAAGATCACCGGCTCAAAGGCGTTCAGTTCCAGCTGGCCGGCTTCTACCGCCATGGCCACACAGGTGTCATTGCCGACGATCCGGAATGCCACCTGGCTGACTACTTCCGGGATCACCGGGTTGACTTTGCCGGGCATGATGGAAGAGCCATTCTGTTTGGCCGGGAGGGTGATCTCTTCCAGCCCGGTCCGAGGGCCGGAAGACATGAGCCGCAGGTCATTGGAAATCTTGGAAAGGGCGATGGCGCAGTCTTTCAGGCTGCCGGAAACCGAGGCGAAGCTGTCGATGTTCTGGGTGGCGTCGATCAGGTCCGCTGCCTGGGTAAAAGAAAAGCCGGTCAGCTGAGAAAGATCTGCTGCAATATGGTGGGAATAGGAGGGGTCTGCATTGACTCCGGTGCCGATGGCTGTACCGCCCATATTGATTTCTGTCATTTCTCTGGCTGCCGACTGGATCCGTCTGAGCCCCCGGTCCATGGCCGTGGCATAGGCTTTGAATTCCTGGCCCAAACGGATGGGGACTGCATCCTGGAGCTGGGTCCGGCCCATTTTCAGGATGGAATCGAATTCTACGCCTTTCCGGGCAAAAGCCTCTTTCAGGGCTTTCAAGCTTTTGTAAAGATCTTCCAACAGGAAAAGTACCGTCAGTTTTCCTGCGGTAGGGATTACATCGTTGGTGGATTGGCCCCGGTTCACATCATCATTGGGATGGATCAGGGTATAATCGCCTTTTTTGCCTCCCAAAATCTCGATGGCGATGTTAGCAATCACTTCATTGGCATTCATGTTGAGAGAGGTACCGGCTCCGCCTTGGATGGGGTCCAGGATGAACTGGTCCAAGTGTTTCCCTTCCAGGAGCTGATCGCAGGCTGCCATGATGGCGTCTGCTGCAGCAGGCTGCAATGTGCCAGCCCGCCGATTGGCCATCGCACAGGCTTTCTTGATGTAAGCCAGGCTTCTGATCATGGTCGGATGAGTGGATTGCCCGGTAATATGGAAATTTTCATGAGCACGCAGAGACTGCACTCCATAATAGGCGTCCCCGGGGACGTATTTCTTACCGATGGAATCACTTTCCAAACGTTCGAATTTTTGCTGACTCATTGCCTATTTCCTCCTTGGAAATCATTTTATGGTCCTATTATAAACCTTTTTACCGAACAATCAAGTACTATTTTTAAATAGCGTTCTAAATTATAAAAACGCAGATGGCTTGTTAAATGATTGGCGTTCGAAAAATTCAAGAGAATCATCAATGAGATATCAGTCAATTCAGCAGAAGATGTCAGATTTACCTGTTTATCTCTTTTCTTCTCTGCCAGGATACTATATACTTATATTATTGTATTTTGTGAAAAGTCTTTACGGACAAGTTGTTTTAGGGGGAGTCATGAATATTGTTACGGAATTGGCACTGATTTTCGGTGTCTGTCTGATCGGCATCGGAATCGCATCTTTGCTGCCTTTTATGGTGCCTTACAGTGTGATCAGCCTGCTGGTGCTGACGCTGCTGCTGTACCGGAAAATCCTGCGGCCGGAACAGATCAAGGATGCGGGAGGTTTTTTCATCCGGAATATGGGGATCTTCTTTGTACCGGCGGTGGTGGGAACCATGGAATATGTAGAGACCTTGACGAATTACCTGGTTCCCTTTTTGGTGATCACCCTGGTGACCACGCCGCTGGTGTATTTCATTGCCGGCTGGAGTGTCCAGCTTTGCTTGAAACTCCGCCGGAAGAAAGGAGCCGCTCATGCCTGAAGCCTTTACCCGTACCCCTTTCTTTGCCCTGACCCTGATCTTTATCTGCTGGGTGCTGGGGGTGAAGCTCCAGAAAAAAACAGGCTGGCTGCTGTGCAATCCGGTGCTGACTTCTTCTCTGATGATCGTGGTGATCCTGACGGTCACCGGTATCCCGCTGAAACATTTCAATGTGGGAGGCTCCATGATCACCATGCTCCTGGGTCCGGCTACGGCAGTACTGGCCCTCAATATCTACCAGCAGCGGAAAGTGCTCCAGGAGAACTTCCTGCCGGTCCTGGTGGGGTGTACAGCAGGGAGCCTGGGGAGTATCGCGGCGGCTCTGGCACTGTGCCACCTGTTCCAGACCAATTCCGTGTTTTCTGCCTCCATGCTGCCCAAAAGCGTTACCACGGCCATTGCCCTGGGGATTTCGGAAAACGGCGGGGGGATTCCCGGCATTACGGCTGGGGCGGTGGTGATCACTGGCATCGAGGGGGCTGTGCTGGCACCGTTCCTCAGCAAACTGTTCCACATCACGGATCCGGTAGCAAAAGGAGTGGCCATTGGAGCCTGCAGCCATGCGGTAGGGACCAGCAAAGCCTTGGAAATCGGCAAGATCCAAGGGGCCATGAGTTCCATTTCCCTGTGTGTGTGCGGGATCATAACCACAGGGCTGGCGCTGTTTTTTATGTAAGAAAGGGGGTGTTGCAGGAAGCAGCCCCTTTTTCCTATTGCCAACACCGAAGATTTTTGATACAATTAAAAATAATATACACTATCTATGTATAAATTATCGGCGTTACTTTACTGTATTGGACAAAGGAGAGATTCATGGAGCAGCAAAACGAAAAAATCCGGGAAGCGGTGGATAGTTTCCGGCAGGAGATGCTGGATTTTTGGAAGGATCTGATCAACTTCCAGGCCGGCAGCAAGGAAAAAGAACGGATGCAGACCCTGATGGAAAAGGTGTCTGTTTATCTCCAGAAGCTGGGATTGGAAAGTGAATTGGTGGAATCCGGAGCGGTACCCTTGATCCGGGCCTGGTCCGGAAAGGGCCGGGCCGGTCAGCCCATCCTCCTCAGCGGCCATTTGGATACGGTGTTCCCCGACGGCAGCTACCCGGAAGACCCCTTTACCATCAAGGAAGGAAAGGCCTATGGCCCCGGGGTCTGCGACATGAAGGGGGGCATCGTTATGGCGGTCTATCTGGCCAAAGTGCTGGAAAAGATCGGTTATGACCGGCATCCCATCAAACTGCTCTTCGTCCCCGATGAAGAAATCACCCACCAGGGATCTCAGGCGGACCGGCTGCTGGCGGAAGAAGCCCAAGGCTGCCTGTGCGCCTTCAACCTGGAAACCGGCCGGATGGATGACTGCCTCACCGTTGGCCGGAAGGGCTGTATGGATGTGTGGATCACCGTCCATGGGAAGGCCGGCCATGTAGGCAACGCTTACGCCTCTTCTGCCAATGCTATTGAAGAGATGGCCCACAAGATCATTGCGCTCCGGGCCTTGACGGATCTGGAAAAAGGCCGGATCGTCAGTACGGACATCATTTCCGGTGGTACGGTTTCCAATGCGGTGGCAGATACCTGCCGGATCGAAGTGGACTGCCGGTATGATTACAATGAAGACAAGGACGCATTGGAAAAGGCCATCCGGGCCATCTGTGCTGAGACCCACGTACCTGGGACCCGGACGGAAGTGGAATTCCCTGCTTTCATGCCCGTCTTCGAACGGACCGAAGGCAATGACCGGCTGCTGGACCTGGTGAACCAGGTGGCGGCAGAGTTCGGCCTCCCGGCTTTCGGGGCGGCCCATCCCGGCGGCTGTTCCGATGCCTCCTTTATGGCCCAGGCGGGGATCCCCATCTTGGATTCCGTAGGGGTCAAGGGGGATGGGGCCCACACCCTCCAGGAATATGCCATCGTCGAAACTATGTTTGAACGGACCATGCTGCTGGCTGCGGCCATCTGCCGTCTGTAACTGCTGCAAAGGGGAGTTGTCATGACAGAAAACAAACAGGAAACCGTTCAGAAGCCTGTGAACAAAAAAGTATCGGTGCCCAGCCCGATCATCATCATTTTCTTTATCCTGATCCTTACGGCCATTGCCACCTATCTGATCCCGGCCGGGACTTTTGATCGGGTGAAGGATGCGGCCAGCGGGCGGATGGTGGTAGATCCCAATACTTTCCATTTCATCGCCCGGCATCCTGCCGGATTCTTCGATGTGTTCAAGGCTGTGCCCCGGGGCGTCAAGGGAGCCAGCGGCATTGTAGGCTTCCTGATGATCATCGGCGGAGCTTTGAACGTAATGGCGGCTACCGGGGCCATCAACGGGGCTCTGGGCCATGTGGTCACCAAGGTGAAGGGACGGGAAATGCTGCTGATTCCGGTGCTGCTCACCATTATGACCTGCCTGAGCACCTTTGCCGGCTGCAGCGAGGAATACATCGCCTTTGTGCCTCTCATCATGGCCGTATGCTATGCCTTGGGCTTTGATTCCATCGTGGCGGTGGCCATGCCTTTGGCCGCGGTCAGCGGGGGTTATGGGGCCGGGGTGACCAATGCCTTTACCGTAGGGGTGGCCCAGAGTATTTCCGGTCTGCCCATGTTTTCCGGCATTGAGATCCGGGTGGCCATGCTGGTCGTCCTGATTATCATCAATGTGTCCTACACCATGTGGTATGCCCGAAAGATCAAGAAGAATCCAGAAAGCAGCTACATGTACGACTACGATCAGATCTACCGTCCCCAGATGGATCTGAGTGCTTATGAAGGGGACAATGTGCTGATGACCGGCCGGCAGAAGATCATCATGGCCGGCTTCGTGGTGACTGTAGGCGCCATCCTGGTGGGGGTCATCAAATTCGGCTTCTACATGGATGAACTGGCAGCCCTGTTCCTGATGATGGCCGTCTTTGCCGGTATCGTGGGCCGGCTCAGTGTCAATGATTTTGCCAACGCTTTCATCGGCGGGGTGAAAAACATGGCCATGCCCTGCATGATGGTTTCCCTGTGCAAAGGGGTGACCCTGCTCATGGGGGACAGCAAGATCCTGGATACCATCATCTACTACCTGGCGGCGGGGCTGAATGTGTTCCCCCAGTCCCTCCTGGGCTTCGGCATGTTCATCGTCCAGGATGTATTCAACCTGGTGGTGCCCTCCGGCTCCGGCCAGGCTGCCATTACCATGCCCATCATGGCGCCTCTGGCGGACCTGGTGGGGCTCACCCGTCAGACTGCCGTCCTGGCCTTCCAGATGGGGGATGCCTTCACCAACATGATCACTCCGGCCAGCGGCACCACCATGACCGTACTTACCGTAGCCGGTGTACCGCTCCGGCGCTGGTGGAAGTTCGCCTTCCCTCTCTTGGGGCTGGAATGGATTTTTGCCTTTGTGGTCATGTGGTATGCATCCGCTGTCCATCTGGGACCTTTCTGAGAGTGTATTGATGTCCTCGGATTGAGGACTTAAGAAAAACTTGTTGACAAATTTTCTTGAAAGCGTATAATAAGGCCCATAACAAAACATCAGACAGTGTTGATTGGGAAAAGTACTTGTCCATCCTGACATTCCAGAGAACCTGCCGTTTGGTGCGAGGCAGGATGTCCAGGGGAGAAGGAAAATCACCCAGGAGCTGCCCGCTGAAAGGATGCAAGTAAGTGGGGCCGGCTGACAGCCGTTATCCTGTCCGGCATTGGAAGGGAAATCCGGAGATGCTTGTGAAGAGGTCGCAGCCGCGACAACAAGAGTGGTACCGCAGAGCACAGCGCTTTGTCTCTTAGAGGAGACAAAGCGCTTTTCTTTTTCTCCCAGGGAAGCCATCAGCCGTTTGATTTTTGCAGAAAACATCTTTTGGAGGGGTAAACAATGAATCTGTTGACAAAAGTAAGTGGTTTCGTAGGGAAAAATCTCACCTGGCTGGTGCTGGCCACCATCGTGGGAGGGTATTTCGTACCGGGGGCCTTTTCCTGGTCCGTCCATTACACTGTATGGCTCCTGGGAGTGGTGATGTTCGGCATGGGCATGACTCTCCATCTGTCCGATTTCAAACTGGTGCTCCAACGGCCCAAGGAAGTCCTGGCTGGCACGGTGTGCCATTATACCATCATGCCCTTGGTGGCTTTTGCCCTTACCAAGGTGTTCCACCTGAGTCCGGATCTGGCAGTGGGCATGGTGCTCCTGGGTTCCTGCCCCAGCGGCACAGCTTCCAATGTGATGAGCTTCCTGGCCAAAGGGGATGTGCCCCTGGCCGTATCTGTCACTACCGTTTCCACCCTCTTGGCCCCTGTGATGATGCCCTTCCTGGTATGGGCCCTGGCCGGTGAATATGTGGACGTCTCCTTTATTTCCATGGCTCTTACGGTCATGAAAGTGATCCTGGTTCCCCTGGTGCTGGGGCTCCTGGTCCACAAAGCAGTGGGAGAAAAATTCCTGGCCCAGATCCAGAAAGTGCTGGTACTGCTGTCCGCTTTTGCTGTGCTGTCCATCCTGGGCGGCGTGGTGGCCGTGAACGGGGCCAAAATCGTGGCTCTGGGGACCTTTGTGGTGGTGCTGGTGCTGCTCCACAACCTGGTGGGCTTTGGTATGGGGTATTTTATCACCGGGAAACTGGGCATGGGCAAACCCCAGCAGCATTCCGTAACCCTGGAAGTGGGGATGCAGAATGACGCACTGGCCCTGTCTATCTGCGCTGTGTACTTCGCTCCTGCCGTGGCCATCCCGGCCGCTGTAGGCGCCGCCGTCCATCAGATCACTGGTTCCTTCCTAGCCGGTCTCTTCGCCCGGAACATGGAACGGTATGAAGCAAAACAAAAAGCCACAGAAAAAGTTTCTGTGGCGGTGGGAGATTGAAAAAGAGGGGGGTGCTGCACATGTGCGGGTTTTCACACGTGCAGCACCCCCCTCTTTTTTATTTCTCCTGGCAATCTTTGCAGATCCCTAAGAAATAGGTTTGATGGCTGTGGATGATGAAACCGGTCTTTTCAGCGGTTTCCTGGTCCAGCTGCTGATGGTAATCCAGCTCCAGGTTGAATACTTTTCCGCATTTTTCACAGCGGAAATGGGGATGGGGGCGGGGGTCCACGTCGTAGCGCATGATCCCGTCTCCCACATCCACTGTCTGGATCAGTTCCATCCGACAGAAAAAGCCCAGGGCCTGATAAATGGTGGCAAAGCTCAGGGTGGGCATCTGTTCCTTGACTCGTTCGTAAATCTCCGTTGCAGTAGGATGCTCCTCCGGTCCGGTAAAGGCACGGTAGACTTCCAAGCGCTGGGGGGTGATCTTCATGCCACCGGCTTTCAGGATTTCCGTCAGTTCCTTTGGACTCAGCATGGCAGCCTCCTTGTATAGATCTTGTGGGGAAAATGATTAAAATCCAACTTTCTTTAATAATAACTTTTAATACATAGAAAGTCAAATAAAATATAGTTCTGGATAGAAAAAGCATCGTTTTGTCCGGCAGGAACTGTCTTTATAACCAAACAGCGCATCCAAAGCCGGTACAGCATGTGTTACAATAAAAGGAAAAAGATGAAACGATCAGGGAGTGTGGAACAAGATGGCTTATGGACAGGAAAAGGAAATCAAATTGCTATCGACCAAAGCTGGCCGCAGGAAGTTTTTCCAGCTGCCGCTGGTCAAAGAGCGGATCATCCCCGGCAGTCATCATACCCTGAAGCTCTGGAACCAGTATCTGGATACCCGGGACCGGAAACTGACCCGGACCGGAATGGCTTACCGGATCCGCAGGATCAATGGAAAGACTTTTGAGGCGACGGTGAAAAGCCAAGGAAAAACGGTGAATGGCTTTTCCAGCCGGGAAGAATATACGGTGCTTCTGGAGAAACAGGAGGCTGTCCTGGCCGGATTTACTCCTCAGTTGGACCAAAAGCTCCAGACACTGCTCCAGGAAGATGAGCTGCTTCCTTTATGTACGGTGGAGTTTACCCGGAAGACGGCACTGATCCAGCTTTCTGCCGTGACGGTGGTGGAAGCGGCCCTGGATCAAGGCACGCTGACGGCAGGAGAGAAAAAAGCTCCCATCGAGGAATTGGAACTGGAAATCAAAAGGGGGCAGGAACGGGATTTGCTGCGGTTCACGGCAGCACTGGCTCGGGAAATCCCTCTCTGGCCGGAAGAACGGAGTAAGTTCAAACGAGGATTGGATCTGACTGGCTGGAAGAGTGAACCAGCCAGGGCCGGAAAGGATCCGTCCTGGAACCGGCAGGACGATCCGTTAGAGGTGTGGCGATTTTTGGTCCAGCAGGGCCTGGGAGAAGGATTGGATCTTCTGGTGCCTGGAGAAAAACAGGAATTCCAGAGCCGCCGGCTCCTCCTTACCCTTCAGCAGTGTGCCGGCCTGTGGAATCTGGGAGCCGGATTTTTGTCCCGGACTTCCTGGAAGAAGGGGCGGGATCTCCTGGATGGACTCCTGACGGTGCTGGAACCGGTGGACTACTTAGAGACTTCTGACCGGCAGCGGGAAAAACCTTTCCCGGAGGAGCTCCTTTCCCTGGAACCAGCTTGGCAGTGGCTGGAAGATCGGTGGGTGGCAGCGGCCCAGCACTGTGCAGACTGCTGCGGCCGGGAAGCGGGAGCGGCCCTGTGGCAGCTGCTGTATCTGGTATCCTTGGCCCGGAAGGACGGAACCTGTCCCACTTTAGAAGGGCTGCTCCAGAAGCGCTGGAACCATTGGCAGCAGGCCCAGCAGCTCTTGGAAGACGCTGGGAATCCGGACCCCTGGGAATGGAAGGAACAGCTGGAAGACCTGGCGGGCCTGCTGATCCTGGAAAGGGGATTGGGAGAAAAACGCCTGGTGAAACGAGGAGAAACTTACTGGGAACAGTGGTGGAAGTACTGCCGCAGCTATGCCCGGACCGGAGCACTGGCAGAAGGGGCAGAAGGCGCCCGGGAACGGGACATGACCCTGGCTCTGGCCGCTCTCTGCGGCCAGGAGGGGAACCGAACGGAAAAACGAGGGGAAAAGGCGGACGCGGCTGGCAAAGCCTTTTTCCGGGAAGTGGGACGTCATCCGGAATGGTCCTGTTTGGCCAAAGAAAAATAAAATCAAAAAAAGTCAAAAAATCGAAAATAATATTTGACTTTTTGACTTTTAAGAGGTACAATAAGACCCGGGAAGTGGGAAAAGACTTCCCGGGCCCTGTTTTTTCGGGCTCTGAAAACGAATATGACCCATTGATCCAATGGTTTTTTTGGAGGTGTTTGTTATGCAGGCAGAACGCTTGAGTGATGAAGTGCGTGGATTGTTGGAAGCTGCCCAGCAGCAAGCCGTTATGAATTACAACCAGGAACTGACCACCGTCCATCTGCTGTCTGCCATGTGCAGCCAGCCGGACGGGTTCTTCAAGTTTGTGCTGAAGAGCCTGAACGTGGATGAAACCCAGTTCAGCCGAGAGGTGGACCGTCTGCTGAAGCAGATCCCTTCTGTGAAGGGGTCTGATCAGCTGGGTATGAGCACGGGCCTGGCCCGGGTGTTCGCCCTGGCAGAAAAGGCCGCAGGCCAGAACCAGGTGACCGCATCCCATCTGCTGGCCGCCCTTTGTGAGGACGGGGATACGGAAGTGGTGAACCTGTGTAAGAAGTACGGGATCACCCGCAGTGCCATCCGTGGCTTGATCGACAAATATGAAAACAACGGGGATGCGGACGAAAACCGCAAGACCCTGGAGAAATTCGGCCAGGACCTGACCCAGAAAGCCCGGGATGGGAAGCTGGATCCGGTGATCGGCCGAGACGATGAGATCCGCCGGACCATCGAGATCCTCTCTCGGCGGAAAAAGAACAACCCGGTGCTGATCGGTGAACCGGGCGTGGGCAAAACTGCCATTGTGGAAGGACTGGCCCGCCGGATCGTGGCTGGAGACGTGCCGGAATCCCTGAAGAACAAGACCCTGTATGCCCTGGACCTGGCGTCCCTGGTGGCCGGGGCCAAGTACAGAGGGGAATTTGAGGAACGGCTGAAGAAAGTCCTGAAGATCGTGTCCGATTCCGCCGGCCAGATCATCATGTTCATCGATGAACTGCACACGGTGGTGGGGGCCGGGGCTTCCGAAGGCTCCATGGATGCGGGGAATATCCTGAAACCCATGCTGGCCAGAGGGGAACTCCGGTGCATCGGTGCCACCACCCTGAAGGAATACCGGAAGTATATCGAAAAGGATTCCGCCCTGGAACGGCGTTTCCAGCCGGTACTGGTGAAGGAACCCAGTGTGGAGGATACCATTTCCATCCTGAGAGGGCTGAAGGAACGGTACGAAGTCCATCATGGGGTCCGGATCAAGGACTCTGCCCTGGTGGCTGCGGCAACCCTGAGCAACCGGTATATCAATGACCGGTTCCTGCCGGACAAGGCCATCGACCTGGTGGATGAGGCCGCTGCCCGGCTGCGGGTGGAAATCGATTCCATGCCTACAGAACTGGATGAAAGCCGTCGGCGGATGCTCCAGCTCCAAATCGAGGAACAGGCCCTGTCCAAGGAAGAGGATGATGCTTCCAAGGCCCGCCTGGAAAAGATCAAAGAAGAACTGGGCAAGCTGAAGGGCGAGAACGACAAGCTCATGGACCAGTGGAAAGCCGAAAAGGGCGGCATTGCCAAGATCCGTCAGGTGAAGAAGGATATGGACAATGTGAAGAAGGAAATGGAAGAAGCGGAACGGTCCTATGACCTGAACCGTCTGGCGGAACTGAAGTACGGCAAGCTGCCGGAACTCCAGAAACAGCTGGCGGCCCTGGAAAAAGAGGAACATTCCGACAAGCGCCTGCTGAAGGAAGAAGTGGACGAGGATGATATCGCCAAGGTGGTGAGCACCTGGACGGGGATCCCCGTGAACCGTCTGATGGAAGGGGAAAAGAAGAAACTGGCCCATCTGCCGGAAATCCTCCACAAACGGGTGATCGGCCAGGACGAAGCGGTGGAAGCTGTCAGCGAAGCCGTGATCCGGGCCCGGGCTGGGATCAAGGACCCCAACAAGCCCATCGGCTCCTTCATCTTCCTGGGGCCTACCGGTGTGGGCAAGACCGAACTGGCCAAAGCCCTGGCGGAAGTGCTGTTCAATGATGAGAAGAGCATCATCCGGATCGATATGAGTGAATACATGGAGAAGCACACGGTGTCCCGTCTGATCGGTGCCCCTCCTGGCTATGTGGGCTATGAGGAAGGCGGCCAGCTGACGGAAGCGGTGCGGCGTCATCCGTATTCCGTGATCCTGTTCGATGAAATCGAAAAGGCTCATCCGGATGTATTCAACGTGCTGCTCCAGGTGCTGGACGACGGCCGTCTCACCGACGGCCAGGGCCGGATGGTGGACTTCAAGAACACCCTGATCATCATGACCAGCAACCTGGGATCCCATGAAATCATGGAAAAGAAGGGGGCCATCAGCAAGGACGAAGTCCGGAGCATGCTGATGAAGTTCTTCCGGCCGGAATTCCTGAACCGGGTGGACGACATTGTGGTGTTCAAACCGCTCCAGGAAGAACAGCTGAAGGATATCGTACGGCTGATCCTGAACCATCTGGGCAGCCGGCTGCACAGCCAGCTGGAACTGAACCTGACGGCCACCGACGAAGCCATCGCCTACCTGGCCAAAGCCGGGTTCGACCCTGCCTTTGGGGCCCGTCCTCTGAAGAGATTGATTGTCCACACGGTGGAAACCGTCGTGAGCAACAAAATCGTCCGGGGCGAGATCCAGAGAGGGGACCATATCGAAGTGGTGTTCCAGAACGGGAACATCGATGTGGTGAAGAAGTGAATGAAAATAAGGGCTGCTGCACAAAACGTGCAGCAGTCCTTATTTTTATCCTTCTAAAGAATGGATGATCCTGTACAGCTTTTTCTTCAGGTCTTCCACTTCTTCCGGAGTGAACAGGGGGCCTTTTCGGTTCACCAGACAGCCCATGGCATGGGGGACTTCCAGGGCTTTGTCCCGGAGGGCTATGCCGTCGGGGGTGATTTCCACCACTACCACCCGTTCGTCATCGGGCTTCCGGTAGCGCTTCACATAGCCCATGGATTCCAGCTTCTTCAGCACCGGGGTCAGGGTCCCGGAATCCAGGTACAGCCGTTCTCCCAGGTCACGCATGGTGATGGCCTTTTCTTCCCAGAGCACCATCATGGTCACATACTGGGCGTAGGTGAGCCCGATTTCTTTCAGGAAGGGGGTATAGGCAGCCACGATCTTCCGGGCGCTGGCATACAGGGGAAAGCAGAGTTGGTTTTTCAGAAGCAGGGGATTGCAGGCATCCTTTTCGTTCATATCGATCATACCTCCGGCACGGAAAAACTTTTGGTTGCACTTTATTGTAACAGGAAAAAAACATGAAAACAAATAAAATTTAACAAAATTTAATTTGACAAAATTAAATAAAACGGGTACAATGATTTTCGCAAGAGGTTGATGGCTATAAGAAAAGAAACAGAAGGCACCGCCTGCCCGGCGGTAAGGGGAAAACAGGAGGAAAAGACAATGAGCATTTACGGACAGACCAAAGGAACGGAACTGGAATCTATGGCAAAAACCATGATGCAGGCAGAAGCCAACGGCACCATGATGTATTATGCACTGGCCCGGCTGGCCAAAGAACAGGGGTATGAGGATCTGGTGCCCCTGTTCATCGAAGCCGCCAACCAGGAAGCGGTCCACGCTGGCTTCTATGCAGTTCTCAACGGAAAATATCCCCAGGATTTCTGGGGTCTGGTGAAAACCCTCCAAAAAGCGGAAACCAATGGGGAAGCCCAGGTAAAGGCCATGGCGGACAAAGTACGGGCTGCCGGCTTTGCAGAAGCTGCTGACGAAATGGAAGTGTTCGCCAAACAGGAAGGACACCATGGGAAACTGATGGCGGAAATCCTGGCCCGGTATCCCCAGGAAGAGAAAAAGGGAAAGGCCCAAAAAGTGTATGTGTGCCCGGTCTGCGGGTACGAATATGAAGGGGACATCAACAGCGAAAGCGATGACTGGGTCTGCCCTCTCTGCGGCCAGCCCAAAAGTGCGTTCAAAGAAGTGAAATAAGAGGATGAGAAACAGGGGGTGCTGCACATACCGTGCAACACCCCCTTCTTGACATTTCCGGAAATTTTTTCTACTATGTACTTTCAGAACGTATTTTTGTGTCTGAAGGTGAAACTGTTGGAAAACGAAAATCCTGTTTTTGTGCGCCGGGCAGATACCCGGCTGTTTCTGTCCATATTGGCCGCGGGACTTCTGTCCTTTACCGGCGTGGTCATTGAAACGGCTATGAATGTAACTTTTCCTACCTTGATGGAAGAGTTTTCTGTGGGGACATCTACGGTCCAGTGGCTGACCACCGGATATCTGCTGGTGCTGGCCACCGTGATCCCTACTTCCAGCTACCTGAAGCAGCGGTTCCCCCTGAAAAGGCTGTTCGTGGCCGGGAATCTGCTATTCCTTACGGGAACAATCCTGGATGGAATGGCAGGGAACTTCTTCCTGCTCCTCTTGGGACGGCTGCTTCAGGGAGCCGGTACGGGGATCGGACTGCCGCTGATGTTCAACCTGGTGCTGGAACAGGCTCCCTTGGACAAAATCGGCACCATGATGGGAGCGGCCATGCTGGTATGCGCCCTGGCTCCAGCTGTAGGCCCTTCTTTGGGAGGCTGGATCATCGGCCAATTCGGCTGGAGGATGATCTTCGCTGCGCTGGTGCCCGGGCTGCTGTTTTCTCTGGGCATCGGGCTCTATGCCATCCGCCAGTCTTCAGCTTGGGGGCCCCGTCCATTTGACAGCTTTGGCTTGGGCTGCCTGGGATTGGCGTTTACCTGTCTGCTCCTTTTGTGCAGCTATGCCTCCGGGCTGCCGGCAGGCCCTCTTTTGGGGCTGGGAGGTCTGCTGGTCCTGGCCCTGACCATCTTCGCCCGGCGGGAAAACCGGCTCCAAAAGGCCGGATCCACCCCTTTGCTCAATCTCCAAGTGTTCCGGGTGCCGGCTTTTGACGGGGCGGTGTTGGGACTGCTCCTGGTCCAATTCCTATGTCTGGGGGTGGGCTTCCTGCTGCCCAACTATGCCCAGCTGGTCCTGGGAGCTGATCCCTTTGCCGCCGGCTGCATCCTGCTTCCTGGCTGTTTGGTAGGGGCGGCACTGGCCCCTGTCAGCGGCCGGCTCTATGACCAGCTGGGTGCCCGGAAACCCCTGCTCCTAGGCAGCAGTGCCATTGTCCTCAGTTTCCTGTTTTATCAGTTTGCCTTGGGAAAGGCGGGAATCACCGGGTTTACAGCCATTTATGCGGTGTTCACCCTGGGACAGGGGCTGTCGGCAGGGAATATCCTGACCTATGCCCTGGAGAGTCTGCCAGAAGAAATGCAGCCAGATGGCAATGCCGTGTGCAATACCCTCCAGCAGCTGGCTGGGGCCGTAGGGACATCGGTCTGTGCGGCTTTGGTAGCTGCTGGACAGCGGGGACAGGAGCTGGCTGCCGGAACCAGCCAGGGGACGGCTTGGGCTTTCCATCTGCTGTTGGTCCTGGCCTTGTGTCAGGGAGCCTCTATGGTATGGGCTCTTCGCGTCCATTCATCTTCCTTTCACTTTGGTCCATTACAATAGTTAGTATTATCTAACAAGGAGGCAGATCATGGTGAAATGGAAACTGTGCCTGGGGACCGGGCTGCTGGCCGCCTGTTGTTTTTCTGCGGGGGCTTTTGCTGCCGGGCATGTGGAAGATGTGGAAGCCATCTCCCGGGTATATGGAGATGGGGAAAAGCTGGCAGCTGTCCAGCTCCGGTACGATGCGGATCTTTTAGGGTCCTCGGTGGCGGCAGCGGATTATGCCGTGCCGGGACGGACGGTGGCAAAGGCTTTTGTCACAGCTGAGCCCTATGGGAAGGCTGCGGAAAAAGGACGGTACGTCCAGGTGGAACTGACTCCCCTGCCCCTGTCTGACCAGATGGCGGATCCCCATCCGGAAGACAAACATAAGGCTCCCATCGGTGTGGGAGGGCCCCAGCTGGGAAGCCACGGGAATCCTCAGCCCTTGGTACCGGTTACGGCATCCATCAGCCAGAAGGGAAAGGTGGAAACTGTCCAGGGACGGATCTACGGAGGAGAGCCGGAGATGAAAAGTACCCATACCCGGCAGCTGCTGATCGAGAAATTCACCCAGCACACCTTTACGGATAGTGATGGGAAAACGCTCCAGTATAACTTGTACGTACCGGAAAACTTGGAAAAGGGGAAGACCTATCCTCTGGTGCTCTTCATGCATGATGCTGGAACCGTCTCTCCGGAAGTGAAAGCGACTTTGAGCCAGGGCCGGGGCGCCGTGACCTGGGTGGAACCGAGATGGCAGGAGGAACATCCCTGCTTTGTGCTGGCACCTCAGTACGATACGGTGATCGTGGATGACAAGTATCAGTACGGGCCGGAACTGGACCGGACCATCCATCTGGTGGAAAGTTTAGCCAGCCAGTATCCCATTGACACCAAACGGATCTACAATACCGGACAATCCATGGGCTGTATGACTTCCATCGCCATGGATGTGAAGTATCCGCAGTTCTTTGCCGGGTCCTATCTGGTGGCGGGCAAATGGGATCCCAGGGTGACGGCTCCCCTGGCCCAGCAGAACATCTGGGCGGTGGCGGCAGCCGGTGACCCAGGGGCCAAGCCTTCCATGGACACCATCATGGACCAGCTGGACGCTGCGGGAGACAAGGTGAGCCGGGGCACCGTCGCCCAGGATGCTCCGGAAGCCCAAGTGGACCAGCTGGCGGAACAGATGATCCAGCCCGGAGTCCATGCCTATTACCTGCTGTACCAGGGAGGCAGCCACCGGAGCACCTGGCAGCACGCTTACGATATCACTCCGGCCAAGGAGTGGCTTTTTGGGCAGAAAGCGGGGGTGTGAAAAATTCACACCCCCGGTCGCGAGCCTGGACGTCTAAGTCGCTTGCTCTTTTTCTATAGGATGATAAGAGGAAATCGGCAGGAATCTGCGAAAGGGGGTCTTTGGTTTCCATCAACAAGCCCGCGACCCAAGGCCCGCGACAAAAAAGGCACCGCAAACGCGGTGCCTTTTCATCATTTCTTCGCATTCTTCGTCATTTCATCGGCAGCGGTCCGGATGATGGCAGCCAGCAGGGCATCGGAATCATACTCTGTGCTGGTCCGGTCATCGGTGACCTGGTAGATGGGCTGGCCGTTCTTAGTGGCCAGGAAGGTGACGCTGGCATAGGCGGTTTCTCCTTTGGCCAGCTTGTTCCCTTTCCGGGGAGCGGGTTCGGTGCCATCAGCCGTCTCGATGCCTACCGGGTTCACCTGTACCTGCAGGGTGATGGTGTTCCGGAGTTTTTTGTCCGGCAGCATCACTGGATTGCTGTACACGGTGACACCTTCTTTTTTGAAGTCCCGCTGGAGCGTCAGCAGGGTCTTGCGGACTGCATCGTCATCTCGGATAAAGGCGGGATGGGCTTTTCGGAAGTCCGTATCCTGCCGGCTGAGATCTTTGAGATAAACGACTTTGACATTCTTGAAAGGAAAGGTATTGCTCTTCCAGCCGCTGCGTTCTGCGCCTGCCGTCAGAGGCAGTGCCAGAAGGACAACAAGCAGGGTGGCCAGGGCCAGGAATTTTTTCATGGATGTTCCTCCTCTTTGGTTCTATCTTCTCATTGTACAACGGAAAGGAAAGTGTTTCAACGGCTTTTCGTTTTGACTAACGTGAGGAATCAGGCTATAATTTGTAGAGTTATGTTGTATCCGCTGTGGGTACAGTGCGGGAAGTGAGGGAACTGTCATGCCAATACCGCTTGTTGTATGGGCGGCCGCCGGGATCGGGGCTGCCGGACTGCAATTGTACAGAAGTGCCACCAGCTCTGAAAATATGGTGAAGAATGCCATTGAAAGGTACAATGAGGAACGTTTCAAATTCTATAAGACCCTGGAACGGCTGACTCCGGAAGTGGAGAACCTGGGACATCTGAAGCTCCTGGTCTGGGGCTGTTATGACAAGGTCTTTGCCATTCTGGACAAAATCGAGAATCTGCCAGGCCATTATACGTATAAGAGCCACAAGAATCTCCACATGCTGCCCCAGGATGTGCGGAAACTGAAACGGATCCGCCGGGTGGTGGAGCGGATCCAGGAGAAAAAACTGGATACAGAAGGCACTGGCATGCTGACGGTGGTAGCCCTCCAGGGCGGTGCGGCCAGTTCCTACAGCCAGTCCGAACTGGAGCGGGATGAGGCCAAACTGGTCATGGAAAAAATCATGGACCAGCCCCTATATACATCGGAAGTCACTGCTTTGGATGAGATGAGTGTACTGGAATCCATCATGTGTTTCCCGAAAGTGCTGCGTCCTGGATATTTTTCCGACAAGGACGGTTCCAAAATGACCAAGGACGAGGCGGTGAAATTCAAGACGGATACGGATACCCAGTCTCTGCTCCTGGCGGATGCGGAAGCCCGGGGAGAACGGCTGCTGGAAGTGGTGCGCCATGTGTATAAAACCATGGAGACCCTGAAAAACGAACAGCGGGAACAGATCCTGTTCCTGCAGAACCTGTTGACCACCAAGACAGATTATGCAGCTTTTACATTGGAAGAAAAAGACCGGCTGAATTTTGTGGTGGCACTGGGATTTGTACTCCGGGAACTGGCCCGGACGGATATTGTCCTCAAAAATGGCAATATGTCCATCCTGAACCGCAGCGGACTGCGGATCCCCTTGGCCAAAGCCCAGGATCTGCTGCCCATGGAAAATCTGGCGCTCCTGGATGAAAAAGATTAACCTATGGGAGGAACCATTGTGATCAGTACGAAAGCGTTTAAAGCTTATGACATCCGGGGCATCGTCCCGGAAGAAGTGAATGAAGATCTGGCCTACCGGCTGGGACGAGCCCTGGCCTGGAAGCTCAAAGCCAAAAAGCTGGTAGTAGGCCATGATATCCGGCTCAGCGGGCCGGCACTCAGCAAGGCTGCCGTAGCAGGCATGCAGGATGGGGGAGCTGCTGTGCTGGATCTGGGCCAGTGTGGGACGGAGATGATGTATTTTGCCACGGCCCATCTGAAAACGGATGGGGGCATGATGATTACGGCCAGCCACAATCCCAAAGATTACAACGGCATGAAGCTAGTCCGTTCCGGGGCCAGGCCCATTTCGGCAGATACAGGCCTCCAGGATCTGGCAAAATTGGTAGCGGCAGAAGATTTTGAGACACGGGTGCCCAAGGCAGCGGAACGGGGAACCTATGAGATGGTGGATATCGTCCCCAGCTATGTGGAACATCTCCTTTCCTATATCAATGTGAAGAGCCTGCTGCCCCTTAAGATCGTAGCCAATCCGGGGAACGGGGGAGCTGGACCCATTGTGAAAGAATTGGCCAAACATCTGCCCTGCCAGTTCATCCTGATCAACGATACACCGGACGGGAACTTCCCCAATGGGGTCCCCAATCCTCTCCTGCCGGGGAACCGGGCTGCCACTTCAGAAGCGGTGAAGAAAAACGGGGCGGATCTGGGCATTGCCTGGGATGGGGACTTCGACCGCTGTTTCTTCTTTGATGAAAACGGCCGGTTCATCGAAGGGTATTATCTGGTGGGCCTATTTGCCCAGTATTTCCTCCAGAAACATCCTGGCAGCAAGATCCTCTATGATCCCCGGTTGACCTGGAATACGGAAGAAATCATTGCCCGGTATGACGGACAGCCGGTCCGCTGCAAGAGCGGCCATGCCTTCATCAAGGAATGTATGCGGAAACAGGGCGTCCTCTACGGAGGAGAAATGAGCGCCCACCATTATTTCCGGGATTTTTCCTACTGTGACAGCGGGATGATCCCCTGGCTGCTCTTGACTTCCCTGATTTCCACTTCTGGGATGACCCTATCCCAGATGGTGGACGCCCGGATCAGCGAATATCCCTGCAGCGGGGAGATCAATCTAAAAGTGGCAGATGCGGATGCGGTGCTGGAACGGCTGTCCAGCCATTTCCGCTCCGGCATCCAGGATCGGATGGACGGACTCAGCGTGGTCTACGATGAATGGCGCTTCAATCTCCGGAAATCCAATACGGAACCGGTAGTGCGGCTGAATGTAGAAACCCGGGGGGACAAGGATCTGTTGAAGCAGAAGACCCGGGAAATGCTGGAACTGATCGGCGGAGAACAGGCATAGGAGGAAGCAAGCGGATGAATGTATTGGTAACGGGAGGAGCCGGTTATATCGGCTCTCATGTGGTGGAAGAACTGACGGCCAACGGGTATACCCCCATTGTCTATGACAATTTCAGCACGGGCCATGTGGACGCGGTGTCGGACAAGGTCCAGCTGATCGAAGGGGATATCCATGACTTCAATTTCCTGAAGCATATCCTAGGGGAATATGAGATCGACGGCGTGCTCCATTTTGCCGCCAGCAGCCAGGTGGGAGAATCTATGGTGAACCCGGGAAAATATTATTATAACAATGTGGCAGGGACTCTGGGACTCCTGGATGCCATGCGGGAATCCGGCGTGGAGCAGCTGGTATTCTCTTCCACGGCTGCAGTCTACGGGGAACCGGAACAGGTGCCCATTACGGAAGATATGCCCCTCCAGCCCACCAATGTGTACGGCCGGACCAAGCTGATGATCGAAAAGATGATGGCGGATTACAGCCGTGCCTACGGGCTCCGGTATGTGGCTCTCCGGTATTTCAATGCAGCCGGTGCTTCCCTTTTGGGAAACATCGGGGAGGATCACCGTCCGGAAACCCATCTGATCCCGCTGATCCTCCAGGCGGCTCTGGGCCAGCGGGAAAGCGTTTCCATCTTCGGTACGGACTATCCTACCCCGGACGGCACCTGCCTGCGGGATTATATCCATGTGAAGGATCTGGCCAGTGCCCATGTGCTGGCCATGGACCATCTCCAGCAAGGCGGCGGCTGCCGGACCTACAACCTGGGGACGGAGAATGGTTTCTCGGTCCGGGAAATCATCGAAACGGTGAAAAAAGTCACCGGACGGAACTTTACCGTGAAGGAAGAAGCCCGGCGGGCCGGAGATCCGGCAAAACTGATCGCTTCTTCTGAAAAAATCAAGAAGGAGCTCCATTGGGAACCCTGCCACAGCAATATCGAGGAAATCGTGGCGACGGCTTGGCGGTGGCATGAAGGGCATCCCAAAGGATACGAAAAATAAGCAGTATGGATATTTTAGTGACCGTGGACGGACTGAAAAAAAGTTTCGGCGTCCACGATATTTTTCAGAATGTAAGTTTTACGGTCAGACAAGGTGAAAAAGTGGGGCTGGTGGGAGTCAACGGCAGCGGCAAGACCACTCTGCTCCGGTGCCTCCTGGATCCGGATTTTGCCGATGGGGGTTCTGTAAAGTTTGCCGGGGATCTGCGGCTGGGCTATGTGGAACAGGGCTTCGATGATTTTCGGGAGGAAACCGTTTGGCAGTTCATGCAGCATGCCTGCCCGGATATCCTGAACCTCCGGGAAAAGATGCGGCAGCTGGAAGAAGCCAGCGGCCGGGCTCAGGGGGAGGAACTCCAGGGAATCCTGGACCAATATGCCAGGACGGAAAGCCGGTATGCCCATCTGGATGGATACCACTATGAAAACAACATCAAACGGGTGCTGATCGGCCTGGGATATCCGGAAGAAACCTGGCAGTGGCGGGCGGATAAACTGTCCGGAGGGCAGAAGACACGTCTCCAGCTGGCGGCGGCTCTGGTGAATTCCCCGGATCTGCTTATCCTGGACGAACCCACCAACCACCTGGATATCGTCATGAGCGAATGGCTGGAAAATTATCTCCGGGAATTCCGGGGCGGGGTGTTGGTGATTTCCCATGACCGGGCCTTCCTGGACAATGTGGTGGAAGAGATCCTGGAAATGGAAGGGGGTACCCTCCACCGGTTCAAGGGGAACTATTCCCGATACCTGGAACAGAAGGAAATCCAGGTGCTGACCCAGACCCGTGCCTACGAGGCACAGCAGGAATATATCGCCCGACAGGAAGCCTACATCCGCCGGTTCAAGGCGGGCATCAAGAGTAAGATGGCCAGAGGCCGGCAGTCCCAGCTGGACCGGCTGGAACGGATCGATGCACCGGTCCAGGAGGAAGAATTCCAGCTGCGGCTGCCCCATGCGGCGGAATGTGCGGAAAAAGTCATCATACTGGAACATCTGGACGTAGGATATCCCCAGCATCTTTTGCTCCAAGATGTGGACCTGACCCTCCGCCGGGGAGAAAAGGTGGCCATCATCGGGCCCAACGGCTGCGGGAAATCCACCCTGCTGAAGACCATCCTCCAGGAACTGCCGCCTCTCAAAGGAGAGGCACGGATCGGGAACCGGGTGAAGATCGGATATTTCTCCCAGAGTTACGAGCGGCTGGACGAGAACCAGACCATCATGGAGAACTTCCTGACGGAATATGGGCTCACCGACGAACAGACCCGCCGTCTCCTGGGCAGCATGATGTTCCATGGAGAAGATGTTTTCAAGGTCATCGGGACCTTGTCCGGGGGACAGAAGGCTCGGCTGGTGCTGCTGAAACTGGTGCTGGACGGTGCCAACTGCCTGCTGCTGGACGAACCTACCAACCATTTGGATATTGCGGCCAAGGAAGCTGTGGAAGCGGCCTTGGAAACCTTTGACGGCACCGTGCTCCTGGTGAGCCACGACCGGTATCTGGTGAACGAGGTGGCTGGACGGATCTGGGCGGTAGAAGACGGCCATGTGACCGATTATAAGGGGAACTACGACTTCTACCTGGAGGAACGGGATAAGAACCGGAGCCAGGAAGCGGCGCCGGAGATCCTCCGGAAGGAGAAGGAGCCGGCGGCTAAGGCGACGCCGGCAGCGGCGGCGCCACAAACGGCCCAGCCGGAGAAAAAAATGGAAAAGAAACCGGAAAAGAAGCCCTACAGTCCGGCGGAAGCCCAGAAGCTGCTTCCCCAAGTGGAGCTGAAGATCCGGGAATATGAGGCCCTCCAGAAAGTGCTCAGTGATAAGATCGCCGATCCGGCCAACCAGCAGGATCTGGAGACCAGTACGAAACTGGCGGAAGAATATGCGGAGCAGAGCAAGATCCTGGACGGTCTCATGGACAAATGGGAGAAACTGATGGAGTCATTGGAATGACCATAGATGGATTTTTACAGGCACTGCAGCAGTTCCATGGGGACGGCTGTTTCAATCCCTGGGGGGAATATGATCCCTCCTGTGATATCGGACCCGAGGCACCGGTGATCCGTTCGGCCAATTTCCGCCGGTATCTCCAGCTCCGGCAGAAAGCCCGGTTCCTGTTCATTGCAGAAGGGCTGGGATATCAGGGAGGGCATTTTTCCGGCATGGCCATGACCAGTGAACGGATCCTCCTGGGCCATCATCCCACGGTACGGCCGGAAGTGGTCCTGGGAGAAGGCTGGGATTACCGGAGGACCAGCAACCCCGAAAGCCCCCTGCTGAACCGCAAGCAGAAGGAACAGGGCTTCAACGAGCCCACCGCTACCATTATGTGGGGAGAATTGGCCCGGCAGGGACTGGCACCTTTCCAGACCCTGCTTTGGAATATTTTTCCCTTCCATCCGTACAAATCTGCCGGGATCCTGACCAACCGGACACCCACCGGCCCGGAACTGGATCAGGGGATCTGCTATGCCAGGATGCTGCTGGAACTGGTTCCAGGACTCCAGGTCATTGCCATTGGCCGGAAAAGCGCCGGGACCCTGGAAAAATATGGGGTGCCCTGTGCGGCGGTGCCTCATCCCTCCATGGGAGGGGCCAATCGGTTCCGGGCTGCGGTGGCGGCGCTGTTCGCAGAATAAAGGAGAAACCATGACGAAGAGTACCTTAGCGTCCATGACCAAGGAACAGGTGCTGAAAATCGCCCTGACGGCAGGGAAAATCCTGCTGGTCAGCGGAGCGGAGACCTACCGGGTGGAAGATACCATGCTGCGGATCTGCCATGAAGGGGGCATGAACACCATTGCAGCCTTCTGTACTCCCTCTCTGATCATGATCGGGGAAGAAACCATGGAGGGAGCCAGCCTGATGTACCGAGTGACCCACCGGGGGACGGACCTGACCTTGATCAGTGAAGTCAATGACATGAGCTTCCATATGCCTGCATGGGGAAAAAGCTTCCAGGATACGATGGCCATCCTGGAGGAAAAAACCATGCGCAAACCCCGGCCAGCTCGGGAAGAAATCTTTTGGTCCGGCCTGGCCGGAGGATTCTTTGCAGTGGTGCTGGGGGGCGGAGCCCTGGAATTCGCTGCAGCTTTCCTGGGCTCGCTGCTTTCCATGGCCTTTGTCAAAGCCGTTGCACCTTTCCGGCCCAGCAGCTTCTGGGAGACTACTATGGCCGGAGCCATCATCTGTCTCACCGTGGTCCTCTTCCGCATGGTCTGTCCTGATCTGGTGATGGAACTGGCCATTGCCGGAGGGGTCATGCCTTATCTTCCGGGGATGGCGTTTACCAACGGCATTCGGGATTTCATGGCCGGGGATCTGCTCAGCGGGACTTGCAGGGCCGGGGAGGCCATTTTCCTGGTAGGCGGAGTGGCTATCGGCATTGCTACCGTCCTGGGCATACTGTACATGTAGGAGGCTCCTATGCCGCTGGCAGCAACCATTTTCATCAAAACCATATTTTCTTTTTTCGCCACCGTGGCCTTTGGCAAGCTGTTCAAATGTCCGGAAAGTTGTTTATATAAGGCCGGCTTCGTAGGCATGGTGGGTTTTGGGGTCTACATCGTCCTCAGCGGGTTTGGACTCAGTTCCATGCTCAGCAACTTTGCCGGGACGGTGGCCCTGTCCATCTGCAGCGAGATCTTTGCCCGCTGGTACCGGCAGCCGGTCCCTATTTTTTCCATTCCGGGGATCATTCCCCTGGTACCGGGACTGCCTCTTTACCGGGCTATGAACTATACCATGCTCAATGCCTACAGCATGGGCATGCACACTTTCGTATCCGCGGCGCTGGACGCTACCGCCATCGCCATGGGGATCCTCCTGGTTTCCGGGCTGGCCAAGGTGTACAAGACCAGTAAGAAGATGGTCCGGGACAAACGGAAGGGGAAACGTTGAGGAAACCGGGAAATTTGGCTATAATACAGGCAGAGAACTGTGAAGGAGGAGTTATCCATGGCAGTGTTTACGACAAAACAGAAACAGGTGGTCAACAATCCGGGAACCGGGACCATTGAAAAAGAGATCCTGGTAGATCCGGCCGTATTCCAGGGAACCAATGATCTATTTGCCCAGATCACCCTGCATCCGGGGTGCGCAGTGCCGGTCCACCAGCACTTGGGGAACAACGAGACCTACTACCTGCTCAAAGGCGAAGGGGAATACACCGACGAAGACAAGAAGCTTACGGTGAAGGCTGGAGATGTGACCTTCTGTGAAGACGGCGGTACCCATGGGCTGAAGAATACCGGCAAAGAGGATCTGGTATTCATCGCCTTGATCAACAATATGCCGGGGTATAAGAGATAAAAATGTCAGCAGCCAGCTGTCAACGGTCAGCGGCGTTTGAAAAAGACCTGCTTTCGGGAGCAGGTCTTTTTTTGTGAAAAATATGTGAAATCTTGCATAAAAAATGCATTCCTTCCTGCATAATTGACTGCAAAAACGAGAAAACTTCCCCGCTTTACTGCAGTACCAGTGCCTGGAAGGCAAGGATTTTTCTCCTGGTTTACACCAAAAGAAACACGTGGAACTGTGTAAAGAAAGAAGCGCATAAAATGCGGGGAAAAACCGAAAAAATCCCCAAAAAAATATTGACATCAGCTGTCAGGAATGTTACAATACCACAGTGTCACAGAGGGGTAGTATGTCTTTTGGAGGTGTCAGATGTTTCTCGCAGACGTAAAGAACGGTTCGCCGGTTGTTGTCGGTGTGAAGCAGTCCCAAAAGGCCATTGCCCGGGATCAGGCCGCAGGAGTCCTGATCGCCCAGGATGCGGATGAACATGTTACAGGACCTGTAAAGGACCTGTGCGGAGCCAAAGGCATCACCGTTGAAACAGTGCCTACCATGCAGGAACTTGGCAAGGCCTGCGGCATCCACGTGGGAGCATCCGTCGCCGCTGTGCTCAAAACCCGGTAGAATCTGCTGGAAACGGCGGATCTTCATAATCATTAAATCTTATTCTCGAGAAAGGAGGTGCCGGAATGCCTACAATCAACCAATTGGTTCGTAAAGGTAGACAAGTTATTACTCAAAAATCCACGGCGCCAGCATTGAAAAATTCACCGCAAAAACGCGGTGTCTGCACGAGAGTGTACACCACCACTCCGAAGAAACCTAACTCTGCTCTGCGGAAGGTTGCTCGTGTCCGTCTGACCAATGGTATTGAAGCAACTGCTTACATTCCTGGTATTGGCCATAACCTGCAGGAACACAGTGTTGTCCTGATCAGAGGCGGAAGAGTCAAGGATCTTCCCGGTGTTCGTTATCACATCATTCGCGGCGCATTGGATACCGCCGGTGTTGCTGACCGCAACCAGGGCCGTTCCAAATATGGCGCTAAGCGCCCGAAAGCAGCTAAGAAATAATTAGTCTGCCTGCTGTAGAATGATTTAATAACGAAGGAGGAAATACAGATGCCGAGAAAAGGTCCTGTAACCAAAAGAGACGTATTACCGGATCCAGTATATGGTTCCAAACTGTTAACCAGATTCATCAACAAAATTATGCTCGACGGCAAAAAAGGTGTTGCTGAGCGTATCGTATACGATGCATTCGACCTGATCCATTCCAAGACTGGAAAGGATCCCATGGAAGTGTTCGACGCTGCCATGAAGAACGTAATGCCTGTCCTGGAAGTCAAAGCTCGCCGGGTGGGCGGCGCCAACTACCAGGTGCCTGTAGAAGTCAGAGCTGACCGGAAAACCACTCTGGGGATCCGGTGGCTGGTCAATTATTCCCGCCTGCGCGGTGAAAAGACCATGTATGAACGCGTAGCCGGAGAATTGATGGACGCTGCCAACAACACTGGCGCCGCCGTCAAGAAACGTGAAGATACGCATAAGATGGCTGAAGCAAACAGAGCGTTTGCTCACTATCGTTGGTAAGATTCCTTAAGGAGGAGTAATTCGTGGGTAGAGAGTTTCCCTTAGATAAAATCAGAAACATCGGCATCATGGCTCACATCGATGCTGGTAAAACTACGACCACGGAACGTATCCTGTTCTACACCGGCAAGACTCATAAGATCGGTGAAGTCCATGATGGCGCTGCTACCATGGACTGGATGGTCCAGGAACAAGAACGTGGTATTACGATTACTTCCGCTGCTACGACTTGCCATTGGAAAGGCCATTCCATTAACATCATCGACACCCCGGGGCACGTTGACTTCACTGTAGAAGTTGAACGTTCCCTGCGTGTCCTGGATGGCTCTGTGGCTGTATTCAGCGCCAAAGGCGGTGTTGAACCCCAGTCCGAAACCGTATGGCGTCAGGCGGAAGAATACAATGTCCCCCGTATCGCTTATGTCAATAAGATGGATACCACGGGCGCCGACTTCTTCAACGTGATCCAGATGATGAAAGACCGTCTGGGCGCCAATGCAGTTGCCATCCAGATCCCTATGGGTGCGGAAGACAGCTTCGTGGGCCTGGTGGATCTGGTGAAGATGCAGGCTGTCATTTACGGGGATAAGCTGGGCAAGGACGAGGAATTCGAACCCATCCCTGAAGAATATGTAGAACAGGCTCAGAAATACCGCCAGATCCTGCTGGAAGCCGTTGCTGAAAGCGACGATGACCTGATGGAAAAATATCTGGAAGGAGAAGACCTGACGGAAGAAGAAATCAAAGGCGCCATCCGCAAGATGACCTGCCAATGCAAACTCTTCCCCGTTACCTGCGGTTCTTCCTACAAAAACAAAGGCGTACAGCCGCTGCTGGATGCCATCATCGACTACATGCCGTCTCCTGTGGATGTGCCTCCTATCAAAGGGACCAACCCGGAAACCGGAGAAGAAGAAGAACGGCCTTCCGATGACAATGCTCCTTTCGCAGCACTGGCCTTCAAGATCGCCACAGACCCCTATGTGGGCCGTCTGGCATTCTTCAGAGTTTACTCCGGTACCCTGACTGCTGGTTCTTATGTGTACAATGCAAATAAGGACAAGAAAGAACGGATCGGCCGTATCCTGCGGATGCATTCTAACCATAGAACGGAAATCAATGAAGTATTTGCCGGGGACATCGCGGCAGCCGTTGGTCTGAAAGACACCGGCACCGGTGATACCCTGTGTGACGAAAAAGCTCCGATCATCCTGGAATCCATGGTATTCCCGGAACCGGTTATTTCCGTAGCCATCGAACCCAAGACCAAAGCCGACCAGGAAAAGATGGGCATTGCACTGGGCAAGCTGGCGGAAGAAGATCCGACTTTCCGTGTCCGCACGGATCCGGAATCTTCCCAGACCATCATTTCTGGGATGGGCGAACTTCATCTGGACATCATCGTTGACCGGCTGAAGAGAGAATTCCATGTAGACTGCACTGTGGGCAACCCGCAGGTAGCTTACAGAGAAACCATCCGCAAGGAAGTGGAAAGCCAGGGCAAATTCGTCCGGCAGTCCGGCGGTAAAGGACAGTACGGCGATTGCTGGCTGAAATTGACCCCGCTGCAGGCTGGCGAAGGCTTCAAGTTCGAAAACAAGATCGTCGGCGGTGCCATTCCTAAAGAATACATCGCTCCTGTGGAAGCCGGTGTCAAAGAAGCCATGGAGAATGGCGTCATTGCCGGATACCCCATGGTGGATATCGGTGTTACCGTATTCGACGGTTCCTATCACGAAGTCGACTCCTCTGAAATGGCATTTAAGATTGCCGGTTCCATGGGCTTCAAGAATGGTGCCCTGAAAGCAAACCCTGTTCTGCTGGAACCGTACATGAAAGTGGAAGTCACCATCCCCGAAGAGTACATGGGCGACGTCATCGGCGACCTGAACTCCCGCCGGGGCCGCATCGAAGGCATGGAAGCAAGAAGCGGTGCACAAGTCATCACGGCTTACGTTCCTCTGTCCGAGATGTTCGGGTATGCAACGGACCTGCGTTCCAAGACCCAGGGCCGGGGCAACTACTCCATGGAAGTAGACCATTACGAAGAAGTTCCTAAAAATATCGCGGAAGCGATCATTGCTAAAAATAAAGGAACTGCACAGGACTGATTCCTGTGATCATTAGGAGGATATAACAATGGCTAAAGAGAAATTTGAAAGAACCAAACCCCATGTGAACATTGGTACCATTGGTCACGTTGACCACGGCAAGACGACCCTGACCGCGGCCATCACCAAGGTCCTGTCCGAAACTCCGGGCTGCAAAGCCACTTTCGAAGCTTATGCCGATATCGATAAGGCTCCGGAAGAAAGAGAACGTGGGATTACCATCAACACTGCCCACGTTGAATACGAAACCGAAAAGAGACACTATGCACACGTCGACTGCCCGGGGCATGCTGACTATGTAAAGAACATGATCACCGGTGCTGCCCAGATGGATGGTGCCATCCTGGTTGTTTCCGCTGCTGACGGCCCTATGCCTCAGACCCGTGAACACATCCTGCTGGCCCGCCAGGTTGGCGTACCTGCCA
>OHAG01000091.1_pt1 | contig 78544 bp, 64 predicted proteins | sample 1577081 | NCBI WGS metagenome assembly OHAG01 (sample SAMEA3541513, study PRJEB24748) | human gut metagenome | biome: human gut; feature: human-associated habitat; material: faeces | place: China | collected 2012
CTATGGTGCCGTAGGTGGTGCCGTCTGTGGTGAGGCCGTTGGCGTTATAGAGGAGGTTGATTTCTTCGCCTGGGTTCAGTTTCGTCGTGCGCTGAACGCCGCCAAGAACGGTGTCGTTGGTGAGGTCTGTCGTGCCATCTGTGGTGGTCTGGTTATTCACGGCGACGAGGGTTGTCGCAGCAACCGCTTCGGTGTTTGCATTTCCTGTAACGGTGAGCATGGTTTCACCGGCTGTCGTGTTTTCCGGGACGTAGAAATTGAGGTTTTGGAAATAAGCGAAGTCCTTGACCGTCTGCCCCTTGGTGTACATGTTGTACGTATTGTTCTTGCTTTCGGTTGCACCATAGCCGCCATAGAGGTTCATTTCCGGATTCAGCGTGCCAGCAAGAATATTGACCGTGTTGTCATCGGCTGCACCGGCGTCAGATTTGCCGCCGTAGATGCCGGTGTCAAGCGTACCGCCGGAGAAATTGACCGTATTTCCATTGGCATTTCCTGAGGAAGAACCGCTGGTCATAACATACCCGCCCATGACATCGTTCTTGATTTCACCGCCGGAAATAGTGACTGTATTGGAAATGGCATCATTCCCCAGTATTGTAACGCCGCCTGCCACGCCGAAATACGTACTGCCAGTTGTACCGCCAGAAATGACGACTTTATTCCCGGAAGCCTTGCCACTGGCCATGGCGCCCATAACCATTCCCGCGTCCCCGCCTGTGACGGTTACGGTATTGCCGGTCGCTGCAACCCCGGAAACTCCGCCGATAGTCATTGTGACCGTGCCGCCATTGACTTCAACGGTATTATTTACAGCGCCCTGCTTGCCATCTGTATGGCCCACAACGTTTCCGCCATACAGTGTGCCTGCTGTGCCGCCATTGAAAATGACCTTATTGTCCTGCGCTGTGGTTCTGCCCTTGCCGCCATCTACCTCAGACAGTGTTCCCGTACCTGTGGCATCAATGGTGACTGTATTGCCGGAAGCTGAACCCATTTCGGAGTCACCGCCAAATACTCTTCCGGCAGTGTTCCCGGATTCTATGGTAACCGTGTTGTTATCCGCCTTGCCTTCGCTATTTGTGTCGTCGCCTGCCTGGCCGCCGTAGACATCACCACTGACGTCACCGCCTTTGATCATAACGGTATTGGAAACGGCATCTCCGTTTTCCGACTTTCCACCAAAAACGGATTCTGTACCCCCTCCGACTGTTCCGCCGGAGATGGTCACCGTATTTCCAGAAGCTCCCGTACGGCCATAGCCGGCAATGACTTCCCATGCAGTTCCGCCAGTCATGGAGACTGTATTGCCTGTGGCGTTGCCGTCTCCGCTCTGGGCAGCTGCAACGAGCGTGGACGTACCGCCGCTCATTTCGACGGTATTATGCGAAGCATCGCCTGTCTCGGCATATCCTGCGGTAATCGACTGCGCCGTTCCGCTGGTCATGATGACTTTATTGTCACTGGCTCCCGTCTGGCCTCTGCCGCCAACGGCGCTTGTGATGGAAGCAGTACCTGTGAGAGCCACTTTCACAGTATTGCCCGTAGCCGTACTGCCATCCGAGAGGCCTCCGTAAGCATTCCCGGAAACGGAACCGGATTCCAGGGTCAGTATATTGTTATCCGCTATGCCTGTGCCGGATGCATGTCCACCCATAATCTGTCTATTTTCGGCAATGCCTCCTGCATCGGATATGGTCACCTGGTTTCCAGAAGCAGAGCCTGAGCCAGTGGAAAGACCGCCCGTGACTTCCCCATCGACCGTGCCGCCGGAGATCTTCACGATATTTCCATTGGCCGTACCAGTGCCCGTTCCGTCCTTGTTTGCACTATCAGCATAGCCGCCGATCACATTGGCCGAAGCACTCCCGTCAGTCATAGTGACGGTATTGTCATTGGCGCTGCCGGACACGGATTCCCCGCCAATGACCTTGGCGCTCGTCGTCCCGCCAGACATTTCAATCGTCCCGCCTTGGATCGTGACGGAGTTGCCATTGGCATCCCCTTTGGCCGTGCTGCCGCCATAGACGTTATTATTGATCGTGCCGCTTTCGATGGTGACGGCGTTGCCTGTGGCGTCGCCTTTAGGTGTGTAGCCGCCATAGACTTCGCCAGGAAGAGTTACATTGGAAATCTCCACGGTATTGGAAGAAACGTTGGAATTGCTGTCCATTTCATCAGCATATTTGCTGACCCAGCCGCCATACACATTGCCGCCCACCTGGCCGCCGGAGATTTTTACACCGTTGTTTTCAACTGTCCCGACAAAAGCAGCACCGCCAAAAACACCTCCTTCATTTCCTTCACTCATCGTGCCAGAAAGACTTATAGAGGAATCGGTCTGTCCGCCCGACATGATGACCTTATTGTTGCTGATTGTACCAAAAGCACCATAACCACCATAGGCAGCTCCGATAGTTCCGTCATTGATTGTCAGCTTATTATCATTAATTGTCCCCTGCTGCGCAAATGCACCATACACGATATTGGCTTTGCCGCCGTCCATTTCGGTACTATTATTTTCCGTGAGGCCGTCGCCTTCATCGTATCCGCCTGCCAGACTGTATACGGTTCCACCGGACATGGTCACCTTGTTGCCCGTGACATCCCTTATGCCCTGACCGCCATATGCCGCATTGCTTTTGCCCGTAAAATTCTTGGTAATGGTAAGTGTATTGTCTTTGGCATCGCCATAGGTCGTTCCGCCGGTAATGACCGTAGCTGCTCCAGTTACTGCATCCAGGGTAACGGTATTTCCGGAAACTGCCCCTGCGCCATTTGCGCTGTAGCCGCCATGAATTTCATTGAAGGTTGTTCCCGCTTTGACATTGACAATATTGCCGGATGCCACGCCTGAACCCGTGCTACCGCCAGTGATATTATAAGCAGGCCCCCCGTCGAACTCGACCAGGTTTCCTACGACATTTCCCGTTTCGGATGAACCGCCTCTGATACTGGAATTGGATTTTTCATCAGAGTTGGATACATATACTTTATTTCCCTCAGCCTGACCGTTTTTCGCGTTACCGCCAACTATTAAAATGGAAAGGTTGCTGTTCTTCAGTGTTACGGTATTATTGCTGGCGTCATCCGCGTCATTCACATATAAACCGCCATCCAATTCCTCCAGGCCGCTCGACGAAATGCCATCGCCAGTCACCGTATTCCCGCTTGGCGTCCCTGTGTCACTATTGCCGGTAACCGTTGCCTCCGAAACTGAACCCTCCAGCGTCACAGCCGTAGCAAAGGCTGGTACGGTTGCGGTGCCGCAGAGGAGACAGGAAATGATGAAGGAGCGCAGGATTGTTGTTCTTTTTGTCATAGTAGACCCCCACTTTCGAAATACAGAACCTCTGGGATGGGTGCTGGCCGTCAGCAGGCCTTTGCATAGGGACTACCGGTTATTCCAAACGGTACGACTTCCCCACACGGCGTACGTTCTTTAGCAGGTTCTTCTCTCCGTTGTGCCAGCTTGGCGTCGTAGCGCCGATCCCATTACATTTTTTCGTTTGCACATGGCGTGCATTATGCAAGCTGCTTCTTTCATAAGAAAAAAGCAATGATTCAATTTCATTTTATAATTAATTGTTCTTTCTTTCAAGTAATATTTTTTATTTTTTAGTAATTTCATTGTTTTTAGATATAGTATCTAATAGAACAATTACGTATTACGTTTCACTTCCTCAAAAACAGTCATACAAAAAAGAGACCCGTCAAGGTCTCCTTTTTGTATCGTTTCTATATAGCTGGTACTAACTATTTAGTAATGTGCGAACCATATACATCACGGTATTCGTTTTGTGCTTTGTTGTCCTGGTCGTTGATCCGGACACGTTCCACCTTATTGCGGTCGTTGTCTTGACCAGAGATACGGTCTACGCGGAAGCGGTCGATATTCTGTACCTTAACCAGTTCCGGTCCGAATTCGTCTACAGAGCGTGTCATATTGCCGTCAGAAGGTGCGCCATTCTGCAGGGCTCTATAGATGATGGCTGCGTATTCGTACCGTGTCATCGTACGGTCACCTTTGAATTCGCCATCAGGATAGCCTTTAAGATAGCCTCTTTCTGCCAAGGACTTCACATACTGGTACGCCCAATGATTTTCCGGCACATCCGGGAAGTTCACTGAACCGGTTGCCGGTGCTGTAGCTTTGGCTGGCTGGCCTGCTTCATAGGCCGCTAATTTCTTCGTTAATACTTCAATCTGCTGCTTCATAGCCAGGAGATCTTTCGCCATGGAAACACGCGACCGGGAGACGCGGTTCGTCTGGCCAAATTTCCAGCTGACACCGACATTAACCATGTTTTCACCACCGGCGAAGGAGCCGCCTACGCTAAACATGGTGTCTTCGTTGGGGCGATAGTAGGCACCGATGGCTACGGCATTGGCATTCTTATAGTTGCCATAACCGGCAGCGAAGTCCCACTTGTCGTCCGGGTCAAAGTCCAGGGGATGGAGGGCCGATAAGGCAGCCGCACTGGCGCCGACGCGATTGATCTGCGTGCCCAGGCGGGATTGCAGCCTATAGAGCTGACCGCCATTTACGGCATCCGTCGAGGCAGAAGAAATATCACCATTCTTCAGGTTCGTAATTTTCGTGTCGCCCATGTCAATGCCCTGGTTGTTGATAGTGACCGTATCACCGGCGTGAATGGTGTCGCCGTTGATGGTCGTCGAAGTAACGCTATTGAGGCCTGTCAGGTCTTTAGAGAGACGAACCTTGAGGTTGCTATTGCCGTCGGAGACAACGCCGATGTTATCTACAGTAGTTAATTTGGCTTCGTCCGTAATGCCACCTACGACGTTTACTTGTTCGTTCAGCTTCTTGTTGATGACGCTTCCTGTATCGCCACCGTATTTCATGCCATCATTCAAGGTGGCTACGGTCTGGGTATTACCATTGTGGTCTTCATAAACGATACGGTCGATGCCGTCCTTGCCGTTATAGCCGTCAGTGCCATCGACACCGTTGGTACCTTTGACGACGTGAATATCTGCGGACGCACCGTCCTTGCCGTTGATGCCTATATGGCCGTCTGTACCGTCTTTGCCATCCTTGCCGGTGGAGGAAATGGTTACGCCATCCTTGCCGTCCTTGCCTTTTACGCCAATAGAACCGTCGACGCCGTCCTTACCGTCTGCACCTTTGCCGCCAACGGTGAGGGAGTCGGCCTTGAGGTTCTTATCCATGGCGATGATCAAATCGCCCTGATCGACGATGGTTTTGATGTTTTCCGAGCTGTAGGCGCTGTCTTCTTTTGTGCCCGTACCCTTGATGGTCATGGTTTCGTTCAGCTTTTTGGCTGCACTGCCGGTGTTGCCGGCAAACTTCAGGCCGTCGTCGAGGGTAGCTACCTGATGGTTCGTTTGGTTGCTATCGACGTAGGTAATGCGGGTCAGGCCGTCTGTGCCAGTCACACCAGCTACGCCTTTATCGCTCTTCAGTGTCAAGGCATTGGCGCCGTTAGCCCCACTCAGGCCGATAGCACCGTCTTTGATGGAAACGGACGAGCCGTCTTTGCTATGGACGTCGACGGAGCCGTCAATGCCATTCGTGCCCGCTTCACCGAGGACCAGGTTGTCATTGACGTTGACCTTGAAAGGATCTGCCGCTGTGCCTGTACCCGTGACGTTGGTATTCTTGCCATTAGCCATCTTCGTAGCGTTCTTAGCAATTTCGTCCTTGAGCTGGCTGACGTTGACGGCATCTGTACCGGCTGTCCCGGCAGCGACGTTGTGAATCTGGTTGCCACCGTTATCGAGGCCACTGCCGGTCAGGCTGACAGGCGTCTTCCCTGTGCCCAGATTCTTTGGCGTGATCGTTATACCCTGGGCGTTGATGACGGTCTGATTTCCTGTTGTATCGGTCATGGTCGTGCCTGCGCCGGTCGTAACCGTCTTGTTGCCGGCAGCGTCGGTAGTCGTCACGCTGGTAACGGAAATGTCGTCATTCAGGGAAACTTCTACCTTGCCGTTATTGACCTTAGTGGAAATGTTTTTGCTGTCACCGACGACTGCGACGTTTTCACCGAGGTTTTTGTGCACTGTATTGCCATCTTCTGCTGTCAGGCCAAAGCCCTTTGTCGTCAGTGTATTCGTAATATTGGTAGTGGCCGTATTGATAGCAGCCTTAATATCGCCGATGTTGGCGCCGTTTGAATCTACCGTGCCGCCACTGGCTACGTTAGTGATCTGCTTGCCACCTGCGTTGATGCCGGTATTGGTAATAGACGGGCCGCCCGTGATGGTCAGGCCATTCGTCGTCAGCTTCGTATCGCCTGTAGTGACGCTGGTAAGGCCGGTCAGGTCTTTGGCCAGTTTCACCGTCAGGGTATTATCCGTCGTATTGGAAATGACGCCAATATTGTTGTCGCTCAGGTTGCTGACGCTGGCACCACCGACGATAGACATAGCCTGGTTGGAAGCACGGTGGATGACATTCTGGTCTGCTTCAGCTGTAGCGCCGATGGTCGAGTTGTCCCCGGCAAAGCGCAAGGGCAACGTGCGCAGGTAGAGCTGGCTGCCGTTGACGGCATCCGTACTGGTTTCGCTGACGAGACCGGAAGCCAGGTTTTGCAGGCGCCGTTCGTGGCCGACGCTGCCGATTGTAACGACACCATCGGCTTTTTTGGCGGCTACGCCGTAGACATCATTATAGGTACCTGCGCCAGCCGTTTGGGCCGTTGCGCCGGCTACGGCAGTGGAGCCTGTGCCCAGGTATACGGAATTGCCCAGCGTGGCGGTTACGTTAGAGCCGAGGATCTGAATATTGGAAAGGGCTTTAGCATTAGGATCATGTTTTAAGGGTGGCGCTATCGTATTGTCGTTCCCCATAATGGTCACGTCTTCGATAGGCAGGCCATTGTTGCTGAGAGTTACAGTGTTATTCGTACCGGTAATGTTGATTTTATCGATCTTAGCTGCATCGGCGGCACTGCTGTCATCGGAAATCCCCTGTACCGTATTGGTGTTACCACTGACAGTGACATTGGTAATCGACTGGGCATCGTTTCTGGTGATCTTGTTGCTGTTGCCGATGAGGCTGTTGTTGTTTACAGTGTCATCGTCCTTCCCATTGGTAACGGAGCTGCCTGTGCCGAAGACATTAGCATTGACCGCATTGGTAGCAGCCGAACCATTGCCGATAACGGCAGCGCTGCTGCCTTTTTCTACAGTGGCACTGGTGCCCATGGCGATGGAATTGGTAGAGAGCGCATCGACGGCTTTGGTGCCGATGGCAATGGAATCGATGCCCGATGCGTTTGCCCGGTCACCAATGGCATTGGCGCCTTTGGCTACACTCCTGGCTTCTGCCCCCATGGCGATCCCCCGCGTATCGGACGTTTCCGAAAGGTAGCCAATGGCAATGGATTCCTTACTGCTGTTGGCAGCCGAGCCGTTTTTCTGCTTAACGGCCGCACGCGTGCCGATAGAGAGGGAATTATCGCCGGCAGTCTGGGCACCGGCACCGATGGCCGTATTATACTGATAGCCCGTTTCTGCTTTCGTTTCACTCATCGTACCGTCTGTATTCTTATAGCCAACACCGACGGCAATGCTGCCATCACTTTCGGCTGTGACGTTATTGCCTACAGCCATGCTCCGTTCATTAGTTGCTTTGGCAATGACGCCCATGGCCAAAGAATCGGCCCCTACGGCGCCATCATTGTTGTAGTTATTTTTAGGCGTCTGCGTATCATCTGTTTTTACGGAATAGTAATGGACCTTGGCATTATCGACAGCCTTGTCCAGCTGGCCCTTATTTACAGCATCGCCTGCATCGACGCCATCTTTTACATTTTGAATCTGTACGGCATTGCCATTCGTATCCTTCAGTTTGACATATTCATTGTTGCTGCCGGAATAGGTCACGGCGTTGCCACTCGTCGTGCCCGGATCGTGTTTCTGGATTTCTGTAAAGAAATTGGACTGTAAGGCTTTCAGCTGTTTTACCGTAACGGCATCCTGATCGGCAGCACCATCAGCTACGTTGACGATGCGGCGATACCCGTAATCGCTCATGGATGCACCGTTGCCTACAGAAACGACCTGTGTCGCCGTCGTATTCGTCAGGAAGGCATTGCCCGATGCCATAGCGGCTGTAGCCAGGGCACCGCCGCCGATGGCTACATTGCCTGTACCACGGGCAATGGATTCTTCGCCAAGGGCCATGGATTTTTCCCCTTCTGCCAGGGACGTAAAGCCTATGGCCGTCGCTCCATTGGCAGTGGCCTTCGACGTAGCGCCTACAGCTGTACCGTGTGTTTTCGCTACCGTATTGGCGCCTAAGGCTGTAGCTTCAGAAATTGCCGTGGCGGCGCTATAGTTATTCGCATGATAGCCTAAGGATACGTTATAGCCAGCCAGGGAATTATCTGTTGAGCCTGCCGTATTATCGCCTAAGAAGGTACCGGCTGCAGAACCGATGGCGATATTATAATTGCCTTTTACATTACTACCGGCATCGACGCCTAAGGCAATGTCTTCAGAGCCGTTAATATTCTGGCCGGCCCGTCTGCCGATGACCACATGGGACCCATTGACGTGATTAGGGTCACCTACCATGCCTGCGCCAGCCGTTTCCCCTATGGCTACAGAAAATTCCGCATCAGCAACGGCGGCATGGCCGATGGATACGACATTATCTGCTTTAGCCGTCGTGCCGCTGCCCAAGGCAATGGCCTGATTCCCTTTAGCGAGTGTATTTTTACCAACAGCGATGGTTTCAATATACGTTGAATTGGCGCCGGAGCCGATAGCCAAGCTATCGCCATAGGTCGCCTGTGCTCCAGAGCCCAAAGCCAGGGCATTGGCTTTTTCTGCCAAAGCCTTGTTACCGATGGCCATAGCAGCAGGGCTGTTTCCCTTGACCTTTGCTTCGTTCCCCATGGCCACACCGTTCTCCGAAACGGTCATGGTCTTAGTACCGATGGCAATGCCATTATTGGTAATTTTGTTATTGCCTAAGGCATCGTTCATGACGACGGCATTATCCCCTAAGGCAATGGCCGAGTTGCCCCGGGCATTAGCGCTATTACCGATGGAAACGCTATTTTCGCCACCGCCTACGATAATGACCTGGGAGCCTTCATCAGCCGTCATACCGGCGCGGGAGCCCGTAATCGAGCCCGTCCCCAGGGCGATGCCGTTTTTCGCCTGTGAAACGACTTCTGCCTTGGCACCGAGCGCTACCGCAGCGGCGGCCCGGGCTTTGGCTTCTTCACCCATAGCGACGGCATTTTCTGCTGTGGCTTGGGCACTTTCGCCAATGGCAATGGCTTTATCGCCCGTTGCAGTCGCATCAGCGCCGCTGGCTTTAGTACGGAAATACTTGATGCCTTGCTTATCCGTATCTACGCCTAAAGCTGTATTGGCCGCCTGTAATGTGGCAATATCTTCTGTGTTCGTATTGATCGCTGACGTATTCGTGTTAATCTGTGTGGTATTGGCATCAATCTGCTGTTTGTTCGCAGCAATATTGGTTGTATTGGTGCTGATCTGTTTTTTGTTGGCATCGATTTGCGTCGTGTTTGCTGTAATATCCGTCTTATTTGCATTCACGTCCGCCGTTGTTGCCAAGCCAGTTGCAGTGATGACAACATCATTTGATGTATCATCCTTCGTAACCGTAATATTCGTACTGCCCGTCAGGGTATCCCCATCATGGACCGTCGCCGCATTAACCCCGTAACTGCTCCCCAACAAAAGCAGGGCTAATACGATACTCTTGGTTAGTTTCCCACCAGAACCAGCCATCGTTGTAAAGAAAGAATGACCTGAGGCTTTCCCCCCCATTTTTTGCTAATTCGGAAACAACCTCATATCTTCCTTTCACACGGTTAAAAATAACCTTGTAAACTCTATTCATTTTTTCCTCCTTGCTGGTGCTCGCTAATAGTACCCACTTATAAACATATTGCATTGTAAAATAAAATATATTTATTACAGTATAATAATCCTCTACTATTTCGTTTCGTAAAACGTATAAACTTATTACAGCCGCGTCATTTCCATACTTACATACTACATGGGATTCCTCTTATCCCAGTGCTGTACGTAAATCCGTCAGATTACACATCCTACGCCTAACAACGGGTTTGAATATCCCGTCAGCCCTTTAGCCAGGCATTCCAGCGTAGCGCGCACTCTGCGGCCAGGTGTACGTTCCGGCCCTTGTTGTATACGCCCCATCAAGCAGCTGCCATTGGCCGTGCCCGCGTCTGCACGGGTTTGTTTTTATTTGTCATCATAGATCCCCACTTTCAAAAAACAGAACATTTCAGAGCGGACATACATCACCTTCACGGTGGAAAAGGACTGTCAAATGCGCCTCCCAAGCGCTTTTCCCAGTCTTAGCAGGTTTTTCCACGAAAATGCTGCTGCGCTGCTCCAGATACATTGATTATGTACTTTTCCCTTTGGAGGGTATTAATCATTACAGATATTTACTCTGTTTTTCTTATAGATAAATATTCTTAATGATTAATTAAATTTATTATAGAATAATTTATATTAACTTACAAAAAGATTTAATTATTATTTATTTCTTATAAATAAAATGAAAGCAAAAAAGAGCTATCTTCTCCTTATTTTAAGGAAAAGATAGCTCTTTTTTAAATCAGTCTAGATCATACGGAGGATGCAAACCTCTACGTATTGAATACGCGAAGCAATATCGGTCAGCTCTTTACGGGCTTTCTTGTATTCGCTAATATCGAGGGAATTGGCAAGTTCCATACGGATGCTCTGCAGTTTGCTCTGAATGCGGCTGCATACAAGGTCAATCGAATCGAGCCCCGTCATGGTCGTCAGGGATTCTTTTATATTCTGTACCTCATCTTCTATATTCGTGATACTGAAAAATACGGAAGCCCGCGTTTCCGCATCAAAGACGGAAAAAAGCGAAGCTTTCAATTGAACCAAATCCTCTGCTATCATGGCACACGCCGTACGAATACGGATGACATACCGCTGGGCATGTACAGAATATGGCAGCTGAGAAACCGGCAGAGACTGTTGTTGGGACAGTGCTGATTGCTGCATGGGAAGTGCCCCCTTTCAACGTAGGTAAAGATGAGTTATATGGTGTACTTTATGTTTTTATTATAATATAACAAAATAGAATTTTCAATTATGTTATGATATCTCTTTCGCATGCTTTGTATTTGCAAAGGAGATTGACAGAAATTTTACGAAACGAGCTGTCCCTGCCGTCTTTATTTATATCATTCAGAAATACATTCTTTCCTCTATAGAAGAAAAAAAACGCAAGGCCAGGCGCCGTGCCCGTACTTGCGTTTTTGCGTGTTTTCTTATTTTGTAGCAGCCGGTTGTGCCGTTTCCCAAATGGATTGATACAGTTCTTCGGCTATACCCGGTTTGATCGGCTTCCATTCAATTTTCTTGGCGCCTACATTGCGCGAAAGAATACGTTTACCTGCAGCATTGTAGACTTCGTATTTCATAAGGGCAATTTCTTTTTGTTCGTGCAGGATAGCCCATTGGTCGAGGGTGTACGAGCCGTCCTTGCGGACGATTTTCGTCCAGATGACAGCCCGTTCCGGCGTCTTGACGGCAGTCTGGTTATCGACGTAATATTGCAAGCCTTCTGCATCGGTGTTCATAAAATCCCAATCTGCAGCCAGGGCCGGCATAGTGCAGCACAGGCTAAGAGCCAGAGCGATGATCCATTTTTTCATAATTATCAATTCCTTTCTTGTATCTTTATATGATATACCCTTTTGGGAAAAGTGACAATCTTTTTTCCCGCCCGGTCCATAGCAGGATTTCCCCTTTCTCATGTCGAATAGCTATGATAAGAGGTGATGTATCATGACGGAAGAAACGAAGAAAGCTATAGAAACGACTGTTGTCCCGGATACGGCGGAAGCTACGGAAAATACAGAGGTGCTCGATGATACGGCAACGATCGTCACACCGCCGGCAGGTATTATTTTGGACGGCGACAAAAAGCAGCTCGTCCTGACCAATCCTGCTCCAGCGCCTGGGGAAGACGACGAGGAAGATCCGGAAACGCCTTATTTGGCATCTGACATGTACGCCCGCGTAGTCACGCTGATTAATAAGTTTGAAGAAGATCTGCCCGATGATTTGCAGGCCGGGGGCCGCCTCGTATCGGCAGGCAACATTACCTTCTCCATTCAGGATGTTGGCTATTGGGATCCGAATATGATCGTCTTTTACGGTGAACTGGAAGACGGGTCACGCGTAGAGCTCTTGCAGCATCTGTCCCAGCTCAATTTGCTCCTCGTTGCCGTGAAACGGCCGCATCCGGAAGAACCGCGGCGTGTCATTGGCTTTACGACAAGCCCTGAACCGGATGTTGAAACGGAACCGACCTCCGTAGAAGAAAACAAGATTCTAAAAAAAGCTACGAAATAATAAAAAACCTTTTCTCTGCCAAAAAAACAGGGAAAAGGTTTTTCTATCTATGGCTGGACTATTTCTTTTTTGTCTTCCAGTTCCGGCACGGCGTCTGGCAATTGCTGCTTAAGTGCCGCAATTTCGCCCTGCAGGGCTTTGTTTTCTTTGGTCAGTTTTTGGATCTGATCGTTAAGCTTATGTGTACGCCAAGCGGACTGGGTCTTGAGCTTGAGGCCCCAGCAGGCTGCGATGACCAGGCCGGCGAGGACGGAAATGATAACGACGATGATCAGGTTGGAATCAAAGGTCCACGTAAAGAAGGACAGCTGGACGGCCATAGAGTTTTGGACAGCCAGGACAGCAACAAAGAAACTGATAATACCAATCAGAATGATAAATAACATAGAAATCACCTCTTTCGTATGCGCGCCAGGAGGGCTTTTCTTTTATGATAGGCTATGACAAGCCATTTTGTCAATTAATTCTCTTTTCTCTTTTCGTATTGCTATCTGTAGATAATACATATTATAATGAGGATATATGTTTTTTAAGGATGTGATCTTCTGTGTCTATGTCAAATTGGAAAGAAGTGCTCGATATACGCAAGGACAGCGCGCCCATCAGTGAAATTGCCGACCGTATTGAAGCGGATTCGTCTGTCACCGGGGCCAACCTGATTATCTTGATTATGGCCATACTCATTGCTTCCATTGGCCTCAACATGAACAGCGTAGCCGTCATCATCGGCGCCATGCTCATTTCGCCCCTCATGGGCGGCATTGTCGCAACCGGCTACGGCATGGCTACGTATGACCTCCACTTCCTCAAACGGTCTGTCGTCAAAATGTCTTTTCAGATTGTCTTTGCTCTCATTACGTCAGGCCTCTATTTTTCCCTGACGCCTCTTACGACACCGTCACCGGAAATGCTGGCCCGCACGGCTCCGACGGCGTGGGATGTCCTCATTGCCCTCTGTGGCGGCATTGCCGGTGCCATTGGCAATACGCGCAAGGAAAAAAGCAACGTCATCCCCGGCGTGGCCATTGCGACGGCCCTCATGCCGCCCCTCTGTACGGCCGGCTACGGCCTGGCTATGGGGTCGTTTAAGTTTTTTACAGGTGCCATTTATCTCTTTTTCATCAATGGCTTCTTTATCGCCTTTTCGAGCTTCCTCATTTTTAAGGCTCTCAAGGTGCCCATGGCTCATGATATTTCTGAAGCCCATTACCATTTCCAGCAGCACGTCCTCATTGCCGTTGGCTTTATCATCACCATTCCCAGTATTTACATGGCCTACCTTACAGTAAACGACAATATCCGCGATTCCCAGGTACAGACCTTCGTCTCCCAGGATATGGATCTCGATTCGGCCAACGTCGTCGCCTACAATCTCGAAGACGGTACGCTCAACGTAGACGTCGTTGGCATGGCGTTGTCAAAAGCTGACATGGAGGATCTGCAAAAAAAGCTAAATCACTACACCTACCTGAAAGACGTAAAGCTGCGCATCGTTCAGGGTAACGTCAATTCCATCAACCAGGACCAGGTACAGGAAATCGTCAATGCCCGTCTGGCCAATGCCGTAAAGGACAGCGACGGCCATTCCTATAAAGACCTGGCCACACAATACTACGATTCCTACAAGCGGGAAGTTGCCGATCAGAGCGTTCTCCAAAACCTCAATAAGGAAGCGCCGGTGCTCTTCCCGGACGTACAGGAAATTACAGGCAGTACGCTTCTGCACGTAGATGTAGAGAAAAAGGTAATGACGGCGACGGCCTTCCAGGCCTATGTCACGGTACACTCGCCAATGAGTCCGGCTGACGCCAGCCGCCTGCAGCACTGGATTTCGACACAAACCTCCCTGCCGGTCATCCTTACGGTCCAGCAGGCCAGTACGCCGAGCAGCTTTTATGGTAATGGTATCGATTGGAACGAATAAGTGCTACAAAAAAACAGCCCGCACGGGCTGTTTTTTTTGTATGCCGGCACCTGTCTACACCGGAGCAAACTGGCTATTATAGAGGGCCGCATAGGCGCCACCTTTTTGCAGGAGTTCCCTATGGGTACCCTGTTCGATAATGGCACCGTGGTCCATGACCAGGATCTTGTCAGCATCGACGATGGTCGACAGACGATGGGCTATGATGAAGGCCGTACGGCCTGCCATGAGGTCGCGCATGGCGTGGTTGATTTCCATTTCCGTCCGCGTATCGACACTGGATGTCGCTTCGTCGAGAATGAGAACCGGCGGGTTGCGCAGGACGACGCGGGCAATGGTCAGGAGCTGGCGCTGGCCCGTGGAAATATTTTCATTATCGTTTTCAACGATCGTATCGTAGCCCTTGGGCATGGTACGGACGAAGAAATCTACACGGGCGGCCTTGGCGGCAGCGATGATTTCAGCCCGCGTAGCAGCCGGTTTGCCGTAGGCAATGTTTTCGGCAATAGTACCTTCGAAAAGCCACGTATCCTGCAGGACCATGCCGAAGTTTTCCCGCAGGTCGTGGCGCGTAAGGCTGGCCGTATCGACGTCGTCCAAGTAAATGTGGCCGCTCTTGACATCGTAAAAGCGCATGAGGAGGTTGATGAGTGTCGTCTTGCCGGCTCCTGTAGCGCCGACGATGGCGATTTTCTGGCCCGGGGCGACGGCAAAGTCAATGTCTGCCATAAGGTCCGGCCCGGCCGCATCGGCATAGCCAAAGCGTACGTGGTCGAAAACGACTTTTCCTTTAGCCTGCGTGAGTGCTACCGGTACGGCCGGATCGGCACTCATTTCCGGTTCATCCAACAACGCGTAGACCCGTTCGGCCGAGGCCAGGGCAGACTGCATGGAGTTAATGACGTACGACGCCTCTGTTAAAGGCTCAGAGGCCTGATTGACGTATTGGAAAAAGGCCTGGAAGGCGCCGACAGTAAGACTGCCGCCAATGAGGAGATAGCTGGCAAAGAGGGCGATGACCACCTGCCCTAACCGGTTGATAAGGCGGATGGCCGGGTCGATAGCGTTGATGGCAAAATCCGCCTTTTCCGTTGCCCAGGCCAGTTCTTCTGTAGCTGCATGGACCTTGGCAGCACTGCGCGTTTCCTGTGTAAAGGCCTTGATCAAAACCTGTCCGCTGTAGGCTTCTTCTATGAGGCCCGTGACGAGGCTGAGTTTTTGCTGGCGTGTGCTGGCCCGTTCCAGGGTCACACGGGAAAAGAGGCGCGTGACGACGACGGCTAGCAGGGCAAAGGCAATGAATACGAGCGCCAGGCCGGCGTGAAACTGAAACATCATGACCACAGAGCCGATGAGGAGACCTGTCGACGTAAAGAGCCGCAGGATACCATTTTGCAGGGCTTCGGACACTTTATCCAGGTCGTTCGTAAAGCGGCTCAGGACGGCGCCGGTCCGCTGGCCGTCGAAATAGCACAGGGGCAGGCGGTTGAGCTTTTCACTGAGGGCCGTGCGCAAACGCAGGTTCAGGCCTTCGGCAAAGGTGAGCATCATGTACGACTGAAAGGTATAGAAAAGCCAGGCGCCAAAATACAGGAGCGCCAAAAAGGCAATCTCCTCTCCCCCTTGGCGCCACGTCACCTGGAAGGCTGCGCCTACGCTTTGACTGGCTTTGATAGTATCCCAAAGGAGGTTGACAATGCCGGCACTGTACCAAGGAGCAGCAATCATGAGAGCTGTATAGATAAGAACCGAGCACAGGACGAGGACCAGGCGGCCATGGGCATAAGCCGTCGTCTGCCAAAGACGCTTCAAGGTCTTGCCGGCTGCCTGGGGCCGTTCGATACTGTATTCATAATCGAGCTGTGGTTCTGCGTCGCTGCGCTGGAGAACCTGTTTTTCATCAGCCATGGAGGCCGCCTCCTTTCGTCTGTGAGCTTACGATATGGCTGTATACCGGGCACGAGGCCACCAGGTCTTCATGCCGCCCCAGGCCGGCCATCTTGCCATCGTCGAGGACGAGAATCTGCTCTGCCTGGGCGATGGTACTGACGCGCTGGGCAATGATCAGGACGGCACTCCCAGCCACTTCCTTTGCCAAGGCGTGACGCAAGGCCGCATCGGTCTTGAAATCGAGGGCCGAAAAGCTATCGTCAAAGATATAGAGATCTGCCTTTTTAAGCAGGGCCCGGGCAATGGCCAGACGCTGTTTCTGGCCGCCTGAGAAGTTAGTTCCCCCTTGGGCCACAGGCGCGTCGAGACCGCCGGGCAAGTCGCGGACGAATCCGGCCTGGGCGACATCCAGGGCATGCCACAGGTCAGCCGGCGTCGCGTCTTCGTTCCCATAGCGCAGGTTGGCTGCAATCGTACCGGAAAAAAGCCAGGCCTTTTGCGGCACGTAAGCAATGTGCTGACGCAGCTCTTCCTGGCTCAAACGGCGTACATCGACACCGTCTACAGCAATGGCACCGCCGGTCACATCATGGAAGCGCAGGATCAGCTTGGCAATAGTCGACTTGCCGCTGCCGGTACTGCCAATGATGGCGGTCGTCGTGCCGCGGCGCAAGGCAAAGGTCAGGTCCGACAAGGTTGCCGCTTCAGCGTCGGGAAAGCGGAAGGATACGTTGTCAAAGCGGCACACTGTTTCTGTTCCGGCCAGCACCGGTACGGTCGTCACAGCATCGCTGATTTCCGGCGCCTGCTGCAGGACTTCATGAATGCGTCGCAAGCAGACACGGGAGCGTGGCAGGACGATAACTACCATTTGGGCCATGATGATATAAAAGAGGATGAGCAGGGCATACTCCGTCACGGCTGTAATATCGCCGATGGCCATGCGCCCCAGGCCGACTTGGTTGCTGCCCAGCCAAAGGATGGAAACGATGCAGGCATTCATGACAAAAATGGCCAGGCTTTCCAAGCCGAAAAAGAGGCTGTTCGCCTTAATAGCAGACAATGCGTAATCTTCAAAGGTTTTGCGCAGCCGTTTTTCTTCGTACTGCTCCTTATTGAAGGCCCGGATGACGCGGATGCCCGTGACGTTTTCCCTGAGGACCAGGTTGATGCGGTCCAGGAAGCCTTGCATTTTTTCATAAATGAAGGAGGCCTTGTGCGTAATGATGATGGCCCCGCCTAAGACGATGACCGTGACGCCGATCATGACCAGACCCATGGTCCGGTTGATGGCAAAGGACATGATGACACCTAAGGCGCACATGGCCGGTACGGGCAGGATCATCTGGAGGGACCAGATGAAGGCCTGCTGGACGACGCTGACGTCACTAAGCGTACGCGTGATCATGGAGCCTGTACCAATGCGTTCAAAATCACTCGTCGAAAAGGTCAGGGAGTGGTCGTATAAGGCGTTGCGCAGGTCCCGGCCCAGGAGGGCTGACAGGCGGACGCAAAAATAGCAGGCTAAGAGGGCCGCTGCCGCAGCGACGAGGGCGACGGCAAACATGAGCGCCCCTTTCTGAAGGACCAGGGCCAGGTTGCCACTGTAGACGCCAATGTTAATCATGTCTGCCACGAGAGTCGGAATATAGAGAGTACCGCCTACGTCGACGATGGTAATGACCAGGATGAGCAGGATAAGGCCTTTATAGGGTTTGAGAAATGGAATGAGTGTACGCATACTGGTTCCTTTCTTAGGACTTATCGAGAACCTTCTGAGCGGCAGCAATCTGCTCTGCAAAGGCAGCCTTCAGGCGGCCATTGAAGTATACCAGGGCTTCGATAAAGTCCGGCGAATAGATGGCTACCGTTTCGGCCAGGGCCTTGTTCTCTGCTTCATAAATGGGAGCCAGCACAGCATGGGCGTAGGCCTCGCCGGCTGCCGTAAGGTGGATGCTCATTTCCCGCCGCTTGCCCGGAATAGGCGTCAGCGTCAAATAGCCCTTGGCTTCGGCCTGCTTGATCGTCGAATTGAGGGTCGATTTGGGAAAGCCCCACTGCGCGCAGATTTCCCGCTGCGAATGGGCTTCGCCGTTGTCGAGGGCATAGAGAAGCCACAAGAGGGACTTGCCCAGCCCCATTTTGGCTACGTCTGTGTAGTAGATTTCATCGATATTGTTAAGAGCCATGCTCAGCTTGCGCATAATGGCGCGTATATCTTCCATAGTATCACTCTTTAAAAATCCGAAATCGTACATTAATACATCCCTAGTATAGTACGATTTCGGATTTTTAGCAAGGAGAAAATAAAAAGACGCCATCTGCACGATAGCGTCTTTTGTATGCAATTGGATGAATCTGCCTATTAGGCGTCAGGCCAAACCTTTTCGGCTGTTCTCTTAATGAGACGCAGTTTGTCCCACTGCTGTTCTGCCGTCATTTCGTTGCCTTCTTCTGTCGAAGCAAAACCGCACTGCGGGCTCAGGCAAAGCTGGTCCTTTGGTACATACTGCGAGGCTTCTTCAATACGTGCGATGAGGTCGCTTTCCTTTTCAAGCTGCGGGAACTTGCTCGTGACCAGGCCGAGAACGACCTTCTGGTTCTGGATGAAGCGCAGCGGTGCAAAGCCACCGGCGCGGTCCGAGTCGTATTCAAGGAAGAAGCCGTCGACGTGGCAGCCACCAAAGAGGATTTCTGCTACCGGTTCATAGCCGCCGGACGAGAACCACGTAGAGCGGAAGTTGCCGCGGCAAATGTGCATAGTCACGGTCATATCAGCCGGTTTATCGGCAATGGCGTAGTTAATGACTTTGACGTATTCCCGGGCAATGCGGTCCAGGTCGAAGCCACGGGCTGCATAGGCCTGGCGTTTTTCTTCGTCACAAAATTCCCCCCACGACGTGTCGTCGAGCTGGAGATAGCGGCAGCCTGCATCATAGAAGGCATGGACGGCCTTGCGATAGGCTTTGGCAATGTCTTCAAAGAGGACGGCTTCGTCTTCATAGCGCGGAATGGGCTGGTATTCCTCAGCGCGGACACAGCAAATGAGATGCAGCATAGACGGCGATGGGATAGTAAATTTGGCTACGGCCCGGTCTCCGGCTGCGGCTTTGACAAAGGCAAAGTCCTTGAGGAACGGGTGGTCACCAAAATCTACTTTATCTGTAATTTGCAGCGTTGCTGCCTTAGGCTGATGGCCTTTAAAGGCGACAGACCAGTGTTCGGCTTTGATGTGCTCTACCCCTTCGAGCTGTTCCAAAAAATCGAGGTGCCAGTAGCTGCGGCGGAATTCCCCGTCCGTCACGGCTTTGAGGCCAATTTCTATTTCTTTATCGATCAGCTTCGTAATTTCTTCGTCTTCAATCTGACGCAGACCGGCTGGGTCCAGTGTGCCTGCCGTTGCTGCCTGGCGTGCTTCTTTGATGCGGTCTGTCCGTAAAAAGCTGCCGACCACGTCATAACGGAACGGGCCTTTTTTGGTTTCTGTTGTCATCTGATATATCCCCCTTTGCTACGAGCTATATTTATTAATAATTACTATTTTATCATACTTGTTTTCATTATTCTTGTCAATACAGCCCTGCTATTCACCTAGAGAATAGAGACGTATCATGCCCGCGTGGCCAGGACAGACAGGGATTCCAAAAGGACGTTGGCGCCACGGCACACGTCTTCGTCTGGCGTGTATTCATCCGGGCTATGGCTGATACCGCCAATGCTGGGGACAAAAATCATGGCCGTCGGGCAAATGCGGGCCATCATTTGCGCGTCCTGGCCGGCACCGGATACGAGGCGCCGCGACGAATAGCCCCGTTTTTGCGCTGCATCTTCGACGAGCTGGATCAAACGGTCGTCGAAATGGACCGGATCGAAAGCGGTCATATGCTCCACGCTGATCTGCACGTGGTCCGTTTGGTGCAGGCCTGTATAGAACTCATCGAGAGCCTGTTCGACAGCAGCGAGCTTGTCTGCGTCAGGATGACGCAGATCAATTGTAAAGACAGCCTCTCTGGGAATGACGTTGACGGCATTCGGTTTAAGTGCCAGCGTACCGATGGTAGCGACGCCGCCGTAGGTTTCGGCCAGCGTGCGGGCGTAGACGTTGACCTTAGCAGCTGCCAGGCCTGCATCATGACGCAGGCTGATCGGCGTCGTACCGGCATGATTAGCCTTACCTTCTATGGTGACACGCTGCCAGTGGAGGCCTTGAATGCCTTCGACAATACCGATTTGGATGCCGGCAGCGTCGAGGACCGGGCCTTGTTCGATGTGGAGCTCCAAAAAGGCATAGGGCCTGATGGCCGTCGCCTCTGCCGTGCCCAAATAGCCAATGCGGGCCAGTTCATCACCCAGGCACAGGCCATCTTTATCGATGCAGGCATAGACCTGGGCCGGCGTAATGCCACCGGCAAAGGCGAGAGACCCGGCCAGGTCTGGCTGGAAGCGGACGCCTTCTTCATTCATGAATACTGTGACGCCCAGGGGACGGCGTGGCCGGAAGCCCTGTTCCTGTAAGGTCTGAATCACTTCGAGACCAGCCAGGACGCCCAGGCAGCCGTCGTAAGGGCCGGCGTGGATGACCGTGTCAATGTGGGAGCCCGTAAGAACCGGTGCCTGGTCCTTATTCTCCTCCGTTTCCCAAAGACCGGTTATGTTGCCTACCTGGTCGATGACGATGCGAAGCTGGAGCTCGCGCATCCACGCCAGGACCAGGTCGCGTCCTTCCTTATCGGCATCAGAAAGAGCCAGACGCGTGCGGCTCGCCGGGCCATCGTGGCCGATGGTTCCCAGCTTTTGTATATGGCTCAAGAGCCGTTGTCCGTTGATCTGTAGCATAGGTATATTCTCCCGTGTTCGTAATATTTTAAAAAAAACGCGGCACAATGGCCGCGTTTTATGAAATTCTTAGAGTTCGCGAATGAGGTTGACCATTTCGATAGCGCTCGTAGCCACGTCAAAGCCTTTGTTGCCGGCTTTTGTGCCTGCCCGTTCGATGGCCTGTTCGATGTTTTCCGTCGTAATGATACCGAAGAGAACAGGAATACCGGATTTTAAGCTGACCTGGGCTACGCCCTTAGCAGCTTCGTTGCAAACGAGATCGTAGTGGCTCGTAGCACCGCGGATGACTGCACCGAGGCAGATTACAGCGTCGTATTTTTTGGATTCAGCCATTTTCTGGGCGATCAAGGGGATTTCGAAGGAGCCCGGAACCCATGCCGTCGTAATGTCTTCTTCGGCTACGCCATGACGTTTCAAGGCGTCGTATGCACCGCCTAAGAGACGGCTGCAGATGAATTCGTTGAAACGGGCGACAACGATGCCGACCTTTATACCAGAACCTATTAAATTGCCTTCTTTAATTTGTACCATAATGACACTCTCCTTATCGTATTAGGGATTTAAAATCCGTTTTCCAGCAGTTTTTCCAGCGTCAGGGTGCTCCCCTGATGACTATAGCCTACTGTAAAATTGTGTATATATTTTCCTATCACATCTGTTTCCATATTGACAATGGAACCGGGGTGTTTAGTCAGCAGTGTCGTATTCGACATAGTGTGCGGAATGATGGACACCGTGAACTGCGACGGGCCGACAGAAGCGACGGTCAGGCTGATGCCGTCAATAGCAATGGAGCCTTTTTCGACGATGAACGGCGCCATAGAGCTGGGAATACCGACGGTAATGAGGCGGGCAATGCCGTCGTTGGCAATGCGCGTAATATGGCCTGTGCCGTCAATATGGCCGCTGACGATGTGGCCGCCCAGGCGGGAGCCTACGGCTACGGCCCGTTCCAGGTTGACCTGGGAGCCTGTCGAGACTTCGCTCAAGGATGAGCGGTTCATCGTTTCGTGCATGACATCGGCCGTAAAGGCCTTGTCTGTCAGGGATGTAACAGTAAGGCAGACGCCGTTAACGGCAATACTGTCGCCGATCTGCGTGCCTTCCAGTACTTTTTCTGCCTGAATCGTCAGGCGGATGGAATCGGGCCGGCGATCCATAGCGCCGATGGTGCCCAGTTCCTCAATGATGCCAGTGAACATATGCACCCTCCCTTTGTGTATTATAAGCTGTAATCAGGATGTTGCCATCGTGGAGCTCGACCGAGTCATACGCCAGTGGCATGCATTCGCCCAGCTCATCTACGCCGACGCCGCCTACAGAGGGCAAGGCACCGGTGCCGCCGATAACCTTATTGCCCAGGAAAGCATAGATCTTATCGACGAGCTTGTGGTCAAAGAAGCTGCCCTGAACGGTACTACCGCCCTCGACGAGAATGCTGCGAATGTTTTCCTGCCAAAGGAGGTCGAGCATTTGCGGCAAATCGATGTGGCCATCACTGCCCAAGGGCGCCAGTATGACGCGGGCTCCCATATCCTTGAGGCGGCGCATCTTGTCTGTATCGCAAAGGGTCGTCGTGACGACGATAGTGGGCGACGTCTTATCCGTCAGGACCAGAGCCGTTTCGGGAATGCGGCCGTACGTATCGAGGACAATGCGTACAGGCTGGTGCGGCGCGTCGTGGGCTTCCCGTTCGATACGGCACGTAAGGAGCGGGTTATCCGTGATGATCGTGTTGATGCCGACGAGGATGCCGTCGTAGATGGAGCGCAGATAATGGCCCTTGCTGCGGGCCCAGTCGTTCGTAATCCACTGGGACTTGCCCGTCCGCGAGGCAATACGGCCGTCCAGGCTTTGGGCCAGTTTAGCCGTAATGAAGGGTTTTTCGACCATCATATTTTTGATAAATACTTCGTTCAGGCGGGCTGCTTCCTTCGAGAGGAGCCCTACTTCCACGGGAATACCGGCCTGGCGCAGGATGGCTGCCCCCTTGCCGGCTACGAGCGGGTTCGGGTCGAGCATGGCCATGACGACCTTGCCGACCTTGCGTTCAACAAGTGTCCGCGCACACGGTGGTGTACGGCCATAATGGGCACACGGTTCGAGAGTGACGTAGACCGTAGCGCCTTCTGCCTTGTCCCCTGCTTCGCGCAAGGCCCATACTTCGGCATGGGGCGTACCGGCCTTACGGTGATAACCACGGCCGACGATTTCACCGTCCTTGACGATGACACAGCCGACGGCCGGATTGGGCGCGGTGTAGCCTAAGGCCAGCCGGGCCAGTGAAAGGGCTTCCCGCATATAATCAATGGGTTTCACGTTCTTCCTTCCTTTCCGTTTTTTTTCTTATTGAATAAGAAAAAGGCTATGGGCAACAGTACATGCCAATAGCCTTTTTGAGCACAGTAAACAAAGGTACTTGTCTTTTCCCATCCAGACTTTACTGTCGGTACCGAAATCGCATCGGTTCAACCCCCGCGAGGGTTAGCGGACTTTACCGCCGGTCAGGAATTGAAAGCCTACACCTTCTCACCTTGCCCCAAAGACTATCTTTATGTATGTATTCATTTTTTACATTGTTAATTGTATCACAAGGACGGAATGATGACAAGTCATCAGAAGGTCAGCGCAATGCGGCAATAGCGGCAGCCCGGTCTGGCGCACCGAAAACGGCACTGCCGGCGACGAGGAAATCAGCACCTGCTTCTTTGACGGCACCTACCGTCTTGGCGTTGACACCTCCATCGACTTCGACAACGGCCTGGCAATTGCCGGCCTGGTCGAGGAGTGTCCGGGCAGCACGGATCTTATCGAGGGCATAGGGAATGAATTTCTGGCCGCCAAAGCCAGGGTTGACGCTCATGACGAGGATCATGTCCAGCTGGCTGGCTACGCACGACAAGGTGCTCACAGGCGTAGCCGGATTAAGGGCTACACCGGCCTTCATACCGGCTTCATGAATCTGCTGGATGACGCGGTCCAAGTGAACGCACGCTTCCTGATGGACCGTGATGTACGTGACGCCGGCTTTGGCCAGGTCTTCAATGTACGTTTCCGGATGTTCCACCATGAGGTGGGCGTCAAAGGGCAGCTTCGTATGGGATCGCAGGCTGGCGACGAGAGGCACGCCAAAGGTCAGGTTGGGCACGAAGTGGCCGTCCATGAGATCGAGGTGCAGGCAGTCGGCGCCGCCTTTTTCTATATCCTGTACTTCATCGGCCAGGCGGGAAAAATCAGCCGATAAGAGGGAGGGACAAATAGTTACCATGAGTTTCGTTTCCTTTCTAAAATGGAGTCGAGTACTTTGCAGTACGAGTCGTACCGTTCCTGCTGGATCTTCCCCTCTGCCAGGGCTGCTTTGACACTGCAGTCCGGTTCACTGCGATGCAGGCACGAGGAAAAGCGGCAGCCGCCGCTGTAGGCCAGCATATCCGGGAAAAGGCGCAGGAGCTCACGCGGCTCGAGCTGTTCGAATTCGAGGGCACTGAAGCCCGGCGTATCGACGACGTACGTACCTTCATCGAGGAGCATGATTTCCGAATGGCGCGTCGTATGACGGCCGCGGCCGATCTTTTCACTCACCCGGCCGACCGTCAGGGGACGGCCGAGAATCCGGGCCAAGAGGCTCGATTTGCCGACACCAGACGGGCCGCCGAAGGCGGTCATCTGCCCAGGCAGGAGGTCCTTGATGACGTCAATGCCGTCGCCCGTGGCAGCCGAAACGAGATACACATCGTAGCCGCATTTGGCATAGAAATCGCGGTACTCTTCGGCACGGTCACGGTTGAGGTCGCACTTGTTGAAGCAGACTTTAGGATGGATACCGGCGTATTCGCAGGTCATGAGCATCTGGTCGAGGAGAAAGTAGTTCGGATCCGGTGACTGGGCGGCCATGATGATAAACATCTGGTCGATATTGGCTATGGCCGGCCGTCGCAAAGCATTGCGCCGTGGCAAGAGGCCTTCAATAACGCCCTTGTTGTCACCCAGCTCCGTAATTTCCAGCTCGTCGCCGACGAGAATCTTCGTCTTCAGTTTGCCCCGGCGGCGGCATTCCGTCAAGTCTGCCGCGCCTGTATCTACGTAATAAAATCCGTTGTAGTTCTTGATTACCCTGCCTTTTGTCATGTTCCTCCTGTGCGCCTCTCTAGGGCGTTAAATGTACTGGTCCTGGACCAGGGAATTGTTGATGTATACTTTGACCCGTGTCTTGCCGACGCCGCTGACAGACTTGCTGATACTGTCGCCGCCGGACTGGTTGCGGTCGTAGACGACACGCGAGCCGTTATCGTCAGTAACGACAATCTGGACGTGCTGGCTCGACGCGCCGGACGGTACGCTGATATTGACTGTACCAGAATGGGTCGTTCCGGCCGGTTCCTGATTATTGGCATTGGCATCGGCTGCAGCACTGGCCGGGTATTCGACGTTCAAGTCGACCGTATCGCCGGACTGGCTCTGGCTGGTGACCTTAGCCTGGCTCTTATCCTTGCTGCTGTCGAGGTTGTTAATGTTGCCTACCTGGTAACCTGCATCCTGCAGGACCTTGACGGCTGCATCGAGAGTCATACCCGATGTATCCGGCAGAGGCTTCGTCGTCTTTGTTTCTTCACTCTTACGGCAAATGACGAGGTCGACTTTCGTCCCCTTCGTTACCTTATCCGGTGATTTCGGCGTCTGCCTGATGATTTGGCCGTTTTCGTAGGTACTGCTTTCCTCATAGGTGACCTTGCCGATGACCAGGCCGATTTCCTTCAGGATCTTTTCTGCCTCGTCACGGCTGAGACCTTTGAGGTCCGGTACGAGGACTTCTTCACCCTTGTTGCCCTTGCTGACGGTCAGGTAGATCGTGCGCTGGGCTTTGACGACAGAACCGCCGGACGGCGTCTGGCTTATGACTTCCCCTATGGGGACCTCTGAGCTTTCCGTCTCTCGTACAGACACGTCGAGGTTCTTGTCCTTCAAGATGTGCTTGGCTATTTCCACCTGCTTGCCCGTTACGTCAGGCACAGTGATTTCTTCGTTGCTCCAGAAGTTGCCAAAGGAGAAAAAGGCCCACGCAAAGGTAGCCACAAAGACGGCAGCCATGACGATGATGATCGATTTCTTCGAGTGGTTGCTCACAGAATCGACAAAACGCGTAAAGATGCCTTTTTTCTTCTCTACCTCCCGTTCTTTCAGGGGCTGTATCTTCTGGGTATTAAAATTATTCTTAATAATGGGCATGGCGCCCTTATTAGTGTTGACGAAACCTTGGGCCAGGCGCAGTTCAGCCATCATTTCGCCTACCGATTGGAAGCGGTCGTCCGGATTCTTTTCCATGGCTTTCAAAATAACCCGTTCGACGAGCTGGGGAATGCGCCGGTTATACTTGCTCGGCAGGGGAATGTCATCCTGCACGTGCTGCAAGGCCACGCTAATGGCCGTGTCACCTTCAAAGGGCAGAACGCCGGTCATCATTTCGTACATGACGACGCCGAGGGAATAAATATCCGTCCGTTCGTCAATTTTGCTGCCGCTGGCTTGTTCCGGTGAAAAGTAATGGACCGAGCCGAGGACCGAGTTATCCCCCATATTGGAGGCCTTGGAGTTAATGGCCCGGGCAATACCAAAATCGGCCACCTTAATACGTCCCGTTTCGGTGACCAGGATATTGTGCGGTTTGATGTCGCAGTGCACGATGCCGTTGGCATGGGCATGCTCCAATGCTTCACCAATATCGAAGGTAATCTGGATGGACGTATTGATCGGCAAATGGCCGTGTTTTTCAATGTACTCTTTCAATGTTTCACCGCGCACGTATTCCATGACGATATAGTGCGCGTTTTCGTCGTAACCGACGTCATATATATTGACAATATTGGGATGTGAGAGCTTGGCAGCCGCCTGTGCTTCCTGACGGAAGCGCACGACGAAGTCATGATCGCTGGCGTATTTGCTGTGCAGGATCTTGACCGCTACTATGCGGTCCAAGAGGATATCCTGCGCTTTGTATACGCTAGCCATGCCGCCGCTGCCCACTTTTTCCAATATCTTATATCTGTTATCTAAGATATGACCAATCATCGTTGATTTCCACCACTTTCATAGCAGTTATCCATTATTCAATAGTTTTCAGCACGGCTGTCACGTTATCTTTAGCCCCGTTTTCATATACTTGGGTAAATAAATCATTGATGATTTCCCGTTCGCTGAGGGTGTAATCATCCAGCACGCGGTGCAGGTCTTCTTTGCTTACAAAGGACGTAAGACCGTCCGAACAAAGAAGGATTCGATCCTTGGGCTGTACCTGGAACATGCCGCTGTCGACGACGACGTCGCGGTCTACACCGACGGCCCGTGTCAAAACATGGCGTTTCGGATGTTCCAGTGCTTCTTCTTCTGTAATTTTTCCCTTCTCCAACAGGACCTGAACAATCGTATGGTCCGTAGAAATTTGTTTTAATTCGTGGTCACGGTATAGGTAAATGCGGCTGTCCCCGACGTGACCCCAAAAGGCCATGCCCCGGGCCAGTGTGACCAGGGATACAGTCGTACCCATCCCCTGGAGGGACGGGTCGATCATCGTCTTGCTGAGTATACAGGAATTGGCGTATTGTATGGCCTTTTCCAATTGTACAGGTGCCGCATACGTATAATTCTCAAAATAATAGGCAATGGCCTTGACGGCTGTCTTGCTGGCAATTTCGCCACCGACGTAGCCGCCCATGCCGTCAGCGACGGCCAGGACATCCCTGTTAGGGCTGATATAGAAGGAGTCTTCGTTGACCTTGCGTACCAGTCCTATTCTCGATTCACCGTATGTTCCCAAAACCTCACGTCCTCTCGACGGTGCTCTACTCTGATACTCACCTAATTCATAACATATCTGATGGTACCTGTCAATCAGATGTATCGGAATTCAGGTGTTTGATGCGCAGCTGGCCACAGGCCGCCTGAATCTTGCTGCCCATTTCCCGGCGCAGCGTTACAGGGATTTTGTGAGCCTGGAGGGTATCTACGAAGGTCTGTATTTCCTTCTTTCCCGGCCGTACCAGGCCTGGTGTCAGCGTATCGTTAATGGGGATGACGTTGATCAGAATGTTTTTGCCCGCCATGAGACGGCTCAATTCTTCGGCGCAGGCGCGGCTGCAATTGATATTCTTGATGAGAATATATTCAAAGGTAACGCGCCTGCCTGTTACGTCAAAGTAGTGCTGTGCTGCTTTGAGAATATCCGGCAAGGCATAGCGTTCGGCAATCGGCATGATCTGCCGGCGTATCGTATCGTTTGGCGCATGGAGAGAAACGGCCAGTGTAATGGGCATGCCCGCTGCAGCCAGGTCATACATACGCGGGACGATACCCGACGTAGACAGGGACATATTGCGGTAGCCCAGGAAGAACGTGTCTTCCCCATGGATGAGCTGAATGAAGGCGATGACGTTGTCGTAGTTGAGCAGCGGTTCGCCAGTACCCATGAGAACGATAGAGTGCAGTTCCGGATCGACGTATTTACGAAAAGCCAGAAGCTGCGCTACCATTTCGCCGACACTCAGGTTGCGGATGAAGCCATTTTTGGCAGAGGCACAGAAGGCGCAGTTGACGGCACAGCCGACTTGCGTAGAAAGACAGATGGAATTGCCGTAGTCGTGGCGCATGAGCACCGTTTCAACGGTGTTATTGTCAGACAGGCGCAAGAGCAATTTGACTGTTTCGCCATCAGGTGCGTCCAGACGCGATACGACTTCCGGAATATACAGGGAGGCTTCAGCTGCCAGGATATCCCTGTCTTTCTGTGGCAAGAGACGCATGTCCTGCCAGTCCCAAATGTTTTCCTGATAAATGTAGTGAAAAATCTGGCTGGCCCGGAAGGGTTTCATGCCCTTTTCCGTAAGCCACGTGCGTAGTTCCTTCTGGGTCATGCTCAACATGTCGATCATTCGTTGTCCCTCCTAAGGCGGGCGATAAAGAAGCCATCCAGCTGGTCTTCCTGCGGCAGAAGCTGGATGTACGGACCCGGCTTAGCCAGGCCGCAGAGGCTGCCGATGTTTTCGGCGTGAAATTCCGGATGTTTTTCCAGGAAATGGCTGACGACTTTTTCGTTTTCATCGTCGTTCATCGTACACGTACTGTATACCAGGATGCCGCCGGGACGGACGCAGGCCGACGCGCTTTCGAGAATCTGCATCTGCAGGGCCGGCAAGGTGCGCAGGTCTGCTGCTTTCTTGCGCCAGCGCAAGTCGAGCTTGCGGCGCAGGACGCCCAGGCCCGAGCAGGGTGCATCGACGAGGACGCGGTCGGCCCGGCCGGCGTAGGACTGGCCAATAGTGCAGGCATTTTGCAGAAGCGGCCGTACCTGGGACAGGCCCAAGCGCTGGGCATTATCCTTAATGAGCTTTAATTTGTGGTCGTAAATATCACCGCCGTACACGATGCACGACGGGCCGCCCAGTTCTGCCAGATGCGTCGTCTTACCGCCCGGTGCAGCACAGACGTCGAAGATCATTTCGTGCGGCTGAGGGTCGACGGCGTGGGCGACGAGCTGGGACGGTTCATCCTGAATGATGGCCAGGCCCTGCTGCAGTTCCTTCAGGGTATGAATGCCCGGGTTGTCATCGAGGTAAATACCTTCCGGCGCATACGTTGCCGGCCGGGCAGCGAGACCGCGGTCGCGGAAGCGTTGTAACAGCTCATCCCGGCTGATACGCGTCGTATTGGCCCGCAAGCAGAGGACGGGAATGGTTTCAAAATACTGACAAATGGCTTCTGCTCCTTCTGTCCCGTAGTCGGTGAGCCATTTTTTGATGAGCCACTTGGGCTGATGGTACGTCAGGGACAGGTGCAGAGGCAGGTCTGCTTCGGCAGAAGGAATAACCAGGGAATTGCGCTGGCGGATGCTGTTGCGCAAGAGGGCGTTGACAAAACCGGCCATACCGCCGTTGCCAAAGCGCCGTGCCAGCTTAACCGCTTCGTTACAGGCTGCCGAATCGGGTACCTTGGACATGCCAAAAATCTGATACAGACCCAGACGGACAATGGCCAGGCATACGGGATCGAGCTTGTTCAGCTTACGCGTGCTCAAATTATTGATGATCCAGTCCAGATAATTGAGAGAGCGCAAGGTGCCGTATACCAGTTCCGTATAAAAACGGCGGTCCCGGTCTTCCATAGGGTGTTTTTGTATGGTGTGGGACACCACGATATTGCTGTAGCCTTCATCCTTGCAAATAGCCAGCAAGCTATGGAAGGCTAGTTCACGTACATTCATATGATTCTCCAGTCAAAGTTTCTAAAAGGACGCGCAACGCGTGCAGGTCCACGTCCGTATTAAAGCAAGGGCCGTTGGGACGGCGGTTTAAAAGGCCCAGCACGGGCAAGGGCATAACATCCTCCATGCCGCTGATAAGGTCGCGTTCACAGGCAATGGCGACGATCGCCTTGGGTCTGAGATCGCGCACGATTTGCCGGGCCAGGGTACCGCCTGTAGCGACGGCGAAGTGGGCGCCAGCGGCCTGGCTCAGGGCCAGGATAGCACCGACGGGACAACGGCCGCACTGACGGCAATTGTGTATATCCCGCGTAATCTTGTGGGGACATTGATCCCACTGCAGGCAATGCGGTGTCAAAATCAGGATCTTTTCCGGACGAACGCGCAAATGGCGCCGCAGAACGAGCTGATTGAGGTAGTCAATATAGGCGTGGGCCAGGCGCTTTTGCCGTTTTTTCCCCGGCACGACGTGGCGCAGGAGGAAAAAGAGGAGGCGCGCATAGGTCCGCAAAAAAGGCTGTATTCTCTGCCCTGCCCAAGCTGGCACAGGGGCCAGAAAAAAGAGACACAGCAGGACATAGGCCCCGAGGTCTGCGGCGATGAGCAAGGCAAAAAACCAGTCGGCCGGCCGCACCAGAACGGGTGCATACAGAGCCAGGCCAGGCTGGAGCAGCAAATGGCACAGGCCTGCCAAAAGGGCCAGCAAGAGGGCTGCCAAGGCAGCGCCGGCCAAGAAGATAGACGTACTGCTGCGGGCGTTCATAGGCGCTTAGAGGCTATCGCCCGGCGTCATATGGCAGCCTTGCAGGAATTGTGCCGTCGCCATGCGTTTGCGGCTTTCCGGCTGTACTTCCCGGATGCACAAGGCGTCCTTACCGGTCTGGACCGTAAAGGTCTTCTTCGTCACAGCGATGATCGTACCGGGAGCTGCGTCCGTACCGGGCACGACGTCGGCCGACCAGATTTTGAGGCGCTTGCCGTCGTGCATGACAAAGGCACCCGGCTGGGGATCGAGTGTACGGATGAGACGTTCGATGACGACAGCATCCTGCTTCACGTCGATTTCCGTCATTTCCTTCGTAATCTTTTCGGTGTACGTCGCTTCTGCTTCATTCTGGGCTTCAGCGTTAGCTTCATAGGTTTCCAGGTCGTTTAAGACGGGAATGAGCGTTTCTGCGCCGATAACGGAGAGCTTATCAAAGAGAGAGCCTGTCGTTTCCTTGGCATCGAGAACGACTTCTGTCTTCTTCAGCATCTTGCCCGTATCCATGCCGGCATCGAGGAGCATGATCGTCACGCCGCTCACAGGCACGCCGTCCTTGATGGCAAACTGGATTGGTGCGGCACCGCGGTATTTCGGCAAGAGCGAGCCGTGTACGTTCAGGCAGCCATAGGCCGGAATATCGAGGACTTCCTGCGGCAGTATCTTGCCATAGGCGATGACGATGATAACGTCAGGCTTTAAGGCCCGCAGCTCGGCAACGGCTGCCGGATCACGGAAGGTCTGGGGCTGGTAGACAGGAATTTCCAGCCGTTCAGCCAGTTCTTTTACAGGCGACGCCGATACTTTCTTGCCCCGGCCCCGCTGCTTATCCGGCTGCGTATATACACCGACGACGTGATAGCCGACGGCGTGCAGCATTTTCAGGCTGGGTACGGAAAAATCAGGCGTACCCATAAAGACGATACGTAAATTATCCATTTACTCCTCTACTTTCCGCAGGTTTGTCGCTTTTTCGATAAAGAGCGTGCCTACGAGATGATCCATTTCGTGCTGGAAAATACGGGCCAGGAATCCTTCCGGTTCGTAAATGACGACTTTGCCGTGACGATTGAGAGCCCGGACTTTAATGCGCTGGTAACGGTTGACATCACCGTAATAGCCGGGAACACTCAGGCAGCCTTCAGGACCGAATTGCATCTCTTCCGATGTTTCCAGGAGTTCCGGATTGATCAGCTCGATCAGGCCGTTGCCGTCGTCGAGGACGATAATCTGTTGGGATTTACCGATCTGCGGTGCTGCCAGACCGACGCCTTCCGCTTCGTACATGGTCTGCGCCATGTCATCGAGGAGCCGTTTTATATTTTTTGTGATCGTTTTTACAGGAGCTGCCGTTTCCTTCAAAATAGGCGCGCCAGCCTTGACGATTTTCAATATTGCCATTTTCATTCACCTCAGTCAATCTAGTTCTTTCTTCGTATAGCAGTGTATATAGCGTATTACACTAATTTTTATTATACCAGCTTTTCCCGTAAAGTCATAGTCCTTTACCCGGCGCTGTCCACGTCGAGGAGGACGCCGGGACGGCGGAATTCGGCATGTTCACGGATGAAAGCCTTAGCCTCTGTCAAATCCTTTCCCTTGACGAGCAGGACGATGCGGTACTTATTGCGCACCTTTTTGATAATGTCCACAAAGGGGCCGATAATGGCCGTATCGCTGGCAGACTCTTTTTTCCACGTCTGCAGCAGGAGTGCCAGTGTATTGCCTGTCTCCCACAGTGTCTTTTCATTTTCGTCGACAATGACAATTTTCAAAAGCTGGTGGAAGGGCGGATACAATAATTCCTGGCGATACGCGATTTCCTGCTCATAAAAGGCGTGGTAGTCCTGCTTTTGGGCGCACTGGATGACATAGTGTTCCGGTGCGTACGTCTGCATGACGACCTTGCCCGGTATGTCGCCGCGGCCAGCCCGGCCGGCAGCCTGTGTTAGAAGCTGGAAGGTCCGTTCGCCGGCCCAATAGACGGGCAGGTTGAGGAGGCTGTCTGCCGAAAGGATGCCGACAGCACTGACGTTGGCAAAATCGTGACCCTTGGCTACCATCTGCGTGCCCAGGAGAATATCGTATTCTTCACGCCGGAAAGCTTCGATAATGCGGTCACCGCTGTTCTTGCGGGCCGTCGTATCCTGGTCAAGACGGGCAATGCGGGCCTGTGGAAATTGAAGCTGGAGCTGCTCTTCTACTTTTTCCGTGCCGGTGCCAAAAAATTTGATGTACTTGCTGCCACACGACGGGCAGACGAGGGGCACGTCCTTTTCGGCGTCACAATAGTGACAACGCAGGCGATGCTGGTTTTTATGATACACCATGGCTACGTCACAGGTATTACACTTGACGACGTAGCCGCATTTGCGGCACATAACAAAGGTAGAAAAACCGCGCCGGTTCAAGAGGATGATAGCCTGCTGTTTTTTTTGCAGCGTCTCCGTCAGGAGAGCTACCATGGCGTCGGACAAAACGTTACGGTTGCCCCTGGCCAGTTCTTCCCGCATATCGACGACGGCTACGTCCGGCAAAGGCCGGTGCAGGACGCGCTCGCGCAGCGTAATGAGGACATATTCGCCCTGCAGGGCCTTGTAGTAATCACCGACAGACGGCGTAGCACTGCCGAGAATGACGGGACAGCCGTAATAGGCCGCCCGGCGGCGGGCCACTTCCACCGTGTGGTAACGTGGTACATCGTCCTGCTTATACGAGCTGTCGTGCTCTTCGTCGACGATGATCAAACCCAGATTGTGGAAGGCCGTAAAGACAGCCGAGCGGGCACCGATGCAGATGTGGCTTTCACCGTTGGCCATGCGCAGCCAGTTGTTGCGCCGTTCGCCCTTAGAAAGCTGACTGTGCATGACGACGGCGTCGTTACCAAAACGGCGCACGAAGCGGCGCACAATCTGGCCGGTAAGGGCAATTTCCGGCACCAATACCAGCACCTGGCCGCCCCGGGCCAGCACGTCGGCTGTAAGCTTCATATAGATTTCCGTCTTGCCGCTGCCTGTGACGCCGTGCAACAGATAGGTCTTGCCGCCCTGATCGCGCTGGATCGTCTCTACGGCGGCCTGCTGTTCTTCCGTCAGCTGCCACGGTGTATCTGCTGCCAAGGCATGCGTAAAATTAACGGTACGGCTCGGTTTTTCTGTCAGGCGGGCAAAGCCGTGGGCGCAAAGGTGGCGGATCAGATCGTGACTGTAGCCTTTTTGTACCCACGTGCTTACAGGCTGGGGTTCACTCTGGGCCAAAGCCTGTAAGAGTTCGGCCTGCCGGGGACTACGTTTTAACGTCCCCTCCGTATCGGCATGGTCAAAGGAAAGCCACGTTTCCAGCTTATCGGCCACGTTGTTTTGCTGGTACAGGTAATCCCGCAGGACCTGGCGGCTGTACAGGCCGGCCAAGACATCCGGGGCAAAGTGTTTTTCCAGTGTTTTTTTCTCGACGTGGCTGTGACGGCTCACATAGTCGAGCACCAGGGCTTCGGCCCCATCCAGGGCAACGGCATCCGGCACGGCTTCGACACAAGTCCGCTGGCTGATACCCTTCTTTTCGATCATGAAAAGGCGCAAGGCATCGGCCAGGCTGCATAGATAATACTGGCTGATCCAGAGTGCCGTTTGGATCATTTCTTCGCGAAAGCCTACCTGATCGGACAGGACTGCCAAAATGGGTTTGAGTGTGAACGTGCGCGTTGCCGCTTCCGTATCCTCATGAATGGAAAGGACGATACCTTCTTCCTTGCGGCTGCCGAAGGGAACGAGAACGCGGGAGCCGGCGCGGACCTTCATACCTGCAGGAATGATGTAGGAAAAGGTCTGTTGCAGCGCTTTAGCCGTAATATTGATACTGATTTCAGCGAGCATGTCTGCCTCCTGCCGTCACTGCGGCAACAAAAAAGCCGCCCTGTCTTTACCGGATAAAGCGGCTGAATACATAATTACCATAGGCCAGGCCTTTTTCTGTCAAAGCATAGCCGCGGCGCGTCTGCTGTAAGAGCCCTTGTGTTACCAAGGGGGCAAGCACCGTGCCGAATTCGGCCTCTACAGTCGTACCAAACTGGTCTTTAAAGGCCTTAGCATCGATGCCGTCACGCATCCGCAAGGCGAGGAAGCAATAATCCTCCGGGCCGCGCTTGGCATCGATTTCAACACGTTCCCCTATAAGTGACGCCTGACCGGCCAGGCGGATATATTGGGGAATGTTGGCAATATGGGCCTGGCGGCAGTTGTGCCAAAAGGAGTGAGCCGACACGCCGGCACTCACATAGGGCACGTACTGCCAGTATTTCGTATTATGCCGCGACCGGTTCCCCGGCCGGGCATAGCTGGAAATTTCATAGTGTTCGAAACCGGCAGCTTCCATGGCCGCGTGTACGGCCTGGCCCATAGTTTCGACGCAGTCATCAGGCGGCAGCTCCAGCGTCCCCGTCGTCACATCATGATAAAAAGGCGTGCCTTCTTCCAGGATGAGACTGTAAATGGAAGCGTGCGTAAGGGGCAGGGCCAGAAGCTCTTTTAGGTCAGCGTCAACGTCGCGCAGGTTCTGTCCCGGCAGGCCGTACATGAGGTCCGCCGAAAGGTTATCAATACCTGCGTTTTTTGCTGCCCAAATAGCTGCCTTCCCTTCATCTGCCGTGTGGATACGGCCCAGGGTCCTCAGGAGGCCCGGCTGAAAGGACTGGATGCCGATACTCAGACGGTTGATACCGAGCCCGGCCAAGCCTTTGGCATAGGCTGCCGTCAGGCTGTCCGGATTGGCTTCGAACGTGATTTCTGCCCCGCCGGTGACGGCAAAATAGTGCCGCACGGCCGTCAGGATCTCTTCTACCTGAGAGAGGCTGAGGAGCGACGGCGTTCCGCCACCGAAGTAGACCGTATCGAGCGCCGTGCCGGCACTGCCGGGATGATCCCGGTCGCTGTCAGCAATTTCCCGGCACAAGGCTTTGACGTACGGCGCGATGTAATTATCGACACCGCTGTACGAAGGAAAATCACAGTAGCGGCATTTCTGCCGGCAGAAAGGAATGTGGATGTATAATCCTGTCATTATTTATCATCTACCTGAAGAACGGCTATAAATGCTTCCTGCGGGATTTCCACGCTGCCTACCTGCTTCATGCGCTTCTTCCCTTCCTTCTGTTTTTCCAGAAGTTTACGTTTACGGGAAATATCGCCGCCGTAGCACTTGGCCAGGACGTCCTTACGCAGGGCTGCTACGTTTTCACGGGCAATGATCTTATTGCCAATAGCTGCCTGGATCGGGATTTGGAAAAGCTGGCGCGGAATAAGGCTGCGCAGCTTTTCGACGAGGGCCCGGCCGCGGCGGGCAGCAAATTCTTTATGAACGATAACGCTCAGGGCATCGACGACTTCACCATTGATGAGGATATCCATCTTCACCATAGGCGACGTCTGATAACCGTTGAGCTCGTAGTCCAGAGACGCATAGCCACGGGTCGACGATTTGAGGACATCGAAGTAATCGTATAGGATTTCGCACAAGGGCAGATCGTAGATCAGGGACACACGCGTTTCATCGAGATAGTCCATGGTCAGATACTGGCCGCGGCGGTTCTGGGAAATTTCCATAACCGTGCCGACCATGTCCTTAGGGATGATGATAGTCGTCTTGACGAAGGGTTCTTCAATGTGATCGACCTTGGTCATATCCGGCATGAGAGACGGGTTGTCTACTTCCACCATCGTACCGTCTGTGCAGTAGACGTGGTAAATAACGGACGGCGCCGTCGTAATGAGGCTCAGGTTGTATTCCCGTTCCAGGCGTTCCTTGACGACGTCCATGTGCAGGAGGCCTAAGAAGCCACAGCGGAAGCCAAAGCCCAGGGCCGTCGACGTTTCCGGTTCAAAGAGGAGCGCCGCATCATTGAGGTGCAGCTTTTCCAGGGCATCGCGGAGGTTATCATATTCGTTTGTTTCCACCGGATAAAGGCCGCAGTAGACCATAGGCGTAGCCTTGCGGTAGCCCGGCAAGGGAGCAGACGCAGGATTTTCGGCCAAGGTCACTGTATCACCGACACGGCAGTCGCGCACGTTTTTCATGCTCGCCGCGAAGTAACCGACACTGCCGCATTCGAGGCTGCCTGTAGGCCGCATTTGCGGAATAAAGACGCCTGTTTCCGTCACTTCAAATTCCATGCCCGTCGCCATCATGCGGATGCGGTCACCTGTTTTGAGGCTCCCTTCCATGATGCGGATGTTGGCAATGGCCCCTTTGTAGGAATCGAAATGGGAATCAAAAATGAGGGCCCGCAAGGGCTTGTCAGCTGCGTCTTCCGGTGCCGGAATGCGCTGCACGATGGCTTCGAGCACTTCTTCAATGCCGTAGCCCGTCTTGGCGCTGACTTCGATGGCGTCACTAGCGTCGAGGCCTATGACGTCTTCGATTTCCTTGCGTACCCGTTCGGGGTCGGCGCTGGGCAGGTCGATTTTGTTGATGATGGGAATGATTTCCAGGTCGTGCTCGAGGGCCAAATAGACGTTGGCCAGTGTCTGGGCTTCTACGCCCTGCGTGGCATCGACGATAAGCAGTGCGCCGTCACAGGCGGCGAGGCTGCGCGATACTTCATAGTTAAAATCGACGTGCCCCGGTGTGTCGATAAGGTTGAGGATATACTGATGGCCGTCTTTGGCGTCATAAACCAGACGCGCCGACTGAGCCTTAATGGTAATACCCCGTTCCCGTTCGAGATCCATCGTGTCGAGCAGCTGGTCTTCCATTTCCCGTTTCGAAACGGTGCCGGTCTTTTCCAGCAGGCGGTCGGCCAATGTCGATTTACCATGGTCAATATGAGCGATAATGGAAAAATTACGAATATATTTAGTTGCCACGTTTACCTTACTCCTCTACAACAATCAGATGATAACACCGCCACCCAGGACGCGTTCGCCTGTTTCGCGGTCATACAATACGAGGGCCTGTCCGGCCGTTACAGCCCGCTGGGGCTTTGCAAATTCTACGCGCAGGCCGCCTTTTTCCGGGTAAACCGTGCACGGCGCTTCCGGCGCGGCATAGCGAATCTTGCCCAGTGCTTCAAAGGGTCCTTGCGGAGCCCCTTCGACCCACGATACGTCGTCGGCTTTCACTTCCGTACGGAAGAGGTCCTGTTCCCCGCCGACGATGACCCGGTTGTGCGGTACATCGAGGGCGACGACATAATAGGGACCGCCGGGACCGCCCAAGTGGAGGCCACGGCGCTGACCGATGGTATAGCAGGGAATGCCTTCATGACGGCCTACGACGTGACCTTGCAGATCGACGAAATCGCCAGGCTTAAAGGTCTGAGGTACCCGTTTTTTCAGGAAGCCCTTGTAGTCGTTATCGGGGATGAAGCAAATATCCTGGCTTTCCGGCTTATTGAAAACGGGCAGGCCGAATTTCTTGGCCAGTTCCCGCGTTTCCGATTTTTCCAGAGCCGCCATGGGCAGCATGATGTGAGGCAAGAGGTCCTGCGTCAATTCATAGAGCACGTACGACTGGTCCTTGCGCCGGTCTGTGCCGCGCAGGAGCTCGTAGAGTCCTTTTTCTTCGTTGAAAACAATGCGTGCGTAATGGCCTGTAGCCAGGCTGTCAGCGCCAAACTGCTGGGCCTGCTGCCAAAGGAGGCCGAATTTGATGTACTTATTGCAGGCAATGCAGGGATTCGGCGTCCGGCCCAGCGTATAGGACTGAACGAAGTAGTCGATGACATCCTTGCGGAAGGGCTGACGGAAATCCAGTGTATAATGGGGTATGCCGATGACCGAAGCGACGGCTTTGGCGTCGTCGACGGCCGAAAGGGAACAGCACGAATGGACGTTTTCGACGGCCGGGCAGGAAGGATCTTCTTCCCACAGGCGCAGGGTAATGCCGATCACGTCGTAGCCCTGTTCTTTAAGCAGCGCTGCCGTGACGGAGCTGTCTACACCGCCACTCATGGCAACGGCAATGCGTTTAGTCATGGTTTATCTCCTTTTTGTAACGGGGTCAAGAATCTGTTGCAGCGCCTGGACGACCGTATCGATCTGGTCCGGCGTATTTTCTGTGCCAAAGGACACGCGGATGCTGCTGCGCAGCCACTTTTCGTCGACGCCCATGGCCCGCAGGACGTGCGACGGTTCGACGGCGCCGGCTTCGCAGGCCGAGCCGGCAGAAACGGCAATGCCCTGCATATCGAGGGCAATGAGGACGATGGGGCTTTCCATGCCGTCGACGCTAAAGTCGATAATATTAGGCAAGGAACCCTCTAAGGTCCCGTTCAGGCGAAAGCGGGCATCACCTTTGATGAGGCCGTCGTAAAAGCGTTGCTTCAGCTGTGCTGCTGCGGCTATGCGCTGCGGCCGTTCTGCTTCCAAAAGAGCTACGGCTTCACCGAAGCCGACGATAGCGGCGACATTTTCCGTGCCCGCCCGCAGCCGATGCTCCTGCGGCCCGCCGTAGGCCTCTGACGTAAGCTGCAGGCCATGGCGGATATATAAGGCACCGATCCCTTTCGGACCGTAAATCTTGTGGCTACATAAGGTAAGCAGATCAATGTGTTCAGCCAAGGGCTGAATGGGTACATAGCCAAAGGCCTGGACGGCATCGACGTGAAAGGCAATGCCCTTGGCCGCTGCCAGTTCGCCAATGGCCCGGATGGGCTGGATCGTACCCGTTTCGTTATTGGCATACATGCAGGAAATGAGCACCGTGTCGTCGCGAATCGCAGCGGCTACATCGTCCATCCGGACGCGGCCCGCTGCATCGACTGGCAGCACAGTCAGGCTGTAGCCCTGCCGGGCCATAGCTTCAAAGGTATGTAAGACGGCCTGGTGCTCCACAGCGGTCGTAATGAGATGGCCCCCTTGAGGGAAATTAGCCCGCAAATAGCCGCGAATGGCCAGGTTATCCCCTTCTGTACCGCCACTGGTAAAGACTATATCGGCTGCTGCCACGCCCAGGCAATGAGCTACCTGCTGGCGTGCGCGCTGGACTGCCGCCCGGGCCTCTTGCCCAAAATAGTGCAGGCTCGACGGGTTTCCAAAGGCCGTTGTCAAATAAGGCATCATGGCATCTAAGACGCGCCGGTCAATAGGCGTCGCTGCAGCATGATCCAAATAAATGCGTTCCATATATATTCAACTCCAACTTTCAATCTAAACATATTGAGTCTATTTTATATAATAGCATATATGGGACTGCATTGCCACTGTATCTACTATAGGAAGTGCCTGATTTTAAGAATTATTTCACAAGAGATCTATAAAACACCTTGAATTTATTTTTCATATGTGCTAATATATTTGAGTACGTTATTGATATGCGCCTATAGCTCAGGGGATAGAGCACCGGTCTCCGGAACCGGGTGCGAAGGTTCGAATCCTTCTAGGCGCACCACATATACGCAGTGTCACCACAGGTGATGCTGCGTATTTTTTTATACTTCCCGGCACTACGGCGACAGTATATATAATAGTATTATAAGAAAAGAGAATTTTTTGTTTTTCTGTCTTTGCCCGAGGCGGCAAAAAAGAATGCACAGTCGTCCATCTTGTGATAGACTATAACTGATACGCAAGGCAGGCTGCATCGTTACGACCTGTCTCCTACGCAAGCATCTGATTGGAGGTACAGTTTTTATGTCTAATTTAGCCAATATCCGTCTCAATAGAAAAAAGCCCCTCGTCTGCGTCCCCTGCGAAGGCGAAACCGTAGGCGATATTTGTTACCGCTGCCAGCAGATCATGGAAGAACCACACGACCTGATCGAATTTAACGCCGGCAAATTCAACGGCATGCCCAATTTATCCCAGCTCTGGAATGCCCTGCTCATGATCGCTCAGGTCACGAAGGAAGAACCCTTTATCTTCACGTGCCATATAAAGGATTTGCCAGAATATTACCAGACCGAACGGGACTACCGCGACATTCTCACCTTCGGTATCCGCAGCGGCCTGGCAGACATCATCGAAATGGATGAACACACCGATCCGGACACCCTCGCCGACCTGGCCGAACAGTGCAACGACACCGGCCTTATTCCCCTCATTGCTATTCATTTCGCTACGGCCCCGACGGCAGCTGCCGTGACAGAACGGCTCACGTCCCTGAGTGATCTGGAAACTCTGAACTTCCGCATCACCTTCCCGGCAGCTACGGCAGACGATATCCGCACGGTCCAAGAAGGCGTACGCGATTTTCTCAGCGATAACTACGAATACAAGGTCGTCATCAATCCGACCGGTCCTGTAGCCAAAGCAGAACTGCTAGCAGGTAACACCTTCGACTCGCCGATTCTCTATACGGAAATTCACGGCGGCACAGATGACCTGCCGTCGAGCCAGGAAATGACAGCGATCCTAAAAGAAAAAGGCATGGCCGTCAAAAAAGACTAAGGACAAAGAAAAGCACGTTCATCCCGGAAAATACTTCCACGATGAGCGTGCTTTTGTGTTTCCTGTTACCCGTGCAGTTCACGATCCAGTTCCTGTAACCGTTCGATCCGCTTTTCTGTAGGCGGGTGAGTGCTGAAGAGGTTCATGAGGCCGGAGCTGATTCCTGCAAAGGGATTGATGATGCACATGTGCGCGTTGGTTTTCGTCGCGCCCGGTAAGACGCGGTAATGGGCGTAGTTGTCAATTTTGGCAAGAGCCCGGGCCAGCGCCAGGGGATCATCGATCATGCGGCCCCCTTCTTCATCGGCCATGTATTCCCGCGTACGGCTGACACCCATTTGGATGATCGTCGCCGCCAAAGGAGCTACGATGATCGTCACCAACAGGCCGACGATACCGCCGTTGTCGTCATCATCGCCGCGGCCAAAGATAGCCGACCACTGGGCAATATTGGCAATCCAGGCAATGACGCTGGCAAAGGTCGCCACGATGGTGCTGATGAGAATATCCCGGTGCAACACATGGGACATTTCATGTGCTAAGACACCGCGGATTTCATCTTCGTCGAGCATATCCAGGATCCCTTCTGTCGCACAAACGGCTGCATGGGACGGACTGCGGCCTGTAGCAAAGGCGTTAGGCACTTCCGTCGGCATGATATAGACCCGCGGCATAGGCAGGTCAGCCCGTTTGGCCAAATCGGCTACGATATGATAGAGCCTGTGTTCAGGTCCTACAGGCTGGCAATGGTAGGCCCGCAAGACCATGGAGTCACTGAACCAGTACGAGAAGAAGTTCATGCCAATTGCTAAAATAAGCATCATGGTCATGCCACGCGTACCGCCAAAGGCCCGGCCGATAAGCATCATCAAGACTGCCAACAAGGTCATCAAGAAAACGGTTTTTAAACGATTCATACAACCTCTCCTCTATTCCAAAAACATAATCAAAAGTCAAAAGGTAAAATATTGACTATCTACATTATAGCAAAACCTGGCATAATGTCAACTGATAGGACGGCAACCTATGCTTTTAAGACATGATTATTATAGCGCCGCAAGGTAACGGTGTAGTATCCATCTGCATCTTTCCGGCCATTGAAGCTGGTAACGATAGTCACGTCGTTCTGGACCCATGTGATTTCGTCATCGCTCTGGCTATAGGGGAAATCTTCCATATTGGAGTAAATCGTCGCAGCCAGGCGGTCGTACATTTTGCGGGCTATTTTTGCGGTCGTTGCTCTTGAAATAGTTTTCAAAGGCAATGGTCTTGCCTTGAGGCGTACCGTTGGCCGTCGTGATGGACAGGCCTTCGATAATCGTCGCCTTGCCGTCCGTCGTCGTCCGTTCAGCCTTTTCCGATGTGCCATCGCTGGCGTAGAACGTCCAGTCCGGCAAGACAGCAAAGTTGCGGGCAAAATCGGCTTTCGGCATGGCCAGGTAGACCGTATTATAGGCTGTCAGGGGATGCTCGCTGACTTCATCAACAGACATATTGTAATCAAAGGCTCCGGCTGCAGCCGGCACTAAAGACAAGGCCAGCACAGCCGCAGCTGCATAATGTTTCCATTGCATATAAAGGAACCTCCTTACAGAATGATGGCCTGGAGGATGACATAAAACAGGCCGTAGATAAAGCGTCCCAGCGGTACGAGGATGTAACTGAATACAGGCGTAGCCATGAGGACGATGAGGATTAAAAAGGTATACCGTTCCAGCTGGGCCAGCTTGTACGACCATTCGTAAGGCAAAAAGACCGTAAGCAAATGGGAGCCGTCCAAGGGTGGCAGCGGGATGAGGTTGAAAATACCAAAGTTAATGTTGTAGAGAACGATGAGATTGAGGACCAGAATAAGTCCCTGCGTACCTACATTCAGGCGGTACAGGACCAGCTCCAGCGCCAAGGCCGCAAAGGCGAGGATAAAGTTGGCCAGCGGGCCAGCCAGGGAAACGCAAATTTCACCGGTACGCCAGTTGCGGAAATTCGAGCTGTTGATCATGACCGGTTTAGCCCAGCCAAAGCGGGCGATGAGGAGCATGATCAGACCGAGCGGGTCAATATGAGCTACCGGATTCAGGGTCAGCCGGCCCATCATCCGCGGCGTGTTATCCCCCATCTTATCGGCAATGAGGGCGTGAGCATATTCGTGAATGACCAGGGCCATGAGGAGACCGGGAATACCGGCTACCATTTCAAGCAGGTTAAAACCAAACATATCATACCTCCTATGTATAGGCACTGCAATTTCTTTGAGTTTTTGGCATGTGTAAATAAAGTGCCTATTCTTATCATAACAGAAAGGCCCCGTGTGGTAAAGTGCCCTGTTCTCAGGAAAAACAAAACTGCCACCCAAAGGGGCAGCAGTTTTTGGAGCATGTATCCTCATTTTTCGTAGTGTTCGTGCCAGTTGTGATGGAACGTGCCGTCTTCATCGACGCGCTTGAACGTGTGGGCACCGAAGTAGTCGCGCAGGGCCTGAATGAGGTTGGCGCCGACGCATTCGCTGCGGTACGCATCCAGGTATGCCAGGGCGTTAGAAAAGGTCGGAATCGGCGTACCTACCTGGACGGCCAGGCTGATGATGCGGCGCAGGCTGGCCTGGTTGGCGTTGATCTTGTCCAGGAAGAACGGCGCAAAGATGAGGTTTTCCAAAGCCGGATCGGCTTCATAGGCTTCGGTAATCTTGTTGAGGAATTCTGCCTGAATGATGCAGCCAGCCCGGAAGATGGAAGCGATTTTGCCATAATCCAAGTGCCAGTCGTACGTGTCGGACGCACTGCGATAGAGGGAGAAGCCCTGGGCGTACGCAACGATCTTGCCCAAATAGAGGCTCTGCCGTACGGCTTCGACGAATTCAGGATTGTGCAGGGCCTGGCCGGCCGGAGCCGTAATGACAGCCTGTGCTTTTTTTCGCCCTGCCGCATTCGACGAAACGCGGGCGTTGCAGGCTGCCGTAATGAGGGAAATATCGACGCCCTGGCGCATCGCTTCGATGCTCGTCCAGCGGCCCGTCCCCTTCTGTCCGGCAGCGTCGGCGATCTTGTCGAGTACCTGGCCGCCAGCCGGGTCGTCTTCGGCAAAGATGTCCGCAGCAATACCGATGAGGTAGCTGCGCAGTTCGCCCTGGTTCCATGCATGGAAAATTTGGGAAATTTCAGCGTTCGTATAGCCGCCTGTATATTTGAGGAGCAAATACGTTTCGGCAATGAGCTGCATGTCGGCGTATTCAATGCCGTTGTGGACCATTTTTACGTAATGTCCTGCCCCATCGGAGCCAATGTACGTACAGCACGGTTTACCGTCGCCGGCCTTAGCGGCAATGGCTTCGTAAATCGGCTGGATTTCGGCGTACGTAGCTGCATTGCCACCAGGCATAATGGATGGGCCGCGGCGGGCACCGGTTTCGCCGCCGGAAATGCCCATGCCGTAAAAATGGAGGCCATGGTCTTTGCAATAGTCATAGCGGCGGCGCGTATCGCCAAAGTATGAGTTGCCTCCGTCGATGATGATATCCCCTGCTTCAAGAATGGGAATGAGCTGGTCGATCATGCTGTCTACCGGCTTGCCGGCCATGATCATGAACATGATCTTGCGCGGCCGCTTGAGGGAGCTGACGAATTCCTTCAGATCGTAGTAGCCCGTAATATTTTCATGGGGCCGTTCTTTGACAAACTTTTCCGTCAGGTCCGGCGTATAGTTATATACGCTTACCTTAAATCCGTGGTCCGCCATGTTGAGAGCCAGATTGCTCCCCATGACGGCCATGCCAACGACACCGATATCTTGAGTAGCCATAATAAATACTTCCCCTTTCAACCATTTCCGGTCTTATATTTTCTTCTGGTATGCCGTAATTTCGGCAAATTCATCTTGCAGTTTATTGTAAAGACGGGCAAAAATGCCAAAGAGCTGTTCGTACGTAGCCACATTTTCTTCAATCGGCGCATAGAGTTTCTTCGCTTTGACCAGGCTTGCCGTATCGGCAATGCTCTGCATCTTGCCCTGGGAAATAAAGCCCAGGACAGCGGCACCGTAGGCCGCACCTTCACTGTTATCCGGCAGGGTCAGGGTCTTGTTGAAGACGTCTGCCAGGATCTGGAGCCACAAATGGGATTTCGTAAAGCTGCCGCTCACGCGAATATCCTTGATGTCGCCAAATTCCTGTAAGGCCAGGAGAACGCTGTTTAAGCTGTAGCAGACACCTTCCATGACGGCGCGGATAATATGGGAACGGCTGTGGTTGAGCGAGAGACCAAAGAACATACCCCGCAATTCGGAATTCCAGTACGGTGCCCGTTCGCCTGTAAAGCAAGGCAGGCAAATGAGCCCGTCGGCTCCGGCATCAATGTGTTCGGCCTTCATGGTCATAAGATCGTACGGATCGATGTCCAGGTCCTCCAGTTTGCTGCCGCCGTAATGGCAAATCTTGTCACGAACCCAGCGCAGGATCATACCGCCGTTGTTGATGGCCCCGCCGGCAACCCACATATCATCTGTCAGGTTATAGCACCACGTACGCATGTTAGGATCGGTCTTCGGCTGGCGCGTGAGCATGCGCAAAGCACCGCTCGTGCCGATAGTAGCGCTGAGCTGGCCCGGCTGGACGGCACCGATGCCGACGTTGACGAGGACGCCATCGGTGGCGCCAATGACGATAGGCAGGCCTGCAGGCAAGTGCATGGCAGCTGCCGCAGATGCCGATAAAGGATGGCTGTACGTCGTCGAAACGACAGGCGGCATATAGGAAATATCAATACCGGCGTAGGCCAAAATATCTTCATCCCAGGCCAGGGTCTGTTCGTTGTACATGCCGCTCGTGCTGGCCGTCGATTTATCGATGACCCACTGGTCGGTCATTGTGTAAAACATGTAGTCTTTGATAGAGCCGACGAATTTCATCTGCTTAAAGAGGTCCGGCTGGTGGCGATGGAGCCAAATAATCTTCGTGAAGGGATAGCTGGCGTGGATCGGGCAGCCCGTCCGTTCGTAGAAGGAACGGCACAGATCAGGATCCTTTTTCATTTCCTTGACAATATCCACGCTGCGGCTGTCAGCCCAGGTCTGCATGTCCATGAGCGGTTCCTTGTCGGCGTTGAGGCCGGCAAAGCTGTGCATGACCGTACTCAGGGCAACACCGCACAGTTCTTTATTTTTATAGCGCAGCTGGTCTGCCGTCTGGCGGATTACCTGCTCTACCGATTCATAAATTTGTAAAGGGTTTTCTTCGGCCCAGTCCGGATGGGGCGTAAGGAGGGGGTAAAAGGCTTCGGCCGAGCAGACGTTCGTGCCATCAGCCGTATAGGCAATGGCCCGTACGCCCGTTGTGCCTACGTCGACGCCAATCCATACTTCCTGGTTTGCTGATTCCATACTCATAAGTAGCTCATCCTTTCTTCTCTTAGCAGCGCAGCTGGCCTACGAGGTCGCTGATCTGTTTGATTCCCTTTTCTTCGCAGTACTGATCCATGCCGCGGGCAATGTCGACGACAGCTGCAGGGTTGACGAAGTTGTACGCCCCTACGGCAACGGCACTGGCACCGGCCAGCATAAATTCGATCGCATCCTGCCACGTTGCGATGCCACCGAGACCGAGGATAGGAATCTGTACAGCCTGGGCCGTCTGCCAGACCATGCGTAGCGCTACAGGTTTTACAGCCGGGCCGGAGAGGCCGCCTGTAATATTGCCCAAAAGGGGCTGCCACGTCTGGATATCGATGGCCATGCCCGTAATCGTATTGATCAGGGATACGGCATCGGCGCCGGCCGCTTCGACGGCTTTGGCCATGACCGTAATGTCCGTTACGTTGGGCGATAATTTCACGATAACCGGTTTATGCGTGTGCGTCTTTACCTGTTCTGTAACGGCAGCGGCCGCTTTGGGATCCGTACCGAAGACGATGCCCCCTTCTTTGACGTTCGGGCAGGAAATGTTGACTTCCAGGGCCGCCACGCCATCTACGTCGAGACCTGCTGCCATGGCGCCGTATTCTTCTGCCGTACCGGCCGAAATATTGACGATCAGCGGCGCACCACAAAAACCGGCCTTAGGCAGGATGTCCCGTTTAAAAGCGTCCAGGCCGGGATTTTCCAAGCCAATGCAGTTGAGCATGCCTGACGGTGTTTCGGCAACGCGCACGCCCGGATTGCCCGGACGCGGCAAGGGCGTAATGCCCTTAGAAATAATGGCGCCTACGTGACGGAGGTCCAGGAAATCTTCGTATTCCAGGCCAAAGCCAAAGGTACCGGACGCACCCATGACAGGCGTCGCCATGGGAATTCCGGCAAAGGTAATGGCCATGCGTTCTGTATTCATTTAAAAAACCTCCTTGGCGGGAAATACGGGACCGTCGGCACAGACCTTGTAGCGTTTGCCGCTGAGCTTACTGGCAAAGGTACAGCCCAGGCAGACACCGATACCGCAGGCCATGCGCTTTTCCATGGATACTTCGCAAGTAATGCCGGCTGTCTCGGCCGCTTGTGCTACGGTCTGCATCATGATCGTCGGTCCGCACACGGAAACGCGGTCGAGCTGGTGTGCAGCAGCAATCTGGGGAATGGCAGCGACGGCATAGCCTTTAATGCCCCGGGAGCCATCATCTGTGGCAATGTATACCTGTTCTGCATAGGGGGCAAAGAAATCTGCCCAGAAGGTTTCTTCTGCCGTCCGGCCGGCTACGAGGACGACCGGTTTTTCCGGCAGTGTCTTGGCCAGGAAAATGAGCGGTGCCAAGCCGATACCGCCACCGACGACAAGAACCTTGCCCGGCGTCGTTGTAAAGGTACCGTCACCGAGGGGGCCTTCGGCATTGATGCAGTCACCGGCACGGAGGCGTTGAAATTCTGCCGTACCTGTGCCGACAATGCGGTAAATAATCGTCACTGCGCCACTTGCTGCGTCGGCGTCGACAATGCCAAAGGGACGGCGCAAGAAGGTCGTGCCGCCGTCGTAATGGACGTTGACAAACTGGCCCGGTTTCGCCTGAGCCGCCATTTTCGGTGCCCGGAAAACCATCTTCCACACAGCAGGAATAATCGCTGTATTTTCGAGTATTTCTGCCTGTTCTACATATTTCATGGATATATTCCTCCCATTTATAAAAAGCGTACACGCTTTACTTCTAGTCTATTGTACCATATCAGAACGAGAATTTATATGAGAATCCCCGTCCGGGCCATCGTAAAAAAAGGGATTGCCAGGCGGCAATCCCTTTCTCATTATACATGGTGTGGCAGGCCCTGTTATGCTTCTTCTTTCTTCACTGCATTCGGGTCCGTCCAGATGCCCAAGCGGGATACGCAGGCAGCAGCCGAAGCGTCCCACTTACCATCCTTCAAATGCTGCTTGTAGTCGTCGACGAGGAGTTTTACCTTGCCGCTCAAGAGGAAGATGACGATGAGGTTGCAAATAACGCACGTGCCATAGAAGAAGTCGAATGTCGACCACAGGGTCTTAGCGGCACCGATGGCACCGACGATAGCCCAGGCACAGCCAACAGCGTAATAAATTTTAATCCAAATACCTTCAACGCCGAGAGCGTTCAAGCAGATACCGCCGTAGTAGACGTTGACGACGCACGTCGTAAAGGCGAAGAAAGCGATGATGATCGAAACGAAGATAGCCGCTGCAGTTTCACTGCCAAAGGCAGCGGCAAAGCCGGCTGTCGTCAAAGCGGCACCGGAAGCACCGGAGTTCCAGAGGCCGGACGTCATGACGACCATAGCCGTCATGGTGCAGACGACGATCGTATCGAAGAATACTTCGAAAATACCCCAGAGACCCTGTTTTACCGGGTGGTTTACAGACGAAGACGAATGAACCAGCGGTGCGGTACCAGTACCGGCTTCGTTCGAATAAATGCCGCGGGCCAGGCCCCAGCGGACTGCTAGCATGACCGTGCCGCCGGCAAAGCCGCCTTCAGCAGCAGCGCCTGTAAAAGCATCCTTGAAGATCAAGGCAAAGGCATGGGGAATCATGTCGATGTTGACGATAATAACGAAGAGACCGCCGATGATGTAGATAATAGCCATGAAAGGAACGACGAGATTCGCGAAATTCGATACGCTCTTCAAGCCGCCCAGGAGTACAGCTGCCATGAGGACGGCAACGGTAATACCGACGATGTACGGATTGACGGCAAAAGCCGTGTTGATAGCGTTGGAAATTTCTGCCGCCTGAATGGACGGGGCAAACATCATGCCGGCTGCCATCGTAACAGCCCAGATGACGGAAAGCCAGCGCCAGTTTTTACCCAGGCCGTGTTTGACATACCACGGGAAACCGCCGTGCCATACGCCGGTTACCGGGTCTTTTTCACGATAGGCCAGGCCGAGGGTTACTTCGGAGAACTTAACGATCAAACCGAGCATAGCAATGAACCACATCCAGAAGACAGCGCCGGGACCGCCTGTAGCAATGGCGACAGAAACGCCGGCAATGTTGCCAACGCCCAGTGTCGAAGCCAAGGCCGTACAGGCCGCTTTGAACGGATTGATGTTGCCGTCACCAGACCCTTTGTCAAAGATTTTGCCAAAGGTGTTCTTCATGACGTGACCAAAATAGGCAAACTGGAAGAAACCGAGTCGGGCAGACAGGAATACGGCGACGAATGATGTACCGATTAATAAGGGCCAACCCCAAACGAAGTCGGCGTATGCCATCATACCCTTAGCAATTAAACCAAAAAACTCCATACTTACACACCCCCAAAAATAAATGTACTTCCATGATACTATATGAATACCATATACAGATACGGGTGTATGAAGTTAGTGCCACGTACAGCCGTATCCTTGAAGCCTGTGTGCATGTAGACAAGCATACCTCTTACTAGCTCGTCTTGCCTTACTATACGGTTCGTCTCTCCCCTTTGATTAATAATAAGAATGACTTAGACGAATGATAAACATACTATAGCACACTTTACCGTCACTTGTAAATATAGGCCGTTATATTTTCTAAATTATTTATGGATTTCAATGTGTCGCTTAAATTTCTTAAAGGTTATACGTTTTACTAAATATGGGAAAATAGACTGTTTTTATGGAATTTCTCTGTTTTTCCTCCATTTTTAAACATATAGTTATGATTTTTATTTATAATTATTGTTTTTCCTTATATACGCAAAAAAAGAACTGCCAGCCTTGATATACTATCAAGGTAAGCAGTTCGTATATAGTCATATTGGTGACCCAGTAGGGATTCGAACCCTAGACCCACAGCTTAGAAGGCTGTTGCTCTATCCAGCTGAGCTACTGAGTCACTACAAAAAAATGGAGCGGGTGATGGGAATCGAACCCACGTAACCAGCTTGGAAGGCTGACGCTCTACCATTGAGCTACACCCGCATGTTGATGGTCGGAGCAGCAGGATTCGAACCTGCGACCCCCTGGTCCCAAGCCAGGTGCGCTACCAAACTGCGCTATGCCCCGTCAACATAGAGTATTATACCTGTTCCATAAGTGTTTGTCAAACACTTTGTGCTTCAATTTTTTTGCAAATTTACCAAAAATTAGCCGATTTTTTTCAAATTTCCTTAAAAATGATGTTACCTACCGTGCCATTTGTAATCTCACAGACCGCATAGGTACCGCGCTTGTTATCCCGTGGCAAGGCAATGCTGCCGGGATTGACCAGGGTAATCCCCTGCTCTTCTTCCAGGAAGCGGCGGTGGGAATGACCGAAGACGACGAGAGACGCATCAGCCGTCCGGCCTAATTCCAACAGCTTTTTCATACGCCGTTCGCCATACCATTGGTGCCCGTGAATGACGGCAATGCGCACACCCTGCCAGGTGACGACGCGCCGTTCCGGTGCATTGGAGTCCCCCCCAAAGGTCGTTATTGCCTAAGACGGAAAAGACGGGCACGTCCGTATATAGTGCCAGGTCATCGCCATCGCGGCTGTAATCGCCGGCGTGAATCCAGGCGCCTACGTGCGGTTCGGCATCGGCCATTTTTTCCAAAGCGCCAAAGCGGCCATGGCTGTCACTGACGAGACCCAAGTACTGCGTATCACTCATGGTCCATCAGCTCCAACAGTTTTTTTAGCGCCTGGCCGCGGTGGCTGATCTGGTTCTTTTCAGCCAAACTGATTTCGGCCATGGTCTTGCCAAACTGAGGCAGGTAAAAGAGCGGATCGTAACCAAAGCCACCGTCGCCGGCGTAGAAATCACGAATCAGGCCGGGGCACGTGCCTTCTGCCGTCAGCTCCCGGCCATCGGGCCAGGCCAGGACGAGGACGCACGCATAGTAGGCTGTACGCTGTTCCGGCGGAAAGGCGCTGAGCTCAGCGACGAGCTTTTGGTTGTTCTTTTCGTCGTCACATTCCGGGCCGGCATAGCGGGCCGAATAGACTCCGGGCCGGCCCTTCAGGGCATCGGCAATGATCCCTGAGTCGTCGGCCAGGCAGGGCTTGCCAGTAGCTTTCATATAGTAGTGCGCTTTTAGGCGCGCATTTTCCGCAAAGGTCGTCCCCGTTTCTTCCGGTTCTGCAATATCCGGCAGGAGATCGTGTACGGACACGACATCATAGCCTAAAGGCGCCAAAGCGCTTTTGAATTCTCTGATTTTACCGGCGTTATGCGTCGCCAGTACGATCGTGTCTTTCATAATATGCTCCTTATTTCTTGTTTTCCCGGGCAACGGCAGCGTAATTCTTGATGACGACAATCGGCGTCTTCTGGGAGGCATTGCCAAAGGGGTTGTCAATGAGGATGCGGGCGATTTCCGACGGATTGAGGCCGCGGGAATGGCCGAGAACGGCAGACCGTTTGAGGTCGTTGACGTCAGCTACGCAGGCGCCATAGCAGCCCATGCGCTTCTTGATGGCTTCGGCTACGCCATCGGGATCTTCCGGGCCGTAGACGATGCACTTATCGAAAGGCGGCATCGTGCCTGTGACGTCATCCGTGAGGGAGGCCTGACGGCAGAGCTTATACCAGACGCCGTTTTTACCGATCAATTTGGCCAGGAAACCGATGATAAAGCAAAAGAGCATCTTCCATTCGCCTTCCAGTTCCATGGCAGCCTGCATGCCATAGAGACTGGCCATACTGCCTTCACCGGGAACGAAGCGGCGCATGAGGCGGCACTGCCATGACGGTGTCAATTCTTCCGGGCGCGTGTAGCGGCGCTGCGTAATGGCAACGACACTTTCTGCAGAGCAGACGATATCGTCCGGGCCGACAATGTCCTTTGCATATTCTTCAATGACATCGACGATGTCATCTTTATCCGTGAGTATTCTCGTTTTTACAGGTACTAATTCTAATTCTGCCATATCTACTATCCTTCCTCCTATGCCTGTTCCAATGCGCGTTTGACTTCTGCCGCTTTAAGGGTAATGCGTGCTTTATGCAGATACCATTCACTACGGGAAACGGCCTGATAAATCAAATCGATGGCCATATCGGGGAATGTCTTCAGGTCTTCGCGAATGTTGCCACTTTTGCTGACCAGTTCGATGGTCACGCGGATGCGGCCTGTTTCACCGGGATTGATGATAACCGATTCCCAGTAGCCGTCATCCCGTTCTGCTGCTTTGTTGGCCAGCTGCGAGCGGACGACGACCTTGTCGTACTGTTCCTGCGGCAGCAAGGTGCGGGGGAAGAAATCCATAATGGTGCCCAGCTGTTTGCCGGCATTCTTGAACGGTACTTCTGTTTCGAAAACGGCCTTATCCTGGCTCATCATTTTCAGTGTAAAGGGATCACGGCGACGGGCTTCAATGACGAAGCGGGCATCACCCTGGTGCCAGGCGAACAGCCGGAACAGGAGGTACAATACGGCAACGATGCCGATGACGGCAATAACTACATTCAGCAAGAGGTATAAAATCACGACTCAGGACTCCTTTATCATATAAAATAGGCAATTTGACAGAAACAGTGCCTGCTTATTGCGCTGCTTGGTCTTTTTCGTACAGCGCCAGCAGTTTGGCATACGGTTCCGGTCCCAGGCGGGCAACCTTTCCCGTAGCTTTGTGGGTAAAGACGTTTTGCGTTTCTCCTGTAGCCAGGAGATGGCCGTCAGACTGGCGCACAATGCGGTAGCCATAGACCATTTGGGCCCGCGAGAGCTTCGTCAGGCGTGCCTGGATTTCTATGACGTCGTCAAAGTAAATATTATCGATGTATTCGCAGCTCACGTGCTTGATGGGAAACAGGATTCCTTCATCCATAAGCTCAAATAAATCGACGCCGGCTTCACGCAGGTACGCACAGCGGGCACATTCAAACCAACGGATATGATTGGCATGATGGGCATTTCCCATCATATCCGTTTCACTAAAACGGACACGTTCCGTAACGGTAACCATATATGCATCTGCTCCTATCTGTACTTGACATACCCTGTTATTTTACGCTGTCACGGCCAGTTTGTCAAAACGTTTATTCCGGATGGCACGAAAAAAGACCTCCCCGCAGCAAGGCGAAGAGGTCTCTTTCTTACCAATCACATTTGGCAAAAGGAATGACGTGGCGGACCTTTTCGAGATGCTCGGGCTTGATATAAGCACCGGCAAATTTCAAGGCTGCCGCAATGACAGCTGCGTCGTCGAGCCAGCCGACGGCAGGGAAAATATCCGGTACGATATCAAAGGGCAAAATGACATAGCCCAAGGCACCCATGAGGACCAGTTTGACCGCTTTGGGCGTATCTGTGTCGCGCAGGCAATAGTAAATAGCCAAGAGGCGCGGGACAAAGTGGATCTTGCCCTTCGTGCGGCGCAAGAATTCCACAAAGCGGAAGGGAGTGTAAAAACGAGCGAAAAATGTAATCATCTTCCACATAGTAAACACCTTCAATTATTTGTTGTCCAAGGAATTCTTCGCATCTTCTACAGCAGCCTTAGCCGATTCGGCAATGGACGGTTCGCCTGCCGTTTCCGGTTCTTCTGTTGCAGGAGCTTCTGTTTCCGGTGTTGCCGTTACGTCAGCCGTGACGTCAGCGGTTGCTTCTTTGGCTGCCTTTTCAATAGCTTCATCGGCTTCTTCCGTTTCTTTGGCTACGGCGTCAGCAGCGGCCTGGGCTTCTTGTTCGGCTTCCAGATCATCGACCGTATTGCGGCGGCGTACTGTGTTGACGACAACCTTGCTCTTTTCTTTAACCGTATCGAACGTATCCTTTGCCGTATCCTTAGCCGTGCTGCCCCAGCGTTTCATGAAATCAACCGTTTCATCGCCAAGGGGAACGTTCTTCAAGGGATTTTCTTTCAACTTATCGACCTGATCGCGGGCTCTGTCTTTCCATTCGGCCATCATGTCGATGTACGGACCCATGTCGGTCGGCATGCCGTCTTTCATCCAGCGCTGTGTCACGCGGCCTAAGCTGTACGTAATGGCTACGGCTACCGGTACCTGAACGGCACTGAAGGGAATGAGCGTCGTCAGGATGTTGCCGGCCATGCGGCTGCCCATGGCGCCGAGGAAGGCAATGACAGCCCGTTCGGACAATTTGACATTGTAGACGCGGGCAATGCGGCTGACGAGGTATACTTCGTTAGCCATGAGGGCAATCGTACCGACGAGGGGGGCAATGACGATCGCACCGGCGCGGGCGGCAGCCCAGCGGCAATATATTTCCACCTGTAAATCCTGGTCAGCCGTCGATTTTTCGATCGATTCAATGACTTCCAGGGAGGCCGTCGGTTCTACCGGCGCGTGCGCTGCTTTTTCTGCCTTCATAGCAGCCAATTCTTCGCGCAGGGCATTTACTTCTTCTTGCAGAGCCTGTACTCTATCCATTTCTTCTGTCATATAAACCACCCCATCTTATAATATAATAAAAACAAGTTGTTAATGTTATTTTCCCATTTTTTTACCAGCTTGTCAAACCTCCATCGACAGGAATTGCCGTACCCGTCATATACGACGCGTCCGTACTAAGGAGAAAGGCAATCACCCGGGCTACTTCATCGGCTTCAGCCAGGCGGTACATAGGATATTGGGCGCGCAGGCCGTCTTCTGTCAATTCCGGGTCGGCTGCCATTTGCTTAGCCAAGAGAGGCGTCTTCACGTCGCCGGGACAGACCGTATTGACGCGCACGTTGTGCGGTGCCAGTTCGAGGGCCAGGGAGCGGCCGAAGGAGACGACAGCTCCCTTGGTTGCCCCATAGACAGAGCAGGCAATGTTACCCTGCAGGCCTGCATCGCTGCTCACGAGGACCATGCTCCCGTGCGTACGCTTCAGCGCCGTCAGCGCAGCCTGGCATAAGTAAATCGTACCGTAAACGTTGACGCGGAACATATCTTCCAGACTTTCGGGCGTCACATTTTCTAAGAGCTCTTCAGCATAATAACCGGCCGACGTGACGACGCCGTCGAGATGGCCGAAAATCGCCAGGGTCTGGTCAACCAGATTGGCACAGTCCTTTGGGTTACTCACGTCACCGCTAATAAAGCTGCACGGCCAGGCCGGGCCGCCTAAGGCTGCAAGAGCTGCTTCGCCGCGCTGGGCTGAACGGCCATTGATGACCACGCTGGCGCCTCGTTCCAGGAGCAGCCGCGCCGTAGCCAGGCCGATACCGGACGTACCGCCACTAATCAAATACACTTTGTCTTCCCACGTCATAGGTTCCACTGTAATCACCTCAAATAACACCGATATATTCCAAAAGTAATTTGCCAATGAGGACCGTCGTGACGGCCATCATGACGAAACGTACAAACCCGCTGCCGTGGCGGATAGCCATGCGGGAGCCAAAGAAGGCACCCAGGAAAATACCCAAGGCCATGACCAGACCGTACACGTATAAGACCTTGCCGGAAATGATGAAGAGAACAAAGGCCGTAATATTACTCACCAAATTGAGGATTTTTGCATTGCCCGCTGCGACGACAAAATCAAAGCCCAGCATGGCAAAGGCAATGATCAGGAAGGTTCCCGTACCGGGACCGATGAAGCCGTCGTAAAGGCCGATGACCAAGGCAAAGGCCGCGCCCTGCCAAAAGGTCTTCTGCGTCATGCCGGTATAGCTGCTGTGCTGTCCCAGGCCGCGGCGCGTAAAGACAAACACCGCTGCGGCAATGAGCGAAAGGATGACTAAGGGCTGCAGCGTTTCTGCTGACAAATGGAGCATGAAGAGACAGCCTATAATAGCGCCGCCTAAGGTAAACGGCATGAGGCGGTACAACAGGTGCATATCCACCTTGCCGGCCTTAAAAAACTGGTAGGAACTGACTGCTGCGCCAAAGGTAGCAGCGAACTTATTCGTACCGATGGCATAATGCGGCGGTATCTGCAGGGCCAGCAAAACAGGCAGGGCAATGAGGCCGCCACCGCCGGCAATAGAATCGATAAAACCGGACAAAAAACCACCGCCCAGAACGAGCAGCAAAATGTCCCAAGAAAAACTCAAAATATAGTCACGCCTTTCTTTTATGTTTGGCAAAAGCAAGGCCTCCGGCCCATACGGCGGAGGCTGCCTGCTTGCATTTATTCCATAAGGCTCGTGGCAAAGACCAAATCGATACCTTCGTTATGGAGTTCATCTACCATTTCACTAATGGCCTGGGCTGTATTGGCCCGGCAATGACCGATGACGATGGCACTGCCGTTAGACTGGGCAATGTGGGCTGCCTGGCGCAAGCGGCTCTTAACCGCTTCTACGCTGGCATCGTTATCGATAAAGAGATTGTTGCGGCTCGTTTCTACTCCGTTGGAACGGGCCGTCTGTTCGCCTACAGACGAGCTGATCGTACGGCTGTCCAGATAGGCCAGGCCACGGCTGCGCATGACCTGCATAATATCACTCATGACCCGCTGATCGGACGTCGCCAGAGACCCTTGATGGTTGTTCATGCCAATGGCATGGGGCACCTGGTCGAGAATTTCATTGGCCGTGGCCTTAATCTTGCTGTCGCTCATATCCGTTCCGATGTATACCGCTTCGGACGAGGCAGTCCCCTGGGGCTGCATGGGCATGTGTACGAAGATCTGTCGGCCCGCGCCATAGCCACTGTTGGCACTGTCTGCCGTATGGGATTTATAGGGCATGACGGCGTAGGTCAGGGGAACTGGAATATTGTTCAAATCCTGAAGGACGCTCATATTGCTGCCACAGTCGTCGATGACGATGGCCAGACGGCCCTTGACTTCAGCCGGTGCGGTCGACGCATTGCCTTCCTTCTTCTCCTCTGCCGGCGGGCTCTGGCCGCTGACCTTGCCGACGGCTTTCTTAATCTTTTGGGCCAGACTGGGCGCTGCTCCCGGCACCGTCACGTACAGGCGTACCGTGACCAGGTAGACCTGTTCTTTGTCGAGCATATCGAAGAGAGCAATATCATATTCAGTAACAGCCTGGCCATCGAGGGTCTTGCCTGTGACCTGATAGAGGACGGCCTTACCTTGGCTTTTCGCCAGTTCCTTTTCCAGGCTTTCCCGGGAAAAGGCTTCCTTCGGTGTCACTTCGAGCTGTTTTGTCGTCCAGAGGATCTTGCCGCCTGTACTGCGCCGCGGCTCTTCCCGTTTTTGCGTGTCGATTTCCTTCACGTCTGCATCCTGTGCTTTGAGCCACGCCGTCACAGCGTCCTGTATTTCCGTAGCGGCATCCGTATAATCTGCGTCATTGCCTTTTTCCCGGACTGTATCGATATGCTGCAGCTTCGTATCGTCTGGTGCCGTACTCTGCCGGCCTTGGAAATACCACCAGGCACCGGCGGCTATGCAAAGTAACAGGAGCGTCGCAAAAAAGGCTTTCAGCCAGGCCGGCCGGCCACTACGGCCGGAACGCCGCGTTGAGCCCGTATTCCTGCGGGGCGTACGGGATGGTCGTTTGCGTTGCATATGGATCTCCCCTTTCCAACAAAAAAGCCGGAGACAGCTTCATAAACAGCCGCTCCGGTTGGGTATCGTTCAGGCATAGCATAGGTTGGCAGCTATGTATTCGCATACTCGTTATTCGTCGTGACAGCCGACGCTGGCGTCTGCGCCCCCTGGAGGAGCTGCAAGACGTGCTGGCCTACGATCTGCGCACCGTTACGGTGACAGGCCAGGCTGGCCGCTGCCATTTGTTCTAATTCTTCTGGTGCATCCATGAGCTCATGCACGACGGCAGCCAGATCTTCCTGGCTGCGTACCCAGCGGGCACAGCCCTTCTTTTGCATGTACTGGGCATTGGCTTCTTCCTGTCCCGGAATGGGACTGTAAAGAATGACCGGTACTTGCACCGTCGCCGCTTCCGTACAGGTCAGGGCACCGGGCTTAGTCACCAAGAGGGACGCCCGCACCATGAGTTCGGGAATATGGTTGGTATAGCCCAGTACTTCAACGGGATGGCGCAGTTCCTTGCGCATTTGGCAAATTTCGTCGTACAAGTCGGCATTATAGCCCGTGACGACAGTAAAGTCGTCAATATTATCGAGCTGATCGAGGACCGACAAGGATTGGCGGATCGAACCCATACCGAGGCCGCCGCCCATAATCAGGACGTTGCGCCGTTTGGCATGGTCTTCATCCCAGTGCCAGCGCTGCTGGCGGAAGGCATCCCGTACGGGAATACCCGAAACGATGACCTTGTGCGGCTCTACCTGCTGGGCTACGAGCTGGTCCTTGATTTGCGAGGCTGCAACGAAATATTGGTCAATTTGCGGATAGACCCACAGCTGATGGATCGTAAAATCCGTAATTACCCCTACCAAGGGAATTTGCAGTCTGTGCTGCCGCTTCAAAAGAGCCGCTGCACCGGCTGGAAACGGATGGGTGAAGACCAGCATATCCGGCTTCTTTTCTGCCAGAACGTGCAGCATGCGGCGTTTGAGGCCCCACGAAAAGAGGGTCTTTACGACCATGCCTTTCTTGTATCCCTGGGATGAGTAATACATGAGATCGTACAGCATCGGGAAAAGGTCAAGAATTTTCAGATACGTTTCTTTTACAATATTATCAATGGACAAAGCGTCATTACTGATAAAATCGAAATGCTCTACTTCACATTCTGCCGGTAAGGTTTTCAGATATTCTTCTATTGCATGAGCTGCCTGGGTATGGCCGCTTCCAATGGAAGCAGACATAATCAGCACTTTTTTCTTCGTCATCCAGATTCCCTCTTTTTCTTCCCAAGCTGGCCAAGGCCAGTGGAAGTATACCCTTTGAGACTAACGTGAGATGTCGGATTCGGACGGACATTCTATGTCAATTATATATCCATGGTACGACAAAATGCAAGAAAAGAAAAGGACCGTTCAGATCACGGTCCTCTCCAAGGTCATCCTTATTTATTGTTGACCAAGTCTTTGAGCTGTTTGCCAGCTTTGAATGCCGGTGTATTGGAAGCTGCGATTTTGATGATATCTTTCGTCTGCGGATTCCGGCCTTCGCGTTCTTTGCGATGACGTACTTCAAAAGTACCAAAACCGATGATCTGAACTTTGTCATCTTCCTGGAGAGCTTCGCTGATAGCTTCAAATACAGCTTTTACTGCTTTTTCAGCGTCTTTCTTCGTGATATCGGATTTTTCAGATACTTTGTTAATTAATTCGCTTTTATTCATTACAAGATCCTCCTTTAATTGGTCACATCAAACAGTTTCGTCCCGTCATTTCCCCGTCTGGCAAGAGCGTTCTTTTTCTTTGGCTTCTTTCCAGAACGAGTCCAGTTCGTCCAGCGTAAAAGCAGACCAGTCTTTTCCGGACGCATGAACGCAATCTTCAACGTAGGAAAAACGGCGGCGGAATTTGCTGTTAGCCCGATGTAACGCACACTCCGGTTCTATCTGATAGCGCCGGCATAAATTGGCCAGAACAAACAATACGTCTCCCGCTTCCTCTTCTTCGTGGGTAAAGTCACCTTCCCGGACAGCTTCCAGGAATTCGTTCCACTCTTCATGGACCTTGGCAATGACGTCCGCTGTGTCAGACCATTCGAATCCAACCTTAGCTGACTTCTCCTGTAATTTATAGGCTGCCAGCAAAGAAGGAAGGCCTGTCACTACCCCATCGAGGAGGTGTGCGTGCTGCTGTCGCAGTTCGCCCTGTTTCAATCTATCCCAGTTTACCATACTACTACTAGTCTTTTCAAGTCTATCCGTTGTAAAAACATGGGGATGACGGCGAATCATCTTCTTACACACGTCCGAAACGATATCCTGTGCCGAAAAAAGGCCTTCCTCCTCGGCAATACGGGCATGAATGACCACCTGATAGAGCACATCGCCCAGTTCTTCACGGATACCATCCGTATCTCCCTGATCGATGGCATCGAGCATTTCGTATACTTCTTCAATGAGAAAACGGCGCAGGCTCTGGTGCGTCTGGGATTTATCCCACGGGCAGCCGCCTTCGCCGCGCAGTCTGGCCATAACGTCCACCAAGGGCTGCATATCAAAGGGCATGATGCCGGATGCTTCTGCGTCTGCTGCATCATCTCGCGGCGCTGTAGGCGCATCCACAGGCGGCACAGGCAGGAAAAGGCTCGTCAGGTGGTCGATTGTATCGATGCGGTCCAGCTCGTAGAGCTTAATGGTCCGTATATCTTCGTCTGGCAGGCTGATATGGTAAATGAGCTGCGCTTCATATTCGTCGCCATAGAGGTCCATGAGGGACAGCTTTACATCTGAGGCGACGCGGCGGTCGTAGACCTGGGTCACGATAAGAGGCGTCTGCAAATCCTTAGGCAGACTATCCGCATCAGAGCTGTCAATAATGGTCACGCCGCCGACAGGGTCAAAACGCAGGCGCGTATACATGACTTCGAGAAAGCTCATGCCTGGCAGGACGTCTACAGTAACGCCTGCACCTGCCCCCTTTTCTTCCAGGAGCTGCACCGTCCGTTCGGCCACGACAGGGCTGCCCGGCACGGCATAGACGACGTCCTCTTTTTGAGCTGCTGCCAGCACGTAGTCAACGATGTGGCCATACACCTCTTCAAAGGTCGCTTCTGTTTCATAGAACCGGTCCAGTGCTTCATAAGCCAAACAGGCTTCATCCAGACGGGCTACAGACGGATGAATAGCCGTACGCAAGATGAGCCGCTTGGTTTGGCTCATGAGCTGCCACGCGTCAAGGGTGATCAGGCCGGCATCGCCCGGCCCCAGTCCTACAATATGAATAGTTGCCATAATCGTGCCTCTTTCTGTGTAAACGTCAGTAAAATCAAAGTTCCAGTTTCTTTACCCACGGGTACAGGCGGCGGCCAATGAACGGCAGCTTGCGCACGTCTTCCGACGACAAGGCCCGGAAGGCAAAGAGACAAATGATATAGATCAGCCCGGCGGCAATCATAGCGGTAATGGTCGCCAAGGCATCCGGCATGAGGGCCCGCAGGCCTTCATGTGTCAGCCAGGCTGTACCAGCCATGGCTGCGCCGGCCAAAAAGAGCTTGCCAATATAAAACCACTGCATACGATACTGGCAGTAGCGGCGGGCAAAATACAGGTTCAGGGCAGCCGCCACGGCCAAATCGGCATTCGTCGCCCAGGCTGCCCCGACCTCGCCCAAACCGGGGATCGCCGTCAGGTGCCAGCTGAGGAAAATCTTGATGACCGCTGCCAGGGCCATATTGTATAAGGGAATGGCCGTACGGCCCAGGCCCTGCAAGAGACCGCTCGTCACCTGCTGGACACCGATGAGAAAGACCGACAGGCCGAGGACACAAATGGACGGACCGGCTGCCGGCGTCGCATATAAAAGGCGGGAAATAGGCACAGCCAGAACGGCCAGGCCCAGTGATGCCGGTACGGTAATGACGCAGGCAATGCGCATAGCCGTATGGGTCCGCGCCAGGACAATATCACTACGGCCACTCGTCCAGGCAGCCGAAACAGCCGGTACGAGGCTCGTCGCCAAGGCCATGGTCAGGATGGCCGGCAATTGAACCAGGCCGTTTGCCATGCCGGAGAGGTAGCCAAAGAAGGTCGTTGCCTCGTGACTCGTATAGCCAATATCCATGAGGCGCCGTGGTACGATGAAAAGATCGATGCTGGCCACAGCCGGGAGCAGCATATTCGCTGCCGCTACAGGCACAGCCAGGAGAATCAGCCGTTTTATTACAGGCCACGCAGGCAGCTTGGCAAAAACGCCACGGTCCGCTTCTGCGCCCTGCCGTACGTGACGGACGTAGAGCCAGACAATGGCTGCCAGACCGGCTGCTGCCCCGGGAACAGCGCCAAAGGTACCGCCGGCAGCGGCAGCTACGAGGCCCCGTGGCAAGAGCAGCCACGCCAGGGTCAGCATGACGCAAACCCGCACGAACTGGTCGATCATCTGAGACACAGCCGTCGGTGTCATGAGCTGGAGGCCCTGGAAATAGCCGCGGAAGCAGCAGGTCAGAATCGACAGGGATAAGGCCGGCGCCAGGACGGCCAAGGGCAGGTATGCCCGGGGATCACTGACGAGGCCGGTATCGACGAGGACGCGGGCACCGACGACCATGCCGATGCCGCAGAGTATAGCCACGACGAACATGACCGACAATGTCACGTGCAGAATGCGCCGCGTGCCAGTGAAATTGCCACGGGCTGCCTGCTCTGCCACCATGATGGACACGGCAATAGGAATACCGGCGCCGACGATGCTCAGGAGCAGGATATAGACGGGATAGGCCATCTGGTAGAGGCCAATGCCTTCACCGCCAAGGAGTCGCGACAAGAGAATCCGGTTGATACCACCGAGAATCTTGACGACGATACCGGCAATGGTCAGGACCATAGCCCCCCGCAGGAAAGATACGTTAGCCAAGGGAACTCCCCTTTCTCAGTTGCTGGAAAGCCGTAAGAAGCTGGTCCAGGAACGGCAGGATTTCTGTCGTCCCGGCCAGGGATACGCGCATCATGAGAGGCGTACCCGGCACCATATGGAAACGCCGGCGCAGGGCTGGCGGCAAGTTGACCAAAGGCGGCATGTCTTTCATGGACTGCCAACGAAGCTCCAAGGATTCCCGCTTTTGCGCAATCAGGGCCAGGCCCTGGTCACGGGCGCGCAGGCGCAGACGGGCTGCCTGCAGCAGCGTTGCCACAGGCTGGGTAGGCCGGCCGTAGCGGTCGACCAGTTCCTTTTCCAGATCGTCCAGCTCAGAGAGGGACGTGAGCACAGCCAGGCGCTGGTACATTTCGATTTTCTGGCCGCCGTTACTGATATAGTCATCATCGATAAAGGCATCGATGTGGACTTCCATGACCATTTCCGGCGGCGGCAGGACATCGGCCTGGCCGGCCTGGGCCTTGGCAATGGCCTTTTCCAGCATGCTGCAATACATAGCAAAACCGACGCTGGCAATGTTGCCGTGCTGTTCCCGGCCCAGGAGGTTGCCGGCACCGCGGATTTCCAGGTCACGCATGGCAATTTTAAAGCCCGAGCCCAGTTCCGTAAATTCCTTAATAGCCTGCAGTCTCTTTTCGGCCACTTCCGAAAGAACCTTATCACGGCGGTACAGGAAATAAGCATAGGCCATGCGATGGCTCCGGCCTACGCGGCCGCGCATCTGATAGAGCTGGGACAAGCCGAAGTGATCTGCATCATAAATGATGATCGTGTTGGCGTTAGCTACGTCCAGGCCATTTTCGACGAGACTCGAGCAGACGAGCAAATCATAATGACCTTCGTAAAAGTCGAACATGACCTGTTCCAGCAAAGCGCCGGGCATCTGGCCATGGGCAATACCGATGGAAATATCCGGCATGAGCGCCTGGAGCTGGTCTTTCATGCGTTCGATCGTCGCAACTGTATTGTAGACGAAGAAGGCCTGGCCGCCGCGCCGTTTTTCCCGCATGACCGCATCGCGGACGATCATAGCGTCGTATTCCGTGACGTACGTCTGTACAGGGAACCGGTCTGTCGGCGGCGTTTCAATGACGCACATTTGCCGCAGGTTGACCAAGGACATGTGGAGAGTACGCGGAATGGGCGTAGCGCTCAAGGTGAGGACGTCGATGTGGGCCGCCCAGGCCTTCCACTTTTCTTTCTGGGCTACGCCAAAGCGTTGTTCTTCGTCGACGACGAGAAGGCCCAAGTCTTTGAATTTTACGTTTTTATTGAGGATGCTGTGCGTACCGATGAGGACATCGATTTCCCCCGTCAGGGTACGGCGCAGGATTTCTTTCTTTTCCTTCGGCGAACGGAAGCGGTTGAGAACGTCGACAACGACGCCAAAATTTTGGAACCGTTCCGTAAAGGTCTGAAAGTGCTGCTGGGCCAGGACCGTCGTCGGCACGAGGACGGCTACCTGTTTACCGCCCATGACAGCCTTAAAGATCGCCCGCATGGCCACTTCCGTCTTGCCGAAGCCCACGTCACCACAGACGAGACAGTCCATAGGAAAGGGCTGTTCCATGGACTTTTTGATGTCTGCCACAGCCTTGAGCTGGTCCGCCGTTTCTTCGTACGGAAAAGCATCTTCAAATTCCTTCTGGAAGGGTGTATCCGGCGGGAAGGCAAAGCCCGGTACGATTTCGCGTTTGGCATAGACAGCGACGAGCTTTTCTGCCAGGTCCGTAATGGACTTCTGCGCCTTAGCCCGCGTCTTCTGCCAGTCGCTGCCACCCATCTTGTGCAGCTTTGGCGTTTCCCCTTCGTTGCCGATATACCGCTGCAGCAAATTGAGCTGCTCTGTCGGAACATACAGCGTATCCTTGCCGGCATAGTGGATTTCCAAATAATCCTTGTGGACGCCGTCGAGTTCAATAGTCTTGATACCGATGTAGCGGCCAATACCGTGTACCTCGTGGACAACGTAATCGCCAGGCTTGAGGTCCGTAAAGACGTTGATTTCCTGGCCTTTAGCCGTATGGTGGCGCAGACGGTGCTTTTGCATGCCGTAAATATCCCGTTCAGCCAGGACAACCAGCTTGGCGTAGGGCAGCTCAAAGCCGCTGCGGATTTCGCCATCGGCCAAGTAGATCCGGCCTGGCGGCAATTCCTTCTGCAGGTCATAGTCCTGCCCTTCAAAGCCGTGCTGTTTGAGCCAGCCATTGAGGGACGACCGGCGCTGGCGGTCACCAATGACGAAGACGACCGTGTATTGGCTGTTTTGCCAATGAACCAATTCATCGCCTAAGAGATCGAACTGCTTTTGGAAGCTGGCCATGGTTTTGGCAGAAAAGCTGGCCGACGTGTCGATGTACATGTCCGGTACGGACTGGGCCATGAGGGACAAGACGACCTGGGTACCTGCCCGTTTTTCACCGGCCAGGCTGCGCCACGTCTGGAGCCATTTCTTGTACTCTTCACTTTCGCGGCGCGATTTGTTCAGGTTTTCCCGGCAGCGGTTCGGTTCATCCCAAATAATGAGACCGCCTTCAAAGTACGACAGGAGTGTATACTCCATCTTGTCATCCTGAGCCAGGGCAAAGGGCAAAATGCGGATCGACGCTACGCTTTCCAGGGATTTCTGGCTGTCTGCCGAGAAATAGCGCAGGCTTTCCAGGGTATCGCCGAAAAATTCCAGGCGCAAGGGCTGTTCACTGTTCACGGCGTAAATATCGATAATATCGCCGCGCACGGAAAAATGACCACGCCGTTCGACGAGGTCTACCCGTTCGTAACCGCTTTCGGCAATATGCTTGAGAAGCCAGTCACGATCATATTCTTTTCCTGCAGCCAGGGCCAGGACGGCCTGATCGACAGCGGCAGGAGCTACAATGTACTGCGCCGCTTCTTCGATCGTCGCTACGACGATGCAGTTGCTGCCGCCCCGCAAGGCTGTGAGGACTTCCATTTGCCGGGCCGACCGGTCCAGGCTGCGCGCCGTCGTCGTAAAGAGTGCCCGGTCGACGAGGGGGAAATCAAAGAGCCGCGTGTCCGGCAGGAAAAAAGACAGGTCTGTCTGCCAGGCCGTCAGCTGTTCCCGCGAGGGTACTATAATGAGAGCCGCGTTACGGAGCTCACTCAGAGCCCGGCCGACCAGGGCGCCTTTGACAGAACTGCCAACGCCATAGACGCTGTGACAGCCAGGCTCCTGGAAGACGTGGGCGCACGCCGTAAGATTCGCGTCTCCGTTCATCCATTTAAAAATTGTTTGTGTCATTAGTCATAACCTCATAGAAAAGGGGGCTTTAGAGATATGCTGCTAAAGCCCGGCAAAGCCAATATCGTTTTGACGGTTTATTATACCACAGCCCCCCTTTTAAATAAAGGGATGGGCAGCAAATGGGATTTTCCTTTACTTCCGCTCTATTTCTTTGTATAATTGTATGTACTGTATTTTTTTGTATTTATCATTTCATGAGGTGGAACATGTCATTAGTTGATGAAGTAAACAGCCGCCGTACCTTCGCCATTATTTCCCATCCTGACGCAGGGAAGACGACGCTGACCGAAAAGCTGCTCCTCTACGGGGGTGCCATACATTTAGCCGGCTCTGTTAAGGCCAGAAAAACGACGAAGCACGCCGTTTCAGACTGGATGGAAATCGAAAAGCAGCGTGGTATTTCCGTTACCAGCTCGGTTCTGCAGTTCGATTATGAAGGTCATCATATCAATATCCTCGATACGCCGGGCCATCAGGACTTCAGTGAAGATACGTACCGCACGCTCATGGCAGCCGACAGCGCCGTCATGCTGATTGACGTTGCAAAAGGCGTCGAAGCGCAGACGAAAAAGCTCTTCCGCGTTTGTAAAGAACGGGGTATCCCCATCTTTACGTTCGTCAACAAAATTGACCATTTCGGCCGTAACCCCTTTGACTTGATGGACGAAATTGAAAATACCCTCGGCATTCACGCCTATCCCATGAACTGGCCCATTGGCCTCAACGGCAATTACCAGGGCATTTACGACCGCGCGACGGCGTCGATCGAGCTCTTTGAAAAGGATACGTCCCACGGCCAGCGAAAGCTCGCTTCGACCAAGGGTTCTGCCGACGATCCGATCTTCAAGGAACTCCTCGACGAAGATGTCCACCAGGGCCTCATCGATGACATTGAACTCCTCGACATGGCCGGTGACGAATTCGACATGGAAAAGGTCAAAGCCGGCCAGCTCACACCCATGTTCTTCGGCTCGGCCATGACCAACTTCGGCGTCAAACCCTTTTTGGAAGAATTCCTGCGCCTGGCACCGCCACCGCAGCCCCGTAAAGCCAAAGAAGGCGTCATCGAACCGACAAACGATGTCTTCACGTCCTTTGTTTTCAAAATCCAGGCCAACATGAACCCTCAGCATCACGACCGCATCGTCTTCATGCGTATCTGCTCGGGCCAGTTTGAAAAAGGCATGACCGTTACGCACCGCCAGACCGGCAAGACGTTGCGCCTCATGCAGCCCCAGCAGTTCCTGGCGACAGAACGGACCATCGTAGACGAAGCCTACCCGGGCGACATTATCGGCGTCTTCGACGGCGGCACTATCGGCGTTGGCGATACACTCTACGCCGGCAAAAAACAGGTCACCTTCCAGGATTTCCCGACCTTCCCGCCGGAACTCTTCGCCCGCATCCGCGCCAAGGATTCCATGAAGCGCAAACAGTTCCTCAAGGGCATGACCCAGCTCGCCCAGGAAGGGGCTGTCCAGATTTACGAAAACCTCGGCTCCATGGAAAGCTACATCGTCGGTGCCGTCGGCCAGCTGCAGTTCGAAGTACTGGAATACCGCCTGAAGCACGAATACGGCGTAGATCTGGAAATCAACAACCTGCCCTACACGGTAGCCCGCTGGATCCAGACCAACGGCCACGACTATAAAGACTTGAAAAATATTGACAGCGCCATGATCGTCAAGGATCATAAGCAGCGCGTGGTCCTGCTCATTGCCAACGAATGGCAGACGAACTGGATCGTCGAACGCAATCCTGATTTCACCTTCTGCACGACACCGGATGAAATGGAATTACCCGACGTCGAAGAAGAATAAAGAAACTAAAAAAGGCTGACCCCTAAGGGCCGGCCTTTTTTGTATTAGTCTTTTGTTTCTTCTGCTTTTAGATCTTCTTCAATCTTGTGCAGCACTTTCTTTGCCTTTTGCCGGCGATGCCAGTACCACAGGCCACCGTAGACGATCGTAATGACGATGACTAAGATGGTCAGGCGCATCGTATGGTCTTCGAACATGACGATGTCATGGCCGACGAAGACCTCACAGGCAACAGACGGCAATTTGCCAATAAAACAGCCAATGATGTAATCACGGTAGCTGATATGACTCAATGCACCGAGAGCCGTCACCAGTCCATTCGGCGAATACGGTACAGCCCGGGCGACGGTCATCGCCTGCCACGTGCTGTAATGATCCAGCTTACTCAACATCTTGCTCTTTTCAATAGCCTTTTTGGCCTTATTGCGAAAGAGAGTCCGCATGAAGAAAAAGCTGATAATAACGCCGATGGTTTCGGCGATCCACGAGACGAGGGTCCCCTGGAAGACACCGAATACGACGCCGTTCGCCGTAGAAATGAAGATGGACGGCAGGAACCCGACGATGTTGATGACAATGTCGATGATCATGCTCACGGCAACGGCCCAAATACCGAAGGAACGCAGGTACTGGATCGTGCCATGCATATTGCCACTCGTCGAAAGGTCCCACACGGTACGGTAAAAGTCTGGGATTGCCAAGTGAATCCCTGCCAGTACGGCTACCAGGCCGACAAAGAAGGCTACCTTGATATGCGTTTCATTGATTTTTTCTTTTGTCATAGTGTATCTTTTTTGCTCCGTTCATGGACAGCGGCCATTTCGGCAATCTTGTCGTGCTTGAGTTTCGTCAGGTACATAGAACCGCCAATAATCAGGATGCCGCCGGCTACTGTCAGGAGGGTCAGCATTTCCTGGAAGATGACGAAGCCCCACAGGGCGTTAAAGAAGACACCGATGTACGATACAAAGCTGACGACGACAGGGTTCGCCGTCGCGTAGGCGTCGGTCATCCAAATCTGGGCGATGACCGTAATCACGCCCAAGGCGATATACCAGCCCCATTCGGCCAGATTCGGCACGACGAAGGAGCCTGTAACGGCCATGAGAATGGCGCCAGAAAGGGCCGCACAGCCCAGGAAGTACAGGACGACCTCGTAGGGATGGTGCCGTCCCGAGTTGGTCAGCTTGCTTACCGTCGTATAGGCGCCGGCAGCAAAGACAGCCTGTGCCAGGGCAAAGAGGGAATAAATATTGAAGGACGCGAAATTCCAGGGCCGGACGACGAGACAGCCGCCGACGAAAATGACGACCAAGGGCAGCTTCGAGCCCTTAGGCAGTACTTCATCCAGGAAAATCGCCGCAAAGAGCATGACGAAAAACGCCGAGAGCTGGGAAATAATCGACACGTCCGCCAAGGGCATGCCGCGCAGGGCGTAGAAAATACAAATCATGCCCAGGCCGCCGAGAACGCCACGCATGACGAGGGTCGGACGGTCTTCATGGGACAGATGAATGTGCTGGGCCCGCATGAGGCCAATAATCAGCAGGGCACTGAGGAAACCGCGGAAAAAGGCGATTTCCCCGGTGCTCATCGTATAGGACAATTCTTTTACGATGACATTCTGGATACTAAATGCCAGGGCAGAAAGGATTGCGTAAATAACACCTTTACTCATTACGCAGAGCCCCTTTTCTTACGCCTTTTGCCGGTCACTGATGGTATCGACAAAGGAAAGGACGGCATCCTTCATGGCTTCCCGTTCGATCGTATCAGCAAAGCGCACCGGTTTCTGGCGCAGGTCCGCCAAGGGCTGCGGCAAGGCGATGTTGGTGACTTCGCTCACTGTGGCGAGCATCGTAAAGGGATCATCCGACGCCGGCAAGGCCAGAGCCTGGCACAGGACAGGCGGGAATTTGTACGGATGGGCCGTCGACATGACTACCGTATGATGCGGCAGGCGTCCTTCCTTATGGAAGTTCATGTATACGCCGCAGGCCACAGCCGTATGGGGATCCATAAGGTAGCCAAAGTCGTTGAAGACGTGGTTGATGACGGCCTTCGTTTCGTCGTCATCGATCCAGTCGCCGCTGAACTCAGCCTGCAGGGCCGCGAGTTCTTCCGGGCTGACCTGCATTTTGCCTGTTTCCTGGAGATCCTTTTCCCACTGGGCAACGCGGTCTGTGTTGCCGCCGGCTACGTAAAAGAGGAAGCGTTCAAAGTTGCTCGAAAGGAGAATGTCCATCGACGGGCTGTCTGTCGTATAGAAGTCGCGGTTCATATCGTAGACGCCGGTCTTGAAGAAATCGGCGAGGACTTTATTCTTATTCGAAGCACAAATGAGGCGGCCAATGGGAGCACCCATCTTCTTGGCAAACCAGCCGGCCAGGATATTGCCGAAGTTGCCTGTCGGCACGACGACGTCAAAGGTATCGTTCTGGCCAATAATGCCGTCGTCGACGAGGCGTACCCACGTCGCTACGTAGTAAGCTACCTGCGGGAAGAGACGGCCAATGTTGATGGAGTTGGCACTCGAGAAAAGGACGCCCTTTTCGTTGGCGTAGGCGTTGACCTCTTCGCTCGTAAAGACCCGTTTGAGGAAGCTCTGGGCATCGTCGAAGTTACCGTTAATGGCCGTGACGCGGACGTTCTTTCCTTCCTGCTTCTGCATTTGCTGCTTTTGCATAGGGCTCACGCCTTCGCTCGGGTAAAAGACCATGATGTTCGTACCGTCTACGTCTTTAAAGCCTTCCAGGGCGGCTTTGCCCGTATCACCGCTGGTAGCCGTGAGGATAAGGATGTCCCGTTCTTCTTTTTCCTGCTTTTTGGCAGCCGTCAGGAGATACGGGAAAAGGGACAAGGCCAAATCCTTAAAGGCCAGCGTGCGGCCATGGAACAGTTCGGCAATGGTCAGCTCCGTATCCAAGGAATGGAGAGGCACAATACGTTCATCGTCAAAGGTGCTGTCATTGTAGGCAGCGGCAATCATTTCCTTGCGTTCGTCAGCACTAAAGTTGGTGAAAAAATAGGACAATACCGTCGCGGCAATTTCCTGATAGGATTTTTCTGCCAAGTCCTTATACGTCAGGACCTGTTCCGGGAATGTTTCCGGCACATACAAGCCACCGTCGCGAGCCAGGCCGTGCAAGAGGGCATACGAGGCAGATACGGTTTCATCAGAGCGGGTACTTCTGAAATTCATAGGAATCTCTCCTTTTTCCTTAAGGTTACATAGTCTATCTGAAAATTATAGCACACATTGGGCCTGTCAGACGACCTGGAAGAGGTAAAACTTGAGATAATTCGTTTCCGGTACATTCCAGAGGATGGGATGATCCGGCGACTGCTGGCGCCCTTCGATTTGGCGCAGGTGTACGCCCGCATCAGAGGCGGCATCGGCGAGCATGCGGCGGAACAGATCGTCGCGCATGAAATGGGAGCACGAGCACGTAGCGAGATAACCGCCACGGGGCAGGAGCTTCATGGCCTTCAGGTTGATTTCCTTGTAGCCGCGAATGGCGTTGTGCACAGTATGGCCCGATTTGGTAAAGGCCGGCGGATCGAGGATGATGAAGTCGTAATCGTGATTCTTCTCTTCTGCCAGCTGCGTCAGAAGGTCGAAGACGTTGGCCTGCTTGGCTGTGACGATGGCTTCGAGGCCGTTGCGGCGGATGTTTTCCTCCGTCATTTCTACGGCTTCGGCCGAGACGTCGACGGCGGTAACGCTGGCAGCGCCGCCCTTGGCCGCATTGAGGGCAAATGCACCTGTATGGGTGAAGCAATCGAGGACGTGGCGGCCCTTGGCGAGCTTGGCTACAGCCAGGCGGTTATATTTCTGGTCGAGGAAAAAGCCTGTCTTCTGGCCGTTTTCTACGTCTACGTCATAAAGGATGCCGTTTTCATCAATTGTCGTCAGCGGTGCACCGGGTTCAGGCAAGTAAGCAGCTTCATACCAGCCCTTGTACTGTTCCATGCCGTCGAGCTCGCGCACGTGGACGTCATTTCGTTCATAAATGCCGCGGATGGTGACGCCCATGGCCTGGAGCTGGTCAAAGAGGGCCTTGAAAATAATCGGCTTTACTTGATCTATGCCATAGCACAGGGTCTGGGCCACGAGGAGATCGTTATAGCGGTCGACTGTAAGGCCCGGCATTTCATCGGCATCGCCAAAGATGAGGCGGCAGCAGGCAAAGTCCTTGTCGCCCATAACCGTGCGGCGGTAGTCCAGAGCGTACTGGACGCGGCGCTGCCAAAAGGCTTCATCGAAGCGGTCGTTGGCATTGGTCGAAAGGATGCGCACGCGGATTTTGGAAATGAGGTTGGCAAAGCCCGTACCGAGGTATTTCCCCTTGTCGCTGAGGACATCGACGATGTCCCCCGTTTCAAAGGTGCCGTCCACGCGGGTCACTTCTTCTCCGTAAACCCAGGGATGGCCGCTGCGGGCTGCTTTTTCCCCTTTTTTTGTGATGTATAATTTGGCGTAAGGTCTCATGGTACTCCTTATAAGATGTAATGGCTGAGGTCGACGTTCTGGACGACGTCATTCAGTTTCGAGGTGACAAAGGCTTTGTCCACGGCGATGTGTTTTTCCGGGATGTCCGGTGCTTCGTAGGATACATCTTCGAGGATTTTTTCGAGGATCGTATGGAGGCGGCGGGCACCGATGTTTTCTGTTTCCATATTGACGCGGTACGCGTATTCGGCAATGGCATCAATGCCTTCGTCTGTAAATTCCAGTTCGACGCCGTCCGTAGAAAGGAGGGCCGTATACTGCTTCACGAGAGACTGGTTCGGTTCGGTCAGGATGCGGCGGAAATCGTCGACCGTCAGGGAATTGAGGGACACGCGGATGGGGAACCGGCCCTGCAGTTCCGGAATGAGGTCGCTCGGCTTCGAGACGTGGAAAGCACCGGCCGCGATGAAGAGAATGTGATCCGTCTTGACCGGGCCGTATTTCGTGTTGACCGTTGCGCCTTCGACGATAGGCAGAATATCGCGCTGTACGCCTTCACGGGAAACGTCCGGGCCCTGGGTGTGGCCTTTTTCGGCAATCTTATCGAATTCATCGATGAAGACGATGCCCGATTCTTCTGTGGCTTCAATGGCTTTTTCTACGACAGAATCCATGTCGAGCATTTTTTCCAATTCTTCGGCCTTGAAGATTTCCCGGGCCTTGGCAACGGTCATCTTCTTTTTCTTCTTCTTTTTCGGCATGATGCTGCCCAGCATCTGCTGGAAATTATTGGTCAGCTCTTCCGACGAGTTGCCTGTGAGGATGCCCTGAACCGGTGCGGCCTGTTCCGTAATTTCCACTTCGATTTCTCGTTCGTCCATCTTGTGGTTGCGGATGTCTTCGAGCATCTGCTGGCGCCGGCCGGAGCTGTGTTCTTCAATTTTCGGTACGTCGTGCTGTTCTTCTTTTTCTTCTTCGTCGTCAGAGCTGAAGAAGACGTCCATAGGGTTGCGGACGATTTTCTTCGCCGTATCGGTTTTCTTCGGCCAGAGGACCTGGAGGATGCGCTTGTTAGCTTCTTCTTCGGCCTGGCTTTCGTGGCGTTCGCTTTCCTGTTCCTGAACCATGCGGATAGCGTTGGTGACGAGGTCACGGATGATCTGTTCGACGTCACGGCCGACGTAGCCTACTTCCGTATATTTCGTAGCTTCGACCTTGATAAAGGGCGCGCCGACGAGGCGGGCCAGGCGGCGGGCGATTTCTGTTTTGCCGACGCCTGTCGGGCCGATGAGGAGGATGTTTTTCGGAATGATTTCCGTCTGCATATCTTCGCTCAGGTTCTTGCGGCGCCAGCGGTTACGCAGGGCAATGGCCACGGATTTTTTGGCTTCACTCTGGCCGACGATGTATTTATCCAGTTCGGCTACGATTTGTTTAGGCGTTAATTCCATTTCGTTCATGTTGGTACCTCTTTCTTATATTTCTTCTACGATGACGTTGTGGTTCGTGTAAACGCAGATATCCGCTGCGATGTGCAAGGATTTTTCGGCAATTTCCCGGGCCGTCAGGTCCGTGTTTTGCAGGAGGGCCCGTGCCGAGGCAAGGGCGTAGTTGCCGCCGGAGCCGATGGCCAGGACGCCGTCATCCGGTTCAATGACTTCGCCGTTGCCGGAAATGAGGAGGATGCGCTGGCTGTCCGCTACGAGGAGGAGGGCTTCCAGCTTGTGCAGGACCCGGTCAGAGCGCCAGTCCTTGGCCAATTCGACGGCACTGCGGACGAGGTTGCCGTTGTGTTCGTTGAGCTTAGCTTCAAAGCGGTCAAAGAGGGTGAAGGCGTCGGCGACGGAGCCGGCAAAGCCGCTGATGATCTTGCCGTGATAGAGGCGGCGGACCTTCTGGGCTGTGCCCTTCATGATGACGGAGTTACCCATAGTCACCTGGCCGTCACCGGCAATGGCTGTTTTGCCGTCTTTTTGGACGGCGCAGATCGTAGTTGCATGAAATTCTGTGGTCATACTTATATACTTCCCTTCATAGTTTCAATTTCTTCGAGCGCCCGCTGGGCAATGAGGCCATTCTTTTCCTTTTTCTTCATACGCTTTTTGATGCCCAGCGGTTCCATAATGCCGAAGTTGACATTCATGGGCTGGAAATTGTCGTGGGGCGACGAAATATAGTGGCTCAGGCCGCCAATGGCCGTGCGGCTCGAGAAGGTGATGCAGTCCTGTCCTTGGGCCAGGCGGGCGGCGTTGATGCCCGAAAGGAGGCCCATAGAGGCCGATTCCAGATAACCTTCGACACCGGTCAGCTGGCCGGCAAAGAAGAGGTTCTTGTTGCGCCGGTACTGAAGCGTCGCATCGAGGAGCTCCGGCGAGTTGATGTACGAGTTGCGGTGCATGACGCCGTAGCGGACGAATTCGGCATGTTCCAGGCCGGGGATCATGGAAAAGACCCGTTTTTGTTCCGGGAACTTGAGGTGTGTCTGGAAGCCGACGATATTGTAGAGCGTAGCGCTGCCGTTATCCTGGCGCAGCTGCACGACGGCATAAGGAATCTGGTCCGTACCGGGCAGTTCCAGGCCGACGGGCTTCATGGGACCAAAACGGAGCGTATCGATGCCACGGCCGGCCATGACTTCCACAGGCATGCAGCCTTCAAAGACGGCATCGTTCTTTTCAAAGTCGTGCAGTTCGGCACATTCGGCCGTCGTCAGGGCCTGCCAGAAGGCCTTGTATTCTTCTTCCGTAAAGGGGCAGTTCAAATAGTCGGCACCGCCCTTGCCGTAGCGGGCTGCGCGATAGACCTTGTTCATATCGAGGGAATCGACGCTGACGATAGGCGCTGCGGCATCGTGGAAATGGAAATAGTCCGCACCGGTCAGCTTTTGGATCGTATCGGCCATGGCCGGGCTCGTGAGCGGGCCTGTGGCGACGATGCAGATCTGATCTTCCGGGAGTTCTGTCACTTCTTCGTGACGGATGGTGATGAGCGGGTGCGCTGCTATTTTCTTGGTGACGTATTCGCTGAAGGGAATACGGTCGACAGCGAGAGCGCCACCAGCAGGCACGCGCGTAGCGTCGGCGGCTTCCATGATGAGCGAACCCAAACGGCGCATTTCTTCCTTCAAGAGGCCGACGGCGTTTTCGATATTGGCTGCGCGCAGGGAGTTGCTGCAGACGAGCTCTGCAAATAAGGCTGTATGATGGGCCGGCGATGACTGGACGGGACGCATTTCCACGAGTTCTACGGGAATACCGCGCTGGGCCAGCTGCCATGCCGCTTCCGAGCCGGCCAGACCGGCGCCGATAACTAAGACACTATTCTTCATTGACTACCTCACCTTTTTTATGATTTTCACAGTCCGGATTGCTGCAGAAGAGCTTATCCGGGCCTTTCTTATAATGTTTTACAGTCATGATGCTGCCGCAGAGGTCGCATTTCTTATCGACGGGCTGGTTCCAGAGGACAAAATCGCACTCTGGATATTCACTGCAGCCGTAGAAAACACGGCCCCGCTTGGACTTGCGCTTGATGAGCGAGCCCTTGCCGCATTTGGGACAGGTAATGCCCAGGTCTTCGACGATGGCCTTCGTATTGCGGCATTCCGGGAAGTTGGAGCAGGCCAGGAATTTGCCGAAACGGCCGAATTTGTAGACCATAGGTGCACCGCAGACGCTGCAGATTTCGCCTGATTCCTGTCCGGCAATGGTAACCTTTTCCATGCCTTCTTCTGCCGCTTCCATTTCCGGCTCGAAGACATCGTAAAATTCCTGCAGGACGTGGACGTACGTGTCCTTGCCCTGTTCGATAGCATCGAGTTCTTCTTCCATGTGGGCCGTAAAGCTGACGTTGATGATCTGTTCAAAGAAACGCTTGAGCAAATCGACGATGATCACGCCCAGCTCCGTCGGCACGAACTGCTTATCCTTCTTTTCCACGTAGTTACGATTTTGGATTGTGTCCATGATCGGCGCGTACGTACTCGGCCGGCCAATCCCCTTTTCTTCGAGGGTTTTGATGAGGCTGGCTTCGGTGTAGCGCGGTGGCGGCTGCGTGAAGTGCTGCTGCGGATCAATTTTTTTATTGTGAACGACCGTACCTGTCTTGATGTCCGGCAGGACGCTCAGAGTCTTATCCTTCTTGGCATCTTCATAGAGCTCCGTAAAGCCCTTGAAAATAACCGTGTAGCCTGCGGCGCGCAGTTCGTACTTGCCGCTGTGGATGATGATGGCCATGTGTTCCGTTTCGACGGCAGCCATCTGGCTGGCCAGGAAGCGGTTCCAGACGAGCGTATAGAGGCGCAGCTGGTCCCGCGAAAGGAACGGTGCCACTACGTCCGGTGTCAGTTCGAGGGACGTAGGACGAATGGCTTCGTGAGCATCCTGGCTCGACTGGCGAGCCTTGTAAACATGGGCCTTTTCCGGGACAAACTCCGGACCATACTGGTTCTGAATGAATTCCCGGGCCTGTTTGATCATGTCGTCATTGATGCGGACCGAGTCTGTACGCATGTAGGTAATGAGACCGACGTGGCCGTGTTCGCCAATATCGAGGCCTTCATAGAGCTGCTGCGCCAGCATCATGGTCTTCTTGGCGCCGAAATTTAATTTACTGACGCATTCCTGCTGCATCGTCGACGTCGTGAAAGGCGGCTGGGGCTGCCGTTTGCGCCGCCGTTTTTCCACCTTGTCGATGACATCGGCAGGCTGGTCCTTTTTGGCCTTTTCCCACTGCAGATCGGCCGCAATGGCCTGTGCCTGTTCTTCGTCAGCAATGGCGGCCTTTTCCCCGTTGATTTTTGCCAGTTCCGTATGGAGCTCCAGGCCATCATCTGTCGTATACAGGCCCTGAATCGTCCAGTACTCTTCCGGAACGAAGGCCTTGATTTCTTCTTCCCGTTCGCAAATGAGGCGGACGGCGACGGACTGGACACGGCCGGCACTGAGGCCCTTGCAAACCTTCTTCCAAAGGAGCGGACTCAGCTTGTAGCCTACAATACGGTCCAAAACGCGGCGGGCTTGCTGGGCATCGACCTTCTGCAGATCAATCGGCTCAGGCGATTCAATCCCTGCGAGGACAGCCTTTTTCGTAATTTCGTGGAACATGACGCGGCACGGTGTATGTGGGTCGATTTCCAGCAAATGTGCCAAATGCCAGGAAATAGCCTCCCCTTCACGGTCCGGGTCAGTTGCCAGATAGACATTCTTCGAACGGACAAACTCGTGCTGTAGCTCTTCAATGAGCTTGCGCTTGTCAAACATGTTCGTATACACCGGCGCAAAGCCGTTTTCAATATTGACACCGAACTGATTACGCGGCAAATCCCGCAAATGACCACGACTAGCCATAACGCGGTAATCGCTGCCCAAGAACCGTTCAATCGTCTTGGCCTTAGCCGGTGATTCCACGATGACCAGATTCTTGGCATTCTTCGGCAAAGGATCCATTTTTTTCAATGGCTCCTTCTCCGGCAAATGAATAGTACCGTTAATGACAATCTTGTCATCACCGTCTTTTTTCTTCTTCTTGCGCTCCTTCTTTTTCTTATCGTCGATGATAATCGTGCGTTTGATTGGAAACTCTAACATACGTGTATCCCAGCCTTTTATACAAATTGATATACAGGTAATTTCTCATATATAGTATATAAAGTGATTCAATATATCATGATACACTATTATCAGTATCCGTTCAACCTTTTAGGGTGATGTAGGCATAGAGAAAAGCCTCTGGACAGGCTTGTTCAGAGGCTTTTCGGGGAAATTGTTAATGATTTTGAAACTTGGATATTTATAATGGGCCTGTAAATTCAGACCAGTACTGAAAATTTTAAGAGTGCATGATATAGTATTAAGTAACGA
>OHAG01000099.1_pt1 | contig 74616 bp, 61 predicted proteins | sample 1577081 | NCBI WGS metagenome assembly OHAG01 (sample SAMEA3541513, study PRJEB24748) | human gut metagenome | biome: human gut; feature: human-associated habitat; material: faeces | place: China | collected 2012
AGTAGCGCATGACTGTTAATCATGATGTCGTAGGTTCGAGTCCTACTGGCGGAGTATAGATTTCATTGCTGGACGTAGGTCTAGCTTTTTTTTTGTTTTTATCACCTTTTATAGTGACATATATGTCACTATTTTATTTCTTATTTATCTCTTATAATAGGTCTCGTAATTAATTTAATTACAAAAATTATATCTATTAATAGGAGGTTGAATGGAACAAGAAGTTTTTGTTCACGCATATGAGGTTGTTAGGCCGATTGTACTTAAGGCTAGTCGACAATATTTCATCCAACTTTGGGACCAAGCTGATATGGAGCAAGAAGCTATGATGACGCTTTATCAGCTTTTAGAAAAGTTTCCTGAATTAAAGTCTGATGATGATAAGTTACGGCGTTATTTTAAAACGAAATTTAGGAATAGACTTAATGATGAGGTTAGAAGGCAGGAGTCTGTAAAACGACAAGCCAATAGACAATGTTATATTGAAATTTCAGATATTGCTTTTTGTCTTCCAAATAAAGAGTTAGATGCTGTTGATAGGCTTGTTTATGATGAGCAGCTTAATGCTTTCCGTAATCAGTTGTCTTCGGAAGATGCTACTAAGTTAGACCGTTTGCTAGCTGGGGAGTGTTTTAGAGGTCGGAAAAAGATGATTCGAGAGTTAAAATTTTGGATGGTTGATTTTGATCCTTACAATGAAGATGATTAATTCTTAATATAGAACCTTGACTGGCAATATTGTTTAATATGAATAAAAAACACTTCGAAAGTAGATTCATCTTATCTATCTTTTGAAGTGTTTTTAATGTAATGAATTTATTTTACTGCTATAGGGTTTCCAATAAATCTTGGAAGTTCAATATTTTCTTTGATTAGGGCTTCCTGGTAAAGTTTCAAGAAGTCTGCATAGATATGAGTTTGTTGTCCATTTTTTGTAAAGATATCAATACGAAATACCAGTTGTCCAGAAGGAGTTGTGCTTAATCCAATGATATTTGGTGCTCCACAGATTTGAGGATAGTTTTCAATGTTTTCTTGATTTACTTCTTGGATGATGCTTGTCACCTTATTGATATCGGTTGACGGATAGACTGGGATATCAATTTGAGCTCTCATATCCCCTCGAGATTTGTTGGATACAATTGTGATATTTCTGTTAGGTATAAAGTGGAGAGTTCCATCAAATCCTCGAATTTGAGTAGTTCGAATACCTACGGTTGAAATAAGGCCTGTAACGGGTCCTACTTCAACTGAGTCACCGACTTCAAATTGGTTTTCTAACAAGATGAAAAAACCATTAACGACATCTGATAGGAAGCCTTGAGCTCCTAGACCAAGAGCAACCCCAGCAAGTCCTGCACCAGCAAGGAGGCTAGATACTGGAACCCCAAGGATACTAAGAAGCCAGTAAACAAGGAAAAAGTATAGCACGTAGTTCATGCAATTGTGTAGTAAACGTTCAATGGTTTTTTGTCGAGCAGGTGTTTGAATTGTCCAAGCTAGAGAGCGTCCAACTGTATGTTTAAAAAGGAAGTTGATAATCTTCTTACTAAGAAGAAAGATGATGAGAAGAATGAGGAGCTTAATCCCTTTTGTAATGAGTACCATTAGGGTCTCTTCAAAATTAAATTGTTGGATGTATCTTTGTAAAATATTCATAGCTTTAGTTTATCAAAAATTTGAAAAAGTAACAGTTCCTAACGATTTTCTTGTGATTAAATTGGAGAAAAAAACTTTTAAAAGGCTTTGAAATATGGTAAACTAAACTGTATCTATAAAAAATTTTAAGGAGAATGACTACATGTCTGTATCATTTGAAAACACAGCCACTAACCGTGGTGTGGTGACATTCACTATCGGTCAAGATAAAATTCAACCAGCTTTGGATCAAGCGTTTAACAAGGTTAAAAAGAATTTGAACGCTCCAGGCTTCCGTAAAGGACACATGCCTCGTGCCGTATTTAACCAAAAATTTGGTGAAGAAGCTCTTTACGATGATGCTTTGAATGCAATTCTTCCAGCAGCTTATGAAGCAGCGATTGCTGAACTTGGTCTTGATGTTGTTGCACAACCAAAAATTGATGTAAAATCAATTGAAAAAGGTCAAGATTGGACACTTACTGCAGAAGTTGTTACAAAACCTGAAGTAAAACTTGGTGCATATAAAGATCTTGAAGTTTCAGTTGAAGCTTCTAAAGAAGTTACTGATGAAGAAGTTGATGCTAAGCTTGAAAACGAACGCAAAAACTTGGCTGAATTGGTCGTTAAAGAAGGTGCAGCTGAAAATGGCGACACTGTTGTTATCGACTTTGTTGGTTCAGTAGATGGTGTTGAATTTGACGGTGGTAAAGGTGAAAACCACTCTCTTGAACTTGGTTCAGGTCAATTTATCCCAGGATTCGAAGACCAATTGGTTGGAGCAAAAGCTGGTGATGAAGTAGAAGTTAAAGTAACTTTCCCAGAAGACTATCAAGCTACTGATCTTGCAGGTAAAGCTGCTGTATTTGTTACTAAAGTTAACGAAGTTAAAGCTAAAGAAGTTCCTGCTCTTGATGATGAGTTGGCTAAAGATCTTGACGATGAAGTTGAAACTCTTGATGAGTTGAAAGCTAAATACCGTAAAGAACTTGAAGCAGCTAAAGAAATCGCATATGATGACGCTGTTGAAGGTGCTGCACTTGATTTGGCTGTTGAAAACGCTGAAATCGTTGAATTGCCAGCAGAAATGGTTGAAGACGAAGTTCACCGTGCTATGAACGAATTCATGGGTAACATGCAACGTCAAGGTATCTCTCCTGAAATGTACTTCCAAATCACTGGTACAACTCAAGAAGATCTTCACAAACAATATGAAGCTGACGCTGACAAACGTGTGAAAACTAACCTTGTTATCGAAGCTGTTGCTGCTGCTGAAGGATTCGACGCTACAGAAGAAGAAATCCAAAAAGAAATCAATGATCTTGCAGCTGAGTACAACATGGAAGTATCACAAGTTTCTGCACTTCTTTCACCTGAAATGCTTAAACACGATATCACTATGAAGAAAGCTGTTGAAGTTATCACAAGCACAGCAAAAGTTAAATAATATGACTAAAATCAAGTTTCTGTTGAGACTTGATTTTTTCTTCTATAAATGCTTTGACTATTGACTCTTTTTAGCGTAAAATAAAAGGTAGCGAAAAATTGATTGCTGAGCTATTTCTGATGGAAACTAGCTTGAGTAAGAATGAAGGAGAACCACTTTGGAACTAGACGTATTTGCTGGACAAGAAAAAAGTGAATTATCAATGATTGAAGTGGCCCGTGCTATCTTAGAAACACGTGGTCGTGATAATGAAATGTATTTCAATGATTTGGTCAATGAAATTCAAAATTACTTAGAAAAATCGGATGCTGATATCCGCAATGCTTTGCCATTCTTTTATTCAGATTTGAATACGGATGGAAGTTTCATTCCACTAGGTGATAACAAATGGGGCTTGCGTTCATGGTATGCAATTGATGAAATCGATGAAGAGGTCATCACATTGGAAGATACTGATGAAAATGCACCAAAACGTAAGAACAAGAAAGTTAATGCCTTCATGGATGGTGATGAAGATGCCATCGATTATAATGACGATGATCCAGAAGACGAAAACTTCACACCTGATTCTGATAGTCTTGAATATGACGACGATAGCGAAGATGATGAGAAAGCCGAAGTGGAATCTTATGACTCTGAGTTGAATGAAATTATTCCAGATGATGATTTGGATGATGTTGAGTTGTCAGAAGAAGATGATGACGATGACTATGAGGATGAGTCAAACGACTAAGTTTTCATTGACAAATGGTCTTGGATAGTTTAGACTATTTATCGGGCACCTCTTTTGAAGAGGTCATGATTAAGGCTCCCAGAGTGAAACTCTTGGGGGTCATTTTTGTTTTTAGTCATTTACTGGACTTGTCTAAGGTGAGGTACTTTGTACTGCTCCAATCAGGTACTAGGAAAGGGCTGTCGTGATTATTTGAGTGGGTAATCAATCTACTATCTGTAGTTGTTTTGAATAATATTATAAGGAGTTAACATGACAAAATATATTTTCGTCACTGGTGGTGTGGTATCTTCAATTGGTAAAGGGATTGTAGCTGCAAGTCTTGGACGTTTGCTTAAGAACCGTGGTCTTAAGGTTACGATTCAAAAATTCGATCCTTACATCAATATTGACCCAGGGACAATGAGTCCTTACCAACACGGTGAAGTTTATGTCACTGATGATGGTGCTGAAACTGACCTTGACCTTGGTCACTACGAACGTTTTATTGATATCAATCTTAATAAATACTCTAACGTGACTACTGGTAAGATTTACAGCGAAGTTTTGCGTAAGGAACGTAAAGGGGAGTATCTTGGTGCGACTGTTCAGGTGATTCCGCATATCACCGATGCTTTGAAAGACAAGATTAAGCGTGCAGCGACAACGACTGATTCAGATGTCATTATCACTGAAGTTGGTGGTACGGTTGGGGATATTGAAAGTCTTCCATTCCTTGAAGCTCTTCGTCAAATGAAGGCTGATGTGGGTTCTGATAATGTTATGTATATCCACACAACGCTTCTTCCTTATTTGAAGGCTGCTGGTGAAATGAAGACAAAACCAACGCAACACTCTGTTAAGGAATTGCGTGGTTTGGGTATCCAACCAAATATGTTGGTTATTCGTACAGAACAACCTGCTGGTCAAGGAATCAAGAATAAATTGGCTCAGTTCTGTGATGTTGCACCTGAGGCTGTTATCGAATCACTCGACGTGGAACATATCTATCAAGTGCCACTTAATATGCAGGCTCAAGGTATGGATCAAATCGTTTGTGATCATTTGAAACTAGATGCTCCAGCTGCAGATATGACAGAATGGTCTGCTATGGTTGATAAGGTACTTAATCTTAAGAAGACAACTAAGATTGCCCTTGTCGGTAAGTATGTGGAGCTTCACGATGCTTACTTGTCAGTGGTTGAAGCACTTAAACACTCTGGTTTGGCAAATGATACTGCTATTGATATTGACTGGGTCAATGCTAATGATTTGACTGCTGAAAATGTTGCCTCTCGTTTGGCTGATGCTGATGGTATCATCGTTCCTGGTGGTTTTGGTCAACGTGGTACTGAAGGAAAGATTCAAGCTATTCGTTATGCACGTGAAAATGATGTGCCAATGTTGGGTGTCTGTCTTGGTATGCAATTGACATGTATTGAGTTTGCTCGTCATGTCCTTAACTTGGATGGCGCTAATTCAGCTGAGCTTGATCCAAACACAAAATATCCAATTATCGATATTATGCGTGATCAAATTGACATTGAAGATATGGGTGGTACTCTTCGTCTCGGTCTTTACCCATGTAAGTTGAAACCAGGTTCTAAGGCAGCTGCAGCTTATGGTAATCAAGAAGTTGTTCAACGTCGTCACCGTCACCGTTATGAATTTAATACTAAGTTCCGTGAACAGTTTGAGGCTGAGGGCTTTGTATTCTCAGGTGTGTCACCAGATAATCGTTTGATGGAAGTTGTAGAACTCCCAGACAAGAAATTCTTTGTGGCAGCGCAATACCACCCAGAATACCATAGCCGTCCAAACCATGCTGAAGAACTTTACACTGCCTTTGTGACAGCAGCGGTTGAAAATGCTAAATAATAAACTAGGACAGAGTGGGGCAGCCTACTCTGTTTTTTATTGGCTCCTTTTATGCTAAAATAAAGGGAATAATAAGAAAGAACGAGGAAAACAAATGGCTAAATTCGGCTTTTTGTCAGTATTAGAAGAAGAATTGGATAAGCACCTGGACTATGATTTCGCTATGGACTGGGATAAAAAGAATCACGCTGTAGAAGTAACGTTTATCCTAGAAGCACAAAACAGTAGCAATGTGGAGACTATTGATGATAAGGGTGAAGTATCTGATGAAGATGTTATTTTTGAAGACTACGTGCTCTTTTACAATCCAGCAAAATCACGTTTTGATGAAGAGGACTACCTAGTGACAATCCCATATGAACCTAAGAAAGGTCTATCTCGTGAGTTTTTGGCCTATTTTGCGGAGACTTTGAATGAGGTGGCGACAGAAGGATTGAGTGACTTGATGGATTTTCTATCTGATGATGGACCTGAGGAATTCGGTTTGGTTTGGGACAAAGAAGCTTTCGAAAAAGGGGAAGCTCAACTTGAAGAGAAGGAATTTTTTGCTTATCCGAGGTATTAAAGGGAGCGAAAAAGGATGGATGCTTATTTAAAAAATCAGTTTGATTTTACAGGTGTTAAGGTTGCCTTACTCGTAGCGCAAAGTATTTTGGTTATTCTTAGAGATAATAAACCAGATATTCCTTGGCCAAATACATGGGAGTTGCCAGGTGGTGGAAGAGAAGGTCAAGAAACGCCTCTTGAATGTCTTCAACGTGAGGTCTGGGAGGAGCTTGGATTGGCTCTGAAAGAGGAATCGATTATTTGGTCGAAAATCTATCCTAGTATGTTGGATAAAGATAGGTCAGCCGTTTTTGTGGTTGGCCAAATTAGTCAAGAGCAGTATCGTGAGATTCATTTTGGTGACGAGGGGCAGGAATTTAAACTAATGCCTGTAGAGGATTTTATAAAAGCAGAAGGTGTCATTCCCCAGTTGCAGGAACGTTTTAAAGACTATTTATCAGAAAAGGAAGAAAATAATATATGGACAAATGGCAAGAACTAACGATTGAAGTTAATCGTGAGGTCGAAGAGGCGGCCTCTAATATTTTAATTGAATCTGGTAGTCAAGGTGTGGCTATTGATGATAGTGCAGATTATTTGGAAAATGCAGACCGTTTTGGTGAGCTTTATCCTGAGGTTGAACAGGTTGAGACGGTTAAAATTACGGCTTATTATCCGGAGTCAGCAGATATCGAAGCTATTACTAAGCAGGTTAATGAGCGTTTGGCTGAGTTGACAGATTTTGGTCTTGAAACTGGAGATATTCACTTGGCTACTCAAGAATTGGTTGAAGAAGACTGGGCTGAGAATTGGAAGAAGTACTATGAACCAGCTCGCATTACCCACGATTTGACTATCGTACCGTCATGGACGGATTATGAGGCATCAGTAGGTGAGAAGATTATCAAGCTAGATCCTGGCATGGCCTTTGGAACCGGAACACACCCAACGACTAAGATGAGTCTTTTTGCACTCGAACAGGTGCTTCGTGGTGGCGAGACGGTGATTGATGTGGGAACTGGTTCGGGTGTCCTCTCGATTGCTAGTTCTCTTCTTGGAGCTAAGGAAATCTATGCCTATGACCTTGACGATGTGGCGGTTCGAGTGGCACAGGAAAACATTGATATGAATCCTGGCATGGAAAATATCCACGTTGCTGAAGGTGATCTTTTGAAGGGTGTAACTCAAGAAGCTGATGTTATCGTGGCTAATATTTTGGCGGATATTCTCATCCATCTGACGGAAGATGCCTACCGTTTGGTTAAGGACGAAGGTTATTTGATTATGTCAGGGATTATCTCTGAAAAATGGGATATGGTGCGTGCATCGGCTGAGAAAGCAGGTTTCTTCCTAGAAACTCACATGGTTCAGGGAGAGTGGAATGCTTGTGTCTTCAAGAAGACAGATGATATTTCAGGTGTGATTGGAGGCTAAATGCAACAGTATTTTATAAAGGGGCAAGTTGAAAATCCAGTAACTATCAAAGACAAGGATACTGTAAAGCATATGTTTAACGTTATGCGTTTAACAGAGGATGATCAGGTTGTCTTAGTTTTTGAAGACGGTATCAAGCGTCTTGCGCGTGTGACTGACCGTGAGAATCATGTCTTTGAAGTGATTGAAGACTTAAATGATAATGTTGAGATGCCTGTATCTGTAACCATTGCCTCTGGCTTTCCCAAGGGAGATAAGCTAGAGTTGGTGACACAAAAGGCAACAGAGCTTGGAGCTCAGGCTATCTGGGCCTTCCCTGCCGACTGGTCTGTGGTCAAGTGGGATGGTAAGAAGCTTGCCAAGAAGGAAGATAAACTTGCCAAGATTGCTCTAGGAGCTGCAGAACAATCCAAGCGTAATCGTGTGCCAGAAGTTAGATTGTTCGAGAAGAAGGGAGAATTTCTATCAGAATTAGATAATTTTGATAAGATTTTTATCGCCTATGAGGAAACAGCCAAAGCAGGCGAGTTGGCTACTTTAGCTCGTGAGTTGGCTCAGGTAGAGAATGGTCAGAAAATTCTCTTTATCTTTGGACCAGAAGGTGGTATTTCTCCGTCTGAGATTGATGCATTTGAAGAAGCTGGTGGCCTTAAAATTGGCCTTGGACCGCGTATTATGCGGACGGAAACGGCTCCTCTCTACGCTTTGAGTAGTGTCAGTTATGCCCTAGAATTGAATAAATAAAAGAAAGTTGGCCTTGTTCCAACTTTTTTGTATTTGACACTTTTAAGCTAAGATTGAATCTTGTCATTGGTTTTGTATGACAAATCGAGTATTTCTAAAAAAGTTGATAATCTTATATAGGTTTAATATAATTGTATTATCTTTATAAAAGGGGAAGATTTTTAATGAAAACGAATCGTTATGTGACTCAATCCGCTGTGGTTTTGGGCCTCTTTGCTCTCTTGACTGTGCCACAAGTCGTAGGGCAAGCCGATGAAGCAACGGCACCTGTATCAACTACTTCTACGGAAACTGTGGCAGATAGTGGTGCATCAGTAGTATCAGGACAAGGAACTTCTGGGACAGCTGTTCAAGGAGGAACAGAGACTGTCTCTGCTACACCAACAACAGTAGCGACAAATGCGTCTACAGAGCCATCAGCTAATACCTCAACGAACCAAGCAAGTCAAGAAGCCAGTGCTGTTTTGACAAATGCCAATCAGGTGACACCAGCAGTGCCAGTACAGGTCGAAACTGTTACAGAGCCTGCTCATGAGGGGCAGACCGTTGATATGCAGATTTTGTCAACAACAGACCTTCATACCAACTTAGTTAACTATGATTATTATCAAGATAAGCCGTCTCAAACAGTTGGTTTGTCTAAAACTGCTGTCCTTATCAAAAAAGCCCGTGAAACTAATCCCAATACGGTCTTAGTGGATAGTGGGGATACGATTCAGGGAACTCCTTTTGGGACTTATAAGGCCTTGATTGATCCTGTTGCCCAAGGTGAGACTCACCCTATGTACAAGGCTTTCGAGATGCTTGGGTATGACGCCGAAACGCTTGGAAACCACGAGTTTAACTATGGTCTAGAATTTTTGGATCGTATGGTTAAGGCTGCTAAGATTAACATTATCAATGCTAATGTGCGTAATGCTCAGACTGGTGATTACTATTACAATCCTTATAAGATTGTTAACAAGACCTTTACCGATACGGACGGCAAACAGGTAACACTAAAAATCGGTATTACTGGTGTCCTTCCAACACAAATTTTGGTTTGGGATAAGGCCAACCTTGAAGGTAAGGTAACCGTTGATGATCCAATGGAGGCTGTTAAGGCTATCGTTCCTAAGATGAAGGCTGCAGGAGCTGACTATATTCTTGTTGCTGCTCACTCTGGTATTGGTGACAATGAATACACTAAGAACGAGGAAAATGAAGGTTACCAAATTGCTGGTATCGAAGGTGTTGATGCTGTTGCGACAGGGCATTCTCATGCGGATTTCCCAAATGGAGATGGCACAAGTTTTTATGCGAAATACCCTGGTGTAGATGATGTCAATGGTCTAATCAATGGGAAACCTGTGGTTATGGCTGGTAAATTCGGGGATCATCTAGGTATCATGGATGTCAAATTGACTTACACGAATGGCAAATGGAAAGTTGTTAACAGTAAGGCTAAGCTTGAAAAGATTGACACTAAGTCAGATGTTGCGGACAAGGACTTAATTGACATGGCAGCTCATGACCATAATGGAACAATCAACTATGTTCGTAAGGAAGTTGGTGAGACTACAGCACCAATTACTAGCTACTTTGCTCAGGTTCAGGATGATCCATCTATTCAAATAGTTAATAATGCACAACTATGGTATGCTAAAAAACAAGTAGCGGGAACAGCAGATGAAAATCTTCCACTCCTCTCAGCAGCTGCACCTTTCAAGGCAGGGACTCGTGGGGATGCGACCTACTATACCGATATCCCAGCTGGTCCATTGGCCATTAAGAACGTCGCGGACCTCTACCTCTACGACAATGTTACTGCCCTACTCAAAGTGACTGGGGCACAAATTAAAGAATGGTTGGAAATGTCTGCAGGACAGTTCAATCAAATTGATCCTAACAGCAAAGAACCACAACAACTCATTAACAGTAGCTATCGCTCATACAATTACGATGTGATTGATGGGTTGACTTATAAGTTTGATTTGACACAACCTAACAAATACGATCGCGAAGGTAAGTTGGTTAACCCAGATGCTAGCCGTGTTCGTGACTTGGCTTATCAAGGGAAACCTATTGATTTGAATCAGACTTTCCTTGTCGTGACTAACAACTATCGTGCGACTGGTAACTTCCCTGGTGTTAAAGATGCTGCAGAAAAACGTCTCCTCAATCTTGAGAATCGTCAGGCCATCATTGACTATATTGTCAGCGAGAAAACGATTAATCCGAGTGCCGATGGAAATTGGAGTTTCGTCCCTAATATCACGAATGCAGATATCCGTTTTGCCTCATCTGATAATGCGCGTGCCCACCTTGCTGGTCAGGATGCCATTAGTTATGTAGGACCATCAACACAAGCAGGATTTGCAGAGTATCGTTTGGTTGTTAAGGAAAAGGCAAATCAAGTTGAGGATACGACTAAGAAAGAATCTGAGAAGTCACCAAAAGGTTCTGAGACAGCGGATCAAACTAAGCGTGAGACACCAAAAGCTACTGTAGGTGCTAGCGTGGCTAAACCTGCCCCAGCTATCCAATTGTCAAATGCTCAAGTCGTTATCTTGCCTCAAGCTCAAGTACAAGAAGCCCAAGGTTCAAGTTCAGTTAAGGCCTTGCCAAACACTGGTTCAGACGAATCTGTGTCAGCAACTTTAGCTGGTCTGGTTCTTATGACCTTGGCTGGATTCTTTGGAATCAAAAAACACGAAAAAAATTAAGCAAAGGAAAAAGCCCCTATCAGGGCTTTTTTGCTCTAGTTTTAGCGTTGGTTAAAGTTCTTTTGTGCTTCTAGGATAATAGGTGCCAGACGTTCGATATCGGACTGTGTGCCGCGTAGCTCGAAGTCTCCCAACATTGGGAAACCAAAACGTTGACTGTACTGTTTGGCGGTTAGGCAGTACTGGTTATTGAAGTTACGGTTACCAGAACCGATGATACCAAAGCAACGTTCGTGATTGCCATGGGCTGCGATAAAGTCACCCAGTGGATTGGTTAGGATTTCAACATCTCCATTGTCAACGCCATTTCCTCCTTCAAGGTAGGTTGGCAAGAGTGCGACAAAGGGTTCATCTACTTGGAAGGTTTCATGATTAAGCTCTTTAATATTGATTTGGCGACATTCAATCCCGTGGTTGAGGGACAGATAGTCAGACATACGTTTGACAAAGCTTTGGGTATTACCGCTTAGACTAATATAAACGAGGGTAAGTTGAGACATAAGCGTCCTCTTTCTATCTATATCTTGTGTTTGTTCAATCATTCTAACACAAGATATTGTGCTTTTCAAGTTAGCTCCTTGCGGTTAAGAATTGCCTATCTAGCTCTTTTTCTTTACTTGTAAAAGTGATAAAATAAAGGTTATTAAAAGAAGCGAAGGAAGAAATCATGGCTAAAGATAAAAATGTAACAGGAGAAGAAATTTTAGACATTTGTTCGGCCTACATGTCAGCAGATGATTTGAAATTAGTTGAAAAAGCCTGGCATTATGCAACAGATGCTCATAGTGGGCAATTTCGTCAGTCAGGAGAACCTTATATTATTCACCCTATTCAAGTGGCAGGTATCCTGGCAGATCTCCATCTTGATGCAGTGACAGTAGCCTGTGGTTTCTTACACGATGTCGTTGAAGACACCGAAAAAACGCTTGATGATTTGGAAGCGGATTTTGGCACAGATGTACGAAATATCGTGGACGGTGTTACTAAACTTGGTAAGGTTGAGTACAAGTCCCATGAGGAGCAGTTGGCTGAAAATCACCGTAAGATGCTTATGGCCATGTCTAAGGATATCCGTGTCATCTTGGTTAAATTGGCCGACCGTTTGCACAATATGCGTACCCTTAAGCATCTTCGTAAGGATAAGCAAGAGCGCATTTCTCGCGAAACTATGGAAATCTATGCTCCTTTGGCCCACCGTTTAGGTATTAGTCGTATCAAATGGGAATTGGAAGACATGTCCTTCCGTTACCTTAATGAGGTGGAATTCTACAAGATTTCTCACATGATGAAGGAAAAACGTCGTGAGCGTGAGGAACTTGTGGACGAGATTGTCGATAAAATTAAGACCTACACAGCTGAACAAGGACTTGTTGGTGATGTGTATGGTCGTCCAAAGCATATCTACTCTATTTACCGTAAGATGCGCGACAAGAAAAAGCGCTTCGATCAAATTTATGATTTGATTGCCATCCGTTGTGTTATGGAGACGCATAGTGATGTTTACGCCATGTTGGGATACATCCATGAGCTCTGGCGTCCGATGCCTGGCCGTTTTAAAGACTATATTGCCAATCCTAAATCCAATGGTTACCAGTCTATCCATACAACGGTTTATGGGCCAAAAGGACCTATTGAAATCCAAATCCGTACCAAGGAAATGCACCAAGTTGCCGAATACGGGGTTGCAGCTCACTGGGCTTACAAGAAAGGTATCAAGGGCAAGGTAGATTCGAAAGAGTCTGCTTTGGGAATGAACTGGATTAAAGATCTTGTTGAACTTCAAGACGCCTCAAATGGTGATGCTATGGGGTTTGTTGACTCTGTTAAAGAGGATATCTTCTCGGAGCGTATTTATGTCTTTACGCCAAATGGTGCTGTTCAGGAACTGCCTAAAGATTCAGGACCTATTGACTTTGCCTATGCCATCCATACTCAAGTCGGTGAGAAGGCCACAGGTGCTAAGGTTAATGGCCGTATGGTGCCCTTGACTGCCAAACTCAAGACAGGTGATGTGGTTGAGATTGTTACCAATGCCAATTCCTTTGGCCCTAGCCGTGACTGGATTAAGATGGTTAAGACCACCAAGGCCAGAAATAAAATTCGTCAATTCTTTAAAAATCAGGACAAGGAAGCCTCTATCACCAAGGGTCGTGAGCTTTTGATTGCCTACTTCCAAGAGCATGGCTATGTTGCCAATAAGTACCTAGACAAGAAACATATTGAGGAAATTCTCCCTCGTATGAGTGTGCGTAGTGAAGAAGCTCTCTATGCCGCTGTTGGTTTTGGTGAAATTAGTGCTGCTGCTGTTTTCAACCGTTTGACGGAAAAAGAACGCCGTGAAGAAGAGCGTGCGAAGGCAAAAGCTGAAGCTGAAGAGCTAATGAACGGTGGCGAAGTTAAGACTGAGAAGAAAGAAGTTCTTAAGGTTAAGAGTGAAAATGGCGTCATCATTCAAGGTGCTTCAGGTCTCCTCATGCGTATCGCTAAGTGCTGTAACCCAGTACCTGGAGATGAGATTGAAGGTTATATCACCAAGGGCCGTGGGATTGCAATTCACCGTTCCGATTGTAATAATATCAAGAGTCAAGAAGGTTATGAGCAACGTTTAATCGAAGTGGAGTGGGATGAACGTAATGCCAATAAATCTTATTTGGCAGAGATTGACATCTATGGCCTTAACCGTTCTGGTCTGTTGAATGATGTTCTTCAAATCTTGTCAAATACGACCAAGAGCATTGCTACGGTCAATGCGCAACCAACTAAGGACATGAAGTTTGCCAATATTCACGTTAGCTTTGAAATTGCAAACCTTATTGAATTGACTGGTCTTGTGGATAAGATTAAAATTATTCCTGACGTTTACAGTGTTAAACGTACGAATGGGTAAGGAGTTTCTGCGATGAAGATTGTAATTCAGCGTGTTCAAAGTGCCTCTGTGGTTATTGAGGATTGTACGGTTGGCGCTATTAAGCAGGGGCTCTTACTCTTGGTCGGAGTTGGTCCCGAGGACACCAAAGAGGACCTAGAGTATGCAGTTCGTAAGATTGTCAATATGCGCATTTTTTCAGATGAAGATGGCAAGATGAATCTTTCTGTTAAGGATGTTAGTGGCCAGATTTTGTCGATTTCTCAGTTTACGCTTTTTGCAGATACGAAAAAAGGGAATCGACCAGCATTTACGGGTGCTGCAAAGCCCGACATGGCTAGCCAGCTCTATGACGATTTCAACCAATCCTTGTCAACTCATGTTCCTGTAGAAAGAGGCCGCTTTGGTGCAGATATGCAGGTTAGTCTGGTTAATGACGGACCTGTGACCATTATTTTAGATACTAAAAATCGATAAACAAACCATTTCTCGCCTTGTGTGAGAGGTGGTTTTTTATTCTCATCGCATGAACTATTTAGGTGATGGATTTTCATTATTTGGGATTTATTTTTGTCATTTTAAGTAGACTGAATCAAGTGAATATTTAATGAAATTAGAAAATGTTGTTCTCAAATTTCTGAAAAAACCTGACCATTCATGATGAAAAAATTACCGTTTACGAGGATTACCGGAAATTCCCTTGTCTTACAAAAAAGATTAAGTTAACATTAATTTTATAAGAAACACCAAGCGATTTTTATGAAACTAAAAATAACTCGAGTTTACAGCATGCAAATACAAATAGTGATAATTTGAAACGCCGAGGTGATTTAAACTTTTTTAGAGGGATAGAGAGATATGTCAAAGAAAGTAGCGTCAACTAAATTATTATCAGGTTTGTTTGTAGCCGGTGGTGTCCTAGGGATGAATCAGGTCACCAAGGCAGATAACGTGGTCAGTTCAGAAGCAACAAAACCAGTTATTACAACTGAAGCAGATAACTTGGTGGTGGTACCAACTGAGGCCGTTGCTCCAGTAGCGACAACAGAAGTAGGTCCATCATCTGCCGCTGTTGCGACAGATACTGCAACAACAGCGACAGCTTCTACAATCTTTTCACAAGCTGTGCCAGCAGAGAGTGCTAGCTCAGAAACGCTTGTAGCCAGTGAAGCATTAGCTCCTGAGTCAGCTGCTGTGGAAACTATCACATCATCATCTGATAATGCTACTGAGGCAGGACGCCATTCAACTGCTCAAGTAACACCAGTTACAGAAGTGACAGAGCAAAACTTGAATGGTGATGCTTACTTGACAGATCCAGAAACAACAAAAGCAGCTTATAGCAAGACAGATGGTGATATTAATTATTCCGTTGTTGTGTCTAATCCAACAGCAGAAACTAAGACGATGACTGTCAACTTGACACTTCAACATGCTTCAGAAATTATCGGTCAAGATAACGTTGACCTTACGCTAGCGGCAGGAGCTTCAGCCAAGGTTTCAAACTTGACAGTAGCGTCAGAGTGGTTGACAAACAATACAGGTTACTTGGTGACAATCAGTGTCAACGATAAATCTGGTAGTACTTTGTCAAGCAAGCGTGCTGGCTTGTCTGTTGAAGATGATTGGACAGTTTTCCCACGTTACGGTATCGTAGCAGGTTCGCCAACTGATCAAAACAGTATTCTTGTTAAAAATCTTGAAGCCTACCGTAAAGAGCTTGAGCTCATGAAGTCTATGAATATTAACTCATATTTCTTCTATGATGCTTATAATGAAGCTACAGATCCTTTCCCAGAAGGTGTCGATAGCTTTGTTCAAAAATGGAATACCTGGAGTCACACTCAGGTTGACACTAAGGCTATTAAAGAATTGGTTGACCAAGTTCATAAGTCAGGTGCTGTTGCCATGCTTTATAACATGATTTCAGCAGATTCAAATCCAAAGAATCCAGCCCTTCCACTTGCTGCTTTGGCTTATAACTTCTACGATAGCTTTGGTAAGAAGGGTGAACCGATGACTTACACTATCGGTGATAACCCAACTCAAGTTTACTATGATCCGGCGAATCCAGATTGGCAAAAATATATCGCAGGTGTCATGAAATCAGCTATGGATCGTATGGGATTCGATGGTTGGCAAGGTGATACAATTGGTGACAACCGTGTGACTGATTATGAGCACCGTAACAGCACAGACGAGGCTGACTCACACATGATGTCTGATTCATATGCGTCATTTATTAATGCTATGAAAGATCTCATCGGTGAAAAGTACTACATCACAATCAATGATGTTAATGGTGGTAATGACGATAAACTAGCCAAGGCACGTCAAGATGTTGTTTATAATGAGCTTTGGACAAATGGTGGTTCAGTTATTCCAGGACGTATGCAGGTTGCCTATGGTGATTTGAAAGCACGTATCGATATGGTACGCAATAAAACTGGTAAATCACTTATCGTTGGTGCCTACATGGAAGAACCAGGTATTGACTATACTGTTCCTGGCGGAAAAGCAACTAACGGTGCGGGTAAAGATGCCCTTGCTGGTAAACCATTGCAAGCTGATGCGACACTTCTCGTAGATGCGACAGTAGCTGCAGCCGGTGGCTATCACATGTCCATTGCAGCCCTTGCCAATGCTAATGCAGCCCTTAACGTTCTTCAAAGTGCCTATTACCCAACGCAATACCTCAGTGTAGCTAAGGACACTATTCGTAAGCTTTACAATTACCAACAGTTTATCACTGCTTATGAAAATCTTCTCCGTGGTGAGGGTGTGACTAATAGCACTCAGTCTGTATCTACAAAGAATGCTGCTGGTGAAATCCTTTCTAAGGATGTTCTTGGTGTTACAGGAGATCAAGTTTGGACATTTGCTAAATCAGGAAAAGGTTTCTCAACTGTTCAAATGATTAATATGATGGGCATCAATGCGGGCTGGCATAATGAAGAGGGTTATGCGGACAATAAAACACCGGACGCACAAGAAAATCTCACAGTTCGTCTTAGTCTAGCAGGTAAAACAGCCCAAGAAGCAGCTAAAATTGCTGATCAAGTCTATGTGACATCACCAGATGATTGGGCAACTTCAAGCATGAAGAAGGCACAAGCAAGTCTTGAAACAGATGAAAATGGTCAACCAGTGCTTGTCATTTCAGTTCCTAAACTAACTCTTTGGAACATGCTCTATATCAAGGAAGACACAACAGCAACACCGGTAGAACCTGTTGTCTTGAAACCAGTTACTAACCGATCTGGTAAGAAAGTAGATAATACCGTAACATCTGAAGCAAGCTCAGTAACAGCTAAATCAGAAAATACAACAGTAAATAAAGGTTCAGAGGCTCCAACTGATACGAAACCATCTGTTGAAGCTCCTAAACTCGATGAAACAACTAAACCAGCACCATCAGTTGACGAGTTAGTAAACTCAGCAGCTGTTCCAGTGGCGATAGCTGTGTCAGAGACCGCACATGATAAGAAAGATGACAACTCAGTATCTAATACGGATCAAGGTACAGTAGCATCAGATTCCACTACACCAGCTTCAGAGGCTGCAAGCACAGCTGCCTCAACAGTCTCATCAGAAGTATCAGAAAGTGTAACAGTATCATCGGAAGCATCAGAAACTGAAAATAGTTCAGTAGCATCAATTTCAGAGTCAGCAATTTCAACGACGACAGCAATTTCAGAATCACATGCAGTAGTTGAACCAGTGGCTTCTTTGACAGAATCAGAGAGTCAGGCAAGCACTAGCCTTGTTTCAGAAACTACAAGCACAATTGTCTCAGTTGCTCCGTCAGAAGTATCAGAAAGCACAACAGTATCATCGAAGGTCTCAGAAACTGATATTATCTCAGAAGCATCAACTTCAGAGACTTCAGCATCTGAATCAGAGAATTCAATCAGCACAGTCGTTTCAGAATCAGAAGTAGTTGAAGAACCAGCTGTTTCATTGACAGAATCAGAAAGTCAAGTGAGCACTTCAGAAGTGACTTCGGCGATTTCAGAAACAGTAAGCACATCAGAGGAAGTCATCCTTGATGGACTATCAGAAAACATCAATAGTTGGAATAGACTCTCTGTAGCTCCTCGCGTCTCAGAAACCTTACCAAGTACTTCTGAAACGATTACAGAAGCAGCATCACTCTTTAGCAACTATGCAAGATATTCAGAAACAGCAAGCTCAGAATCTCACTCTATGGTAGCAGCTTCTTCAGAAGTTTCTATTGAAAAATTAGCAGTATCTATCTTGAAAGATACTGAGGGTGGCTTGTACGATGCAACAACAATCAGAAATATTGTTGAGATGATTGATAGCATTACAACAAATGTCAGCTATACTCGCAGTAGCCGTCAAGACCTTGTCAATACAGCTTCGTCAGATAACACTTACAATGGTAGTCAAGATCTTAACCTTGCAAGTAAGACAACGACGCAAGCAGGTGAAAAAGGAACAACTGAAGATCTTAAGGCTACAATTGCTAAAACAGCAAAATCTCACAAGTGGGGAGAACACGCTGTAGCTATCCTTACAGCTATTGTCCTTGCAGGTGCGGCAACCCTTGCAGCTCTTCGTAACTTCTTGATGTCAAAAAAAGTTGATAAATAATAAGTAGAACTCTTTGTGTAAACAAGGAGTTTTCTTTATACTGGCTGCTATTTTTTCTGAAAATTGTGATACAATAGAAATAGTTTGAATATTGTGTCAAAGGAGAGCCAATGATTACTGCAAATGATATCGTAAAGGCTAATGAAGTCTTAAAAAACGTGGTGGAACGCACACCACTGGATTTTGATCGCTACTTATCTGAAAAATACGGGGCGACTATTTATATTAAAAAAGAAAATATGCAAAAGGTACGTTCTTTCAAATTGCGTGGAGCTTACTATGCTATCCATCAATTGAGTGATGAGGATAAGGCGCGTGGTGTGGTTTGTGCATCAGCCGGAAACCATGCTCAGGGGGTTGCCTACACTTGTAACGAGATGAAGATTCCGGCAACCATCTTTATGCCAGTAACAACACCTCTCCAAAAAATTGGTCAAGTCCGTTTCTTTGGTGGCAAGTTTGTAACAATCAAATTGGTGGGAGATACCTTTGATGCTTCTGCTCAAGCAGCACAGGAATATACCAAGTCTGAAGGGATGACTTTCATTGATCCATTCGACGATTATAATGTCCAAGCGGGGCAAGGAACTGTTGCTTATGAAATTTATGAGCAGGCTCAAGAGGAAGGTGTTTCCTTTGATAGTATCTTGGTTCCAGTCGGAGGCGGTGGCCTTATCTCTGGTGTATCTACCTATATCAAGGATGTAGCACCATCTATGGAGGTTATTGGTGTTGAGGCTAGTGGTGCTCGTAGTATGCGTGCTGCCTTTGACCGTGGTTATCCTGTAAAACTCGAAGAAATTGATAAGTTTGCGGACGGGATTGCTGTTCAAAAGGTAGGTGTCAAGACCTATGAAGTCGCACGTAAATATGTTGACCGCCTCTTGGGAGTTGATGAAGGATTGATTTCAGAAACCCTAATTGATATGTACTCTAAGGTTGGTACCATTGCAGAACCCGCAGGTGCGGCATCAGTGGCAGCTTTGGAAGTGATCAAAGATGAGATTAAAGGAAAAACCATCGTCTGCATCATTTCAGGTGGTAACAATGACATCAACCGTATGCCAGAGATGGAAGAACGTGCGCTTATCTACGATGGTATCAAGCATTACTTTGTGGTTAACTTCCCACAACGTCCTGGTGCCCTTCGTGAATTTGTAAATGATATCTTGGGACCAAATGATGATATCACTCGTTTTGAGTACATCAAACGTGCTAATAAAGGAAAAGGTCCGGTTCTCATTGGTATAGCTCTTAGTGATAAGAACGACTATGATGGACTTCTCGAGCGTCTTTCGGCCTTTGACCCAAGTTATATCAACCTTCACGGTAACGAAACACTATACAATATGCTTGTCTGAGGACAGGTTCAGACAATGAAAAAAGAATCGACGAAGTCGGTTCTTTTCTACTTTGACTTAGCTATAAAGTGGTACTAATGCCTTATCTTCAAACTAAAACCCCAGTATTTCTACTGAGGTTTTCTTTATTCGATAATTAAGAGTCCATCTTTGATGGCGAATGGATTGTCTTTATTGATGCGGTCGTAGAACATGATACCGTTAGTATGGTCGATTTCATGTTGAACAACGATTGAGTTGTAACCACGGAGTTTAACACGTTGCTTTTCGCCTTCTTTGTTGAAGTATTCAACAGTTACACGAGCATGACGAACCACGTAACCAGGGACGTCGCGGTCAACTGAGAGGCATCCTTCGCCATCGCCCAAAGCAGCATCCTGAACAGAATGGGCAACTACTTTAGGGTTGTACATGATTTCTTGAAGGCTATATGCTTCTTTTGGTGGGTTACCTTCAGCGTCTTCAGGATTTGGAACGAGAACGGCGATAATGCGTTTTGAGATATCTAATTGAGGGGCTGCAAGACCGACTCCTCCACGAAGCCCCATTTTTTCGGCAATAACAGGATCTTGTGAGTTACGAAGAAACTGCATCATTTTTTCACCTAGGATAATGTCTTCGTCTGATAGTGGGAAGGTTACATCTTCAGCGACAGCACGCAAGGTTGGATTTCCTTCGCGAATGATATCATTCATATCAATCATATGGCTGGCGCGGATAATTTTGGTTTGAGCGTCCATTTGTTTACCTCTATTTTCTTTGATTTACTTGTTTATAACTATAGCACAAAAGGGTTGAAAATTAAACCATCAAGGATTAAAGTGAGGCTTTTTCTAATCGATAAAAGCCAGTTTCTCCAAGGTTTGTCTCTCTAAAATACGATAGGTTTTAAAAGCCTCTTTTTCAATAATTCCCTGGTCGATAAATTGTTTGATGACTCGCTGTACATGACGATAGCTAGTCCCAAAACGGGAAGCTAAAATGGATGGCGATAATTGAAAGATATTCTCTTCTTCACTATTCAAAATATGGGTGGCCAGACGCTCTTTGACAGAGTAGCTAGCATTCGTTGAGGCAGTGATACCTTGCTTATGCAGTGCCATAGCTAGGTTACGTCCAATTTGGTAGAGAAAAACAGGGTCTTTGAGGAGTTCTTCTTTATTATTTAATGGGAGCTGAACTGCTTGAACATCTTCTAAAGCAATGACTGATGATCCTGCTGGTTGGTTGGTCATAAGTTCTACATCTCCCAATATTTGAGGTTGATTGAGCGTTTCTAGGATATGTTCTTTACCATTGAAGAGAGAACGAACAATTTTTACCTTTCCTGATAAAATGTAGGTCAGCTCAGTGATAGCTTGCCCTTGGGTACAAATATAATCGTTCTTTTGAAAGGTGACTTTCTGTAATTGGTTGAGGTAGGGGGGTGGAAAGACCTGGTCAAGTTGAGGTCTTATGGTATGATTACGCATACATCTCCTTTTTTAGGACCTAGGTCCTATTTTTTAAAGTCTCCTTAGATTATAATGAAAAAATAACTATTAGACAAGTAAGGAAAGGATATTCTTATCCCTATATTATGACACGAATTTTAGAAAAAATGAGCCTGCTTGGGCTATCCTTGCTCTTGATTTCGGCCTTTTCGATTTCAACAGCGTTACCACCTATGTTGGACTACTATAGCCCAACCTTTTCTGCCGCGCAAGTGGAGCTTTTAGTATCTGTCCCTTCATTTTCCGTAGTCGCGATGCTCTTACTTAATTCATTTATTGACAAATGGCTAAGTGATAGACAGCTAATTGTGACTGGGCTGCTCTTACTTAGTAGTGCTGGGATTTTTCCTTTTTTTGTACAAGCCTATCCTCTTGTCTTACTGTCACGTATTGCTTTTGGAATGGGGATTGGTCTTATCAATGCTAAGGCGATTGCCATTATCAGCCAACGTTATCAAGGTAAAGAGCGAGTTCAGATGTTAGGTATTCGTGGCTCTATGGAGTTGATTGGTGGAGCTTCTTGTTCTCTTTTAGTTGGACAATTACTGAAAATTCATTGGACCTTTGCCTTTCTTATCTATGGTTTTGGTTTTGTGATTTTGATTATGTACCTCCTTTTTGTGCCATCGATGGAGCAGGTGGAGAAGAAGCAGATTACAAAAAGAAAACAAGTTCTGAACAAAAAAGACCTTGGTATGATTCTTGGCATGGCTCTTTTAGCAGGTTTTGTCATCTGTATCAATTCTTCGATTAGTTTGCGCGTGCCTCTGTTTCAAGTTGCTGGTAAGACTATTGAGAGTGGTCAATCAGCCTTAGTACTGAGTTTAGATCAGGGAATTGGAATTGTAGCTGGACTGAGTTTCGCCTCGCTTATAGGACATTTTAAAAATCGTCTTTTGCTTATAGTGATGTTCTTGTTAGCGGTTTGTCTCTTTGGGATGTCAGTGGCTAGTAACTTACCGATTTTGATTTTATCTTCAGTTGGTGTTGGTTTCTTTTATAGTATTATTTTGACAATTATCTTTAACCGACTTTCTGAGTCTATTGCTAGAAATCTGTTGAATAAGGCGACAGCCTATGTCCTCTTAGGGTGTAACCTAGGGTCAGCCATTTCCCCTTATGTTTTGAAATTGTTAGCACTCATATCTCCAAGTTTTAGTTGGATTTTTCTAGCTTATGCTATCGTAAGTTTCCTACTTTTCCTTGGATTCTTTCTGAATGCAAAAATGGCAAAAAAGTCTAAGCTTCAAAAACTTAATCAGTGAAATCTTGCGATTGACAAAGATTAGTAGATGAGCTAAAATAGAGAGGTCGTAAAGACAAACCAACTCTTTCTTGGTTTTAGGAGAGCCAATCCTAAGACTCGGATGGAGCAAAAAAAGGAGAAAAAACATGGCAATCTCAAAAGAGAAAAAAAATGAAATCATTGCTCAATACGCACGTCACGAAGGTGACACTGGTTCAGTAGAGGTTCAAGTTGCTGTCCTTACTTGGGAAATCAACCACCTTAACGAACACATTAAACAACACAAAAAAGACCACGCTACTTACCGTGGTTTGATGAAAAAAATCGGTCACCGTCGTAACTTGTTGGCATACCTTCGCCGCACAGACGTCAACCGTTACCGTGAGTTGATCAGCTCACTCGGACTTCGTCGTTAATTCAAGATACAAGTGCCTAGGCCTTGTTCAATTGAATACACGAAAATGGAACTGCTCTATGATGGGGCAGTTTTTTTATTCACTAGGATTTTAGCCCGAGTTCAAAACAGCTCTCTAGATGTAGAGGGCTGTTTTTCTGCATTCCTCTAAAAATTTCTGACGATGATTAATCTATAGAACAAACAAAAAAACTCCCAAATTAATTCTGGAAGTTTTTTAACTTAAAATCTTTTTGATAACTGTTTGAAATTGAGGGAGTTGATGGATAGCAGTTCCGACAAGGATACCTAACATATTTAAGGTGATATCTCCCAAATCAAAGACTCCTAAATGTCCGAAGTATTGAATGGATTCGACGGAGAAAAGGGTAAGGAGACAGAGTAGGAGATTACTCAATCGTGAAGAAAAGAGGAGTCCCAGAGGGATGAACATTAACAGGTTCATGATGGGAACGAAGTGGCTACCCCAATATAATTCCCGAGCGAAGGAAAGGGGGTTAAGTGATAGACCCTGGGTACCAATGTTTTTCAAGAAAAGTAGGTAGAAGAGAGCAAGAAAGTAAATGAAGTAGAGTAGGAGTAGTGTCTGTTTTTTCAGCTTTCTAGTAAGAAGGAGTTTCAAAAAAGCGTAGACAAAGTAACTCAGTAGGACAATAATGACTAGGTTGAGTAAGACTTGAAAGTAGGAGCCATAATGGGCGATGTAATGAACGTACTGTTCGAGATGCCCCCTATAAAACCAATAAGACAAGGCCAGTGAGAGCATTCCTAGTAAGATGTTACTCAATGTTTTTAATGATTTTGCCACTTTTCTCCTCCATTTGCATATGATGAGTACACATTATATCAAAAAAACGTTTAAAGAAAGTTAAGAAACTGTAACGAAGTTTTGATAGAATAAAACGATAAGGCAGAATCAAAGACTAAAAAAGGACTTTGAAACAGCAACTCTACTTTTGACTAACAATTTAATGATTTTTGTAAACAGGCTATGAAAGCTTATAAAATAATTAAATTTTAAAAATTAGGAGTCAGCATCTTGTTTCAGGATTATTAAAATGTTATTATATAGTAGTGAATTTTTAACATAAAAAGGAGTTCGTCTTATGAATAAAAAGGTTTTGGCGACAGCCGGAATTGCAGCACTTGCAGTTTCTGCTACAGTTGCTAAAGCTGATGAGGTAACGACAAACGATCAAGCCTCAACAACAGCATCAGTATCATCGACAGCTACACAAGCTGTCCCAACTCAAGCCCAAGTCGAAGCGGCTAGAGAACAAGCCAGCGCTGCAAATCAAGCAGTATCGCAACAAGAGTCAGTAGTTGCTAATCATGAAGCAGATGCAAACCAGGCTCAAGCAAACCTAGCGACAGCAGATGCTAACTTGCAAAAGGCACAAACAGCAGCCGATGAAGCAAGTCCAGAAACTATTGCTACCGCTCAAGGTCAAGTAACTACTGCTGAAAATGCAGCTAAGGAAGCTAAGTCAGCAGTCGAAACAGCTCAATCTGCAGAAAAAACTGCCAAAGATGCAGCAGACAAACAGCAAGCTGTCGTTAATACAGATCAAGCTAATGTCAATGCAAAAGCTACTGAAGTGGCTAATGCTCAAAAATCAGTAGATGCCACTAAAGCAGCCCTTAATGGTTCTAGCGCTTCTGAGGCAGCTTCGAATCAGGCTAAAGCACAATCAGCTTTTGATGCTGCAACAGCAGCTGAGAAAAAAGCTCAAGAAGAATTGGCAGCCGCTCAGGCAGCTGATAAAGAAAAAGCTACTGCTATTTCAGCTAAAGAAGGGCAATTGACTGCAGATCAAAATGCAGCAAACCAAGCTAAAGCAGCTTATGAGACTGCTCAAACAGTAGCTAATGAAAAGGCAGCTGCTCTTGCAGCCGCTGAAGCAGCTAAGAAAAAAGCAGAATCTTCAACAACTTCAACAGCTAATGTTCGTCAAAAATTCTCAGTGTCACAAGAGTATGTCAATGCTCTTAAGATTCATGAGTCTAAAACAGCGACCGCAGCAGAAAAAGCTCAAGCTGAACAAGTCTTGAAGAACGTTAATAAACGTGATCGTGGTAACAATAGTTATCAAGATAATGAAGCGGATAAAAATGTTAAAATTAGTGATTTGAATAACCTTAGTGAAGCTCAAATTACAGATTTGTCATTGTATGCTTCAAGTTTGATTAACCAAATTCGTACAGCCTTTGGTACAACTCAAACATCTGTTTCAAAAGGTAGTGTTCTTGCGGCTGACCGTGTTTCAGATGGTTATGTAGCAGATAACTGGGGTTGGGAAGCTATTACCCATCAACGACATGATAGTGCCGCTCTTGACCGTGCTGGTAAGTCATTTAATAGTGTAAGTATTGGTGAAAACCTTAATACATGGCAAGGTTTGACAGGACCATTTACCCTTAACGACATTAAGAAATATGTCTATGAAGCTATGCTTGACTTCATGTTTAACGGTAATGAGTGGAACCATGCTCGTTCTATCTCTGGTCTTACAGCAGATGGTGGTGAGTCTTACATTGGTACAGATATCAGTGTTGTTGCCGGTGCCTTTAACGTTCACGTAAACAATGTCAATAAAAATTCTATCGCTTCTGATAGTAGCTTTGACACAACTAAGATTGCTAACCCATATGAAGGTAACCAATCTCAATCATCTTCAAATGCAAATCTTGCTGCTGCAAAAGCAGCTTATGAAGCTGCTAAGCAAGCTAACGATCAAGCTCAAAGTGATTTGGCTAGCAAGAAAGCGGCTTCTGAGTCAGCAACTCTTAAGCTTAAGAATACTCAGTCAGAACTTGCAGCTCTTAAAGCGACTGCAAGCAAGTTGGCAGCTGCTCAGAATAACCTTTCTGAAAAACAAGCAGCCCTTGCAACTGCTAAATCAGAATTGGAAAAAGCTAACGCTGCAGTTGAAAACCTTAATGCTAACGCACAAGAAAAAGCAGCAGCCCTTAGCAAAGCTCAAGCAACTCTTGATGAAAAACAAGCAGAGCTTCAAACAGCTAAAGATAAACTTGCGACAAGTTCTGCAACCTTGCAACGTTTGACAAATGCATACAACGCTGCTAAGCAAGATACTGCTAAGAAACAAGTAGCATTGACACAAGCTAACCAAGCTTTGACTGCTGCTAAGAACCGTCTAGCAGCCCTTACAAATGCTTCAGGTAACCTAGCTAAGGCTAAAGCAGAACGTGCAACAGCCTTTGCTAAACTTACTGCAGCCAAAGGTGCTCTTTCAACCGAACGTGCGAAACTTGTTGAATTGTCAGCTAAGCGTGATAAATTAACGAGCGAATACACGACTGTTCAAACGGCCTTCGATAACTACATGAAAGCTAAGGCAGACAAAGAGCGTCAAACACAATTGGCTAAAGAGTTCGCTAACATTACATCTAAAGGTCTCACACCAGTACCTGTTTACGATGTAGATGGTAAAGTTATTGCTTTCACAACACAAGAACAAGCAGCTCAAACTGTAGCGCAAGTTCCTGTAAATTATGGTCAAACAAAAGCTGAGAAACAAGCTCCTGTACAAGAAGCAGATAGCTTGCCAGAAACAGGTGAGTCAACTGCAGCAGGATTCAGTCTTGTAGGTATCTTCATGACACTATTGGCCTTCCTTGGTTTCGTTGACAGACGTACACGTCGTAACTAATCATAATAAAAAAAACGGCAGTTGCCGTTTTTTTATATGTCTGAGAATCTAAAAAAGTTAAGGTCGAAACCTTAACTTTTTCGTATTTAACCCAAGAAACGTTTAAGGAATTCCTTAGTACGTTCTTCTTTAGGATTTTCAAAGATTTGTTCTGGGCTACCTTGTTCAGCGATTACCCCTTTATCCATGAAGATGACACGGTCTGAAACATCACGTGCGAACTCCATTTCATGGGTAACGATAATCATGGTCAAACCAGTTTCGGATAGCTCCTGCATAGTCTTGAGTACTTCCCCTACCATTTCTGGGTCAAGGGCTGAAGTTGGTTCGTCAAAGAGGATGGCTTCTGGATCAACAGAGAGGGCACGAGCGATTGCTACACGTTGTTTTTGTCCCCCTGAAAGTTGTTTTGGTTTAGCTTTCCAGTATTGTTCCCCCATACCAACTTTCTCCAAGTTAGCTTTGGCGATGCTTTCAGCTTCTTTACGGTCACGTTTGAGAACAGTTGTTTGAGCTACGATAGCATTTTCCAAGACATTAAGGTTTTCAAAGAGGTTGAAGGATTGGAAAACCATACCGAGTCTTTCACGATAGGTAGTGAGGTCGTAACCTTTTTCAAGGACGTTGTCCCCATGATAGAGGATTTCACCACCTGAAGGTGATTCGAGTAGGTTAATAGAGCGAAGGAAGGTTGATTTCCCTGAACCTGAAGAACCAATAATTGAGATAACCTCACCCTTTTTGACACTGAGGGAGATATCTTTGAGGACTTCATTTTTTCCGTATGATTTTTTGAGGTTTTTAATTTCTAAAATCGTCTCAGTCATTAGTGAACCCCTCCTTGTGTGTAAGTATCTTGATCCAAACGGCGTTCTACATAACGCAAGATGCGTGTCACTGTGAAGGTAAGGACAAAGTAGATTGCTGCGATAACAAAGAATGTTTGGAAGTATTGATAAGTTTGGCTTGCGACAGTGTTACCTGCGAAGTAAAGTTCCACAACAGAGATAACGTTCAAAACAGAGGTATCCTTGATATTGATAACGAACTCATTACCAGTAGCTGGCAAGATGTTACGGATAACCTGTGGAAGAACAATCTTACGCATGGTTTGACCATGGGTAAATCCAAGAGCAGTTGCAGCTTCAAATTGTCCTTTATCTACAGCGAAGATACCACCACGAACGATTTCACTCATGTAGGCTCCAGTGTTGATAGAAACGATGAAGACAGCTGCTAGGGTACGGTCAATATTGATACCAAAGGCCTGGGCAGTACCGTAGTAGATAACCATAGATTGTACAATCATTGGCGTACCACGGAAAACTTCGATATAGACATTAAGCACCCAACCGAAGAGTTTTTGGAGCAAGGCTACAAATTTATTAGCAGCCTTAGGAGCTGTGCGGTAAACACCAATCATAAGACCGATGAAAGTACCCACAACTGTACCGATAATTGAGATAAGAAGGGTAATTCCTGTACCACGTAAGAATTGTGGCCAGTTCTTAGCGATGATATTGCTCATCTGACTAAAGAAGTTTCCTTTTTTAGCCTCATCAGTCTTATCTGCAGGTTGGATGTCAATGATGTGATCCATCAGTTTAGCACGTTCCTCTTGGCTGATTCCAGCAAGGACCTTATTGACTTGTTCCATTTGCTGGCTGTCTCCTTTGCGAAGGCCGACGGCCAAGGAGACGTCATCGTCTGAAACCTGGAAACCACCATCTTTAAGCGTAATCATCTTATATTTTGAGCTAGCTTCTTCGGCAGTTTTTGCTTCAGGACGCTCTGAAACATAACCATCGATGATACCAGATGCAAGGGCTTGGCGCATAGCACCGAAGTCTCCCATAGCGGTTTGTTTGCTGACACCTGGGATTTGGTCAATCAAATTATAGAGATAAACCCCTTGTTGAGCTGTGATTTTAGCATCCTTGAAGTCTTTGAGACTCTTAGCGTTGGCATAATCACCGTCTGAGCTGACAACCATGACAGGTTCGCTTCGGTAATAGCTGTCTGAAAAGTCGATTTCTTGACGACGTTCAGCTGTTGGGCTCATACCTGCGATGATCATATCGATTTTGCCGGAAGTGAGGGCAGGAATCAAACCTGTCCAAGCTGTTTTGACTACCAAGGGTTTCTTGCCTTGAGCTTCAGCGATTTTTTTAGCGATTTGCACGTCATAACCGTTGGCATACTGTTTGGTACCTTCGATTGGAACGGCTCCGTTTGAGTTATCGTCCTGCGTCCAGTTGAAAGGTGCATAGGCAGCCTCCATACCCACACGGAGATACTCGTCTGCTTGAGCGCTTGATACTCCGCCAAAAACGAGGAGGAGCGCTGCAAAGCAGGCTATAATAATTTTTTTCATTGAAACAATGTCTCCTATAAAAATGTCATACCTTACTATTTTACAGGAAATTAGGATTAATGACAATAAGTTGGGATTAGAAAAACAATCTCTATATCAAGATTGTCTTCAAATACAAGTTGTAATTTGATATAATGGGAAGGACGATTTGGAGCCTTGATCATTTTTGGTGTGATGAGGCTAGCATTTTAAAACGGAGATAATTATGCAAACGGCACAATTTATTATTGAATTACTAAAAGCAGTCTTTCTTGGGATTGTCGAAGGTATCACTGAGTGGCTACCGATTTCATCTACGGGTCACTTGATTTTGGTGAATGAATTCTTGAACTTGAGACAAAGTAAAGACTTCATCGATATGTTTAATATCGTTATCCAACTTGGTGCTATTCTTGCGGTTATGGTCATTTACTTTAAACGTTTGAATCCCTTCCAACCTGGTAAGACAGCACGTGAAGTGCAATTGACTTGGCAGCTTTGGCTCAAGGTGGTCATTGCCTGTATTCCTTCAGCCTTCTTTGGTCTTCTTTTAGATGACTGGATGGAGGCCCATCTCAGTAATTTCTTTGTAGTAGCTATCATGTTGGTGGTCTACGGGATTGCCTTTATTTGGATTGAGGACCGCAATCGACGTGTAGAGCCTAAGGTAACGGATTTGGCACGTATGTCTTACAAGACGGCTTTCTATATTGGTCTTTTCCAAGTCTTGAGTATTATTCCAGGGACAAGCCGTTCAGGTGCTACTATTCTTGGGGGTATCATCGTTGGTACTAGTCGTAGCGTAGCTGCTGACTTTACCTTCTTCCTTGGTATTCCAACCATGTTTGGTTATAGTGGACTTAAGGCGGTTAAGTATTTCATTGACGGGAATACCTTGACAGGTGGACAAGTGGCTATTCTCTTGGTAGCTAGTGTGACAGCCTTTGTTGTCAGCTTGTTCGTGATTCGCTTCTTGATGAATTACATTAAGAAACATGATTTCACAGTTTTCGGAAAATACCGTATCGTGCTTGGTATTATTGTGCTTCTTTATGGAGCTGTCAAACTTATTTTCGGATAATTACGTTCAAGTAAACTGAAAAAGGACTTCAATTGAAGTCCTTTTTTATCTGGTTTAGAGATTATTTGTGGAGAAGTTTTCCAAAGATAAGGTAAGCTAGCAACCATAGGACCAGTCCGCAAGTCAAGAAGCTAGCTAGGATTTTCAAGAAGTCCACGATATTATGCAAGGGATACCATCCGGACAAACAGAGAATTGGAAGGATGGTAACACACATGATTGAGAAGTGGAGAAGAGATTGCTGTTTGAGCGATAAACGGTTATCGTCGTAAATGGGTGCAGTTGCTAGTATGATGGCGACGATTAGCCCTGTAAGAAAGGTAGATTTGTTTACTTGATAAGGTTGCCCCGATAAGTAGAGAAAGAGCGTCAATAAACTCGTTATTCCTCCAGCAATGCTAGCTCGTAGCCACCCTTTTTTATAGGCAGTCATGGTCATCACCTCCATGTATATCTTCACTTTTATTATACTCCAATCTAGGATAGATGACAGGTATAAATGGGGAAATACAAGGTTTTGTTAGTATTAAGAAGTTTTTAGAAATCCTTTCCAAAATAAGACTCAAACTTGCTCAGAAATTGCTATCTCTTGGCTTTTCTAGTATAATGAAATAACTACTCGTGCGAGGTTTTTTACATATGGAAATGAAACAAATAAGCGAGACAACTCTAAAAATCATGATTACCATGGAAGATCTTGAAGAACATGGTATGGAATTGAAGGATTTCTTGATTCCCCAGGAAAAAACAGAGGAATTTTTCTATACTGTCATGGATGAGTTGGACTTGCCTGATAACTTTAAAAATAGTGGGATGCTGAGCTTCCGTGTCACGCCACGCAAGGATCGTGTGGATGTCTTTGTGACTAAATCAGATCTTAAGGAAGACCTTGATTTCAACGATTTGTCAGATATGGATGACTACTCAGGGCTTTCTCCAGAAGAGTTCCTCAAGGCTCTTGAGGGTAACTTTATGGACAAGGGTGACATCGAAGCACACCATAAGCTCGAAGAGCTTGAAAAGACCTTGGAAGAGGTTGATAAGGCTATGACAGAGCCTACCAAGGAAGTGGCTGAAGAAAATATTCGTGAAGACTATACCCACTATGTCTTGGCCTTCTCTGACTTTGATCAAGTGGTGACTTTTACGCAAGGTTTGAAGGATGTGCCTGTTGAAGGTTCTGAGCTTTATAAACTTGGGGATGTCTACTATATGACAGTCCTTCTTTACTTGGCTGATGAGCCTGATTATTACGCGAACAATATGTATGCGCGTTTTCTTGAATATGCGAATGTGGCAGACCGAACACGTGCCTACCTACAAGAGCATGCAACAATCTTGATGGAAGAGGACGCCTTACCGGTACTACAAGCAACGAAATGGAGCTAAGACATGCCTTGGACCATTAATTATATATTCGTTTTGATTGGGACCTTTTTGATAGCCATCGTGACGACCCCTTTGGTACGCTCTTTGGCCTTACGTGTCGGAGCTGTTGACAATCCCAATGCAAGACGTATCAATAAAAAGCCAATGCCTAGTGCTGGTGGTCTAGCTATTTTGTTGGCCTTTGTACTAGCGACCTTGGTCTTTATGCCTATGATTATCCATAAGGATATTTGGCATGTTTCCTACATCAGGTATATCTTACCGGTTGTTGTGGGTGGATCTGTCGTAGCTCTGACGGGCTTCATTGATGATATCTTGGAATTAAAGCCTCTACCTAAGATGCTTGGTATTGTTATTGGAGCTGTTATCGTTTGGGCTTTTACAGACTTCCGATTTGATAGCTTTAAGATTCCATTTGGTGGTCCCATGATTCATTTTGGGCCAGTCCTGACCTTGATTTTAACGGTGTTATGGATTGCGGCCATCACCAATGCCATTAATCTGATTGATGGTTTAGATGGCTTGGTTGGAGGAGTTTCTATCATTTCCCTTATGACTATGGGGGTGATTTCTTATTTCTTCCTCTATGATACTGATATTTTCTTGACCATGACCATCTTTGTCTTGGTCGCTGCCATTATGGGCTTCTTCCCCTACAATTATCATCCAGCAATTATCTATCTAGGTGATACGGGGGCGCTCTTTATTGGCTTTATGATTGGTGTCTTGTCATTGCAAGGATTGAAAAATGCAACTGCAGTGGCTATTTTGTCACCTGTTATTATCCTTGGAGTGCCTATTGTTGACACAGTGGTAGCCATTGTCCGCCGGAAATTGTCAGGGCGTCCAGCCATGGAGGCTGACAAGATGCACTTGCATCATCGCCTTCTAGCCATGGGCTTCACTCATCGAGGGGCGGTTCTGGTGGTTTATGCCATCGCTATCCTCTTTTCATTGATTGCCCTCCTGTTAAACGTTTCCAGCCGTTTCGGTGGTATTCTCCTACTCTTGAGTTTGATTTTGGGAATGGAAATTCTGATTGAAGGGCTTGAGATTTGGGGCGTTGGTCGAACACCTCTCTTCAACTTCCTGAAATTTATCGGGAATAGTGATTATCGCCAAGCAACCATGTTAAAATGGAAGCAAGGGCGAAAAAATTAAACATTTGAAAAGCCAAGTAATGGCTTTTTTGTTATAATGATTCTAATTAAGGAAAATGGAAGTTCTCTTTTTATTTTCCAGAAAATAGCAAGACTATTTTCAAAAAAATAATGCAAATTAGCGAGCAAGTGCTCGCTGTATATATGAAAAAGGAGTATACAATGTCTGTACTTGAAATCAAAAATCTTCATGTTTCTGTTGAAGATAAAGAAATCTTGAAGGGTCTTAATTTGACTCTTAAAACTGGTGAGATTGCTGCTATCATGGGTCCTAACGGAACTGGTAAATCTACCCTCTCAGCTGCTATCATGGGTAACCCAAACTATGAAATCACAGAAGGGGACATCCTTTTTGATGGTGAAAGCATCCTTGACTTGGAAGTTGACGAACGTGCACGCCTAGGTCTTTTCCTTGCTATGCAATATCCAGCTGAAATCCCAGGGATCACAAACGCTGAGTTCATCCGTGCGGCTATGAACGCTGGTAAAGAAGATGACGAAAAGATTTCTGTTCTTGATTTCATCACTAAATTGGATGAAAAGATGGAATTGCTTGGTATGCGTGAAGAAATGGCTGAGCGTTACCTTAATGAAGGTTTCTCAGGTGGTGAGAAAAAACGTAACGAAATTCTTCAATTGCTTATGTTGGAACCTAAGTTTGCTCTTCTCGATGAGATTGACTCAGGTCTTGATATCGATGCCCTTAAAGTGGTTTCAAAAGGGGTTAACGCTATGCGTGGCGAAGGCTTCGGTGCTATGATTATCACTCACTACCAACGTCTCTTGAACTACATCACTCCAGATGTCGTACATGTAATGATGGAAGGTAAAGTGGTTCTTTCAGGCGGTCCTGAATTGGCTGCTCGTCTTGAGCAAGAAGGTTATGCGAAAATCGCTGAAGAGCTCGGTTACGAGTACCACGAAGAAGCGTAAGTCTGTTACTCGAAATAACTAGAAAAGGAGTAACCTATGTCAAAAGAATCTATTATCGCTTTTTCACAAGCAAAGGCAGAGCCACTTTGGTTGCAAGACCTTCGTCAAGCAGCCTTTGATAAGATTGAAAGTTTGGCTCTTCCAAAAATTGAGCGTGTTAAATTCCACCGTTGGAATCTCGGTGATGGAACGATTACTGAAAATGAACCATCAGCAAATGTGCCTGATTTTACAGCGCTTGGAAACAACCCTAAATTGGTCCAAGTAGGAACAAATACTGTACTTGAACAATTGCCAGCTGACTTGATTAGTCAAGGTGTGGTCTTCACAGACCTTACGACTGCTCTTGAGGAAATCCCAGAAGTCGTTGAAGCCTTCTTTGGTAAGGCTGTAGCCTATGACGAGGACAAATTGGCAGCTTATAACTATGCCTATTTCAATAGTGCAGCAGTCCTTTATGTACCAGATAATGTTGAAGTTGACTTGCCAGTTGAAAGCTATTTTTACCAAGATGGAACTTCAAATGTTCCATTTAACAAACACGTTTTGATCGTGGCTGGTAAAAACAGTAAATTGACTTACCTTGAGCGCTTTGAAACGCTAGGTGAAGCGACTGAAAAAGCTAGTGCCAATATTTCAGTTGAAGTCATTGCTCAAGACGGTGCACAAGTCAAGTTTGCGGCTATTGACCGTTTGGGTGAAAACGTCACAACTTATATTAGTCGTCGAGGTCGTATCGGTCGTGATGCCAGCATTGACTGGGCTCTCGGGATCATGAACGAGGGCAATGTTATTGCTGACTTTGATAGTGACTTGATTGGCAATGGAAGTCATGCCAACCTTAAAGTTATTGGTCTTTCATCAGGTCGTCAGGTTCAAGGGATTGATACTCGTGTGACGAACTATGGTAACAACTCTGTGGGACATATCCTCCAACATGGTGTTATTTTGGAACGTGGTACTTTGACTTTCAATGGTATTGGTCACATTGTCAAAGGTGCTAAGGGTGCTGATGCACAACAAGAAAGCCGTGTGCTTATGCTTTCTGACAAGGCACGTTCAGACGCCAACCCAATCCTCTTGATTGACGAAAACGAAGTTACAGCAGGACATGCTGCTTCAATCGGTCAGGTAGATCCAGAGGATATGTATTACCTTATGAGTCGTGGACTTGATCAAGACACTGCAGAACGTTTGGTTATTCGCGGTTTCTTAGGAGCAGTTATTACTGAAATCCCAGTTAAAGAAGTGCGCGATGAAATGATTTCTGTAACTGATACAAAACTAAACAAACGTTAGGAACTATCGACACAGATAGTCTAACCTATGATATATCTAGATAGGGAGATAAGATGTCAGCTTTAGATGCCTATAAGATTCGACAAGATTTTGCCATTTTAGATCAGGTAGTTAATGATGAACCTTTGGTATACTTGGATAATGCAGCAACGACTCAGAAGCCTCAAGTAGTTTTGGATACTCTCATGGCCTACTATCATGAGGACAATGCCAATGTTCACCGTGGTGTGCACACTTTGGCTGAGCGTGCAACAGCTGCTTACGAAGCTAGTCGTGAAAAGCTTCGTCAGTTTATCAATGCTAAATCAACCAAAGAGGTCCTCTTTACACGTGGAACGACAACTGGTCTTAACTGGGTTGGTCGTTTTGCAGAGCAGGTTCTTGAGCCAGGAGATGAGGTGGTTATTTCAATTATGGAACACCACTCGAATATCATTCCTTGGCAGGAAGCTTGTAAGAAGACAGGGGCTAAACTTGTTTACGCCTACTTGAAAGATGGCCAATTGGATATGGAAGATTTGGCCAACAAGATTACTGAAAAGACAAAATTTGTCAGTCTAGCTCAGGTCTCTAACGTTTTAGGCTGCATCAATCCTGTCAAAGAAATTGCCAAGCTTGCCCACCAAGTTGGTGCCTATATGGTGGTGGATGGTGCCCAATCGGCGCCTCACATGGCCATTGATGTTCAGGATTTGGATTGTGATTTCTTCACCCTTTCTGGCCATAAGATGTTAGGTCCAACAGGGATTGGGGTTCTTTATGGCAAGGAAGAGATTCTTAACCAGATGAATCCTATTGAATTCGGTGGTGAGATGATTGATTTTGTTTACGAACAGGAAGCCACTTGGAAGGAATTGCCTTGGAAATTTGAGGCTGGTACACCTAACATTGCGGGGGCTATTGCTCTTGGTGCTGCTGTGGACTACCTCTCTGCTTTAGGTATGGAAAATATTCATGCTTACGAGCAAGAATTGGTAGACTATGTTTTGCCTAAGCTTCAGGCGATTGATGGTCTGACAGTCTACGGGCCAGAAGATCCTAGTCAGCATGCAGGTGTTATTGCCTTTAATATTGATGGGCTTCACCCTCATGATGTGGCGACAGCTCTTGATTATGAAGGAGTGGCAGTGCGTGCGGGTCACCACTGTGCTCAGCCTTTAATTAATCATTTAGGAATCTCATCAGCTGCCCGAGCAAGCTTCTATATTTATAATACTAAAGAGGATTGCGACAAGCTTGTAGAGGCAATTCTTGCGACGAAGGAGTTTTTCAATGGCACTCTCTAGACTAGATAGTTTATATATGGCTGTTGTGGCCGATCACTCTAAGAGCCCTCACCATCATGGTGTCCTACCTGATGTGGAGCAACTTCAACTGAATAATCCGACTTGTGGAGATGTTATCAATCTGTCAGTTAAATTTGATGGTGACGTGATTGAAGACATTGCCTTTGCTGGTGATGGTTGTACCATTTCTACAGCTTCATCAAGTATGATGACGGATGCTGTTATAGGTAAAACCAAGGCAGAGGCCTTAGAACTAGCGGAGATTTTCTCTCTTATGATTCAAGGAGATCATAAAGATGAAGATAAGCTGGGCGAAGCCAAGCTCTTGGCGGGGGTTTCTAAATTTCCACAACGTATCAAATGTGCAACACTCTCTTGGAATGCCCTTAAAAAAGCCATAGAGAGAAGCGAGCTTTAGGAAGTCAGGGAGCAGTTAGTCTCCTTGCCCAAGCAAAAAAGAAAATGAATCAAACCTTTAATAAAGGAAAATACTATGACTGAAACAAATGAAAAAGTAGAACCAAAACCCATTGATTTGGGAGAATATAAATATGGTTTCCATGACGATGTGACACCAGTCTTTTCAACAGGAAAAGGAATCAGTGAAGATGTGGTCCGTGCCATGTCTGCTGAAAAAGGGGAGCCTGAGTGGATGCTTGAATTCCGCTTGAAATCATTGGAAACCTTTAACAAAATGGCCATGCAAGAGTGGGGACCAGACCTTTCTGGTATTAACTTTGATGACTTGACATATTTCCAAAAAGCATCAGACAAACCTGCTCGTGACTGGGAAGACGTTCCTGAGAAAATCAAGGAAACTTTTGAACGTATTGGTATCCCAGAAGCAGAGCGTGCCTATCTTGCTGGAGCCTCAGCTCAGTATGAATCAGAAGTGGTTTACCACAACATGAAAGAAGAGTATGACAAGTTGGGTATTATCTTTACAGATACGGACTCAGCTCTCAAAGAGCATCCAGAGCTCTTTAAGAAGTACTTCTCAAAACTGGTTCCGCCAACAGACAATAAATTTGCGGCCCTTAACTCTGCCTTTTGGTCAGGTGGTACCTTTATTTATGTACCTAAAGGCGTCAAGGTGGATATTCCGCTTCAAACCTACTTCCGTATCAATAACGAAGCGACTGCTCAGTTTGAACGTACCCTTATCATCGTAGATGAAGGTGCCAGCGTTCACTATGTTGAAGGATGTACAGCACCAACATACACAACGGCTAGCCTTCATGCAGCCATTGTTGAAATCTTTGCGCTTGATGGTGCCTACATGCGCTACTCAACTATCCAAAACTGGTCAGATAGCGTCTACAACTTGGTAACTAAACGTGCTACTGCTAAGAAAAACGCAACTGTTGAGTGGATTGATGGTAACCTTGGTGCCGAAGTTACTATGAAGTACCCATCTGTTTACCTTGATGGAGAGGGTGCGCGTGGTACTATGCTTTCAATCGCCTTCGCCAATGCGGGTCAACACCAAGATACAGGAGCTAAGATGATTCACAATGCACCGCATACATCATCATCTATTGTCTCTAAATCAATTGCTCGTAATGGTGGTAAGGTTGACTACCGTGGACAAGTTACTTTCAACAAGGATTCTAAGAAATCGGTATCTCACATCGAATGTGACACCATCTTGATGGATGACTTATCTAAATCAGACACTATCCCATTCAACGAAATCCACAACTCACAAGTTGCCCTTGAACACGAAGCTAAAGTTTCTAAGATTTCTGAAGAGCAACTCTACTACCTCATGAGTCGTGGACTTTCAGAACAAGAAGCAACAGAGATGATTGTTATGGGATTTGTGGAACCATTTACCAAAGAACTTCCAATGGAATATGCTGTTGAGCTTAACCGCTTGATTAGTTATGAAATGGAAGGATCAGTTGGGTAAAAACTCTGATAATTTAAAGGGACCAGATGGTCCTTTTTGTTTTGCTAGAAAAATCGAGAAATGAGCTCTAGATAACTGTTAGGAACAGAGTAATTGCAAAGTGTAGAAAGCGTTTACAATTTTTATTTAAAAAGATATAATAGATTTGAATAGCAAGTAATGGAGGGGACTAATATGGGAGTGTATAACAGTGACTGGCTACTCAATCAAATTCGTGGGACAGCTAATGTGGTCAGTAAGGCTTTTAAGTTTGAGACTTTAGATATTGATTTAGGTCAGGTGGAGGATGAGCAAGGTCACACTATTGATGGTAATGACTATATTGACGACTTGTTAATCCATGAACAGTATGATCAGGCAACTACCTTCATTCATAGTCAACTCAAGCGTTTGACAACTAATGACTATAATCTCCTTGTCAGCGTCTATATTGAGTATTTGGAGAATTTGCCACCTGTAATAAGGCAAAAACACCATTTTGATGATAGAAAAATAGCAAGTTTGAGGAAAAAACTGTCCGAATTTTCATGGTAATTTGATAGAGAGTGTGGAAGCGAAACGCCGAGCGTTTACGATTTTTCCACCCTCTTTTTTGTGTTATAATAGAATCACTATGGATAAATTAATTAAAACAATTTCAGAATCAGGTTCTTTCCGTGCTTATGTTCTTGATAGCACAGAAACTGTTAGAACCGCACAAGAAAAACACAATACTCTATCATCATCGACAGTTGCTTTGGGGCGTACCCTTATTGCCAACCAAATCTTGGCTGCTAACCAAAAGGGTGAAAGTAAGATCACGGTTAAGGTTATCGGAAACAGCTCTTTTGGACATATCATCTCTGTAGCTGATACCAAAGGACATGTTAAGGGCTACATCCAAAATCCAGGTGTGGATATCAAGAAAACAGCGACTGGTGAGGTTTTGGTTGGTCCTTTCATGGGGCAAGGACAGTTTGTCTCAATCATCGATTATGGAACTGGTAATCCTTACACGTCATCAACACCACTTATTTCTGGTGAAATTGGTGAAGATTTTGCCTACTATTTGACAGAATCTGAGCAAACGCCATCTGCTGTTGGTCTTAATGTACTTCTTGACGAAGAAGACAAGGTCAAGGTTGCTGGTGGTTTCATGCTTCAGGTCTTGCCAGGGGCTAGCGAGGAAGAAATCGCTCGTTACGAAAAACGCATCCAAGAGATGCCAGCTATTTCAACGCTTTTGGAGTCTGATGACCATATTGAAGCTCTCTTGAATGCTATTTATGGGGATGAACCTTTCAAACGTTTGTCTGAAGAGGAGCTTAGCTTTGAGTGTGATTGCTCACGCGAACGTTTTGAAAATGCCCTCTTGACACTTGGTAAGGATGAACTTCAAGCCATGAAAGACGAGGATCATGGGGCTGAAATCGTCTGCCAATTCTGCCAAAACAAGTATGAATTTTCAGAAGCTGACTTGGAGGAACTCATCAATGACTAAACTTAATTCGTCCTTCATGATTGGAAATGTAGAGATCCCTCACCGAACAGTCCTAGCTCCTATGGCAGGCGTGACCAACTCTGCCTTTCGTACCATTGCAAAAGAGTTTGGTGCTGGTCTTGTGGTAATGGAGATGATTTCTGAAAAAGGTCTCCTCTACAATAATGAGAAAACTCTCCACATGCTTCATATTGATGAGAATGAACATCCAATGTCTATCCAGCTGTTTGGTGGAGATGCTGAAGGCTTGAAGCGAGCAGCCGACTTTATCCAGACCAATACCAAGGCTGATATCGTTGATATCAACATGGGTTGTCCGGTCAATAAGGTGGTCAAAAATGAAGCAGGTGCCAAGTGGCTCAAGGATCCAGATAAGATTTATCACATTGTCAAGGAAGTCACGTCAGTGCTTGATATTCCTTTGACTGTTAAGATGCGTACGGGTTGGTCAGATAGTGATTTGGCTGTGGAAAACGCTCTTGCAGCTGAGTCTGCAGGTGTTTCTGCTCTTGCCATGCACGGGCGTACCCGTGAACAAATGTATACTGGTCACTGTGACCATGAGACGCTGGCTCGTGTTGCTAAAGCTATTACTAAGGTTCCATTTATCGGAAATGGTGATGTTCGTAGCGTTCAAGATGCTAAACTTATGATTGAAGAACTTGGTGTAGATGCGGTTATGGTGGGGCGTGCAGCTATGAACAACCCATACATCTTCACGCAAATCAACCACTTCTTCGAAACGGGAGAGGAATTGCCAGAGCTTCCATTTGATAAGAAGCTGGACATCGCTGAAGACCACCTCAAACGTTTGGTGGACCTTAAAGGTGAAAAGATTGCTGTTCGTGAATTCCGTGGTCTTGCACCACACTATCTTCGTGGAACAGCGGGAGCAGCTAAGGTTCGTGGCGAAGTCTCACGTGCCGAGTCTGTGGCTCAGGTCGAAGAAATCTTTGCGACTTTACGATAAATTTATAAATGATGAAAACTTAACCGGATTGGTTAGGTTTTTATTTTACCTTTATTCTTCCTTGATAGTGATGATAGCCTATCGCTAATCTTTTTCTTGGTCCACCCTTGCAAAACCTCTGTGTTTTCGATATAATTAACTGGTTAAGTAAATGGAGAAAGCAATGCTAGAACTAGAAGAACAAGTAAATCAATTGATTAATCAGATTTTGCTTAAGGCTGAAAATCAGCATGAGCTCCTCATTGGTCAGTGCCGTAGTCAGGTTAAGTTGACCAATACTCAGGAGCATATTCTCATGCTTTTGTCTGAGGGACGAAAGACCAATTCTGAGTTGGCTAAGACCCTCAATGTCAGCCAGGCTGCTGTTACCAAGGCAGTTAAAACCTTGGTCAAAGAGGGCATGTTGGAGGCTAAGAAAGATAAGGATGATGGGCGTGTGACCTACTTTGTCTTGACACAAGAAGCTCAACCCATAGCCCAAGAGCATGAGGAACACCACCAAGAGACCTTGGGGGTTTATCGGTCTGTATTGGAACAGTTCGATAATCAAGAGCGTCAGGTTATTGGACGTTTCTTGACAAAATTAGCAGAAAAAATCGAGGAATAAGATGCGCTATATTACAGTTGAAGGACTGAGCTTCCAGTATGATGCGGAGCCCGTTCTGGACAATATTCATTATCATTTGGATTCTGGGGAGTTTGTGACCCTAACTGGGGAAAATGGAGCTGCCAAGTCAACGCTTATTAAGGCTACCCTAGGAATTCTCAAGCCTAAGAAGGGAACTGTAACCATCTCTGAAACCAATAAAGATGGTAAAAAGCTTCGCATGGCCTATCTTCCACAGCAGATTGCCAGCTTTAATGCAGGTTTTCCGAGCACGGTCTACGAGTTTGTGAAGTCTGGCCGTTATCCTCGTAAGGGCTGGTTCCGTCGTTTGACTAAGCACGACTTGGAGCACGTTCAACGTGCCCTTGAGTCTGTAGGTATGTGGGAAAATCGTCACAAGCAAATTGGTCGTCTCTCAGGTGGGCAAAAGCAACGTGCCGTTATTGCTCGTATTTTTGCCTCAGATCCAGATATCTTTGTCTTGGATGAGCCAACGACGGGTATGGATGCAGGAACAGCCAATACTTTCTATGAACTCATGCACCACTCGGCTCACAAGCATGGCAAGTCTGTCTTGATGATTACCCACGACCCAGAGGAAGTCAAGGAGTACACCGACCGTAATATTCATCTGGTTCGTAACCAGAAATTGCCTTGGCGTTGTTTCAATGTCCATGAAAAGGATGGAGAGGAGCACAAACATGATTAGTGAATTATTAGCCTATGATTTTATGCAACGTGCTATTCTCGCCGTGATTGCTATCAGTATCTTTTCGCCAATTTTGGGGCTTTTCTTAATTCTTCGTCGTCAGAGTCTGATGAGCGATACCTTAAGTCACGTGTCCCTAGCTGGGGTGGCTGTTGGGATTTTCTTGGGACTATCAACCACTTGGATGACCCTTGTGGTTGTGGTTATTGCTGCTTTGGTTTTAGAATATCTCAGGGTTAGTTACAAGCATTATATGGAGATTTCAACGGCTATCCTCATGTCAATGGGATTGGCAGTGGCTCTTATTCTTAGTAACAAGGCGGGTAGCAGTAGTATGAGTCTGGATAGCTATCTTTTTGGTTCTATCATCACGATTAGCGCTGAGCAGGTGCGTGCCCTCTTTGTTATTGCGGCCATTGTACTGGTCTTGACCCTACTCTTTATTCGTCCTATGTATCTTTTAACCTTTGACGAGGATACCGCTCATGTGGATGGCTTGCCAGTTCGTCTCATGTCCCTCCTCTTCAATATTGTGACTGGGATAGCGATTGCCCTGATGATTCCAGCAGCAGGATCACTTTTGGTTTCTACCATCATGATTCTTCCTGCAGCTATTGGTATGAAAATAGGTCAAACCTTCAAGTCTGTCATTTTCTGGGCTATTGGTATTGGTTTGATTGGTATGCTCTCTGGTATTTTTATTTCCTATTATTGGGAAACACCTGCTAGTGCTACTATTACCCTTATCTTCATCGCCTTCTTTGGTCTGGTATCCATCTTTGAACCTCTCTTAAAAGCAGAGTAAATAATAGAAGAAAAGGGCTTGAGAAATCAAGCTCTTTTTGTGATATACTAAAGTGGTTTTTGAGAGAAGTTAAAATAAGAATGGTGGATTTCTAGGCAGAAAAAATGATTAGTTTTTTCTGGTGTCTACTATTATTTGTAACAGTAACAAAAAAGGAGAAAACATGGAAATCTTTTTAACGAGTATATCGGGAATCCTAGTCATCTTAGGTATGATTTTAGTGGGATTCGTTATGGGCGAAAAAGGCTGGTTTGACGACAAGTCACGTGGTCTTATAGCGAAGCTAGTCACTCAAATTGCCCTGCCTTGTTACATGCTCTATACGATCACACAGCGTTTCACAGCGACAGACCTACTTAAAATGTTGCCAGAATTGCGTTTTCCTGCACTGTCCATGGTGATTTTACTTGGGATTGCGACAGCGGTGGCTAGTATTTTTGCAGTGAAAAAGGAGCGTCGTGGTCTCTTTATTTCCATGTTTTTTAATTCAAACACCATTTTTGTGGGGCTCCCTATCAATCAAGCCCTCTTTGGCGATGCTAGTATTCCCTATGTTCTTATCTATTATATGTGCAATACGACCTTTTTCTGGACCTTGGGAACTTACCTTATTCAGCGAGATGGGGAGGGAGAGGCAGAATTTGATTTAAAAACAAGTCTGAAAAAGATCTTCTCACCCCCTCTAATGGGCTTCATGTTAGGTCTTATTATTGTTATCCTTCATATTAAATTACCAACTTTTTTAGCCAGTGATTTGCAGTATTTAGGTAGTTTGACGACTCCTTTATCTATGATTTTCATCGGTTTGTCGGTATCCAATGCAGGTGTGAAGCAGTTGGTTCTTAAAAAGGACCAGTTATTAATTTTGTTGGGACGCTTTGTAGTTGCTCCTCTCTTGATGGCTGCTATTGTTTACTGGGCACCTCTCCCAACTTTGATGAAACAAGTTTTTATCATCCAGTCTGCCATGCCTGTCATGACCAATGCTCCAGTAGTTGCTAAACTCTATGGAGCTGATAGTGATTACGCAGCTGTTATGGTTACTGAGACTACCCTTGCAACCATGGTTGTCATCCCAATTTTGATGGTTCTGATGGCTTGAAAATAATCAAGTAACCCCTGTTTTTCTGGGGGTTTTTAAATTTGTAAAAAAATTCAAAAAAAGTTTACGAAAACGCTTTACAAATCGTAAAAAGATGCTATAATAAATACATAAGTTATGCAAGCGTTTGCATCGAAACGTAGGAGGAAATGAAATGAATAAGCTAAAAGAAAAATTTGGCTTTGAGTTCTGGCAAAAATTCGGTAAAGCCCTCATGGTTGTTATCGCAGTTATGCCAGCAGCAGGTCTCATGATCTCACTCGGTAAAACAGTTGCCATGATTAATCCAAACATGACACCACTTGTTATTACTGGTGGATTTCTTGAGCAGATTGGTTGGGGGGTTATTGGTAACCTTCACATCTTGTTCGCCCTTGCCATTGGTGGTAGCTGGGCTAAGGAACGTGCAGGCGGTGCCTTTGCGGCAGGTCTTGCCTTTATCTTGATTAACCGTTTGACTGGTTCAATCTTTGGTGTTACTTCAGATATTCTTGCTGATAAGGCTGCTACAGTCCACACCGTTTTTGGTCAATCAATCAAGGTATCTGATTACTTCATCAGTGTTTTGGAAGCTCCAGCCCTCAACATGGGTGTGTTCGTAGGTATCATCTCTGGTTTCATCGGAGCTACTGCCTTCAACAAATACTATAACTTCCGTAAATTGCCAGAAGCTTTATCATTCTTCAATGGTAAACGTTTCGTACCATTCGTAGTTATTCTTCGTTCAGCTATCGCAGCTATCGTTCTTGCTATCGTATGGCCAGTTATCCAATCAGGAATCAACGGCTTCGGTATGTGGATTGCCAACTCAAAAGAAACTGCTCCAATCTTGGCACCGTTCTTGTTCGGTACTTTGGAACGTCTTCTCTTGCCATTTGGTCTCCACCACATGTTGACTATCCCAATTAACTACACTCAATTGGGTGGTACTTACCACGTATTGACTGGTGCTGCTAAAGGTACTGAAGTATTGGGTCAAGACCCACTCTGGCTTGCTTGGGTTACTGACCTTGCAAACCTTAAAGGTGCACACCCAGAACAATACAAACACCTTCTTGAATCTGTTACACCAGCCCGCTTTAAAGTTGGTCAAATGATCGGTTCATTCGGTATCTTGATGGGTATCGTAGTAGCCATCTACCGTAACGTCGATGATGATAAAAAACATCAATACAAAGGGATGTTGATTGCAACTGCACTTGCAACATTCTTGACAGGGGTAACAGAGCCAATCGAGTACATGTTCATGTTCGTGGCTACTCCACTTTACATTGTTTATGCTTTGGTACAAGGATGTGCCTTTGCCATGGCTGATATCGTTAACCTTCGTGTTCACTCATTCGGTTCTATCGAGTTCTTGACACGTACACCACTTGCTATTAACGCTGGTTTGGCGATGGATATCGTTAACTTCATTTGGGTAACTGTACTCTTTGGTGTTATCATGTTCTTCATCGCAAACTTCATGATTAAGAAATTTGACTACGCTACACCAGGACGTAACGGTAACTATGAGCAAGCTGATGATGCTTCATCAGAATCTGCTGGCTCAGCAAGTGCTGGAACAAGCTCAGCAAGCTCACAAGTTATCAACATTATCAACCTTCTTGGTGGACGTGCTAACATCGTCGATGTTGACGCATGTATGACTCGTCTCCGTGTTACTGTTAAAGACGCTGAAAAAGTCGGAACTGAAGAACAATGGAAAGCTGAAGGAGCTATGGGTCTTGTCATGAAAGGACAAGGGGTTCAAGCTATCTATGGTCCTAAAGCAGACGTATTGAAATCTGATATCCAAGACGTTCTTGATTCAGGTGAAGTTATTCCTGAAACACTTCCAAGTCAAATGACTGCTGTTCAAAAAGCAGAAGCTAACTTCAAAGGTGTGACTGATGAAGTGCATTCAGTTGCTGATGGTCAAGTTATCAACATCGAAGATGTTAAAGACCCAGTATTCTCACAAAAAATGATGGGTGACGGCTTCGCTGTAGAACCAGAAAACGGTAAAATCGTTTCACCAGTAGCTGGTAAAGTGACAAGCATCTTCCCAACTAAACACGCTCTTGGTTTGGTAACAGATAATGGTCTTGAAGTTTTGGTTCACATCGGACTTGACACTGTCAGTCTTGAAGGTAAACCATTCGACGTTAAAGTTACTGAAGGTCAAACAGTTGCTGCAGGTGATCTCTTGGTTGAAGCAAACCTTGATGCTATCCGTGAAGCAGGTCGTGAAACATCTACAGTTGTTGTCTTTACAAATGCAGATGCAATCAAATCAGTTAAAGTAGAACATACAGGTAAATTGGCTGCTAACGCTCCAGTTGCAAAAGTAGAACTTTAATTTGCTAAACGATAAACAAGCAGACAGCCCTTGGGCTGTTTTGTTTGTAAATGACCCTATGTCATTTCTAGATGCAAGTCAGAAGAGGGATAAACTTATGAAATTTCTAACTTTAAATACTCACAGTTGGATGGAAGAAGATGCAGAAGGAAAGTTCCAAACCTTAAAGGAACAGATCCTAAAGGCTCAGTATGATATTATTTGCTTCCAGGAAGTTAACCAAGAAATAGAGACTTCTGTTGTAGACACGGATGCTTACTATCATGCACTTCCATCAGCAACACCAATCCACCAAGATCACTTTGTCCGTCTTCTTGTGGAAAAGTTAGCTGAAGAAGGGCTTCAATACCATTGGACTTGGGCCTACAATCACATTGGTTATGATCACCTTAATGAGGGGGTTGCCGTCTTGTCACGTCAACCATTGACAGCTAGCGAAATCTTGGTTTCAGATGTTGATGATCCAACTGATTACCATACACGCCGTGTTGCAGTTGCTGAAACTACTGTAGATGGCCGAGAAGTTGCTGTTGCTAGTGTTCACCTTTCATGGTGGGACAAAGGTTTCCAAGAAGAGTGGGCACGTATTGAAGAACGTTTCAAAGCTATTGGGAAACCGCTCATCCTAGCAGGTGACTTTAATAACCCAGCAGGTCGCGAAGGGCATCAAGCCATCTTGGCTAGCTCGCTCAATCTTCAAGATAGTTTTGAAGTAGCTAAAGAAACAACTGGTAGCTATACAGTTGGACCAGGTATCGATGGCTGGAAGGGCAATGAAGAGCCTTTACGTATCGATTATGTCTTTGCTAGCCAAGATTGGACAGTAGAGCGCCTTAGCGTGATTTTTGATGGCAACAATCAACCTTTGGTAAGCGACCACTACGGTCTTGAAGCAGAATTAACATTTAAGTAGAAACTGTATCCTATTATGACCTAATAAGGGTAAAAAACATTGTCAAAAGACAAATAAAAGAGTAAACTAGAAGCTATAATTGAATTTTTATAAGGAGAAAAAAATGTCACATATTACATTTGATTATTCTAAAGTATTGGGTAAATTTGTAGCACCACATGAGGTAGACTATTTTCAACCTCAAGTAACAGCTGCTGATGAAATGATTCGCAAAGGAACAGGAGCAGGAGCAGACTTCCTTGGATGGCGTGACCTTCCTGAGAACTACGATCGTGAAGAATTTGATCGTATCTTGAAAGCTGCAGAAAAAATCAAAAAAGACAGCGATATCTTAGTTGTAATCGGTATTGGTGGTTCATACCTTGGAGCCAAAGCAGCTATTGATTTCTTGAATAATCATTTTGCTAATCTCCAAACTAAAGAAGAACGTAAGGCCCCTCAAATTCTTTATGCAGGTAATTCTATTTCATCTAGTTATCTAGCTGATTTAGTTGATTTTGTTGCAGATAAAGATTTCTCAGTCAACGTTATTTCTAAATCAGGAACAACAACTGAGCCAGCTATCGCTTTCCGTGTCTTCAAAGAACTCCTTGTTAAGAAATATGGTCAAGAAGAAGCAAACAAACGTATCTACGCAACTACTGATCGTCAAAAAGGTGCGGTCAAGGTAGAGGCAGATGCCAATGGTTGGGATACTTTTGTAGTTCCAGATAATGTTGGTGGACGATTCTCAGTTTTGACAGCTGTAGGTCTTTTACCAATCGCAGCTTCAGGTGCTGATATCAAAGCCCTTATGGAAGGTGCAAATGCTGCACGTAAAGACTACTCTTCATCTAAAATCTCTGAAAATGAGGCTTACCAATATGCAGTACTTCGTAACATTCTTTATCGTAAGGGGTATCCAGTAGAAATTTTGGCAAATTATGAACCATCATTGCAATATTTTGGAGAATGGTGGAAGCAATTAGCTGGTGAATCAGAAGGTAAAGATCAAAAAGGTATCTACCCTACATCAGCTAACTTCTCAACAGATCTTCACTCTCTTGGACAATATATTCAAGAAGGAACTCGTAATGTTTTTGAAACAGTTATTCGAGTGGATAAGCCTCGTAAGAATATTATAATTCCAGAATTAGAAGAAGACCTTGATGGACTCGGTTATCTCCAAAGTAAAGATGTGGACTTTGTGAATAAAAAAGCAACAGATGGAGTTCTTCTAGCTCACACAGATGGTGGAGTACCAAATATGTTTGTGACAATTCCTGAACAAGATGCTTTCACTTTGGGTTATACTATCTATTTCTTCGAGCTTGCAATTGCTCTATCAGGATATTTGAATGCTATTAACCCATTCGACCAACCAGGTGTAGAAGCATATAAGAAAAATATGTTCGCTCTTCTTGGTAAACCAGGATTTGAAGAGCTTGGAGCAGAACTTAACGCTCGCTTGTAATTATTAGAAAAGATCAGACTAGTCTGATCTTTTTATTATACAAAATAATATCCCCTTAAAACATTTAATAATAGATAATCAGACTATACCAATTTTTCTATTTGACAACTATTATTACTTGTTGTAAACTATCATTGTTGGTTTTGTAAATAAAAATCAGACTATACCAATTTTTAATGAAAGGATGTATTATTTCTCATAGAATAATACAAGGAATATACTATGTGTGGAATTGTTGGGGTTGTCGGTAACACAAATGCAACAGAAATTTTAATTCAAGGACTTGAAAAGTTAGAATATCGAGGATATGATTCTGCTGGGATTTTTGTTATTGATGAAGGGAAAAAAGGACATCTAGTAAAATCAGTTGGTCGTATCGCAGATTTACAAGCTAAAATTGATAGTGAAGTTGTTGGTTCGACTGGGATTGGCCATACACGTTGGGCTACTCACGGGCAGGCAACAGAAGCAAATGCTCACCCACATACTTCAGCAAATGGTCGTCTTATTTTGGTACATAATGGAGTAATAGAGAATTATCTTCAAATTAAGGATGAGTATCTATCAGGAGATACTTTTAAAGGTGAAACAGATACTGAGATTGCAGTCCATTTGATTGGACACTTCGTTGATGAAGGGAACTCAGTATTGGATGCCTTTAAAAAGGCTTTACACATAATTCAAGGTTCATATGCCTTTGCACTGGTTGACTCTGAAAATCCTGATACAATTTATGTTGCTAAAAATAAATCACCGTTGTTAATTGGTATCGGAAACGGATACAATATGGTTTGTTCGGATGCAATGGCCATGATTCGTGAAACAAGTGAATTCATGGAAATTCATGATAAAGAATTGGTTGTTTTGACTAAAGATTCTGTAACTGTTAGTGATTATGATGGTAATCTAAAAGAACGTAATACTTATACTGCTGAGTTAGATTTGTCTGACATTGGTCGTGGAACATATCCTTACTACATGTTAAAAGAAATCGATGAACAACCAACTGTTATGAGAAAATTGATTTCTACTTACTCTGATGAAAATGGAAAACTTAAAGTTGATCCTGCTATTGTAAAAACTGTTCAAGAATCTGATCGTATTTATATTTTGGCGGCAGGAACATCATACAATGCAGGTTTTGCAGCAAAGAACATGATTGAACGTTTGACTGATACTCCAGTTGAACTTGGAGTGGCCTCTGAGTGGGGATATAATATGCCTCTATTGAGTAAGAAACCAATGTTTATCTTACTCACTCAGTCTGGTGAAACTGCGGATAGCCGTCAGGTATTAGTAAAAGCCAATGAGATGGGTATACCTAGCTTGACTGTTACTAATGTGCCAGGATCAACACTTTCTCGTGAAGCTACTTATACAATGCTACTTCATGCTGGACCAGAAATTGCCGTTGCATCAACTAAGGCGTATACTGCACAAATTGCTGCACTTGCCTTTCTCTCTAAAGCAGTAGGCGAAGCAAACGGTAAGAAAGAAGCAATTGAATTTGATTTGGTACATGAACTTTCAATCGTAGCTCAATCAATTGAGGCAACTCTTTCTGAGAAAGAAGCAATTTCTGAAAAAGTTGAGAAGTTGCTTGCTGCAACACGTAATGCATTTTATATTGGTCGTGGAAATGATTATTATGTTGCGATGGAGGCCTCTCTTAAGCTTAAAGAAATTTCCTATATTCAATGTGAAGGATTTGCCGCAGGTGAGCTTAAACACGGTACAATTTCATTGATTGAAGATGGTACACCGGTTATTGCACTTATTTCATCAAGTAGTGTTGTAGCTAGTCATACACGAGGAAATATTCAAGAAGTAGTTGCTCGTGGTGCAAATGCCTTAACAATTGTAGAAGAAGAGTTAGCTAAAGAGGGAGATGATATTATCGTCAATCAAGTTCATCCATTCTTGGCACCTATTTCTATGGTTATTCCAACACAACTAATTGCTTACTATGCATCACTTCAGCGAGGTTTAGATGTAGATAAACCTCGTAACCTTGCAAAAGCTGTTACTGTTGAGTAAATTCTATTATCTTGTAAAAGTTACTATTAATGAGACTAGTACTGGTTGGGTACTAGTCTTTTTTTTTGTCACATTTTTTTTGACAAAGTTTTAGTATGAAAAAAAAGAAATATATCGTATAATTAATTTATCAAAAAAGAAAGCGTTTTCTATTGCTGTTATAGGAAACAAAAAAAGGAGAAGAAGATGGAAAATAGTTCTTCATTTAAAGTAAGGCTCCAGAAATTAGGAACCTCTTTATCAAATATGGTTATGCCGAACATCCCAGCTTTGATTGCTTGGGGCGTATTGACTGCTCTTGTCATACCAGATGGATATATTCCTAATGAGCAATTAGCGACAATGGTGTCACCGATGCTGAAATATGTAATCCCACTGATGATTGGGTTTACTGGTGGATATAATGTTTATTCACATAGAGGAGGTATTGTTGGTGCAATAGCAGCATTTGGTGCAATTGCAGGATCTGATGTAACCATGATTATTGGTGCTATGGTCATGGGTCCGTTAGCTGCTTGGTTGATGAAAAAATTTGACCAGAACGTGCAACCTAAAATACGTCCAGGATTTGAAATGTTAGTGAATAACTTTTCTGCAGGTTTCATTGCTTTCGGTTTAATGATTCTGTCATTCTATGGTATTGGTCCTGTGGTTGCTAACTTAACTGGATTAGTTGGACAGGGAGTTGATGTATTAGTTAAATTATCACTTCTACCACTAGCTAATATTATTATTGAACCAGCCAAAATTCTATTTTTAAATAATGCATTGAACCATGGAATTTTCACTCCAATTGGAACACAACAGGTTACAGAAGCTGGCAAATCTATTCTCTTCTTACTAGAAGCAAACCCAGGTCCAGGTCTAGGAATCTTGCTTGCTTATGCGTTATTTGGTCGTGGCAGTGCTAAATCTTCTTCATGGGGAGCGATGATTATTCATTTCCTAGGGGGAATTCATGAAATTTACTTCCCTTATGTAATGATGAAACCAGCAATGTTTCTTGCAGTAATCGCAGGTGGTGTATCTGGTACATTTACTTTCCAATTATTAGGAGCAGGTCTAACTGCACCAGCTTCACCTGGATCTATCATTGCTATTATGGGTATGTCACCAAAAGGTTGGGGGCCACACCTAGTTGTTCTAGCGGGTGTACTTGTTGCAACTCTTGTATCATTTATCGTAGGTGCATTAGTACTTCGTTTTGATAATTCTGAAGAAGCTTCTCTTGAGGAAGCAAAAGCGGCTAGTACTGCGGCTAAAGCCCAATCTAAGGGGAAAGTAATTGATAAGACAAGTGAATCTGAGGAGATTTCTACAGATTCAGTAAAAAGAATTATTTTTGCATGTGATGCAGGAATGGGAAGTTCTGCAATGGGAGCTTCATTACTTCGTAATAAAATAAAGAAAGCAGGTTTAGATAATATTCCAGTTACTAATCAAGCAATCTCAACTTTAGATGATACAGATTACACATTGATAGTTACTCAGGAAGAATTGGCAGATCGTGCTAAACAAAGAACTCCACGTGCGATTCATGTAGCTGTTGATAATTTCTTGACATCACCTAAGTATGATGATATTGTTTCTCAGCTACTCAATAAAGAGCAAAATAACGTTAAACTTAAGAGTGAAGATAATAATTCAGAAAGTCCAAATGTTGATTTAGATAACATTGATGAAGTAGTTTTTGCATATGGTGTAAATCAAGGTTCCGCAACTATGGGATGTGAAACTTTAAAAACTATTTTTAGAGTTAATAATATTAATATTCCAGTTGTTACTGTATCAAATGCCAACCTTTCTGACCATAGTTCCCCAAATATTCTTATTGTTACAACTATTCCTAACCAAACAGAGGTTCAGGCTATTGCTCCTAATTCACAACTTTTAGTTGTTGATAGTCTTGTAACGACACCTGAATATGATAAGATTGTTGCTCGAATGAATAAATAATACGATTTACTTGATAACCATAGTATAATAGTATTATGATATTTACCAATCGAGAAGAAAAATTAGTGGATGCTTTCTTAGAACTGGGAAGTTTATCCTTAAAAGAAATGTCAGATATTCTGCAAGTCTCATCGAGAACAGTATATAGAACATTATCAGACTTGATGCTAACTCTTAAGACTGAGAATATACATGTTGTTAAGAAAGGAAAACAGTATTATCTTGAAGGAGACCTTACTCCCTTAAAGAATGCTAATGATTCTACGACAATAATCAGTAATCGTTTGTTAGGAATCACTTATGATCTTTTAAATAGCTCTAAACCCTTGATAAATGAGGAACTGCAAAGAAAATATCAGGTTTCAAACGTAACTATAATTCAGAGTATTTCTCAGATTGAAGAGCGCTTAAAGGACTTTAAGTTAGATATTGTTAGAAATAGAGGTTACTTGATTGAAGGTACAATTTGGGAAAAACGTAAAGTTTTAGCTATACTTTTAACAAATGCTATTTCCACACAAGATTTTAATAATGATCAATATAATTTATTTGAGTGTCTGAATAAAGATATACTTAATCATTGTAAAATATCATTTGATAAAGAAAAAAGTAACTTAGGTGATTTAGATCCTAAAATAAGACAATACTTAATTATTTTACTTGCACTAGCTGATAACACACTCCCAACTAACCTAGTTGGGAGTGTGTCGAGAAAAGCCTTGGGAATCTCACAGAGTATTTTTACAAATTTATCAAAACTTGTTAGCAGTAAGCTATATGGATTACAAGAAGTATTGTTTTTTGCTTCGATACTTGATGAGACTGATTTGATGAGACAAGAAACACCACTGTTTCAAGAACGTTTTGATGGAGATTTTTATTATAGTGTTAGTCAATTGATTGATATGGTTTCTCGCTTAACTAAGATAGAATTTTTCCGAGATAAACAACTCTTTCATTTTCTTTTTCAACATCTAAAGCTTAGTCTCGCTGTACCTATACTTTTTCCTGAATTTTCAAGAAATCATGTAGCATATCTTGCGACACAAAATAATACGTATTTGCATAATGTTGTCAGCTTGGTAGTGAAAGATATTTTCCCTAACTATATTCAAAATGATTATGAGTATTCCTTACTTACTCTTCATTTTGCGTCAAGTTTAAGACGAAGCCCAGATATCTATCCAATTAGTATGTTATTAGTTACGGACGAACGTCCGCTTGTGAGAAGCGTATTAGTATCGAAGATTAAAAGTGCTGCTCCTTTTGTGGGTGATATTAGAGTTATATCTACGAGTCAACTTAAGGACCATGATACTGAGGATTATGATTATTGTTTATCGACTAAGCATATCTCTCAATATCAAATGGATATTATATCTATTTTTCCATCTACAAAGGAGATAATAGAACTTCAAGAACGTCTTCAAGATGTTCAGTTGAATAGGACTATAAGACAACGAAAAAGAGATGTCGAGATAAAAAAATATGATATTCAGACGTATCTGTCTGCTTCAACTCATTTATTGAGAAATTTTAAATTGATATCATATTCTAATCCCAAAGAATTTACCGAGATGGTTAATACACTAGTTAATTATCTAGATAATGTATCTGAAAAGTCCTATTTAGCAGCAAAATTGGTTAGTAGATTTGATGAGAGTCCGATGGCTATTCCGAAAACAAATTTGTTACTATTACATACTCAATCGCATGCAATAGTTGAAAGTCAGTTTTTAGTCGTACAATTAGACAAGCCAGTCTTATCAAAATCGATGAACCACGAACTTGAAGAAGTCCATAGGGTTTTGGTTATGTTAACTAAAATAAATGAGAGTGATGAAGTCAGGGATTTAATGACGGCAATTAGTCAATCTATAATTGAAAATAATCTTTATACCGAAATTTATAAGACGGGAAATAGGGAAATTTTATATCAGTTATTAAATACGATATTTAATGAGAGGATAAAAAAATTGGAGGAAAAAAATGAAATTTGAAAAAAACTTAATTAAACTCAATCAGTCATTTGATTCAAAAGAAGAGGCAATACGTTATTGTGGACGTCAATTATTCGAAGCAGGGCATGTCAATGAATCTTATATTGATGCTATGATTCAGCGTGATAGAGAGCTATCGGTATATATGGGGAACTTTATTGCAATCCCTCACGGTACAGACAGTGCTAAGAATGAGGTAAAATCTTCTGGGATTACAATTGTTCAAGTTCCTTCTGGAGTAAATTTTGGAGATGATGAAAATCCAAAAGTAGCTACAGTACTATTTGGTATAGCTGGTTTAGGAAATGAACATTTGGAAATTATACAAAAAATCTCAATTTTCTGTGCCGATGTAGATAATGTTGTGAAAATTGCTGATGCTCAGTCGGTAGAACAAATTATTCAATTATTGAGCAGTGTAGAATAGGAGTAATATATGAAAAGAGCAGTACACTTTGGTGCCGGTAATATTGGGCGTGGTTTTATTGGAGAATTGTTATTTGAAAATGATTTCGAGATTACATTTGTTGATGTAAATGAGGAAATTATTAATGCATTAAATGATCGTGGTTCTTATGAAATCGAGATTGCTGAGGAAGGTCAGAGAAAAATTAAGGTATCAAATGTTTTGGGAATTAATAATGCAAAAGATCCAGAGCTGGTTATTGATGCTATTTCCAAAGCTGACTTAGTGACGACGGCCATTGGTCCGAATATACTACCTTACATTGCTGAATTAGTAGCGAAAGGTATTATGGAACGTCAGGCTAGTGGTAACAAAGAGCCGCTCGATATTTTGGCTTGTGAAAATATGATTGGAGGGTCACAATTTCTTTATGAAGAAGTGAAGAAATATTTGACTCCAGAAGGGATTGAATTTACCAAAGAGTTGATTGGTTTTCCTAATGCTGCAGTTGACCGTATTGTTCCAGCCCAACATCATGAGGATCCATTGTTTGTAATTGTTGAACCATTTAATGAGTGGGTTGTTGAAACTAGTCGCATGAAAAATCCTGATTTAAGGCTTGAGGGTGTTCATTATGAAAAGAATCTAGAACCATTTATTGAACGAAAACTTTTTTCAGTTAATTCAGGCCATGCAACATCTGCATATACAGGTGCTCATTTTGGAGCAAAAACTATTTTGGAAGCTTTACAGAATCCAACTGTCAAAACTAAAGTTGAATCTGTTTTGACAGAAATTCGTAATCTACTAATTGCTAAATGGGGATTTGATGAAGAAGCATTGGCTGACTATCATAGGGTTATTCTCAGTCGTTTTGAGAATCCGTTTATTGTGGATGATGTAAAAAGGGTAGCAAGAACGCCAATCCGAAAATTGGGATATGATGAACGCTTTATTCGTCCTATTAGAGAATTACGTGAACGTGATTTATCGTATAGTAACCTTCTTCAAACAGTTGCTTATGTATTTAGCTATAGAGATGAAGATGACCCTCAATCAGTAGAACTCCAAAGAATGTTAGAGAATCAAGAATTAACAGATGTGGTTAAGGAAGTAACTGGCGTTACTGACAAGGTACTTGTTGAAGAAATCGTATCAGCTGTCGAAAAGAATTAAACTAAAAGAAAAATCTATGAGATGATTAGGTTTGGGATATTGAAAAGGAGACTTCCTACATATGTCTCCTTTTTAGGCTTTTTGTCAACTGTAGTGGGTGACGAAAAGCTAACATCTTGAGAGGACCGGATAGGTCCTCTTTTTATGTATGTTCAGAGTGATGAAGACACGTTTCTAAAACCGAACCCCAACCGTTTGATGTCTTTGATCAACTTGTTAGTCGCTTCAAGTTTTGCTTGAATTTCTAGATGAGTGTTAGTTTCAAAAACAAGTGAAATCTTGATGTTTTGGTCTTTAATTCCGATTAATTCTGTGGTATTCTTAATAAGTCTCATAAGTTCTTCCTAATGATGGTTTGGTCGCTTTTCATTATAGTTCTTATGGGACTTTTTGTGTACACTCAAAAAGCTCTATAATCTCTACAGTGGTTTTACCCACTACAGAAATTATAGAGCCTTTTTTATCCATTTGTAGGCTAAAACCCTCCATTAATGATTTCTTGTAGGTTAATTTACGATTTTTTATTTTAAATATTTTGGACTGGCTAGTTGGGTTTTGTTGCTCTTTAATTTAGAAATGATTGTTGTTATAATTAGTTCAAGTATAGGAGGATGAATCATGATTGGACCTGTGGAAATGGGTGCTTTGTTGAAAAAAATTCGTTTATCAAAGAATTTGACATTGAAAGAACTTGCTAGTGATTATTTATCAGTATCTTTCCTATCAAAATTTGAACGTGGAGAATCTGATATCTCATTATCTAGATTTTTTCTTTTGTTAGATAAATTGGATGTCAGTATTGAAGAGTTCTATGGTATTTTATCTCAAGATAATCCAACTCATACTGAAAAGTTATTAGAAAGTGCTAGTAAGGCTTATTATCAAAACGATAGTTTATTGTTACAGAAGTACGCTGAAGAAGAGCGTCATAAATTTGAGCTCACACAAGACAAATCATTTCTCTATAACAGTATTATGCTAGAATCTTTTTTGGTAAGTGTTTCAAATAAAGAAGTTGATGAAAATAAGGTAAGGGAATTAACAGACTATCTTTTTAGCATTGAACAATGGGGAAAAAGAGAGTTAATCATATTAGGAAATAGTATGTCGTTTATTTCCACCCAGACACTTAATGTTTTGACCAAGGAGATTGTGTATAGAACTAGCCTTTTTGGAAAGAGCGACTCAAATCAAAGAATTCGACTTAGTCTTCTTATTAATGCAGCTTATGAGTTTTTACGACGTGATGAATTAGATTCTGCGAAATACTACTTAGATTTAGTCAATGATAGTGGAATTCCTGAGGTCCTCTTATATGAAAGACATGAGTTGATATTTGTAATGGGAATCTACTTGATAAAGTCAGGTGAAGTCACTGAAGGGAGAAATCTAATTGAGGGGTGTTTAGAAACTCTTAGGACTTTAGGTGCGGAAAATTTATTGCTTACTAAGGAATCAGAGTATCAAGAGTTGCTAAATTCCACTATATGACAATTTTATAGAGTGAGTTGAAAAATAGAATAAACTAAGACCATAGTACAATATCACTATGGTTTTTAATTTTTAATGGATATATGGAGTTCCAATGTCTTCAATTTATCCAACTGACTAAATACCAAGGTGATTTAGATTGTGAGGAAATCTATGAGAACCTATATTCTTAAATACAAATATGAAAATTTAGTTCATATCTTACTGTTAGCGTTGAATGCTGCTATTTTCGTGAGTGCTTCGGTAACCTTGGCTTTAATGACTAATCAGCTGGTATCGAAGCGAATCCAATCCTTTTTAGCTTTATTAGGTTTAGAGATAGGGCTTTACATTATTTATTTAGTTTTAAATTATATTATTGCTGTAAATCAAACAAAACTAATTCAGAAAATGACTTTGTCTATTCGTCAGTCTTATCTTAGTAAAATTATTCACCATTCTTTTAGTGAATTCAGAAAGAGTGATATTGGAGAGCATCTCTCTGTATTAAATAATGATATCCAATTGATTGAATCAAATGGCTTTACAAGTATTTATACCCTTTGTTCAACAGTATTCACTACTTTGTTTTCAATTATTGCCTTATTAAGTTATGATGTAAGAATTGTTCTGTTAGCCATTTTTTTAACTTTGTGTCTGACCTATCTTCCCAAACCATTTACCAATAAAATGCAGAAATCAATGGAGAAATTTTCCCAAGCGAATGAAGAGCTTGTTTCTGGAGTAAGCGATCAGTTGTATGGATATGCGGATGTTTATTACGCCAGTCGTAAACAGATATTTCTTAGACAAGTGAGGTCCATTGTTGAGAAATATATTGTACAAAAAATTATTTTTACAAAAAGAAAGACTAGCACTGAGACGCTGATGGCTTTATTTTCAGTTATCGCCCAGATGTTGATACTTCTTCTAACTGGTTTGTTAATTATTTTTGGAAATATTACTGTTGGAACCATTGCCTCGGTAGGACAGATATCAGGTAATATTTTTAACTCTCTATCCACTATTAATCAGCTGCAAGTGACCATTAAGTCTGTCGATCCTATCTTAAGAAAATTTCACGATTTTCCAGAGGAACCAAAGACTTGCATAGCGACTATTCAGGATGTTCGTTTTGAGAATGTAAGTTATCATTTTGGAGAAAATGCTATTATTAAGGGATTCACTCAAACCTTTAAAGAGGGAGGAAAGTACGCTATTACTGGATGCTCAGGTAGTGGGAAGTCAACCCTGCTTAATATATTCCTAGGCAATCTTAAAGATTACGAGGGAAAAATCTTGTTTGGAAAATTGGAGTCAAAAGAGATTGATGAGAACTCAATCGTGTCTGAATGTGCCTATGTTGGGAGTCAAACTCATATCTATAATGATACCTTGAGGAACAATCTAACCCTTTGGAATGAAGCTATTACTGATACGCACATCAAGGAAGTTCTTGAAAGAGTTAATCTTTTATCTTTCTTAAGTCGTATTGATGAGCAAGTAAGTGACGGTAGCTTTTCGGAAGGTCAAAAACAAAGAATAGGCCTGATAAGAGCATTTTTAAAAGGATGTTCTGTTGTGATTTTTGATGAAGCTACCGCAAATCTTGACCATAATAACGCTACTCGTATTGAGCACCTTTTATTAAGTGATCCTAATATCACTTATATCACGGTTACCCACCATCTTATAAAGGAAAATGAACCATATTTTGATAAGATTATTCGTTTGGGAGAGGGGACTGAGTAAATGTTTCATATGATAAATGCTTAGGATTTATTTCAATTTTACTAACGGCAGTCAAAGTGCTATAATGTAAGGGATTGTGAATTTAGCAAGCTTTGCTATTTTCAAAAAAGAAAAAACAAATCAGAGATACAAATCTCTTAGAAGAGGTGAATCCCATGGGACGTAAATGGGCTAATATCGTTGCTAAGAAAACTGCTAAAGATGGTGCAAACTCTAAGGTTTACGCTAAGTTTGGTGTCGAAATTTATGTGGCTGCTAAACAAGGTGAACCAGATCCAGAATCAAACTCAGCTTTGAAATTCGTTTTGGAGCGTGCTAAACAAGCGCAAGTGCCAAAACACGTTATTGATAAGGCCATTGATAAGGCTAAAGGTAACACTGATGAAACTTTCGTTGAAGGACGTTATGAAGGTTTTGGACCAAATGGTTCTATGATCATCGTAGATACTTTGACTTCAAACGTTAACCGTACAGCTGCTAACGTACGTACTGCCTTTGGTAAAAACGGTGGTAACATGGGTGCTTCAGGTTCTGTTTCATACATGTTTGATAAAAAAGGTGTTATCGTTTTTGCTGGTGAAGATGCAGATGCTATCTTTGAACAATTGCTTGAAGCAGATGTAGAAGTTGAAGATGTAGAAGCAGAAGATGGTACAATCACTGTTTATACTGAGCCAACAGATCTTCACAAAGCTTTGGAAGCTCTCCGTGCTAACGGACAAGAAGAGTTCCAAGTAACTGAACTTGAAATGATTCCACAAACTGAGGTTACTCTTGAAGGTGAAGACCTTGAAGTTTTCGAAGGACTTATTGATGCGCTTGAAGCAGACGATGATGTTCAAAAGGTATATCACAACGTAGCAGATATGTAATCTCATTCAACACTTTCCTTACGATGGAAAGTGTTTTTATGTGGTCTGTCTAAGGATTTGTCTTGCTTGTCCTGACTTAATCTGATATAGTAGTAGCCAAGTGAATTATTGGAGGAATACGAAATATGAATATGATGCTAGTTTTGGCCATTTATGTGGTCGCAATTGTTGCTTATGTGGCTTTCAGCCGTCGTCGCCAAGCAAAGGCACAGGAAGATCGTTTTGCAGGTCTTGCTAAGGGTGCTGAGGTTGAAACAATCGGTGGTTTGATTGCTATTGTCGATGAGATTGACAAAGAAAATAACCGTATTGTTTTGGATGCAGAAGGTGTCTTCTTGACCTTTGATTTGAGTCGTTCAATCATGAAAGTAATCACACCAGCACCAACTACAGAAACAGCAGAAACAACTAAAAAGACAATTATCGAAGAAGATTCAGCAATTGAGTCTGCTGATGAAAACTAAGATGTGTATTTAAGACTAGGTTAAATCCTGGTCTTTTTGCGTTTTCTAATCTTATCGGTATTAAAAGCTGTTCAGAACCCCTGAAAATGTGGTAAAATAAAGGGTAAACTATATTTAGAGGATATTCCATGTTTAAATTTAGAAAAAAATCTCATCAAGAGGTTCTAGATAATATTCCCAACCATATCGGTATTATTATGGATGGAAATGGCCGTTGGGCTAAAAAGCGTCTACAACCACGTGTGATGGGGCATAAGGCTGGGATGGATGCCTTGCAAAAGGTAACTATCGAAGCGTCACAACTTGGAGTTAAGGTATTGACAGTATATGCCTTCTCAACTGAAAACTGGTCACGCCCACAAGATGAAGTGAAATTCATCATGAATTTACCAGTTGAATTTTTTAACAAGTATGTACCAGAATTAGACAAAAACAATGTTCGTATTTTGACAATCGGAGATAACAGTCGTCTGCCTAAGGAAACCTTAGATGCTCTTGAAAAGGCAGTTGAGCAGACAAAACATAATTCCGGTTTGGTTCTCAACTTTGCACTGAACTATGGTGGTCGTGCGGAGATTGTATCTGCAGTTCAAGCGATTGCTAAAGAGGTTGAAGCAGGCAAACTCAGTCCTGAAGCTATTGATGAAGATCTCATTGCTAAGCATTTGATGACAGATAAATTGCCTTACCTCTACCGTGATCCAGATTTGATTATCCGTACGAGTGGCGAGCTTCGTCTTAGTAATTTCTTGCCTTGGCAATCTGCCTATAGTGAGTTTTACTTCACAGATGTTTTCTGGCCAGACTTTGACCAACAAGGGCTACGTCAAGCCATCTCTGACTACAATAAACGTCACCGTCGCTTCGGTGGTGTCTAGAAAGGACCTCTCATGCAAGAACGTTTAATTGGTGGGGGTGTGGCAGCAGCCATTTTCCTCCCATTGCTCTTTATCGGTGGTCTTCCTTTCCAACTTTTGGTTGGAGCCATGGCCATGGTTGCAGTGTCTGAGATGCTTCGCATGAAGCACTTGGAGATTTTCTCTATCGAGGGTATTTTATCAATGGTGGCAGCTTTTATCTTGGCTGTGCCGATTGATCAGTATTTTATCAGTCTTCCAACAAATGCTAGTGTGACAGGTTTCGCTGTTATTTCATTTTTGATTCTAGCGGGGACTGTCCTTAATAGCGACCATTATTCTTTTGATGATGCAGCTTATCCAATCGCATCTGCCTTTTATGTTGGTTTTGGTTTCCAAAATCTCATTGCGGCACGTTTGGATAGTTGGGAAAAAGTTCTCTTTGCCCTTTTTATTATTTGGGCAACAGATATTGGAGCTTACCTTTTTGGTCGTCAATTTGGTCAGAATAAGCTATTGCCAAAAGTATCACCAAATAAGACTATTGAGGGTAGTGTCGGTGGTATCTTATCCGCAATCATTGTGGCTCTTATCTTTGGTTTGATTAACCACGGCGTTTATGCCCCTCATAACTTCTTCTGGTTGCTTATCTGTACGATTCTCTTTAGTATCTTTGGTCAATTTGGTGATTTGGTTGAATCAGCTATTAAACGTCACTTTGGCGTTAAAGACTCAGGCAATCTCATTCCTGGACACGGTGGTGTTTTGGACCGTTGCGATAGCTGGATCTTCGTTTTCCCAATCATGCACTTCCTAGGACTTTTTTAAGAGTGGAGGTGTCTAGATGAAAGCTATTATTACCTTTTTACTGATTTTCTGTGTGATTGTCGTCTTCCATGAGTTTGGTCATTTCTTTTTCGCCAAACGCTCAGGAATTTTGGTTCGTGAATTTGCCATTGGTATGGGACCGAAAATTTTTGCACATACAGGTAAGGATGGTACCGTTTATACTATCCGTATCCTCCCTTTGGGTGGTTATGTCCGTATGGCTGGTTGGGGGGAAGATACAACTGAGATTAAAACAGGTAGCCCTGCCAGTCTAACGATTGGATCAGATGGTAAGGTAAGACGTATCAACCTTTCGGATCGCCAGGTTGACCAGACGGCTTTGCCTATGAACGTCACTGCCTATGATTTGGAAGATAAGTTAACCATTACAGGTCTAGTCCTAGATGAGACCAAGACCTATGAGGTTGATCATGATGCCACTATCGTTGAGGAGGATGGTACAGAACTTCGTATCGCTCCTAAGGATGTCCAATATCAAAATGCAAGCATTTGGGGACGTTTAATTACCAACTTTGCTGGTCCTATGAATAACTTCATTCTTGGGGTGCTTGTCTTTATTATCTTAGCCTTTGTTCAAGGTGGTGTTCAAGATATATCGACCAACCGTATCCAGGTAGCCGATGGAGGCGCTGCTCAGGTGGCAGGATTGAAAAATGGTGATGCCATCGAGGCTATCAATAAGGACAAGGTTACTGATTGGGACAGCTTGAAGGAAGCATTGACAGAGAATACCCAAAAATTCTCCAAAGGTGACAGCCTTTCTGTGACAGTTAAGAGAAGTAACGGTCAGGAAGAAACAATCTCTGTTAAACCTCAGGAGAACCAAGGTAGCTATTTTTTGGGTGTTTCTCCTGCTTTAAAAACAAGTCTTAAAGATAAGATTTTTGGTGGTTTCCAAATGGCTTGGGAAGGGGCCTTCAAAATTCTCGTAGCACTTAAGGGGCTTATCACCAACTTTAGTTTGAATAAACTTGGTGGACCGGTTGCTATGTTCCAGATGTCTGCCCAGGCTTCAGAAAATGGCTTGATTTCCATTCTTAACCTTATGGGGATGCTCTCAATTAACTTGGGAATTTTCAATCTTATCCCAATTCCAGCCCTTGACGGTGGAAAAATTGTTATGAATATTATTGAAGCCATTCGTCGTAAACCACTTAATCAAGAAATTGAAAGCTATATTACACTTGCAGGTGTTGCTATCATGGTTGTTCTTATGATTGCAGTCACTTGGAATGATATTATGCGTGCTTTCTTTTAATTAGAAACAAAGAAACGGAAAGGAAGTCTAAGGGACTTGAGCCAAGGGCCAGCCTCCTTAGTATGTAAATGATGAAACAAAGTAAAATGTTGATTCCAACACTTCGTGAAATGCCAAGTGATGCTCAAGTTATCAGTCATGCCCTTATGGTACGTGCGGGTTACGTGCGTCAGGTTTCTGCTGGTATTTATGCTTATATGCCATTGGCAAATCGTGCTATCGAGAAATTCAAAACCATCATGCGTGAGGAATTTGAAAAAATCGGTGCGGTTGAAATGTTGGCGCCAGCGCTTTTGACAGCAGATTTGTGGCGTGAGTCAGGCCGTTATGAAACTTACGGTGAAGACCTTTATAAACTTAAAAACCGTGATAAATCTGACTTTATCCTCGGTCCAACTCACGAAGAAACGTTTACAGCCTTGGTTCGTGATGCGGTTAAATCATACAAACAATTGCCACTTAATCTCTACCAAATCCAATCAAAATACCGTGATGAAAAACGTCCTCGTAACGGTCTTCTTCGTACACGTGAATTTATCATGAAGGATGCTTATAGTTTCCACCAAAACTATGAAGATTTGGATGTAACCTATGAAGACTACCGTAAAGCTTATGAGGCTATCTTTACACGTGCTGGCCTTGAATTTAAGGGTATCATCGGTGATGGTGGTGCCATGGGTGGTAAGGATTCTCAAGAATTCATGGCGGTCACTCCTGAGCGTACAGATCTCAACCGTTGGGTAGTTCTTGACAAGTCAATTGCTTCATTGGATGAGATCCCAGAAGATGTCATGGAAGAAATCAAGAAAGAATTGACATCATGGTTGGTATCTGGTGAAGACACAATTGCCTACTCTACAGAGTCAAGCTATGCAGCTAACCTTGAGATGGCAACAAACGCCTACACACCAGCGACTAAGGTTGTGACTCAAGAAGAAGTGACTCGTGTTGAAACACCAGATTGCAAGTCAATTGATGAAGTTGCTGCTTTCTTGAACGTTCCAGAAGAACAAACCATCAAGACTTTGCTTTTCATTGCTGATGATGAACCAGTGGTGGCCCTTCTTGTCGGTAATGATCAGGTTAACGATGTGAAGTTGAAAAACTACCTTGCTGCTGATTTCCTTGAACCAGCTACAGAAGATGAAGCACGTCAAGTCTTTGGCGCTAACTTCGGTTCTCTTGGTCCAGTTAACCTTCCTGAAAATGTTCGTATCGTTGCGGACCGTAAGGTTCAAGACGTGGCTAATGCGGTCGTTGGAGCCAATGAAGATGGTTACCACTTGACAGGGGTTAACCCAGAGCGTGACTTCAAGGCAGAATACGTGGATATTCGTGAAGTTAAAGAGGGTGAAATATCACCAGATGGTCAAGGTGTCCTTCAGTTTGCGCGTGGTATCGAGATTGGTCATATCTTTAAACTTGGTACACGTTACTCTGAAAGTATGGGAGCTAATGTTCTTGATGAAAATGGCCGTGCTGTTCCAATTATCATGGGATGTTACGGCATCGGTGTAAGCCGTATCTTGTCAGCTGTGATCGAACAACATGCACGTCTCTTTGTTAACAAGACCCCAAAAGGTCAATACCGCTATGCATGGGGAATTAACTTCCCTAAAGAATTGGCTCCATATGATGTTCACTTGATTACAGTTAACACTAAGGATGAGGAAGCCAATGCTTTGACAGAACGTTTGGAAGCTGCTCTTATGGCTGAAGGCTATGATGTCTTGACAGATGATCGTAATGAGCGTGTTGGCTCTAAATTCTCTGACAGTGACCTTATCGGACTTCCGATCCGTGTGACAGTTGGTAAAAAAGCCAGCGAAGGTGTTGTCGAAGTTAAAATCAAGGCAACAGGTGATATTATTGAAGTTAATGCCGATAACTTGATTGAGACACTTGCTATCTTAACAACAGAACAAAATGCTTAATATAAAAAATCTTTTCTTGCAGGAGCAAGAAGAGATTTTTCTTTTGTAGTGACAATGATAAATTGAGAGAAAAGAAATTCCAATTTGACAGAATTGTCTAAATAGTGTAAACTTAAGACTATCATAACTACGGAGGCATCACATGCTTAACAAAGCGACCCATTTGGGAAATCTTAAAGCTTTTTATTACTTTAGTTTCTTTAGATAGGACGTTTGTGTTTCAGGATACAAGCGTCAGTCAGTTTGTATCTATGAAGCTAAAGCATTTTGTGATGGATTAGCCGATTAGATGAATAGGTCTAACCGGTGACATAAGCTAGCCTGTGCTAGTCAAGATGCATAAAACCAGTTGGGCCTGTCCTAACTGGTTTTTTTTCATACCGTGGTCTATTTTTAATTTTCATTTGACTCTATCGTCTCGGAAAAAAGATGAAAGAAAATTGGAAATAGATAGAATAAAAAATAGAGGTATACAAGATGAAGAAATTCTTGGTCAGTATGATGGCTGTTATTACAGCTGTCCTCTTGGTAGCATGTTCCAATGCTTCTAATAAAGATTTGGTTCACGTCGGTGTGCTCCAATATGTGGAACATCCTTCCTTGTCAGCGACACGTAAAGGGTTCATTGAAGAACTCAAAGAGGAAGGTTACGTCGACGGTAAGAACATCAAAATCGATTATCAGAATGCACAAGGAGATCAGTCTAACTTGCAGACGATTTCTCAGTCGCTTATTGAAGATAATGATGTCATGTTAGCTATCGCAACCCCAGCAGCCCAGTCTTTGAGTAGTTTGACAAAGTACAAGCCAATTCTCTTTACAGCTGTCACAGATCCAGTTTCAGCTAAATTGGTTAAGTCTATGGACAATGTTGGAGGAAATGTGACAGGGACAAGCGACATGTCACCAATCAACAAACAAGTCGAGTTGTTGAAAAAGGTCCTTCCAAACACTAAAAAAGTTGGGATTATGTACACGACCAGCGAGCGTAACTCAGAAGTTCAGGTTGAAGAAGCCAAGAAATACTTCAAGGAAGCTGGTATTGAAACGGTTATCAAAGGAATTTCATCAACCAATGATATCCAAGATACAGCCAAGAGCTTGATGAGTCAGACCGAAGTCATCTTCATCCCAACTGACAATACCATTGTTAGTGCTATTAATACCTTGGTAGATCTTTCTAAAGAGACTAAGGTTCCAGTTGTTGGTAGTGACGCTGGTAGTGTAGAAAAAGGTGTCCTGTTCACTTATGGAACTAACTATGAAGCGCTTGGACGTCAAACAGGTAAGTTGGCAGGCCGTGTTCTCCGAGGTGAGAAGGTCAAGGATGTCGATGCCGAGTATCCTAAAACCCTAAATGTTGTGGTTAACCATGACATGGCTAAAGAACTTGGCATTGATGTTTCTAGTATTAGTGACGAGGAATCTAAGGCATCAACACAAGATGACAAACCAATTGCTAAAAAAGATAAGGGTGTCATTAAGCTTAAGGTTAATAAGTCATCTAAAAAAGGATTTTCAAATGTGGTGCTAACAGCCATTTCTCAGGGACTCCTCTGGGCTATTATGGCTATCGGGGTCTTCATTACCTTCCGTATTTTGGACCTTGCTGATTTGACAGCTGAGGGGGCCTTCCCACTTGGTGCTGCTACGACAACTATCATGATTATCCGTGGGATCAACCCAATCTTTGCGACTCTAGGTGGTTTTGTAGCTGGTATGCTTGCTGGAGCTGTGTCTGGCTTTATGCATACGAAAATGAAGATACCAGCACTCTTAACGGGGATTATTACCTTAACAGGGCTCTATTCAGTTAACCTTTTGGTTCTTGGAAGTGCCAATGTCTCTCTTTCAGGACACAATACGCTTGTGACTATGGTGATGGATCTTGGTCTATCTAAGCTGAATGGTGTGATTCTATTAGGACTGATTTTTGTTAGTCTGGTAGTACTTATGTTGGTTGTTCTCCTTAATACACAGGTTGGACTTGCTCTTCGTGCAACAGGTGATAACCTTGCCATGGGTGAAGCCAATGGTATCAAGGTTGACCGTATGAAGATTCTTGGCTACATGATTTCCAATGGTTTGATTGCCCTATCAGGTGCCCTCCTAGCTCAAAACAATGGCTATGCGGATATGAATATGGGTACTGGTACAATCGTAAATGGCTTGGCTGCAATCATCTTGGCTGAGGTTATCGTCAAGTATCTACCACTTGGCAAACGCCTCTGGTCAATTGTCGTAGGAGCTGTTCTCTACCGTTTGGTCTTGGTTATTATCCTTGCCATGAACGTTGATGCTCAAATGTTGAAATTGGCTTCAGCCATCTTGCTTGCTATCATCCTTTATGTGCCAGAAGTACGACAAAAACTGAAAATCAGACCTAACAAATCCTTGACTCCAGGAGGTGACAAGTAATGGCTTTACTTAGTTTACAACAGATTCATAAAACCTTTGAAAAAGGCACGGTCAATGAAAATCACGTCCTTCGTGGTTTGGATCTCGACATTGAACAGGGAGATTTTATCTCTGTTATTGGGGGAAATGGTGCTGGTAAATCAACCTTGATGAATTCAATTGCTGGTGTTCTTAGCATTGATGAGGGGGATATCTTGTTGGAGGGGCAATCTATTAAGAAAGCATCTGTAGATGAGCGCTCTAAAGACATTAGCCGTGTTTTCCAAGATCCTCGAATGGGGACAGCGACAAACCTTTCTATCGAAGAAAATATGGCGATTGCCTATCGTCGTGGTAAGAAACGTAGCTTTTTTAAAAAGTCTATCACTGAAAGCGAACGTCAAGTCTTCAAGGAAGCCTTGGTAGATCTTGGTCTTGGTCTTGAGAATCGTATGAAGACCGATGCTAATTTCTTGTCAGGTGGACAACGTCAGGCCTTGACACTTGCTATGGCAACCTTGGTTCGTCCAAAAATCTTGCTTTTGGATGAACATACAGCAGCACTAGATCCTAAGACAAGTGACATGGTCATGAATTTGACACGTAAGATTGTTGAAGAACAAGAATTGACAACCCTTATGATTACCCATAATATGGAACATGCTATCGAATATGGGAACCGTCTGGTCATGCTCTATCATGGTAAAATCGTCGTCGATGTGCGAGGTGAAGAAAAGAAAAATCTCACTGTTGCAGAACTTATGGACCTCTTCCACAAAAATAGTGGACAAGTCCTCAATGATGATGCCTTGGTGCTCGGTTAACAAACAAAAAAAGAAACTATCCAAAGTTCAGGTTTTGGGTAGTTTTTTCTTGACTATTTTTGACCAAGTGCTAAAATAAATATATGGATTAGCACTCATGGTTTATGAGTGCTAAAAATAACGTTTCACACGTTACTAATAATAAATAACATTTGGAGGTAATTGGTATGGCATTGAAACCATTGGGTGATCGTATCGTTGTCCGTTTTGAAGAAACAGAAGAAAAAACAGCTAGTGGCTTTGTATTGGCAGGAGCTAGTCATGAAGCTACAAAGACTGCTGAGGTTTTGGCAGTAGGTGAAGGAATCCGTACTCTTACTGGTGAATTGATTGCACCTAGTGTTGCAGCAGGCGATAAAGTCCTTGTTGAAAATGGTGCAGGTGTCAATGTTAAAGACGGAGATGATTCCGTTTCAATTATCCGTGAAGCAGATATTTTAGCAGTACTAGCTTAGGTCTATGCTAATCAGATATAAAGTAAGATAAAGAAGGAGTAACTATGGCAAAAGATATTAAGTTTTCATCAGATGCACGCGCAGCAATGGTCCGTGGTGTTGATACTTTGGCTGATACAGTTAAGGTAACGCTTGGTCCTAAAGGTCGTAACGTGGTTTTGGAAAAAGCTTTTGGCTCACCTCTTATCACTAATGATGGTGTGACAATTGCTAAAGAAATTGAACTCGAAGATCACTTTGAAAATATGGGTGCTAAGCTCGTCAGCGAAGTGGCTTCAAAAACGAATGATATTGCCGGTGACGGAACAACGACAGCTACTGTTTTGACACAGGCTATCGTCCGTGAAGGTCTTAAAAATGTAACGGCTGGTGCTAATCCAATCGGTATCCGTCGTGGGATTGAAGCAGCTGTAGCTACAGCTGTGGAAGAGCTTAAAGCCATTGCACAACCAGTTGCTAATAAAGAAGCTATTGCCCAAGTCGCAGCGGTATCATCTCGTTCTGAAAAAGTTGGTGAATACATTTCAGAAGCTATGGAACGTGTGGGTAATGACGGTGTTATCACTATTGAAGAGTCTCGTGGTATGGAGACAGAACTCGAAGTGGTTGAAGGTATGCAGTTTGACCGTGGTTATCTTTCTCAGTACATGGTTACTGATAATGAAAAAATGGTCGCTGACCTTGAAAATCCATTTATCCTTGTGACTGACAAGAAAATTTCAAATATTCAGGATGTCCTTCCACTCTTGGAAGAAGTGCTTAAGACAAGCCGTCCACTCTTGATCATTGCTGATGATGTGGATGGTGAAGCTCTTCCTACACTTGTTCTTAACAAGATTCGTGGAACTTTCAATGTCGTTGCTGTTAAGGCACCTGGCTTTGGTGACCGTCGTAAAGCGATGTTGGAAGACATTGCCGTATTGACAGGAGCAACTGTCATTACTGAAGATCTTGGTCTTGAACTTAAGGATGCAACTATGGCAGCACTTGGTCAAGCTTCGAAAGTAACTGTGGATAAAGATAGCACAGTTATCGTTGAAGGTGCAGGAAGCACAGAAGCGATTGCTAACCGTGTTAACCTCATCAAGTCTCAATTGGAAACAACAACATCTGAATTTGACCGTGAAAAACTTCAAGAACGTTTGGCTAAATTGTCAGGTGGGGTTGCAGTTGTTAAGGTTGGTGCGGCCACTGAAACAGCCCTTAAAGAAATGAAACTTCGTATCGAAGATGCCCTTAACGCTACTCGTGCCGCTGTTGAAGAAGGTATCGTAGCAGGTGGTGGTACAGCCCTTGTTAACGTCATTGCTAAGGTTGCTGAACTTGATCTTGAAGGTGACGACGCTACAGGACGTAACATTGTCCTCCGTGCCTTGGAAGAACCAGTTCGTCAAATTGCTTATAACGCTGGTTATGAAGGTTCAGTTATCATCGATAAATTGAAGAACAGCCCAGTTGGTACAGGCTTTAACGCTGCTAACGGTGAATGGGTAGATATGGTTGAAGCAGGAATTATCGATCCTGTTAAGGTCACACGTTCTGCCCTCCAAAATGCTGCTTCTGTAGCTAGTCTTATCTTGACAACTGAAGCAGTCGTTGCCAATAAACCTGAACCAGAAACTCCAGCAGCACCAGCTATGGATCCAGGAATGATGGGCTACTAAGAGTTTAAAAAAGCAAAAGAAAAAACCTAGGAAAAGTCGAGAAACTTTTTCTGGGTTTTCTTTTTTTCAATTATTTGTTGTTAATTACTGAAAAGGGTTAAATGTATCAGAACTTCCTTGTTGACCTGCCATTTGCATCATCATTTGTTGTTGTCTAATGCGTTCTGCTTCCTTATTCGTATTGATAGAAACAGCAAGAAGGATGATCCAACCGATGAATGTCCAGCCTAGAAGAAAGGATAGGATAAAGATTGGCCATTTTTTATCTGTTTTATTTAGAAGAGCTGGTAATATAAGAAGTACTACCAAGGGGAAATTAATGATGACGGAGAGAAGAGCCGTGATCAATCCGGCACTAAGATCATCACTGGCAATTCCCAAGAGTATCATTCCAAGAGCCCAGAGGATAGCTGGGATGGAAGCGACGGCTAACATGATGAGGTTTGTTTGGGTTTTCTTGTCTTGTTTCTTCCAAGTATCATTTAGATTTTTGCTTGCTTGTTGGAAAGTTTCACCAGTTGGATTCGCAAATTGGTTAACAGTCTGACTGGCCGTTTCTACAGCAGGTTTAACTTGTTCCTGGAAGGTCTTTGATTGATTTTCTTGAGCTAGGTTAGTTGCTTGGAAAGTCTCTTCTTCATCTGCTGTAGAGTTAGTGAGTGGCTCTTCAGCAACATCATAATTGTCAACATCTTTTTCGGCAGTTTCTACAACCTCTGTTGATGGTGCAGGTTTTGTAGGCTCAACGACTTCTGAGCCGTTCGTTGTTTCTACAGTCTCTTTTTGTGGGACAGGTTCTGTTACTTCTACAGTTTGTTTGGGAGTTTCTCGGACAAACTCGCCTTTCTGAGCTGCTTCAGCCATTTCTTGAATACTTGGATTACGACCATTAACTGCTTGGAAAAAATCGATCCAATCTTGTTGCTTCATGTGTATAACCTCCAGATATCTTGATTATAAAAATGTTGATGATTACAATTATATCAATAGTGTAAGGGGACTGCAATGAGAGTGGGACAGGAGTCTTTACTTTATTTCCTTTTAATCTTCTTATCACTAAAGATGGGAAAGAGAAAGAAATAGGTTAGGATATAGACCACTAGAGGATATATCAGTGGATTATAGTCCCAGGCTCCTTGCCAATCTAGGTGTAAGAGTCTAACACTAGCGCGTGTTAGACCTGCGCTCCAACCATTTAGTCCAAATGGTCTTAAGATTAAACTGAGTGGTGTTGGAAGATGCAAAAGGTAGACTCCATAAACTGCCACTAAAACTAAGAGATATAATCTAAAAAAACGCTGGTGGTAGGCCCACAAGCGTGTAAAATAGTTTTTCATTAGCCAATAACTGCAAATAGTTTTTGAGCGTTTGATTGGCGAGTAGCATCCATGATAAGGAACCAGTCAACGATTGACCAGATACCACATCCACCACATGTCAAAAGTTTACCAACACCAAGACCAACTTGTCCCAAAATAAAGCGGTCGATTCCAAGAGAACCACCAAAAAGTGAGATGACAAGCATCATCGTAGGGTCTTGGAAGCTGATTGAGTAAAGCATTGAAAGTTGTTGTTCAGGAAGTGCCTCAAGACGTTGGCGGATGTACTGAACTTGTTCTGTTGGGAAATACTTGGCGTTAATTGCTAGCCATTGATCGACTGGATTCATAAATTAAATACCCCTCAAATTTTAAATGATATGTAAAGGATAACATATTGTAAAGGGAGATTCAAGGCGGTCAAGGCTTTTGAAGTCAATAAAAGTAACTTATTTGCAAGCTTTCACTGTGTCATAACTAGAGGATCATTAGGATAATCCTTTCGCACTATGCTTGAGAATGAGCCTACTTCTATTATTTGTGATTTCTTAACCCTTGTTCAAAACTGTCTGAGTTCGCCTTAACAGTGATTTTGTCGAGTGTTAAGGGATGGGTGAAACTAAGGGTGTGAGCGTGGAGCATAAGTCGAGATGCGGGGCGGTGGCTATAAAGAGGGTCCCCCAGGATGGCATGCCCATGGTGGGCCAGATGCACACGAATTTGGTGGGTCCGGCCGGTTTTTAGTTGACAGTTGACCAGACTAGCTCCTTTGAAGGCTTTGAGGCGCGTGATGGTTGTATAGGCAACCTGCCCTTTTCTAGGATCAACCACTCGTTTTCTACGGTCATGGCGGTCGCGTCCAATCTTGTCTTTGTACACAGTCTCCTTGGTCTGAAATTTACCTTCAGCCAAAGCCCAGTATTGACGCTGAATCTTCTTATCTTCCAAGAGTCTATTGAGAATTGGCAGGATAAACGGATTTTTTGCGAAGAGTACAGCCCCACTAGTTTCCATGTCTAGTCGATGAACGACGTAACAGGTTTGCCCACAATAGGCCGAAACATGGTTAAGTAGAGCAATTTCTGTGGGTTCATTACCATGTGTTTTCATTCCTTCAGGTTTATTGACCACGATGAGATGCTGATCCTCATAAAGAGGCTCTACTAAACTGGCATTTCCCATAGGGATAATTTTTTCAGGGTAGTCCTCTGTATCAAAGGTCAGGCTAATCTTATCACCTTTTTCAACAGGACTCTGCCAATTAATAGTCTCTCCATTGATGAGGACGTGCTTTTTCGTACGTAGGAAATGACGAATCTTACGAGGAATGAGGAGCTTAGTTTCTAGCAAGTCTTTGACAGTTGTTGCAGGATAGGGATTGATAATTTCTACGTGTAAAGTCATGGTTTCATTATATCATGAACGTTTAAAAGAGGACAGAATCTGTAAAAACTTGGTATAATAGGGTTATGACATTTTTTGATAATCTAAAAAACAAACTTTTTAAAGAAGAAAATAGCGGAAAGGGTAAGGATTCCCAGCCTGCTGAAAAATCGAAGAATTTACAAAATAAGATAAAGGGACTCTTTGCTAAGAAACCTGATGAGGTTGAACAAGCCGTTGAAGACTTAGATATGTCTCAGGAAAGTCAAGAGACGTCACGTTATCAACGTTCTAAGCAAAAGAAACCTATTGATACGACCCAACCTTTAGGTAAGGTTCAGGCGTTCTTGAGCAAGTTTACACTTTCGCCAAGAAATCCTATTCGTCGTTTCTGGCGTCGTTATCATATTGGTAAAATTCTCTTTATCTTGGTAGCTATGTTGGTTCTGACAGTAGGTTCCTACCTTTTCTATATTGCCAAGACGACCAATGTTTCAGATCTTCAAGATGCCTTGAAAGCAACTACGGTTATCTATGACAAAGAAGGCAATCAAGCTGGTTCTTTGTCAGGGCAAAAAGGGACTTATGTGGAGCTGGATGCCATTAGTGATAGCCTGGAGAATGCTGTTATTGCAACTGAGGACCGTACCTTCTATGAAAATAGCGGGGTTAACGTCAAGCGATTCCTCTTGGCCATTGTATCTATGGGACGCTTTGGTGGTGGCTCGACCATTACCCAACAGTTGGCTAAAAATGCCTTCTTGACACAAGAACAGACAGTCACTCGTAAGGCCAAGGAATTCTTCCTCTCTTTGGAATTAACCAAGAAATACAGCAAGCAAGAAATACTTACCATGTACCTCAATAATGCCTACTTCGGCAATGGGGTTTGGGGTGTTGAAGATGCTAGTCAAAAATACTTCGGGACAAGTGCTGCCAATCTAACCGTTGATGAAGCAGCGACCCTCGCTGGT